>Ga0209640_10000279_pt1 | contig 38801 bp, 41 predicted proteins | sample RifCSP10_1_FD_184018 | JGI IMG/M metagenome (GOLD analysis project Ga0209640, IMG submission 184018) | Soil microbial communities from Rifle, Colorado - Rifle CSP2_sed 10_1 (SPAdes) (version 2) | ecosystem: Environmental > Terrestrial > Deep subsurface > Rock core/Sediment | place: Rifle... | reverse complement strand
CTGCTCGTCAAATCTTTGCGGCCGCTGCCCGAAAAGTGGCACGGCATCGCCGATCAGGAGCTCAAGCTACGCCAGCGCTATCTCGATCTCATCGCGAGCAGTCGGACGCGCGAGGTGTTTCGCGCGCGAACCGATCTCATCAAGTTCGTGCGCAGTTACCTCGATGCGCTCGACTTCACCGAGGTCGAGACGCCGATGATGCACCCGATTCCGGGCGGGGCGGTCGCCCGGCCTTTCGAAACGCACCACCATGCGCTCGATAGGACGCTGTACCTGCGGATCGCACCGGAGCTTTACTTGAAGCGGCTGCTCATCGGCGGAATGGAGCGCGTATACGAGCTCAATCGCGTGTTTCGCAACGAAGGGTTGTCGACCCGCCACAATCCGGAATTCACAATGCTCGAGATCTATCAGGCATATGCGCGCTACGACGACCTCATGGCGTTGACCGAGAATCTCGTGCGCGAGGGCACGCGCGCAATCCTGGGCGGCACGACGATTACCTATCAGGGTGAGCAGCTCGACGTCGCGCCGACATTCCTGCGGACGACCCTCGAAACAGCGCTGTGCGGTCATTTCACGGAGCTGTCGGCCACGTCGTGTCGCGACATCGGCGCGTTGCGGGCGCTGTGCCATCGGCATGGCATCGAGGTCGGTCCGGAGCACGGCCCCGGCAAGCTGCAACTCGCGCTGTTCGAAAAAGTCGTGGAGCTTAAGCTGCGCGCGCCGGTATTCATCACGCACTATCCGGCGGAAGTGTCGCCGCTCGCGCGAGCCAACGACGGGGATCCGTTCTTGACGGACCGTTTCGAGCTCTTCATCGCCGGACGCGAGCTCGCGAACGGTTTCTCCGAGCTCAACGACCCCGAAGCTCAGGCGGCAAGATTTCACACGCAGGTTGCCGCCAAGGCGCGCGGAGATCACGAGGCGATGTTCTTCGACGGCGACTATATCCGCGCGCTCGAGTACGGAATGCCGCCGGCCGCGGGCTTTGGCCTCGGCATCGACCGGTTCGTCATGCTGTTGACGGACTCGGCGTCGATTCGCGACGTCTTGCTGTTCCCGCAGCTGAAGCCGGAGGGATAAGCGCTGCGTCTCCTGTAGGAGCGAGCTTCGCTCGCGATCTTCGCTCGCGATCTTCAGAATTGCCCCGGCGAGGATCGCGAGCGAAGCTCGCTCCTACGAATAGGGCAGACCGAGGTCGACGAGGGGCACGTCGGGACCGCCATCGATGCGGAGCTTCTCGGCCGCGATGTCGATGGGCGCGACGGCCAGGAGCTCGATGCCGCCGGGCGCGGGCGCCGCGCGAATCACGTCCCCGGCGGCGGCGCCCGCTTCGTCGCGGAGCGACGCACCGCGCGCCGGCACGATGCGGTGCGCCGCCGCGAACCGGCGCAGGCGGCGTTTCACGGCGCCCAAATTGTGCGTGCGCGCGACGACTTCCTGACCCGGATAGCAGCCTTTGTTGAAGGACACGCCGCCGAGCCGGTCGAGGTTCAACATCTGGGGGATATAGCGCTCGGCGAGCCCCGCATCGACGATCGGCAATCCTAAGCGGATCGCGGCGAGCTCGGCGCTGGCTGCCGGGGCTTCCTCGAGCCGCCCGCAAACGGTGCGCATCGCGTCGGCGGACCCGATGGCGTAGATGAGGTCCGGAGAGATGCAGAGCCAGTAGATGTCGCGGGCAAGGCGCAGCCGGCTCGGTTCGGCGGGCAGCTCGAGCTTCTCGGATCGAGCCCAAGCGCTCGCATCGCCGAGGATCGCATGCACGGCCAAGGAGTCGGCCTGCTCGATGGCGACTCTTTCGCGAAGCACGAACAAACGCATCTTCGGCAGCAACGCGGCGACGAGGTCGGCACTCGTCACGAGCAGGAAGCGTCCCCCGGCCGGCACGACTCGAAACAGCGCACGCACGCGACCGCGCGCGTCGGCCCACGCCGCAAATGCCGCTCGGTCCGCGGGGAGATCGGCGATGTCTTGAGTCAGTTGCGCATGGAGGAAAGAGCGGCTGTCGCTGCCGGACACGGCGACGATTGCGTCGTCGACGACTTTCGAGATTCGTGGAGCGAAGGTGGACATCGGCCTCGGCAGCGTGCGCGCTGGAAGGGTTTCTGGCAAACTCTACCGATGATCCGAGAACGCGAACAAGAGGTTCCGGACGCCCATCCGGAGGCTCGGCAAGGTGACGCCGAGGATCGGGCGCCGCGCCCGCGCGAGGTGGGCGGTCCGAAGGGGCCCGAGCCGACTCGATATGGGGATTGGGAGCGGGCCGGCCGATGTATCGATTTTTAGCTCCATAGGATCAAATTTGAACCATGGCCAGAATTGAGCGGCCCGTGTCGCCGCACGCCGGCATTTATAGCTGGCAGATCACGAATACTCTGTCGATCCTGCATCGGCTCACTGGAATTCTCTTGACGGCGGGCCTCTTGGTGCTCGTTTGCTGGCTAACGGCTCTGGCGAGCGGTCCCGAGGTCTACGCCGGCGTGCACGCATTCTATGCGGGCACGTGGTTCAAGATACCCCTCGCTCTGTGGGCATTTTGCCTGTTCTATCACTTGAGCAACGGCATCCGGCATCTCTGCTGGGACTTGGGGTTCGGATTCGGTCACGCCCAAATACGGGCGAGCGGTTGGGGCGTGGTCTTCGTGGCCCTGGCTGCGACGGGCGCCTATGTCTTAGGGGTCATACTTTGAGAATTCCGGTTTGAAGCTATCTACGCCGATGAGCAAAGTCTTGGGGCTCGGCACCGCGAAGAGCGGCGTCGAGCACTGGTGGGCGCAACGATTGACGGCCGTCGCGTTGGCACCGCTCGGGCTTTGGCTTGCGCTCGCGCTCGCGCGCTTCGAGACGCTTTCCTACGCGGCCGTCGTCGAATGGATGCGCGCGCCGGTAACGGCAGTGCTGCTGCTCGCGACGGTCATCACCGTCGTCTATCACTCGTATCTCGGAATCCAAGTCGTCGTCGAAGACTACGTGCACGCCAAAGGCGCCAAGTTGCTCGCCTTGGTTTTATCGGCGTTCGCGCACGCCTTGTTGTTGCTTGCCGCACTTTATTCGGTGTTGCGGGTCGCATTCGGAGCAGCGCTTTGAGCAGGGACTACGAGTTCATCGACCATACTTATGATGTCGTGGTGGTCGGCGCCGGCGGCTCGGGTTTGCGCGCGACGCTCGGTCTCGCCGAGCAAAGATTATCGACCGCCTGTTTGAGCAAGGTCTTTCCAACCCGTAGTCACACCGTCGCGGCCCAGGGCGGCATCAGCGCGGCTCTCGGCAATATGGGCGAGGATGACTGGCGCTGGCACATGTACGACACCATCAAGGGGTCGGATTGGCTCGGCGATCAGGACGCGATCGAGTACATGTGCAAAGAGGCGCCTGCCGCCGTCATCGAGCTCGAGCACTACGGCGTGCCGTTCTCGCGCACCGACGACGGGCGCATCTACCAACGTCCTTTCGGCGGCATGACGACGCATTTCGGCGAGGGCACGGCGCAACGTACGTGCGCGGCCGCCGACCGCACGGGCCACGCGATGCTGCACACGTTGTATCAGCAGTCGCTCAAGCACGATGCGGAATTCTTCGTCGAGTATTTCGCGATCGATCTCATCATGGAGGATGGGGCGTGCCGCGGAGTCGTGGCGCTCGATCTCGAAACGGGTCGGCTGCATCGCTTCCGCTCCCAAGTGGTGATTCTCGCCACCGGCGGCTACGGCCGCGTGTATTTCTCGTGCACGTCGGCGCATATTTGCACCGGCGACGGCAACGCGATGGTGCTCAGGGCCGGCTTGCCGTTGCAGGATCTCGAGTTCGTGCAATTTCACCCGACCGGCGTTTACGGCGCCGGCATGCTGATCACGGAGGGTGTGCGCGGCGAAGGCGGTTACCTCACGAATTCCGCGGGCGAGCGTTTCATGGAACGGTACGCGCCGAATGCCAAGGACCTGGCCTCGCGGGACGTCGTGAGCCGTTCGATCACGATCGAAATCCGCGAGGGGCGCGGCGTCGGCCCGCACAAGGACCACGTGCATCTGCATCTCGAGCACCTCGGTACGGACGTCATCGAAGAACGCCTGCCGGGCATTGCCGAGACGTCCAAGATCTTCGCCGGCGTCGATGTCACGAGAGCGCCGATTCCCGTGGTGCCGACGGCGCACTACAACATGGGTGGCATCCCGACCAACTATGACGGCGAGGTCCTCGCCAAGAACGCCGCCGGCGCGCTCTACGTCGTGCCGGGCCTCATGGCCGTCGGTGAGGCGGCGTGCGTGTCGGTGCACGGCGCGAACCGGCTCGGCTCCAATTCGTTGATCGATCTCGTCGTGTTCGGGCGGGCCGCCGCCCTGCGTTGCGGCGAGCTCATCAAAGCCCAAGATCGTGCCCGGCCGTTCGCATCCGGCGCCGGCGACGAGGCCGTCGCGCGTCTCGATAAGCTGCGCCGCGCCAACGGCAGCCTGCCGACGGCGCAGATTCGCCTCGACATGCAGCGGGCCATGCAGGCTCACGCAACCGTGTTCCGCACCGGGGAATCGCTTCAGGAAGGCATCACGAAGCTCGAGCAGGTTTTCGCGTCATTCGCCGACGTGCGCGTAACGGACCGGACTCTCGTATGGAACACGGATCTCGTCGAGACGATGGAGCTCGAGAACTTGCTGTTGCAGGCGATGGGGACCATCAAATCCGCGATCAATAGAACCGAAAGCCGCGGTGCGCACGCGCGCGAGGATTTCCCGCAGCGCGACGACGCGAACTGGCTCAAGCACACTCTGGTATGGGTCGACGCCAAGGGCGCCGCGCATTTCGATTATCGTCCCGTGGAGCTCAATACGCTGACCGACGACGCCAAACCCATACCGCCGAAAGCCAGGACCTATTGATCGAGAGGAACGACGATGGCGAAGTTTCGCCTGCCACCCAATTCGAAAGTCAAATCCGGCAAAACCTTCGATGCTGCGGCGGGCGCCGCAAACGCACGCGAGTTCGCAGTCTATCGCTATGCGCCGGATACCGGCGAGAACCCGCGTATCGACACGTATCGCATAGACATGAACGCCTGCGGGCCGATGGTTCTCGATGCACTGATCAAGATCAAGAACGAGGTCGATCCGACATTGACGTTCAGGCGCTCCTGCCGTGAGGGCATCTGCGGTTCGTGCGCGATGAACATCGACGGTAAGAACAAGCTCGCCTGTTTGACCCCCGTGGCCAACGTCGCGGGCAAAGTCCGTGTCTATCCGTTGCCGGCGATGCCCGTGGTCAAGGATCTCGTTCCGGACCTGACCCACTTTTACGCGCAGTACGCTTCGATCAAGCCTTGGCTCGAAGCGCGCACGCCGCCGCCGCCCGACCGCGAGCGGCTACAGTCGAAGGAGGATCAGGAGAAGATCGATGTGCCGTCGGCGTGCATTCTGTGCGCGTGCTGCTCTACGGCGTGCCCGAGCTACTGGTGGAATCCCGACCGCTATCTCGGGCCGGCCGCGTTGCTCCAGGCTTACCGCTGGATCGTCGACAGCCGTGACGAAGCGACCGGCGAGCGGCTCGACGCGCTCGAGGACCCGTTCCGGCTCTACCGTTGCCACACCATTCTCAATTGCACGGAAGCCTGCCCCAAAGACTTGAATCCCGGTAAGGCCATCGCGGAAATCAAGAAGCTCATGGCCGAACGGCAGCACTAGCGGCTGTTTCGGACACGATGTCAAGCGCAGCCGATCCCGATTATGCCCGGCTCAAATGGCGTTGCCGCCGCGGCATGCGCGAGCTCGACGCCGTCTTGCAGGCCTTTTTGCAGAGTGCATACGCCGCCCTCGGCGACGACGATAAATCGCGCTTCGAAGCGATTTTGGATATGCCCGATCCCGAGCTCTACGGCTATCTTGCCGGAAGGCTCGAGCCGAAGGACCGGAGTCTTGCCCCACTCATCGGACGCATTCGCGCGAGCCTACATCCTTAAGGTCAACGCGTCGCGGAGGCTCCTCTGCTGGTGGGCGGGAGTGCACGGCCTATTGGCCGCGACGGTTTGCGCGCTCGATCTCGAGGCGGCAGCCGCGTTGCCTTTGCTCATCATCGTGGCGGGGCACGGCTTCGTGCGCCGGCCGCGTAGCCCGGGTCTCATCGTGCGCCACGCGGACGATACGTGGTCTATCCCTGCGCGCGGTCGTCACGGCTTGCGGCTTGCCCGAGGCACCACTTGGACGACCTGGTGGGTGGAGCTCGTCTTGAGCGGCGGCGGCGGCCGCCCCATTCGCGCGCTGCTGCTCAAAGACCAGCTCGACGCCGAAGGCTGGCGGCGGCTCCAACTCACGGTACGGGAGCACGAAGCCCCTTAAACTATCCGGCCGGAACGACCCGCAGGGCCTCGGACCGACTCCAAGCCGAGATGCGGGATCGCCCGATGTTACAATGTAGAGAACTTTTTGGTGCGATATGCAGTCTACCGAGAGGCAAGTTGCGGAACCCGGGGTGAAGCCGCGCGCCGGAAGCGGTGCTTCCGACCTCGCGCTCATCAAGCGGGTGCAGCAGGGCGACCGGTCGGCCTTCGATCTGCTTGTAGTCAAGTATCAGCACAAAATACTCAATTTGATCATGCGGTACGTAAGGGATCCATCCGAGGCACTCGACGTGGCGCAAGAGGCGTTCCTCAAAGCCTACCGTGCCGCACCCGCATTTCGCGGCGACAGCGCGTTCTACACCTGGCTGTACCGCATCGCGATCAACACGGCCAAGAACTACCTCGTGGCTGCGCGCCGCCGGCCCGCGAACGTGGATGTCGACTTCCAGGACTCCGAGCAGTTCGAGGCCTTCACGAAGATGAGCGACGTGGACACTCCCGAGCGTCTCGCGCTCACTGAAGAGATCGGTGCGGCGGTGAGCAAGGCGATCCAGGAGCTCCCCGATGAGCTGCGTACCGCCATCCTGCTGCGCGAGATCGAGGGGATGAGCTACGAAGAGATCGCCCAGACCATGGAGTGCCCCGTCGGCACTGTCCGATCGCGGATTTTTCGCGCTCGAGAGGCGATAGAGAAGCATTTGCGCCCGCTGCTGGACTGACGCGAATGACGGATCGATTCCAAGAGCAGATATCCGGTTTCGTCGACGACGAGTTGTCGGCCGACGAGTGCGAGTTCTTCGTTCGCCGCTTGCAGCGCGACTCGGAGTCGCGCCGTCAACTGATGCGCTACCATCTGATCGGAGCTGCGCTCCGCGGCGAGCTCACGCATTCCCATCCGGACACGTTGCGGCGTCGGCTCGAAGGGGCGCTCAGCGGCGTCCGCGAAACGCCCTCTCCTCCGCGCATGCGCGCATACGTCAAGCCCGCCCTCGGCGTTGCAGTCGCGGCGGTCGTAGCCGCCGTCGCGGTGCTCGCGCTACAGGTCGTCAATACGAGCGCGCCGGGCGATGTCGATGCACCCGACGCAGTGCTTGCCGGCGAGCGGACCGAGCCCGCAGCCTACGTCGTGCCGCCCGACACGACGGGCCGCCGGCTCGTCTCGCCGCCGATCCAGTTGACCAACTATTTGATGCGCCATAGCGAGTATGCGTCGCACTTGAGCCGGACGTCGGTACACTCGAACGTCGTCGCCACGGGCCAACCGGACATCACCGAGGACGACGCGGACGTGACACCGTAATGCGTGTACGGCGTGAAATCGTTCAGGCGGTTTTCTGGGTTCTGGCCCTAGTCGCGCTCGAGGCGTCGGCTCAAGACGTGCGGTCCTGGCTCGATCGCATGAACCGCGCGGTCGAAGAGCTCAACTACGAAGGCACATTCGTGCACGTAATCGGGCGCAACAATGCCGAAATGCTGCGCATCGTGCATCGGAACCACGACGGAGAGGTCGGCGAGCGTATTCGCTCGCTGAACGGCATCGGTCCGGAAATCGTGCGCCATCTGGATCGGGTCCAATGCATTCTGCCGGATCGGCAGGTCGTGCTGCTCGAGCGGACGCGCGATGCGAGCCCGCTCGTTTCGCGACTGCCGAGCTACTCGGAAGAGCTCGAGGCGAACTACCACCTTGCGAGCTACCAAAAAGGCCAAGTCGCGCATCGCCCGACGCAAGTCATCGGCATCAAGCCGCGGGATACGTTCCGATACGGCTATGTGCTGTGGCTCGATCAAGATTCGGCCATGCCGCTCAAGTCGCAGGTCCGAGACGAGAACGGCGAGGTCGTCGAGCAGATATTGTTCACCGAGTTCGAGATTTTCGACGAGATACCCGAATCGGCCGTCGCATCGACGATCGACACGGAAGGGTACACGTGGTTCCGGCCCCCGGTGCGCAGTCGCGAGTCGGCCGGTGAGGTGGCGTGGCGCGCCACGCTGCTGCCCCAAGGCTTCGAATTGGCCGTCGCCACCCAAAGCCCGATCGCGGGCTCTCAGTACCCGGTCGAGCATCTCGTGTACACCGATGGTCTGGCCACGGTCTCCGTGTTCATCGCGGACCCTCTGACCAAAGCCGAGGTCGAGGAAGGCTTCTTCCGCTTGGGCAGCACGAACGCCTATTCGTTGACGCTCCGCGGCCGCAAAGTGACTGCCATCGGCGGAGTGCCGCGGCAAACCGTCCAGGCGATCGCAACTTCGATCGAAGCCCAATAGCTTTGAGCGCCTTTGCCGACCGGGCCCAGTGCATGACCGCGCGGGCGACTGTGAGCGCCGTCGGCGGCGACGGGCTCGTCGATCTCACGATCGATGCGGCGTCTCGTTGCGAAGGTTGTACGGGTGTTTGCCTTTGGCGGCGGCTGCCCGTCAAGACTCATGCACGCTTACCGAGCTCCACGCCGCTTCGCGTCGGCACTGAGGTGCTGGTCGCGCTGCCGCAGCGCTATGTCTTGTTGAGCGCGTTGCTGCTGCACGGGCTGCCGTGGGTCGCATTGCTCGCCGGCGCCGCCGCGGGGGCGTACGTCGCGGGCCACGATCTGGGTGCCGTCGCCGGCGCCGTGCTTGCGGTCACATTCTCCATTATCATGACGCCCGGCTTGCGCCGTCGTTTGGAGAAGGCCGCGATGGAACGCTTCAGCTTGCGGCCGATCGCATGATCACTTTGACTCTGTACAGCCGCCCTGATTGCCATTTGTGCGAAATTATGTCTCGTGACTTGGAGCCGTTGGTCCAGGGACGGGCGCAAGTGACGATCGTCGACATCAGCGAAAATGACGAGCTCGAGCGGCGCTACGGCCAGCGCATTCCGGTTCTCGCCGCCGGCGCGGATGAGCTGTCCTGCTATCGTCTGGACGTCGCGCGTGTCGAACGGTTTCTAACCAACGCTGCCATGTAGGAGCGAGCTTCGCTCGCGACTCTTGCGAAGATCGCGAGCGAAGCTCGCGAGCGAAGCTCGCTCCTACCAACCAGGTTTTCACCCCCATGAGCACGGACCGGATCCGCAATTTCTCGATCATCGCGCACATCGATCACGGCAAGTCGACCTTGGCGGACCGTTTCATCGAGCTTTGCGGGGGGTTGACCGATCGGGAAATGGCGGATCAGGTCCTCGACACGATGGATCTCGAGCGCGAACGCGGCATCACGATCAAAGCGCAGAGCGTCGCGCTCAAATTCATCGCCGACGACGGTCTCGAGTATCAGCTCAACCTCATCGATACGCCGGGCCACGTGGATTTTTCCTATGAAGTGTCCCGCTCGCTTGCCGCCTGCGAAGGGGCGTTGCTGGTCGTGGATGCCGGTCAGGGCGTGGAAGCACAGAGCGTCGCCAATTGCTACACGGCCATCGAGCAAGGGCTCGACGTCGTTCCCGTGCTCAACAAGATAGACCTGCCGACCGCGGATCCGGAGAAAGTCATTCGCGAGATCGAGGACATCATCGGCATCGACGCGAGCGAAGCGTTGCGGATCAGCGCCAAGACCGGGGAAGGCGTGCGGGCATTGCTCAATCAGATCGTGCGGAGGATTCCGGCGCCGGCAGGGAAGGTGGAGGCGCCGTTGCAGGCACTGATCATCGATTCGTGGTTCGACAGCTACGTCGGCGTCGTTTCGCTGGTACGTGTCGTGAATGGCCACGTCGACGTCGGCGCGCGTATCGTCATGCACTCGACCGGACGGCGCTACCTCGTCGATCGCGTCGGCGTGTTCACGCCGCGCGCCACGGACAGGGACTCGCTCTCGGCCGGCGAAGTCGGTTACCTCATCGCGTCCATCAAGGAAATCGATGCTGCGCCGGTCGGCGACACGATTGTCGACGCGAGCACGCCGGACGTTCCGCCGTTGCCCGGTTTCAAGCAGATCCAGCCGCGGGTATTTGCCGGCCTGTTCCCCATCAACTCCGAAGACTTCGAGGCGTTCCGTGAGGCCTTGAAGAAGCTTGCGCTCAACGATGCATCGCTCAAGTTCGAGCCGGAAGTGAGCGTCGCGCTCGGTTTCGGCTTTCGCTGCGGATTTCTCGGGTTGCTCCACATGGAGATCGTCCAGGAGCGACTCGAGCGCGAGCACGATCTCGAGCTCATCTCCACGGCGCCGACCGTGGTCTACGAGGTCGCGTGCGTCGACGGCGAAGTCCTCAAGGTCGAAAATCCGGCGCAACTTCCGGAATCCTCGCGCATCAGCGAGATCCGCGAGCCGATTATTCTTGCCAGCATCCTTTTGCCGCAGGACTACCTCGGCAATGTGATTCAGCTGTGCATAGAGAAACGCGGTGTGCAGAAACGACTCCAGTTTCTCGCCGGCCAGGTCGCGCTCGAGTTCGAGCTGCCGCTCGCGGAAATCGTTTTGGATTTCTTCGACCGGCTGAAGTCCGTGAGCCGCGGCTTTGCATCATTCGACTATCAATTCCTGCGCTTCCAAGCCGCGGACCTGGTGAAGCTCGATATCCTCATCAACAAAGAGCGTGTCGACGCGATGGCGATGATCGTGCATCGCGATGGCGCGGAGCGAAGAGGGCGCTCGATCGTCGAAACGCTCAAGGAAGTGATTCCTCGGCAGCAATTCGAGGTGGCCGTGCAGGCCGCGATCGGCAGCCAGATCATCGCGCGCAGCACCGTGAAGGCATTTCGCAAGGACGTTACGGCAAAGCTCTACGGGGGCGACGTGACGCGCAAGCGCAAACTCTTGGAAAAGCAAAAGGCGGGTAAGCGCCGCATGAAGCAATTCGGTGCAGTCGAGATTCCGCAAGAAGCGTTTCTCGCTGTGTTGCAGGCCGACAGGAAATGACCAATACTGCCCGCTGCATTGAGCCGCCACAGGAACACTGACTTTGGATTTTGCGCTCATTCTCGTCGTTCTTACCGCCGTCAGCGGTTTGATCTGGGCTTTCGATTCGCTCGTATTGCAACGTTCGCGCCGGCAAAGAGCCGCGCGCGGAGAGCCGGCGAAGGAGCCGGTCCTCGTCGAGTATGCCAAGTCGTTTTTTCCGATCTTGCTGCTCGTCGTCGTCTTGCGGTCGTTCCTGTTCGAGCCTTTTCGCATCCCCTCCGGTTCGATGATGCCGACCTTGCTCGAAGGGGACTTCATTTTTGTGAACAAGTTCGCGTACGGATTGCGGCTACCGGTTATAAATAGCAAGATCGTCGAGATCGGGGAACCTGAGCGCGGCGACGTGGTGGTTTTCCGCCTGCCGTCCGATCCTTCGATCAATTACATCAAGCGAGTCGTGGGACTGCCCGGCGACGTGGTGGAGTACGAGCGGGCCAGCAAGCGCCTGACCATCAATGGCGAGCAGGTATCCCTCGAATTGCTCGGGGACTACAAGGAGGATCCGGAGTATGAGCTCGCGCTCGAGCGGCTCGGCGATACCGAGCACAAGATGCTGCTGACGCCGGGTCGACAGAGCAACGGCGGGACCTATCGGGTTCCGGAAGGGCACTACTTCGTGATGGGTGACAATCGCGACAACAGCCGGGACAGCCGCTTTCAAGGCGTGGAGTTCATTCCCGAGCAACGTTTAGTGGGCAAGGCCGTGCGCATTTGGATGAATTGGCGTAAGCCCGCCGAAGGAGGGCCCCGATGGAGCCGAATCGGACAAGGCATCGAATAGTCGGAGTGAGCCGCCGCCGGCAGGCCGGAATCACCGCAATCGGTTTTCTCGCGCTCGCCACCGTGTTTGGCATCGTCGGGCTCGCGGGCATCAAGATCGTGCCTCTCTATTTGCAGCAGATGCGGCTGGGACAAGTGCTGGACGATCTCGAGAGAAATCTCGAGGGCAACGCGCCAACGCCGCAGGGGATTCGCAACGAGCTGAGCAAGCGCTTCGATATCGAGGGCATCTCGCTGCCTTCGGACGCCGTCAAGATCACACAAGTGCGCGACGGTTACCAGGTCCAAATTCACCAAGAGAGCCGCACGCTGTTCTTCGGGAATCTTTGGTTCATGATGGTCTTCGACGAGCAGGCAGAGATACGGCGTTGACTGATCGGGTCCGTTGGGCCGACAAACATCTCAGGTTTCGATTCACCGACACTTCTTTGCTCGAACGGGCGCTGACTCATCGCAGCGCTTCCAAGCACAACAACGAGCGACTAGAGTTCTTGGGCGACGCACTGTTGAACTTCGGCATTGCACGGCGCCTGTATGCGCAGCGACCCGACGATGCCGAGGGAGATCTGAGCCGCGCCCGGGCCGCGCTCGTCAACAAGACGGTGCTCGCGGCGATCGGCCGGGAGATCGAGATCGACACGCAGATCATTCTCGGCCCGGGCGAGTCGCGCTCCGGCGGGGCGCAGCGAAGCTCGGCGCTGGCCGACACGCTCGAAGCGCTGATCGGCGCGGTTTTCCTCGACGGTGGATACGACGCGGCCGAGCAGCTGATGGAATCCCTGTTCGCAAAACGGCTAGAATCCCTTGCTGATGCGGACGCGCTGAAGGATTCCAAAACCCGGCTGCAAGAATGGCTGCAGGGGCGCGGTTGGGGCTTGCCGCACTATACGGTCGAGGTGATCCATGGCCAGGATCACAATCAGACATTTACGGTCACCTGTCATGTGGATGAGCGACAACGGCAAACAGAAGGTACCGGCTCGAGTCGTCGCCGCGCAGAGCAGGATGCCGCCGCGGCGATGCTCGCGTGCTTAAGCCGTGGGTCGGAGTAACGGTCCGCGCTCCGGGACGATCGCGATCGTCGGCCGGCCCAACGTCGGCAAGTCGACTTTGATCAACGCTCTCGTCGGCGAAAAGATCAGCATCGTGAGCACCAAGCCGCATACGACGCGGCACCGTATTTTGGGGGTCCTCAATCGCGGCGAGTCCCAGGCCGTTTTCATCGACACTCCGGGTCATGCGCGCCGCGTGCAACATGCGCTGCATCGACTCATGGCCCGCGTCATTCACGAGTCGCTCGAAGGTTGTGATTTGGTGATTGTCGTGACCGAAGCCAAGCGCACGACGGCGGAGGACAGGCGGCTTTTCGAGCTCTGTAAGAATCGCAGCGAGCGCACGATTCTCGTGCTCAACAAAATCGACGAGCTCAAGTCGCGGACGAGTCTGCTGCCGCGGCTGCACGAGCTCGGCAAGATGCAGTTCCTCGCCTACGTGCCCGTGAGCGCGCGGTCCGGCGAGAACCTCGGCGCGCTCGTCGACGCTATTTTTGCGAATCTCCCCGCCGGGCCCGCCCTGTTTCCGCTCGATATGACAACGGATCGGAGCTTGCGCTTTCGTGCCGCGGAAATCGTTCGTGAGAAGCTGCTCGGAGAGCTGCACCAAGAGGTTCCTTACGGCTTGACGGTGGAGATCGAGCACATGCAGAAGGGCGAGGACGGCCGTTGGCTCGTGCACGCTCTCATTTGGCTCGAGCGCGAAGGGCACAAGCCGATCGTGATCGGCCGCGAAGGCCGCTTGCTCAAGCAAGTCGGACAGGACGCGCGGATCGAGCTCAACGGGCTGCTCGGCGGCCGCGTGCACTTGGAGCTCACGGTCAAAGTCCGCAAGCACTGGTCGGACAACGAGCTCGAGCTCAAACGGTTGGGCTTCGACTCCGCATGAGCGAGCGCGAGGAGGTTCTGCTCGAACGGGCGTTCGTTCTGCATCATCGCCCGTTCAGAAACACCAGTCAGCTCGTCGACTGCCTGACGGACGGCCATGGACGCATGGGGTTGGTGGCGCGCGGATCGCGCCGCGCCCGGAGCGGACAGCGCGCGTTGCTGCAGCCGTTCGTGCCGCTCAAATTGTCATGGGTCAAGCGCGGGGAGCTCGGCAGTCTCACGCACGTCGAGGCCGAATCTAAACCCACGGAGCTCAATGGTGATCGGCTGCTTGCAGGCTTTTACGTCAACGAGCTGGTGTTGCGCTTACTCGCGCGCGGCGACGCCAATAGCGAAGTCTTTTCCTGCTATAGTGCGTGCCTGCAAGAGCTCGCGAGCGGCACCGGGATTGCCCGAACGCTCAGGCTGTTCGAGCTTGGTTTGCTGCATGCGCTGGGGCTTGGGCTCCCGCTCGACCGGGACTTTCACTCGGGCGAGCCGCTGCATCCCGACCGGTCATACGTGTTCGAGCTCGAGAACGGGCTGACGCGTGCTCTCGGGCAGGTCGCCGGCGACGACTTTCGCGGGCGGGACCTGATCTCGTTGCGCGAGCGAGCGCTCGACGATGCCGAGAGCCTGAAGGCCGCCAAGTTGTTGCTCGGCCGCGTGTTGCACACCTATCTCGGTGATCGGCCGCTGAAGAGCCGCAGCGTGTTCAAGGCAATTGTCGACAGAGGTCTGGACCGATGACTCGGGTGCAACCGATTTTGTTGGGAGTCAACGTAGATCACGTCGCCACGCTCCGGCAGACACGGCGCACGCGTTATCCCGATCCGGTGACCGCGGCGCTGCTTGCCGAGCAATCCGGAGCGGACAGCATCACGATCCACGTGCGCGAGGATCGGCGCCACATTCAGGAGCGCGACCTCGAGATTCTGCAGCAAACCTTGCAGACGCGCGTGAATCTCGAGATGGCCGCGACGGACCCGATGTTGCGCATTGCGGAGCGCGTGCGTCCGGCTGATTGCTGCCTCGTCCCCGAGCGTCGCGAGGAATTGACGACCGAAGGCGGACTCGACGTCGCGGCCCAGCCCGACAAGATCCGCTCCGCATGCGAGCGTTTGCAGTCAAGCGGCATACGTGTCTCGCTGTTCATCGATCCCGACCGTGAGCAGTTGGAGGCGAGCGTGGCGGCCGGCGCCCCCGTCATCGAGATTCATACGGGCGCTTACTCGCAAGCCGAGAACGCCGCGGCGCAGGATCGCGAATTGCAGCGTATTCGGAGTGCGGCCGCGCTTGCGTCGCAAATGGGCTTGCGCGTGCACGGCGGCCACGGCCTCAATTATCACAACGTGCAAGCGATCGCCGCGATCCGGGAAATGGCCGAGCTCAATATCGGCCACGCGATCGTGGCACAGGCCGTGTTTGACGGGTTCGCGACCGCGGTCGCGAGAATGAAAAGCCTGATGATCGCGGCGCGGCATACGTGATCTTCGGCATCGGCACGGACGTACTCGAGCTCAAGCGCATCGAGCGCGTGTGGAATCGGTACGGCGAGCATTTCGCGGAGCGCGTGCTGCTCGATGAAGAGCTCGAGTTGTTCCGCCGCACCAAGAACAAGACGCGCTTTCTCGCGATGCGGTTCGCGGCGAAGGAAGCCGTCGTCAAGGCGATGGGCACGGGTTTCTCGAACGGCATGTGGGTTCGCGACGTCGGCACCATACCGAACGCGTTGGGGCAGCCTCAAGTGGTCTACTCGGCGCGCGGCAATGCGCTGTGCGAGCGCTTAGGCATAGGCGACGGCTTCTTGTCGCTGACCGACGAGGCCGGGCTCGTCGTAGCCATCGCGATACTACTTCGTAAGTGAGCCAAAGGAGCACGCTTGAACACACTCGTCTTCGACATCGAAACGATACCCGACACCGAGCTCGGCAGACGGCTGTTCGGCCTCGGGGATCTCGATGACGAAGCCGCAGCTAAGGTCATGTATTTCAAGCAAAAGCAGGCGCGGGACACGGATTTTCTGCCGTTGGTGCAGCACCGGGTGCTCGTCGTCTCCGTCGTGCTCCGCAATCGCGAGGGCTTACACGTATTCAGCTTGGGTCCGGATCTGCCGTCGGAAAAGGAGATCATCCAGCGGTTTTTCGACGGCATCGAGCGCTATAGTCCCGAGCTCGTCTCTTGGAACGGCTCGGGTTTCGATCTGCCGGTGCTGCAGTACCGGGCGCTCAAATACGGCGTCAACGCGGCGCGCTACTGGGAAACGGGCGATTCGGATCGCGACTTCCGGTACAACAACTACCTGAGCCGCTTCCATTGGCGACACATCGACCTCATGGATGTGCTGTCCGGCTTCCAAGGAGGCGGCCGCGCCTCACTCGAGCAAGTTGCCTTGTCGCTCGGCCTGCCGGGCAAGCTCGGCATGAGCGGCGATCAGGTGTGGGAGTACTTCCTGCGCGGCAAGGTCGACGAGATCAAGAACTATTGCGAGAGCGACGTCTTGAACACTTACCTCGTCTATCTGCGGTTTCAACTGATGCGCGGACTGCTCGACGGGACGCAGTACGAAAACGAGCTCGAGCTGCTGAGACAAAAATTGCAGGGATCCAAAGAGCCGCACCTGCAGCGGTTTCTGGATGCGTGGAATGACCCGACAAGCGGGGTCTGAAGCCCCCATTGCCGTCGAAATTCGCGACCTGAGTCACGATGGGCTCGGCGTCGCCGACGTCGACGGCCGGCGCGTGTTCGTCGCCGGCGCCCTGCCGTCGGAGCGCGTGCTCGTCGTACCGCGCCGTCGGCGCCGGCGCTATCAGGATGCCGAGCTCGTGGGGATCATCCAGGCGGCCGCGGAGCGTGTCGCCGCGCCATGCGAATATTTCGGCGTCTGCGGGGGCTGCGCGTTGCAGCACATGAGCTACGCGGCCCAGGTGCCATTCAAGCAAAGCGTCGTCGCGGAAGCGTTTGCGCGCATTGCCGGTATCGACCCGGGACTGTGGCTCGATCCGATCCTCGGTCCGCCGTGGAGATATCGCCGCCGTGCACGGCTCGGAGTCAAGCAGGTGGAAGCCAAGAACCGCGTGCTCGTCGGTTTTCGCGAGCGCGCGGCGGCGCTCGTCACCGACATGCGCCATTGCATGGTGCTCGCGCCGCCGATGGATACCTCGCTCGACGCGCTATCCGAGGTCATCGGTGCGAGCGGGCTCAAGCGACGCATACCGCAGATCGAGGTTGCCATCGGCGACGCGTTCGGCGCGCTCGTGCTGCGCGTCCTCGACCCCCCGGAGCCGCGTGACGAAAGCGCATTTCGCGAATTCGGCGAACGTTTCGATCTCGACATCTATTTGCAACGCGGCGGACCCGGGACTGCGGTTTCGATCGCGACGCGTCCTCGAACGCTCTCTTACGCGCTCGCGGATTTCGGTCTCGAGCTCGAGTTCGCGCCGACCGATTTCATCCAGATCAACGCCGCAGTGAACGTTCGCATGGTCGCCGCCGCCGTCGCGGCCGCGGAGCTTAAGCCGAGCGACCGGGTTCTCGACTTGTACTGCGGGATCGGGAACTTCAGCCTGCCCTTGGCGCGGCACGCGGGACTTGTGTTCGGCGTGGAAGGCGATGCGGGGCTCGTCGCGCGTGCCGCGCGCAACGCGGAGCGCAACGGCATTCGCAACGCGAGATTCTACGCGGCCGATCTCGGCAAGCCCGACTGGAGCTTCTTGCGCGAGCCATGGGATGTCGTCGTTCTCGATCCCCCGCGTACGGGCGCCGAGATTGCGGTCGCGCAGATGGCGGCGATGAGACCGCGGAGAATCGTCTATATGTCCTGCCACCCGGGGACGCTCGCGCGCGATGCCCGCGTGCTCTCGGAGTCGCAGGGCTACCGGCTCACGACGGCTCGTATTCTCGACATGTTTCCGCACACCCATCACGTCGAGGTCATGGCGATATTCGATCGCGCTTGAGCGCCATTCATGCCCCAGGAAATCGAACGCAAGTTCTTGCTCGCGAGCGACGCTTGGCGCAGCCTCGTGACTCGGCGTCGCCTCATGAGCCAGGGCTACATCGCGACTACGGGACGCATTTCGGTGCGGGTGCGCGTCAGCGACGGCGAAGCGTGGCTCAACATCAAGCGCGGTGGCCTCGAGCCGGTACGCGACGAATACGAATATTCGATTCCACTGGACGATGCGCGCGCGCTGCTCGAATCTGCGGCCGAGCAGCCGATCGTCGAGAAGACCCGCCATTGGGTGCCGTACGCGGGAGTCGAGTGGGAAATCGACGAGTTTCACGGCCAAAACGAGGGGCTCATCGTCGCCGAAATCGAGCTTACCGACGTGCAGCAGCGTTTCGTCCGCCCGCCGTGGCTCGGCAAGGAAGTGACGGAGCAGAGCCGCTACTACAATGTGAACCTCGTGCGGCATCCCTATGCACAATGGACCAACGAGGAGTGCCATCCTTGAACGAGCGCTGTCTCAGCGTGTCGACCGCCGCGCAACGGCTCGTGCTCCGCGACGGCGATCGCGAGGTGACGGCGTATTCGATTTCGACATCCCGCTTCGGCGTCGGTGAGCGTCGCGACAGCTTCATGACGCCGCGAGGCCGGCACATCATTCGTGCCAAGATCGGCGCGGGGCAAGCGCCGGGAACGGTGTTCGTGGGTCGCCGCCCAACCGGCGAGATCTATTCCGAGGCGCTCGCGCGCGCTTTCCCGGATCGGGACTGGATCCTCACGCGTATCCTATGGCTTTCCGGCACGGAGCCGGGGCGCAACCGGCTCGGCGAGGTCGATACGATGCGGCGACACATATACATACACGGGGCGCCCGATTCGAGCGTCTTAGGCGTTGCGGGCTCCATCGGATGCATCAGAATGCGCTCGGCCGACGTGATCGAGCTTTTCGACGCCGTGTCGGCCGGAACGTTGGTAATGATTGACTGACGGAGCCGATATGTCGCTGGGACCTCTGATGATCAGCTTGCGGGGGACGTCGCTCGCGGCGGACGAGCGCGGCTGGCTCAATTCGCCGGCGGTCGGCGGCATCATTCTTTTTGCACGCAACTACGCAACTCCCGAGCAGTTGCGCGCGCTCGTCGACGACATACGGTCGGCGCGCAGTCCCGCCCTGCTGATTGCGGTTGATCAAGAGGGAGGGCGCGTGCAGCGCTTCCATGCGCCTTTCACGGAGCTACCGGCGGCCAGGCTGCTCGGCCATCTGTATGACGCCGATCCTGCCGCCGGCGAGCAAGCGGCCCGCTCTCTCGGTTGGACCATGGCGGCGGAGCTGCGTGCTTTCGGCATCGATCTCTCCTTTGCGCCCGTCGTCGACCTCGATCTCGGCCTCGCCGCCGTCATCGGCGATCGTGCTTTGCATAGCGACGCGGAGACCGTCGCTCGCTTGGCTCTCGCGTTCGACGCTGGAGCGCATGAGGCGGGAATGGCGATCACTGCCAAGCATTTTCCGACGCACGCGGGTGCGACGGGTGATTCCCACACGGAAATCGCCGTTGACGGCCGCAGTTATGCCGACCTCTTCGAAGACTTGGAGCCCTATCGGCGGCTCGTCGACGGCGGCCTGCAAGCCGTCATGGTCGCGCACGTGATTTTTCCGAAGCTCGACCCGTTGCCGGCGAGCCTATCGCGCTGGTGGATCACGAATCAGTTGCGCGGCGAGCTCAAGTTTCATGGTGCAATTATCTCCGACGACATGAGCATGGCAGGCGCGGCGGGCGTCGGCGATCTCACTGCGCGAGTCGAACGGGCACTCGACGCCGGCTGCGATCTCGTGCTCGTATGCAACGTGCCTGACGAGCTGCCCGCACTGCTCGAGGCGCTCGACAGGTACGTGAGTCCCGCCGGACAGCTGCGCTTGGTGCGTTTGCGCGGGCGACAACATTTGCGGTGGGACGAGCTGCGCGCGTCGCCGGAATGGCAACACGCGACCCGGGTGCTCGCAGACTTGAGCGCGCGGCCGAAGCTCGAGTTGCAGGGCTGACTGGCTTGAGCCTTTCCACGGAGCTCGAGCAAGTGCGGCGCCAGGCCCGCGAGATCTACTCGGCCGCAGAAGTGCGCACGGCGTTGTGCGCGATGGCCGGGCGCATCGCGGCCGAGCTCGCCGATACGAATCCGCTCGTCGTGGCAGTCATGCACGGCGGCGTTTTCACGGCGGTGCATCTATGCGAGCAATTCGAATTTGCGCACGAATTCGATTACGTGCACGTGAGCCGCTACGGCAGGGCGTTGTCAGGCGGCGCGCTCGAATGGATCGTCGGTCCGAAAGCGATCTATCGGGATCGCGTCGTGCTGCTCGTCGACGACGTGCTCGATCGCGGGGTAACGCTCGCGGCCTTGCACGCGGAGCTCAAGAGAATGCCGGTCGCGGACCTACGCACTGCGGTGCTGGTCAGCAAGGAAGTCGATGTGCCTGCAGCGCGCCCGGTGGTCGACTTCGTCGGATTGCGGGCGGGCAAGGAGTACCTGTTCGGTTGCGGCATGGACTACAAAGGTTACTGGCGCAACTTGAGGAGTGTGTACGCTGTGGCCACGCCGCCGTCTTTTGGGGTAGGAGCGGCCTCCGGTGTGGGAGCGGCCTCCGGCCGCGATTCCTCATGAAGCGTAAATCGCGGCCGCAGGCCGCTCCTACAAAGAGAACCGCTGCCACACGCGAAGCGTCGAAAGCCCGGCCGGTCGTCGGGCTCATCGTCGGCAGCGGTTTCGCTCATCTCGCGCTACCGTTGCCGGCGGCGGCTCCGGCGGAGACGCCATACGGGCCGACCTCGAGCGCGCTCGCCGGCGCTGCCGTCGGCGGACGCGATGTGTGGTGCCTTGCACGCCACGGCGCCGCGGGCTCGATCGCGCCGCACGCAGTCAATTATCGAGCGAACGTTTGGGCCTTGCATGCGGCGGGCGTGCGTTGGTGCGTCGCGATCAACGTCGTCGGGGCGATCGCGCCCGGCTTTGCGCCGGGCGAGCTCGCGATTCCGGATCAGCTCATCGATTACACGGCCGGAAGGGCGGCGACGTTTGCGGGACGCGGCGAGGCCGTCCGCCACGTCGAATTCACGGAGCCGTTCGACCCGGAGCTCCGCGGCTACGTCGCGGCGGCCGCCGCAGACTGCGGGCTCGGCATACGCCGCGGCGTCTACGGCGTGACGGAAGGGCCGAGGCTCGAAACAGCCGCCGAAATCGACCGCTTGGAACGCGACGGCTGCGCAATGGTCGGCATGACGGCGATGCCGGAAGCGGTTCTCGCGCGCGAGCTCGGTCTGTCTTACGCGATTTGCGCGGCCGCCGTGAACTACGCAGCCGGGCGGGCGCCGCAAGGCGCTTCCATCCATGCCGAGCTCGATCGCTACTTGGCCGTCGCCATGTCACGCGTCGCGCGGCTACTCAAGGCTCTAATACCGAGATTGCACGACGCTGCAATGTGACCGCGGTCACTGACCCACCGCGGAAACTCACCGAACATAATGCGCTCGGACATGGAAGGATTCCGGGTTGAAGTCCCTTAGCCGTCATATTCTGCAGCAAATCGTGTCCTCGAGCTCGCAGGGGATTTTGCTCATCGATGCCCGTGATCCCAACCTCTCGATTGCGTACGCGAACGCCGCGTATGAAGAGTTGAGCGATTACTCCGCCGCCGAGCTCGAAGGGCAGGGCTGGCGCTCCCTGGTAGCCTGCGACGATACCAACCCCGAGGTCGCGAGAGCACGTGCAGCCATCGGCTGCGGCGAGCCTTGCCAAGCGACGATTCCGTATCATCGCAAGGACGGCACGACTTGGTTCGCGGAAGTCGCCCTCCAACCGCTCTCGAGCGTGCGCGGCGATACGACTTATTTCCTGTGCCAGCACAGCGCGGCCGCGCCGCGAGCCAACCAAGACTCGAACGTTCAAGTCGATTTGCTGCAACGAGCTCTTGGCCAAGCCCGGCAGAAGATAGTGAGCTTGAGTCGCACCGATCCCGTCACTGGATTGCTGCGTTACGAGTATTTCACATCGCTCCTGAAGCGCGATGTCGGTGCTGCGCGCCGCGAGCGGCGCTCGCTCTGCGTCGTCGTATTCGAGATCGTCGAGTTCGCCGCCTATAGACAAACTTTCGGTGCGAACGCGGCCGACTCTTGCTTGCGCATGATCGCCGCCCAAATTACCGGCGCGTTTCGGCGGGCAGGCGACCTCAGCGCGCGCTGTGATGAAACCACCTTTGTCGTCGCGGTGCCGGGGCAACGCGCCGACCAAATCGCCCCCCTCGCGTCGCGTGTTGCCGAAAAGGTTCGCAACCTCGGGTTGCACAATCCGCGGGCACAATCCGGCCGCCATGTGACCGTACGCAGCGTCCTGGCGGACGCCGAGGGCGAAGACGCTGCGGCGCTCGTCGCCCGCGTCAAAGCACAGTTGTCGAGCGATATAGCGGCGCGGAAGCCGGCTTGAGCCCTTGCGCGAGCTCGCTCAAGCAGCGGGCTCTAGATCGGCGGTATCGTCCTCGACGCCTTCGCCTTCCTCGGGCGCGGGCGAAATCATGAACAGCAGGCCGAACAACGGGTGATCGACGTAATGCAACTCGCCGCTGCGCCCAACGCGGCGTTGCTCGACCATGCGAAATTCCGGCTCGAGCTCGAGCTCCGTCAACGCACGCGGATCCGTGACGCCTTCCGTCTCGAGGCCGTTCCGCGGCGGTTGGTACTTGAGATCGACGCTCAAGTGCAAGAATCGACTCAAGTACAAGCGCAGCGTGCCCTGAGGATTGACGATCCCTAAGTTCGCGAGATTCATCGGTTGCGCCGCGCTGTCGTCGAGGCCGTCCTGGACCCACCCGCCATGCGCTAGGAGCCGGTAGGCACCGAGTCTCTCGATGCGGGTAAAGGCGTCGCCGAGCTGCAACTCGTCGCGGCGCAGGATGCGGAACTGAAACGGCGCGCGCCGATCGCCACCCCTGGCGAGCTGCCCGAACGGATCGATGAAATCGAACGGCCCTGTGTCCGGGGCCGTGCCGGGCTCGGCGGCGCCGGCGTCGGTCTCCCTTCCCGGGAACCGCTCGCCCATGGGCGGCGCCGGCTGCGCGCGCGATGCGTACTCGTCGCCGAACACTTCCTCGGCGGGGTCGACGTCGGCGTGCGCGAACAATATGAGCTCGACGCGGTACTTCGGCACGGCCGGTGCCTCGAGCGGATCGAGGTCCCGAGATTCCTGAGCCGCCATTCGCCCGGTGCTTGCGGCAGCAAGCATGGCGATGAGGCAAATGCGGAGTCTTAAACGACTCATGGCACCCGATTATAGCCCCGCGGGCGCATCATGCGGCCCGCGTGCGCCGCTTTTCGGCGCCGAGCCTGAGCAGCAATCGCTCGAGCGCGCGAATACGCTCGTCGTCGGACGCCGACTGCCACGAGAAGCGCAGCTTGAAGGGACCGTCGAGTCGATACGTTTCCGGGTCCCCGGCGACGAGATTGACGAGCGCGCCCGGATCGACGGCGACGCGCCGACCGAAGCGCACGACGCCGCCTTTCGCGCCCGCCTGAATTTTCTCGATGCCGAGACTCGCGGCCAGCAGCTTGATCCAGGTCACGGCGAACAGCGTCTTGATCGGCGGCAGCAGCAGTCCGAAACGATCGATCATTTCCACCTGAAGCTCGTCGAGCTCGTCGCGCGAGCGCGCGCTCGCGATACGCTTGTAGTGCACGAGACGCATGTGGACGTCGGGCATGTAGTCTTCGGGGATCAACGCCGCGGCGCCGATCTCGATCTCGGGCCCATGCGCAAACGGATCGTCGAGATCGGGCTCCCGGCCCGAGCGCAGTTCCTCTACAGCGCGCGCGAGCAGCTCGTTGTAGAGTGTGAATCCGATCGCCTGGATCTGCCCGCTCTGGCCTTCGCCCAGCAACTCGCCGGCGCCGCGAATCTCGAGATCGTGCGTCGCGAGCGTGAATCCGGAGCCGAGCTCCTCGAGTGCCGCGATCGCCTCGAGACGCTTGGCGGCGTCGTCGGTCAGCGCGCGAAGCGGCGGAGCGATGAGGTACGCGTACGCCTGATGATGCGAACGGCCGACGCGTCCGCGCAGTTGATGCAATTGCGCAAGCCCCAAGCGATCGGCTCGATTGATGACAATGGTGTTGGCCGTCGGAATGTCGATGCCGCTCTCGATGATCGTGCTGCAGACGAGGACGCTGAAGCGCCGATGATAGAAATCGAGCATGACTCGCTCGAGGTCGCGTTCGGACATCTGTCCGTGCGCCACGCGGATATCGGTTTCCGGTAGCAGCCGACGCAGCTCGGTGGCAATCGTTTCGATGTTCTCGACGCGATTGTGCACGAAATAGATTTGACCGCCGCGGCGCAGCTCGCGCAGCACCGCCTCGCGTATGCCCTGGTTGGACCATTCCCCGACGAAAGTTTTCACCGACAGGCGATCGGCCGGCGGCGTTGCGATGAGCGAGAGATCGCGCAACCCGCCGAGGCTCATGTTGAGCGTCCGCGGGATCGGCGTCGCCGTCATCGTCAAGACGTCGACTTCGGCACGCAGCTTTTTGAGCTGTTCCTTGTGCTTGACCCCGAAACGGTGCTCTTCGTCGATGATCACGAGGCCGAGCTTCTTAAAGCGAACATCGCGCTGCAAGAGCTTGTGAGTGCCGATGACGATGTCGACAGTGCCGTTCGCGAGGCCCTCGAGCACGCGCCCCGACTCTTTGGCGCTGCGGAATCGGGACAAGAGCTCGATGCGAATCGGCCAAGCTGCGAAGCGATCCGAGAACGTCTGATAATGCTGCTGGGCGAGCAAAGTGGTCGGAACGAGCAAGGCGACCTGATGTCCGGCGTGCGCAGTGACGAATGCCGCGCGCAGCGCGACCTCGGTCTTACCGAAGCCGACATCCCCGCAGACGATACGATCCATCGGCTTGTCGCTCGCGAGATCGCGCACGACCTGCTCGATCGCCGCGAGCTGATCATCCGTCTCCTCGAAGGGAAACTCGCCCGCGAACGCCGCGTAGTCCTCCTCGTCGACCGTGACGTGCAACCCTTGGCGCGCCGCGCGTTGCGCATACACGTTGAGAAGCTCCGCCGCCATATCGCGTGCACGTTTCGCGGCCTTGCGTTTGGCCTTCTGCCATTGATCCGTGCCGAGCTTGTGCAAGGGGGCTTCGTCGGCCTCGGCGCCGCTATAACGCGTCACGAGATGCAAGCTCAGCACGGGGACGTAGAGCTTGTCGCCGTCCGCGTACTCGAGCAGCAGGAATTCCACGGGAACGTCGTCGACGGGCAGCATTACCAAGCCTTGGTAGCGGCCGACGCCGTAGTCTTCGTGCACGACGGGCGCGCCGATGCGCAAGTCCGTGAGCTCGCGGATGATCGCCTCGGGATCGCGGGCCGGTCGCCGTTTGCGCACGCTTTGCCGCGGTCGCTCCATGCCGAGCTCGGCAGCCGTAATGACGCGCAACCCGTGCTCGGGCAGGCGCAGCCCGCTCTCGAGCTCGCCGACGCTCGCAGCGAGCGTCTCGCTTCCGGTCACGAAGTCGTGCCAGCCTCTCACCGAGACCGCGGAGTAGCCGCGGTGCTTGAGGAACTCGAGCAGTGCCTCGCGACGGCCGGGCGAGGAAGCGAGCAGCAACGTGCGCTCGTGCTCGCGCCCCGTGAGCCAGCGCGTAATCCGGTCCGGATCCGCCGCGACGCCGCCGGCGAGCGGATGGGCCGTCGCCGCGCGCAGAGTCGGGGCCGAGGGCTTAAGCTCGTCTCGCGACGTCAATGCGAGAGTTGGGCGCGATTCGAGGCGGCCCAGCAGTGTCGCGGGCTCGAAGAACGCCGCGGGCGGGGGGAGCAGCGGACGCTCGGCATCGCCGCGCAATTGTCCGTAGCGCTCCTCGATCAACGCCCAACCGCTCGTCATGCCCTCGAGCGCGCCTTCCATTTGCACGATCAGCGTATCGTCGGGCAGGTAGTCGAGCAGGGAGCTTGTGGCATCGAAGAAGAGCGGCAGATAGTACTCGATGCCGGCAGGGAGCTGCGCCTCGGAAATGTCACGATAGATCGGGCAACGCCCCGGCTCGACGGGAAACGAGTCGCGGAAACGTTGCCGAAAGCCGCGGATCGCATCGGCGTCGAATGGAAATTCGCGCGCCGGCAGAATCTCGACGAGCTTCGTTTCTCCGTGGCTGCGCTGCGTTTGCGGATCGAACAGCCGCAAGCTTTCGATTTCCTCGTCGAACAGATCGACTCGCACGGGATGCGCGGCGCCGGTCGCGTACAGGTCGATCAATGCACCGCGCACCGCGAACTCTCCGGGCTCGGTGACCTGCTCGACGCGCAGATAACCGTTCTGCACGAGACGTTGCGTGAGCTCGAGGCGGTCGAGCCTTTGGCCTACGGCGAGGTGCAGAGAACGTGCCGTAATGAAGCCCGGCGGCGGCAGCCGATTGAGCAGCGCTTCCGCGTTGACCAGGAGCTTGACGTGCCGGCCGGCGGCGAGCTCGGCGAGCGAGGCGAGCCGGTCGGCGAGCAGGTCTTTGGGCGGCGAGATCGGCTCGTAAGGCAGCGTTTCGTAGTCGGGGAAGTGACGGGTCAGGCGAGTCCCGGCGAAGAACGCGATCTCACGGTCGAGTCGCTCGACGGCGGTCGCCGAGCGCGCGATGACGCACACCGGACCGCGGTGGCGCGTCACGGCTTCCGCCGCGGCGAGGCTCGGTGCCGAGCCGAAGAGCTGCGACCACACGACGCGGCGGCAATCTCGAGTCGGTAAGTCGAGGCCGAGAATGTCGCCTAGAGCCATGAGGGAGCGTCGCCGGGCACAAGAATGAAATTATCCCACAGGCCGCGCCGACGTCTCGATTTCACTGGCGGGTGGGATAATTTTCTTGGTAGGAGCGAGCTTTGCTCGCGAATATAAGAATCGCGAGCGAAGCTCGCTCCTACAGAAGGCGGCGTCAAACCCGCGCAGCGGCGCGCAGAGTTTCCCGCCTAGCGCCGGACGATGGAGTGCAGCACGTATTCGTGCTCGAAGACCACCGTGAAGCCGGGATACTCCCAGCGGGTGATCGGCGGCTCGCCGACCGCGGCTCGGCGCTCGCTCGGCGCGCCGAACTGCGCTTCGACGCGCGTCATGCTCATGCCGCGTGTCGGCCTTAAGCTTTCACTTTGCTTGGCGGCTTCGACGCCGTCGATGAGCAAAGTGTCGGCGAGACTCGTGCCCGCAACCATCGCCAGCAGCCATCCGAGCAGTGTTTTCCGCATCATGGACGTATCCTTGAGAGCCAGGTCAACGAATATAGCACCCCCGTCCGGGCGTCGAAATCCGCGCCTCGATCATTTTGCGAGTTGCGTCACATTTTGCGTCAGCCGCGGGCGCCTATGGTTTAATGCCCGCCCATGTTCCGGCCATTGGAGTGCTTCATCGGCCTGCGCTATCTGCGTCCCGGGCGGCGGCGCGGAGTCGTGTCGTTCATGACGGGCGCCTCGCTCGTGGGGATAGCGCTCGGGGTCGCGGCCCTGATCGTGATTTTGTCGGTATTGAACGGGTTCGAGACCGAGAATCGTACCCGGCTCTTGAGCATGAGCGAGCACGTCGGCGTCGCGTCGCCCGGCGTGGGTATCGACGACTGGGAAACGCTGGCTGCGCGCATCGCCGCGCACGACGGCGTCACGGGTGTCACGCCCTTCGTCGAGCTCGAGGGCATGTTGGCGGTCGCCGGCTACCTCAAGCCCGCGATCGTGCGCGGTCTCATTCCCGGCGTCGAGTCGGCGGCCACGCCGATCGGCGATCTCGTCGACGCGAGCGTGCTCGCGGAGCTTACGCCCGGGTCGCGACGCATCATCCTCGGGCGCTTTCTTGCCCTCAATCTCGGTGTCGAGGCAGGCCAAACCGTGAATCTGTGGCTGCCCAAGTTCAGCGGCGGGCGGGCGTCGGCATTGCCGGCCGCATTTACCGTCGCCGGAATCTTCGAGGCGGGCGTGGCGGAGCACGACGGCAGTCTCGCGCTCACGAGCCTCGAGGACGCGAGCGCACTCGCCGGGCTCGACGGCAGACCCGAGGCGATCGGCGTCCGTTTGGCCGATCCGCTCGCGGCCCCGGAGCTTACGCTCGACCTCATGCAAGCCCTTGGGCCGACGTTCCAATACTCGAGCTGGACGGAACGTTATCGAAGTCTGTTTCGTGCGATGCGCACCGAGAAGACGATGATGACGATCATATTGCTCTTCATCGCGGGCGTTGCGGCATTCAACATCGTCACTTCGCTCATGATGCTCGTCAACGAGAAGGAGAAGGACATCGCTATCTTACGGACTTACGGGCTCGAGCCCGCGCGCGTGGTCCGCATTTTCTTCATCCAAGGAGTCATCATCGGTTGCGTCGGCACGCTCGCCGGCCTCGTGCTCGGCCTCGTGCTCGCCTTCAACGTGCAGACGATCGTGCCGTGGCTCGAGGGCACGTTCGGTTTCCGCATCATGCCCGGAGACGTGTTCTATGTGACGGAAATACCGTCGGAGGTGCGTCTGGCCGACGTGGTGCTGATACCGTTGCTCGCGTTCGGCATCTCGCTCTTGGCGACGATCTATCCATCCAGGCGCGCCGCGCGCGTGGCGCCCGCGCGAGCCTTGCGCTACGAATAGGCCGTGCACCAACCGTACCAGTTGGCGATCGCCCTGCGTTACTTGCGCGCGCAGAGCCGCGACAGCTTTATCTCGTTCATCTCCCTAGTTTCCATGGTGGGCATCGGGCTCGCCGTTGCGGTATTGATGGTCGTGTTGTCGGTCATGAACGGCTTCGAATACGAATTGCGTCAGGGCATTCTCGGCATGGTTGCACACGCAACGCTCACGGGTTATGAAGGTCCCTTGGAGGACTGGCAGGCGGTTCGCGAAAAAGCGCTCGCGCAGCCCGGCGTCGTCGCCGCGGCGCCCCTCGTCGAAGGGCAGGGGATGGCCGTCGCCGGCGAGCAATTCGCCGGCATCCAAGTGCGCGGAATCGTTCCCGATCTCGAGACCGGAGTGTCCGAGGTCGGCAATCTGCTCATCGCCGGCGACCTCGCGAGCCTTGCGCCCGGCAGCTACAACATCGCCATCGGCTCGGCGCTCGCGGAGCTCCTAGGCCTCGAGGTCGGCGATGAGCTCGTTCTGTTGCTCGCGCAAGCGCGCGTGACGCCGGCCGGCATCTTGCCGCGCGTGCGCAGCTTCACCGTGACGGGCATTTTCGAGGCCGGCATGTATGACTACGATCGTGGGCTCGCTTTCGTTCACATGGACGACGCCGCGCGTTTGTTTCAAACGGCAGGTCGTGCCACGAGCCTCGATCTCAAGGTCACGGACATCTATTCCGCGAGGCAGACGGTCACGACGCTCGCGCTCGATCTCGGTGGCGGCTTCTACGTGAGCGACTGGAGCGCGCAACACGCGAACGTATTCCGCTCGATCGCGATTACGAAGTCGATCATGTTCATCTTGCTGTCGATGGTCGTCGCCGTCGCGGCTTTCAACATCGTCTCGACGCTCGTCATGGTCGTCAGAGAAAAGCGTGGCGATATCGCTATCTTACGCAGCTTCGGCGCGACGCCGCGCGGCATAATGAGCATATTCGCGAGTCAGGGCACGGCCATCGGCGTCATCGGGACGTTGTTCGGCCTCGTGCTCGGCATGCTGATCATGCGGTATTTGAACGCCGCCGTCGGGCTCATCGAATCGATATTCGACGTCGAATTGGTCTCGGCCGAGGTCTATTTCATCGCAGACTTACCGACGCAGGCGCGATTCGACGAGATCGGGCAAATCTCATTGCTGGCATTGATACTCGCCGTCGCGGCGACCATCTATCCAGCGCTCAAAGCCGCGCATCAGCAGCCGGCCGAGGCGTTGCGCTATGAATGAGGCGGCGCCGTCGCGGCACGCCGTGGTGCGCGCCGAAGGGCTCAACAAAACGTTTGCGGAGGCGGGCCGCACGCTCGAGGTGCTGCGCAGCGTGAACTTGGAGATAGCCTCGGGTGACCGCGTCGCGATCGTAGGCTCCTCGGGATCCGGCAAGACGACGCTGCTGCAGCTACTGGGCGGGCTCGACGACCCGACCGCCGGCGCGGTTTGGATCGACGGCCGCAATATTCATGAGCTCGATCAAGTGGAGCGTGGACGCTTGAGGAATCGTGCGCTCGGCTTCGTCTATCAGTTTCATCACTTGCTGCCCGAGTTCTCGGCCCTCGAAAACGTCGCTATGCCGCTCATGGTGCGCGGCGTTTCCGCGCGCGAGGCACAACGTGAGGCGCGCGCAATGCTTAAGCGCGTCGGGCTCGCCGAGCGCGTCGATCACCGCCCCGGAAAACTGTCGGGCGGCGAGCGTCAACGGACCGCATTGGCGCGCGCTCTCGTCACGCGTCCGGCGGCCGTGCTCGCCGACGAGCCGACCGGCAACCTCGATCGGCCGACCGGCACGCGCGTATTCGACCTGCTGCTCGAGTTGAACGCGGCTTTCGGGACGAGCCTCGTGGTCGTCACGCACGATCCGGACTTGGCCGCCCGCATGGACCGCATCTTGGAGCTCGAGGACGGCGTATTGAAGCCCGTCTGAGCGAAGTCGCGGCGCAGTCCGGCGGCTTGGCCGGGACAGGTGGCTTGCCGGGAATCGCCGCGGCAGTCCTCTTCGGCAACTTGTGCGTGCACGAGCTCGCGGAGTTGCCGCCGCCGGGCGCCGCCGCGGCGCTTCTGCTGCTCTTGCCGATCCTGCTCAGATTCGTCGCGACGAGGTGGCTCGTAGCCGCGGTGATCGCCTTCGTGTGGACGGCCGGCGTAGCCCAATTCGACCTCGATCGCCGCTGGCCGCAAGGTATCGGTCGACGGGACGTCGCCGTGTCGGGATGGATCGACAACTTCCCCACGGTGTCCCCCGATCGTACCGTGTTCTCGTTGCGCGTGACGCAAGCGGCCGCGCTCGAAGTGCCGGAGCGCGTGCGCTTGAGCTGGTACGACGCGCCGCCGGAACTTGCGCCAGGCGTGCACATCGACATCGTTGCGAGGCTCAGAGGGCCGCGTGGACTCGCGAATCCCGGTGCGTTCGACTACGAGCGGTGGCTCTACCTCGAGCGCATCGGCGCGACCGGTTACGTGCGTTCCGGGCGGGTCGTTGCCGGCGCGCCGCGCACGCTTGCGCAGCGCTGGCTCGAGTTCCGCGCCCGCCTCGCCGACCGCCTCATGGCGTCGGCGGGCAGCGAGTCGGGTGGCGCGCTCATCGTCGCCTTGACGCTCGGCGAACGTTACGCGTTTACCGACGAGCACTGGACCGACTTGAGGCGCACCGGCACGAGCCATCTCGTGTCGATCTCCGGATTGCACGTCGCGCTCATCGCGGCGCTCTGTTATGGATTGGTGCGCGGCGTCTGCCTGCGCCTCCCCGTCGTTGCGCGATACGCGGCGGGAGCCGGAGCCTCGACGGGCGCCGGCGCGGCGTTCCTGTACGCAGCGCTCGCGGGCTTCGCCGTGCCGACGCAGCGCGCGCTGGTCATGGTGCTCGTCGCGCTAGCGATCGTGGCGAGCCGCAGGCTCACGGGCTCATTCAACGGCATCGCAGCGGCCTTGCTCATCGTGCTCGCCGTCGATCCCCTTGCGACGTTGGCCGTATCGTTCTGGTTGTCGTTCGTCGCCGTCGGCCTGCTGCTCTTGCTCGCGAGCCGTCAATCGCTGAGGGATCCCGTATCGGCCGGGGGCAAAGTGCTCGGCCACCTGCGCGTGGCGGCGCGACTGCAATGGGGCATCACGCTCGGTCTCGCGCCATACGTCGCTCTATTCTTCGGCGTGCTTTCGCTGTCCGCACCTTTCGTAAACTGCGTCGCGATTCCGTTTTTCAGTTTCGTCATGATTCCGCTCAGTCTCATCGGCGGCGTGATCGTTGCGCTCGATGTCGGGGACTTCAATATCGTGCGGCTCACCGCGATACTCGCCGACTGGGCCTGGCACGCGTTGCACAGAGCCTCTGCATGGCCGTGGTCGACAATCTCGTTGGTCCCGTCCGACGTCGCGCGCACGGTTTTGGCCGCAGGTGCCGCAGTGCTCGCCATCCCTTCGCATCCGCTGCCGGGGCGCCGCCTGTTGTGGCTCGCGTTGCTGCCCGTGCTCGCGGCGCAAGCCCCGCGGCCGCCCCCGGGGGCGGCCCAAGTGCTGATTTTTGACGTCGGGCACGGATTGGCCGCGCTCATCGTAACGCATGAGCACAATCTGCTTTATGACGCGGGGCCCGTGGCACGCTCGGGGTTCGACGCCGGCGAAGAGATCGTGGTGCCTGCCCTCGCGCGCCGCGGAGTGACACGCCTCGATTTGTTGCTCGTCAGTCATGCCGATGCCGACCACGCCGGCGGCGCTTTCTCCGTGCTCGAAGCCCATCCGGAAAGTCGCGTGCTGAAGGGTCCCGATGTCGGTGTGCTTGACGGCGAGGTCTGCACGATGGGGCAGCGGTGGACCTGGGACGAGGTCGCGTTCGAGATTCTGCATCCGCCCGCCGAGCTCGGCGACCGCGGCAACGAGAGCTCCTGCGTGCTCAAGGTGGTCGCTCGTGGCGGATCGGTCCTCATTGCGGGCGACATCGAAGCGCGCGGCGAGCAGTTGCTCGCAGGTAACGACGCCGTCGAGGCCGATGTCGTGATCGTTCCGCATCACGGCAGCGCGACGTCGTCGTCACCCGCGTTCGTCGCGGCGGTGCGCCCGCGCGCCGCGGTCGTGTCCGCGGCGCATGACAATCGCTGGGGGTTTCCGCGCGCCGAAGTCAGGCAGCGTTGGGAGCGTGCCGGCGCGGCCGTTCTCGTGACCGGCGAGGTCGGTGCGGTCGTAATCGATATTGGCGCGGAGGGGACGCAAGTGACCGCAGAGCGCCTGGTCAGAAAGCGGTACTGGCACGCAGAATCCGGTCCATTGCCTGGTGAATCAGGCACTACCGCGCTATAGTTCGGCCCGGGCTTCGGAGTGACGGGTAGCGCATGCTCGAGATCGTGCAAGCCGGCGGGCCAGTCATGGTGCCGATCATCCTATGCTCGATCATCGCGGCGGCGATCGTTCTCGAGCGCGTCTGGACGTTGCAGCGCGATCGTGTGCTGCCGAAGAACCTGACGGCGCAAGTACACGGCTGGCTGAGCCACGATGAGCTCGACGCGCAGCACCTGCAGAGGCTCCATCAAAGCTCGCCGCTCGGGCAGATCCTCGCCACGGGGCTCGCCAACCGTCACGCGCCGCGCGAAATCGTCAAGGAGAAAGTCGAGGACGCGGGCCGGCACGCCGTGCACGAGCTCGAGCACTACTTGGGCACGCTCGGCACGATCGCCGCTGTGTCGCCGCTGCTCGGCCTGCTCGGCACCGTGCTCGGCATGATCAGAATGTTCTCCGCCCTCACGGCCGGCGGCATCGGCAACCCCACGGCGCTCGCGGGCGGCATCGGCGAAGCGCTCATCACCACGGCGGCAGGCTTGATGGTCGCGATCCCGGCGCTGATCGGCCACCGCTATTTGCGCGGCCGCGTCGACGGGCTCGTGGTGGAGATGGAGAAGGAAACTATGAAGTTCCTCGAAACCATGCTGTCCTACAGCCAGGCTTCGACAGAGCTTCGATCCGCAGAGCATGAAGCTGCAGCGCCCCGCAAGAGACGAGCCTGAGATCAATCTGACGTCACTGATCGACGTCGTGTTGCTGCTGGTCATCTTCTTCATGGTCTCCACGACCTTCGTTCGTGAAGCGGAGATCAACATCAAGCTGCCCGAAGCAACCGAGCAGGTGGCGCCGACGCCGCGAGTCGAAACTCTCGAGATCGCGATTTCGCAGGCAGGCGATTTCGTCGTGAACGGTCGCCCGCTCGTCAACAACGAGCGGCGCACGTTGCGCAGAGCGATCGAGCAGCTCATCGGGGATAAACGCGACATGCCGGTCGTCATTCGAGCCGATGCGCAGTCGGTTCATCAGGCATTGGTAACGGCGATGAGCGTGGCCGGCGAGCTCGGATTTGAGAACATCGCCATCGCCACGGTTACGACGCCGGACGCTTGAGAGCATGAGCCCGCGACTGACCACCGGAGTCATCCGGGTCTACCGGCGATTGCTCGCTTACGTGCGACCATACCGCTGGATCCTGGTCCCCTGCGTACTTGCGACCGCGCTACACGCCGCGCTCACGGGCACCGTGCCGTTCTTCCTCGAATGGATCACGGAACAACTGACGAGCCCAACACCCACGACGCAAGACCCGTATCGGATTCCGATTCTCATTGCAGTCGTGTTTGCGTTGCGGGGCGCCACGGATTTTCTGCTCGTGTATGGCTTGAGCTGGGTCGGACGATCCGTGATCAGAGACTTACGCAGTGAGCTGTTCGGTCATTACCTTGCCCTGCCGGCCAAGTTTTACGATCGAAGCTCGACCGGGGATTTGATCTCCAGGCTGACCTACAACACGGAGCAGGTCGCCGAGGCGATCTCGAATGCGATCGTCACTCTGGTACGCGACAGCTTGCACATCATCGTCCTCCTCGGCGTGATGATTCACTACAGCGGCACCTTGACTTTGATCGTCTGCGTCGTTGGGCCCATCATCGGCTTGCTCGTGGGGTCCATGAGCAGGGCGTTTCGGCGTTACAGCGTGCGTATTCAGAGCTCCATGAGCGACGCTACGCGCGTTCTCGAACAGTCTCTGCAAGGGCACCGCATCGTCAAGATTTTCGAGGGTCAGCCGCACGAGCAGACCCAATTCGACGAAATCAACGAGCGAAACTTTCGCTTCATTCAACGTCTCGTCGCGACTCGCGCCTTGGGCGACTCGCTGACGCAGTACGTCGTCGCGCTCGGTATTGCCGCGATCGTGCTCATCGTGTTTGCCGACTCCATGCTCGAGGAGCTCACGGCGCCCGTATTCATCGCCTTCATCACGGCGATGGGACAGATGTTGCCCCCGATCAAGCGGTTGATAAACATCAACGTCGTCCTGCAACGCGGCGTCGCGGCCGCCGACAACGTTTTTGCGACGCTCGACGAGCCTCGCGAGGCGGACGAGGGAACGGCGACAATGGAGCGCGCCGCGGGTCACGTCGAATATCGCGGCGTATCGTTCAGCTACGCGGAAAGCCGGACGCCCGCGCTTATTGACGTTACTCTCTCCGCCCCGGCAGGCAGCACGATCGCGCTGGTCGGCCGCTCCGGCAGCGGCAAGTCCACGCTGGTCGCTTTGTTGCCGCGCATCTACGACGGCTTCGAGGGCGAAATTCTGCTCGACGGCGTGGACATTCGCACGCTGAAGCTCAAGGACCTGCGGCGGCAGTTGAGCTTCGTGAGCCAGGACGTGGTTCTCTTCGATGACACCATTGCGGGCAATATCGCGTACGGGGCGCTCAAGCGCTACTCGCGGGCGGAAGTCGAGCGGGCGGCCGAAACGGCGCACGTCACCGAGTTCGCGCGTGAGCTCGTGCAGGGACTCGACACGCGCGTCGGCGAGCGCGGACTGTTGCTGTCCGGCGGACAGCGTCAGCGTGTCGCCATCGCGCGCGCTCTCTTGAAGGACGCACCGGTCTTGATTCTCGACGAAGCAACCTCGGCGCTCGACACGGAGTCGGAGCGCGTGATCAAGGATGCGCTCGGGCGACTCATGACCGGCCGTACGACGCTCGTCATTGCGCATCGCTTGTCGACCGTCGTGAACGCCGATCGGATCGTGGCCATCAAGGACGGGCGGATCGTCGAGACGGGTACGCACGAGGAGTTGTTGAGGCAGGACGGTTACTACTCTACGCTGTACCGCATGCAGTTCGCCGAGTAGTCGTCGCACACGTGACCAAAGTGCTGTCCCGGCTGTTCGATTCGATCTGGTATCGAGGCCACCCCTTGCAGTGGCTGCTTTGGCCGTTCGGTTTGCTCTACCGGGCCGCCGTGCTGATGCGCCGGTCGTTATATCGACACGGCGTCCTGCAAAGCGTGGAGCTCGAGCGGCCCGTCATCGTCGTCGGTAACGTTACGGTCGGGGGCACGGGCAAGACGCCGTGCGTCGTGTGGCTCGCGGAGCGTCTGCGCGAGCGCGGCTACCGGCCCGGCATCGTATGCCGCGGCTACGGCGGCAGCGCGGTGCAGTGGCCGCAGCCCGTTAAACCTGACGACGATGCGACCGTCGTCGGCGATGAGTCGGTGTTGCTGGCGCGGCGGACCGGCTGCCCCGTCGTCGCAGGTCCTGATCGTGTTGCCGCAGTTCGGCTGCTGCTCAACCGCCACGCCGTGGATGTCGTAGTGTCGGACGACGGCTTGCAACACTATCGACTGGGTCGTGCCGTCGAGATCGCGGTCGTCGATGGGGTGCGCGGGCTCGGTAACGGCTTCTGCCTGCCGGCGGGGCCCTTGCGCGAGCCGGCAGAGCGTCTGCGCGAAGTCGACGCGATCATCGTCAATGGTGGCGAGTGGGGACACGCCGGCGTATTCCGCGCCGAAACGGTGGCGACGGAGGTGCGTCAAACTACGACGGGAATCACGAAGTCAGTGGAGGATTTCAAGGGACGGCACGTGCATGCTGTTGCGGGTATCGGGCATCCCGGGCGCTTTTTCGAAATGCTCGAGGAGCACGGGATGGTCGTCGAGCCGCATCCTTTGCCCGATCACGCGGCCATGAGCGCTGCCGACCTGCAATTCACGGAGCCCGGCATGGTCATGATTACCGAGAAAGACGAAGTGAAATGTCGCGGCTTTGCGCATGACGACGTCTGGTGCGTGGTCGCGAGCATGCGAATGGCTGCGCCCGATACGGAGCGGTTGTTGCGCTTGCTCGCTCGACAGTTGGAGCCCGCTGCCGCATGACGCCGCGCTTCAACGTCGTCATACCGGCTCGGTACGAGTCGGCACGGTTACCCGGCAAAGCCCTTGCGGATATCGGCGGCAAGCCGATGGTGCTCTGGACGTACGACGCGGCGCGCCGTAGCGCGGCCGCCGAAGTCATGGTCGCGACGGACGACGAGCGCGTCGCAGCCGCATGCCGCGGCGCGGGCGCGCGCGTCGAGCTCACTGCCAACGGGCATGCGAGCGGCACGGATCGCATCGCCGAGGTCGCGGCGCGCTCAGCGTGGGACGAGCGTGACATCATCGTCAACGTGCAGGGCGATGAGCCGCTCATGCCTCCCAAGTTGATCGACCAGGCTGCTCTGCTGCTCGACCGGCACCCCACGGCGGATCTTGCGACGCTCATGACGGACGTGCGCGACGCGCGCGAGCTCGCCGACCCCAACGTCGTCAAAGTCGTGGTTGACTCTCTGGGCTTCGCACTCTATTTCAGCCGGGCACCGATTCCGTCGCCGCGCGACGGCGGACTGCCGCCCGGCGCCAAACGGCATATCGGCCTCTATGCTTACCGTGCCGGAAGCCTCAAGAAGCTCGCCGCGTCGCCGCCGTGCGAGCTCGAGCAAATCGAACGGTTGGAGCAACTGCGCGCTCTTTGGCTCGGGCAGCGGATCGTGCTCGCGGACGCCATCGAGATCCCGCTGCGCGGAGTCGATACGGAAGCGGATCTCGCCGCGGTGCGGCGCGTGGTCGCACGGCGGTGAAGACGCTCATCGATAGGCTCAGGCGATCCCGCGGCCGGCCGGCAGAAGTGCCGCCCCCGCCCGAGCCGCGGCCCTTCGGCGTTTTGTTCGTGTGCATGGGCAACATCTGCCGATCGCCCACTGCGGCAGGCGTCTTCAGGAAAGTCGTGACGAGGGCGCTGCCCGATTTCGCCATCGAGATCGACTCGGCCGGAACGCATGCTTATCATGTCGGCGAGTCTCCGGACCCCCGTGCCCGCAGTGCTGCCGAGAGGCGCGGCATCAACCTGACTCATAGCGCCAGGCGCGTCATCGTCGAGGATTTCGAGCGCTTCGATCTCGTGCTCGCGATGGACGAGCTCAATCGTGCGTTGCTGCTCGACCTCTGCCCCGCCGAGTACCGGAGCCGTGTCCGCTTGCTGCTCGAGTTCGCACCACACCTCGGGCGCGCGGACGTGCCCGATCCTTACTATGGCGGCGGCAAGGGCTTCGAGTACGTGCTCGATCTCGTCGAAGAAGCATCCGTCGGCCTCCTCGAGCACGTGCGCACGATCGGTACCCGGGCAGGCTCGTAGACCGCCGAGGCCGCTCAGTCTGGCGGCAGAACCGGCGGCGGCAGCGGACGCTCCTCGCGGCCGGCACTGACGGCAGCCGGCGGCTCGCTACGGAAGTCCGACGCGGCGGCCGGCGGCTCGGAAGGTCGCGGGCTCGGCTCGCGCGCCGGGATGTCCGCGGGCGCACGTAAATCCGCGGCGCCCGGCGCCGGCGGAAGCCGTTCCCGCCCATTGCCTGCGCTCTCGGGCGGCGTCTGCGACTCCATGGCATCGTGGTCACGATCCCGTTCGCGGTTTCGATCGCCATCGCGATCCCGATCGCGATCGCGATCGTTGCGATGGCGTTGCCGTTGGGGCCGCTGCTGTGCCGTCTGCTTGCCGCCTTCTTGAGGCTGGGGGCTGTGCGCACCGGAGCCGCGCCGATTGCGTGACCGCCGGCTGCGTCCGCCGCCTTCGTTGGCCGGGGCGCCGCCGCTGCGTTCGGGTCGCGCGCCGCCGGAGCTCGCCTCCTGCCGCCCGTGCTCTTTGCGGCTCGCGCCACGGCCGTGTCGATCGCCGTGCCCCGGACGCCGGTTCCGGTCACGATCGCGGTCCCGATCACGGTCCCGGTCGCGGTCGCGATCGCGATCGCGGTGCCCGCCGTGCCGCGCTCGCGAGCGCTCGCGGCGCGAGTCCTCGTCGTCTGCGTCATCGTCGCGTGCGCGCCCAAGCCAGCCGAAAAGGTGCTGCCAAATCGAGATGCGCGGAGCTTGCGGGGCGGGAGCCGGCGCGGGCCGCTCGGCCGGCTCCGGCGCGGGCCGCTCGGCCGGCTCCGGCGCAGGCGTCGCCGGCAGCACTCCCGAGACTGCGGGTTGCTCGACTTTGACCGGCGGG
>Ga0209640_10000278_pt1 | contig 38877 bp, 32 predicted proteins | sample RifCSP10_1_FD_184018 | JGI IMG/M metagenome (GOLD analysis project Ga0209640, IMG submission 184018) | Soil microbial communities from Rifle, Colorado - Rifle CSP2_sed 10_1 (SPAdes) (version 2) | ecosystem: Environmental > Terrestrial > Deep subsurface > Rock core/Sediment | place: Rifle... | reverse complement strand
CGCCGTACAGTAAGCCCACGCGTTTGCCCTCGCCGACGTAGCGCTGGACACGTGCGAGCAGCTTCTCATGCCGACTTTGATCCACACGGACCGTCGCCTCAAGCGCCTCGTTCAATAAACGCAGATACTCTTCTTGCTGCGGGGGCTCGCTCAGGCCGGTTTGCTCCAGGAGCCGCTGCGCTCGATGTCGCCGATGTGCTGATGCGGCTCGGCCCGCCAGACATTCGAAGAGCTGAGTGGAGCCTAGTATTCGTCCTCCATGCCGCCGCCGGGCATCGGCATGGCTCCCCTCTTCTTCTCCCGCTTTTCGACGACCACGGCTTCGGTGGTGAGCATCAGCCCCGCCACCGACGCCGCGTTCTGCAGTGCCAGCCGGGTGACTTTGGTGGGGTCCACGATGCCCGCTTTGACCATGTCGGTGAACTCCCCCCGCGCGACATCGTAGCCGGTCCGTCCGGTCTCCTTCTTCAGGCGCTCGACGATCAGGCTGCCCTCGGTGCCGGCGTTGGCCGCGAGCTGCCGGGCCGGCTCTTCCAGCGCGCGCCGGACGAGGTTGAACCCGATCGCCTCGTCGCCCTCGGCTTCGGCTTTCATCAGCGCGCCAAGCGTGCGGATGTAGGCGGTCCCGCCGCCGGGGACGATGCCCTCCTCCACGGCCGCCTTCGTCGCGTTGAGGGCGTCCTCGAACCTGTGCTTCTTTTCCTTCATCTCCGTCTCCGTCGCCGCGCCGACTTTGATCTCGGCGACGCCGCCGGCGAGCTTGGCCAGGCGCTCCTGCAGCTTCTCCCGGTCGTAGTCGCTGGTGGTGTCTTCGATCTCCTTCTTGATCTGGGCGATGCGGCCGTTGATGTCCTTGCGGTCGCCCTTCCCGCCGATGATGACGGTGTCGTCTTTGTCGGTCTTCACCTTGTCCGCGTGGCCGAGCATGTCCAGCTCGACACTCTCGAGCTTGACGCCGATGTCATCGGAGATGACCCGTCCGCCGGTGAGAACGGCCATGTCCTGCAGCATCGCCTTGCGGCGGTCGCCGTAGCCCGGCGCCTTCACCACCACGCTGGCGAGCACGCCGCGGAGCTTGTTGACCACGAGCGTGGCCAGCGCCTCGCCCTCCACGTCTTCCGCGACGACCACGAGCGGCTTGCCGAACCGGATGACTTTCTCCATGACCGGCACGATGTCTCTGGCGGCGCTGATCTTCTTCTCGGTCAGGAGGATGTACGGCTCCTCGACCGTGACTTCCATCTTGTCGGGGTCGGTGATGAAGTACGGCGAGATGTACCCGCGGTCGAACTGCATGCCTTCGACGACCTCGACGCTGGTCTCGATCCCCTTGCCTTCCTCGATGGTGATGACGCCGTCTTTGCCGACTTTCTCCATGGCGTCGGCGATGATGTCCCCGACGTCAGAATCGTTGGCCGCGATCCCGGCCACGTGGCCGATGTCCTGGCGGCCTTCCACGCTGATGGAGATCTTCTTGAGTTCGTCGACGACGGTTTCCACGGCGCGGTCGATGCCGCGCTTGAGCAGCATGGGGTTGGCGCCCGCCGCGACGTTCTTGAGCCCGTCTCTGACAATCGCCCACGCCAGCACGGTCGCGGTGGTGGTGCCATCTCCGGCGGCGTCGTTGGTCTTGCTGGCGACTTCCTTCACCAGCTGGGCGCCCAAGTTCTCGTTGGGGTCTTCCAGTTCGATTTCCTTGGCGACGGTGACGCCGTCTTTGGTGATGGTGGGGGAACCCCACTTCTTCTCGAGGACCACGTTGCGGCCCTTGGGGCCGAGCGTGACGCGGACGGCGTTGGCGACTTTCTCGACGCCGCGCTCGAGCGCCCGCCGGGCTTCTTCGTCGTACAGCAGCACTTTCGCCGGCATAGGTACAACCCTCCTTATGAGATTAGCACTCTCGGGGTGACACTGCTAATACCTTATTCTTTGGACGGGACGGGGTCCTGTCAAGCCCCGTCCCGGCGAATGCTATACTTTGGTCACTTCGTATGAGCGTGGGATCGCGCGCGTTCCGCTGGCAGTGGACTCTGGCGGTGTTCGCCGTGGCGGTGGGGTTTCTGCTGATCACCCAATTCCGCGCGGGACGGGCGATCCGGCAACAGACCGCTCTGCCGACGGTCCGCGTGCGCGACCTGGCCGTGCTCGTTCAGCAGCAGGGCGCAGCCCTCCAGGCTCTGCAGAACGAGGTCGCCCAGCTGCGGACGACGCTTTCCGAATACCAGACCGCCGCCGCCGAGGGCCGCAGCGCCGCCGAGACACTGGCGCGGGATGTCGACGTGTATCGCCTGGTGCTCGGTCTGGTGCCGGTGCAGGGGCCGGGGGTCGTCGTCCGGTTGCGAGAACCGGCGACGCCCACCGGAATCGTCCCGCCCGGTATTCAGGCGCAGGACCTCAGCGGCTTGATCAACGAGTTGTGGTCCGGTGGCGCGGAGGCGATCGCGGTCAACGGACACCGCATTGTGGCGACGACAGGATTTGGCCAGGACGACCGCGGCGTGTTTGCCGGGCCGCTGCGTCTCAGCGCACCGTATGAGATCAGCGCGGTGGGCGATTCGCGCGCCATGGCGGCCACGCTCAACCTCCGCGGGGGATTCGTTGAAGGACTGCGCTCGGTGGGCCTGACCGTTGACATTCGCGCGAGTCCGCGCCTGACGCTGCCTGCCGCGCCGCCGCCGGGCCGGTTTCGGTACGCGGTCCCCGCGCAACCGTAGGTTCTCTGCCATGCACCCACGCGAAGCGCGCGGTGCATGGGGAAATAGAGAGTGAGTGACCTTGACACGGTTTTTCGACCTTGATATGATGGCGCCCCGTCTGGAAGACGGCCACGCACCACCGGATGCAATCGAAGATCAACGGGCTCCGCATCCGGTCCAAGAGCACGGCTGCTGAAGGACGGGACTCTGGCGGTCGCGACAGCCGAGAGATTCTGCGGAATCATTCGGCGGCGGCCGCCAATCTTTTCATGGAACTCTCCTCCCGCGCCGGCCGTATGGATAGGTGAACGGGAGGTGGATATTGTGCGTAAGATTACCGCGTGTTCTCTACTCGCGGCTGCACTGCTCGTGATCCTGGCCATCCCGGTCATCGCCGGTCCGGGGGGCCAGCAGAATCCCACGGCGCAGCGACCGCGGGCGACGGCGCTCGTCAGCGTCGAGGGTGTCATTACCGCCATCAACCAGGGCCGTGCGTCCTTCACGATGCGCGTGCTTACCCCAGGACACCGGCGTCAGGTCGGCTCGGACACCATGACGGTCATGGTGCAGACCGGAACCGACGTCCATTTGGCCGAGAAGGGCGGGCGGGTCGATTTTGACCGTCCGGCCCGCATCCAGGACTTCCGGGTTGGCGACCGCGTCCACGTTCAGGCCCTCCGGATGGACAACGGGATGTACCTGGCCACCCGCGTGGTGGTCCAGAACCGTCAGGTCCAGGAGCCCGCGCGGAGTGGGGTGGAGACCCAGCAGGGCCAGGTCGTCCAATTCCAGGGCATTGTGATCGACAAGGGCGACCGCTCGCTGCGCGTGCGGCAGACCAACGGGACCGTACGCACCGTGCTGGTGACTTCGACAACGGATATTACCGGTCGTGTCGCGACGTTCCGGGCGATCCGGATCAATGACCTCGTCGTCGTGCGGGGCACCGTGAACGCGGACGGAACCGTTGTGGCCCGCCGGATCGACGTCCTGCGATCCGCCGCCGGCGAGTCGACCATCACCGGCACCATCGTCCTCAAGAACGCCGTCGGCGGGCGATTCGTGCTCCTCAACAGTGGTCAGGCCGTCAGCGTGTCAGAGACGACCCAGATCGTCTCGGGCGGACGCCTCAGGTCGTTCGAGGACCTCCAAATCGGGATGACGATTACCGTCATCGGTTCGCCGATGACCGTCGCCGGCGTCCTCGTGGGGATCAACGCCCGGTTGATTACGTTCTAGGCAGCGCAAGCCGGGTACCGGAGGTGAAGAGGGGCAGCGGCGCTGCCCTTCTTCTTTTTCGGTTCCAGAGCGCTTGCAAATCCGGCCCAGACAATGGTACGCTGGTGACAGAACCCCCTCCCTATGGGGAGGGGATACCCGGGGGGGAGCAATGGCTACAGAAACCAAAGCGGTTGCGCACCCGCACCGCCACGGCAGTCCCGACGTCCGCGCCAAGGCCGCCGCCCGGCTCCGGAGCATCGAAGGACACGTCCGGGGCGTACAGCGGATGGTCGAGGAGGGGGCGTACTGCATCGATATCATCAAGCAGACCATCGCCGTCCAGCGGGCCATCGACAAGGTCAACGCCCTCCTGCTGGAAGACCATCTGCAGACCTGCGCCGCCGCCGGCATCCGTGCGCCCGACCCTACCGAACGCGAGCGAACGGTGGGGGAACTCCTGGAAGTCTTTGAGATGTCTTCCAAACTCTGATGACAACGAAGCGATTGGATCTCCCAGTGGAGGGCATGAGCTGCGCGAGCTGCGTGGCGAAGGTGGAACACGGCCTCAAGGACTCGCAGGGCGTGCAGGCCGTGGCCGTGAACCTTGCCGCCGGCCGCGCGAACATCACCTACGATCCCGAGGCGACCACGACCGCCCGCTTTGTCGACGTCGTCCGGTCCCTGGGTTACGACGTGCCGGTGCAGAAGGTCCAGATCCCGGTCCGCGGGATGTCGTGCGCCTCGTGCGTGGAGAAAGTGGAGTCGGCTCTGCGCACCGTTGACGGCGTGCTCGACGCCGCGGTCAACCTGGCCAGCGAACGGGCGACGGTCACCGCGCTTGTCACCACCCCCGTCGGCGACCTGCGCCGCGCGATTCGTGATGCCGGGTACGAGCCGCTGGAGGTAGCCGGGGCGGCCGCGGACGACTACGAGCGCCAGGCGCGGCAGCGCGAGGTCCAGACGCTGCGCCGCAAACTCGTCGTCGGAACCCTGCTCACGCTGCCGATCCTGTGGGGCAGCCTGCACCACATGGGGCTGCACCAGATCTGGATCCCTGAGATCCTCAAGAACTGGTACGTGCAGCTGGTCCTGGCGACCCCGGTCCAGTTCTGGGCCGGCTGGCAGTTCTACCGCGGGGCATGGGCGATGGCGCGCCACCGCACGACGGACATGAACACGCTCATCGCCGTGGGCACCACGGCCGCGTACCTGTACAGCGTCGTCGCAACCCTGGCGCCGCAGGTCTTCTACGCGGGCGGGTTGGAGCCTCAAACGTACTACGAGACCGCGGCCATCATCATCGTTTTGATCCTGCTGGGCCGGTACCTGGAGGCCCGGGCGAAGGGCCAGACGTCGGAGGCTATCCGCAAGCTGATCAATCTGCAGCCTCCGACCGCGCGCGTGGTGCGCGAAGGCGGCCGCGAAGTGGACCTGCCGGTCGACGAAGTGGAGCTTGGCGACCTCGTGGTCGTTCGTCCTGGTGAGCGCGTGCCGGTGGACGGGGTGATCGAAGCAGGCCGCTCGGCCCTCGATGAATCCATGATCACCGGCGAGTCGCTGCCGGTCGAGAAGGGCCCCGGAGACGAGGTCATCGGCGCCACGCTCAACCGCACGGGAGCCTTCTCGTTCAAGGCGACGAAAGTCGGGCGCGACACGATGCTGGCGCAGATCGTGCGCCTGGTGCAGGAAGCGCAGGGCAGCAAGGCCCCCATCCAGCGGCTTGCCGACCGTGTGGCGGCGTACTTTGTGCCCACGGTCATGATCCTTGCCGCGGCCACGTTCCTCGTGTGGCTGCTGTTCGGCCCGGCGCCGTCGCTGACGTATGCGCTGGTGACGTTTGTGGCGGTCCTGATCATTGCCTGTCCGTGCGCGCTGGGCTTGGCCACGCCGACGGCCATCATGGTCGGGACCGGGCGGGGCGCCGAGCACGGGATCTTGATCAAGAGCGGCGAGGCCCTGGAGACCGCGCACCGGATCCACACGGTGGTCCTCGACAAGACGGGGACGCTGACGCGCGGCGTACCGGCAGTGACCGATGTGCGGACCCTCAACGGGTTCAGCGAGGCGGAGGTCCTGCGGCTGGCGGCGTCGGCCGAATGGGGATCGGAGCATCCACTGGGCGAGGCGATTGTTCGCCGGGCCCGCGAGCAGGGCCTCGATCTGGCGCGTCCCGACCGCTTCGACGCGGTACCGGGCCGCGGCATCGATGCCGACGTGGCCGGGCAGCGGGTGCTCGTCGGCAACGAGCTGTTGCTGGCTGAACACGCGGTCGCACGCGATGGGGCCACCACGGCCGGCGTGCAGCTCGCGCAGGAAGGCAAGACGCCGATGTATGTCGCCGTCGAGGGCCGTTCCGCGGGGATCGTCGCCGTGGCAGATACGCTGAAGCCCGAAGCCGCCGAGGTCGTGGAGGCGCTGCGCCGCATGGGGCTGGACGTCGTCATGCTCACCGGCGACAACCGCGTCACGGCGGCGGCCATCGCCAAGCAGGTCGGGATTGAGCACTTTCTGGCAGACGTGCTGCCCGAGCACAAAGTCGACGAAGTCAAGAAACTGCAGGCGGCGGGGCGCCGCGTGGCCATGGTGGGCGACGGCATCAACGACGCACCGGCGCTGGCGCAGGCCGACCTGGGGATCGCCATCGGCGCGGGCACCGACGTGGCCATCGAATCGGCGGACATCGTCCTCATCGGCGAAGGGCTGGGCGGAATCCTGAGCGCGCTGAAGCTGAGTCGGCAGACGATGCGGACGATCAAGCAGAACCTGTTCTGGGCCTTCGCCTACAACGTGGCCCTCATCCCGCTGGCCGCCGGCGTGCTCTACCCGTTCTTCCAGATTCTGCTCAACCCGGTGCTGGCGGCACTGGCGATGGCGTTCAGTTCCGTCACCGTGGTGACGAACAGTTTGCGGTTGCGGTGGAAACAACTAGGGCCTGCGGCCTAGACGGTTAGGGCCCGGACCCGATTGAGGAGGCAACGGATGCAGACGACACTGAGAGTGCCACGGATTCACTGTGATGGGTGCGTGAGCACCGTCACCCGCGCGGTGCAGGGGCTGCCTGGGATCGAGTCCGTCCAGGCCAGCGAGACGACCAAAGAAGTGAAGGTGCTGTTTGATCCGGCGACGGTCAGCGAGGAGAAGATCCGGGAGGCACTCCGGACGGTCGGATACCCGGCTGCATAGCTCACTGTGAACACAGAGGACGCCGGCCAGCTCCGTCCTGCGGCCCGAAGCCACTCGACTCGCCACTGCGTAGCTCGCTCGTGGTCTTCGACCCGAAGCGCGAGTCGAGTGCCGTGAGCGAGCGTGATGCGAGTCGAAGGGCCCAAGCCCGTTTGTTATGGCTGCTCCCGGTCATCGCCCTGCTCGCCGTCGTCGGATATGCGTCGCTGCAGAAGCAGCGCCCGGAATCGATCACGGCGGCGCTGGCGAGGGGCGAGCGTCCGGCCGCGCCGGAGTTTCGGCTTGGGCGCCTTAACGCCTCCGGGGCCCTCGGCCTGGCCGATCTGCGGGGCAAAGTTGTTGTCCTGAACTTCTGGGCGTCGTGGTGCATCCCGTGCAAGGACGAGGCGCCGCTGCTGGAACGGGTCTGGCAGACGTACCGCGATCGTGGGCTCGTGGTGGTCGGCGTGAACATTCAGGACCTCGAGCAAGAGGCGCGGAGGTTCATCGCCCAGACCAACCCGACGTATTCGAACGTCCGTGATGTGGACGGCGCCGTGCACCGAGCCTATGGGCTGACCGGCGTACCGGAGACGTTCTTCATCACCCGCGACGGCCGGATTATCAGGAAGTTCCCAGGCGCCGTCGTGGAGTGGACGGTCTGGCGCGACGCCGCCGAAGAACTCCTGCGGTGACGCGCGAACGGACCGATCCCCACGCCGAGCGGCGGGAGCGAAAACAGCGCAAACGGCGGTATGGGATGCAGGTGACCGGGAGATCGGTGAAGCTGCTGGCAGGCTTGGTTGCAAAGCCCTCGAAACAGACACGGCCCTCCAAAGGAAAGAGGAAATCCCCTCACCCCGCACCTTCTCCCCCAAGAGGGCGAGCGGGAGAATCGTCGCCTACTCCTTCCGCGAGATCGCTGGGTAAGAAAATCCCGAGGTAACTGACGAGCTCTTTCTTCCAGGCGCGCATTTTCCAGAAGAGGTCCACAGAATAGACGCTTAGACGACAACGTCGAAAGATGAGGAGGGCATGCGTTCGCATGCCCTCCTCAAATGTGGAGCGCCCGGAGGGAGTTGAACCCCCACTCACCTGATCCGAAGTCAGGAGCTTTGTCCGTTAAGCTACGGGCGCGCTCAAACAATTATACAATGCGATTCTGCAGACGGGGAGAACCCGTTTGGGCTGGGCATCACTGATGTTCGGTGTTAGAATGACGAGCCGTGCGGCCTCATACGGACTCATCCGCCTCCGTCGTTCCGCCGCCCGCGCCGGCAATCAGCGGTTGGAGAGTCCGCACCGCACAGATCCTGTGGGCGGCCGCCGGCTTGTTCCTCTTTATCCTCGCCATCCGCACCCTGACGCGCGGCGCCGCGGGCCTGGCCGTGATCATGCGCAGCCTGTCCGTCGAAGGGTTCTCCGGCTTCCTCGGGTTCGGATGGCTCATGGCGTACGTGTCCCTGAGCGGCTCGCCTGTAGCCGCGGTCTCCCTGACGCTGCTGGGAGGCGACACGGTGGCGCCGCTCGAGGCGTTTGCCATGATCAACGGTTCCCGGCTCGGAGCCTCGTTCATCGTGCTCGTCACGGGGTTTGTGTTCTATTTGCGAGGATGGCGCGGACGCGGGGTCGTTTCGATGGGCATCCTCGCCATGCTCACGACGGCGACGACCTACCTCCCGGCGATGGCCGTGGGCAGCGCGGCGCTCCAGCGCGGCTGGCTCGATCGCGTGCGCTTTGACATTCCCGTCCGGCTGTCGTCGATCACGGAGGTCGCGTTTGATCCGATCGTGCGCGGTCTGACCGGGCGCCTCCCCGCGCTGGCCGTGTTTGCGGTGGGTTTTGCCGTGCTCCTGCTGGCGTTCCGCTTCCTGGATCGCACGCTCCCGCGCGTCGAGACGCGGGAACTGGAAGGGCGGTGGGCCCGCTGGTTGGCCAGTCCGACCATGATGTTCGCGCTCGGCATGCTCGTGACGACGCTGACCATGTCTGTCTCGGTCTCGCTCTCCATCCTCGTCCCGCTCGCGGCGCGCGGCATGGTCCGGAGGCAGCCGGTGATCCCCTACATCATGGGCGCCAACATCACGACATTCATCGATACCCTGGTCGCGTCGCTGCTGGTGCCGAATCCGGCGGCGTTCACGGTCGTGTTGACAGAGATGCTCTCCGTTGCGCTGGTCTCCGTGGTGGTCCTGTTCATGTTCTACGATCCCTACCGGCGGCTGCTGCTGTGGCTGAACAAGACGATTGCGGGAAGCCGGCCGCGGTTCGCGGTGTTCGTGGTCCTGCTCGCGGTGGTACCGCTCTACTTGCTCCTCCGATAACTCAGTCGCGAATAATGATTCTCCCGTCGGACATGTCCGTGACGATGGCCAGCGCCTCAATTGGGACGCCCAGCGGCGCGAGGACGTCCCGGCCTCCCTCGAACGTTTTCTCAATGACCGCGCCGATGCCCACCAGCGTGGCCCCGGCGGCCTGGGTCAGCCGGGCCAGTGCCATGATGGTCTGACCCGTCGCGAGGAAGTCGTCGATGATGAGCACGCGGTCGTCTGGGCCAAGGAACTGCGGGGAAATGATGAGTTCGACCGTCTGGCCTCTTGTGTGGGATGGCGCCAGCGTCAGCAAGACCTGGTCGGACATCGTGATCGGCCGCGTCCGCCGCGCGTAGACGACTGGCACTCCGAGGTGAAGCGCCGTCGTCAGGGCGGGGGCGATGCCGGAAATTTCCGCCGTCAGGACCTTCGCGGCGCCGCTGGCGGCGAACCGCGCGGCGAATTCGCGTCCGCAGGCATCCATCAAGACCGGATCGACCTGATGGTTGATGAAACTGTCGACCTTGAGGATGCCCCCACCGAGGTTCTTGCCTTCTTTTCTGATGCGTGCTTTGAGTGCGTCCACGCGCAGCCTCCGCTGTCTTCCCAATCTTCCCGATCGTCCCAATCTACTCGATCGCCAGAACCTAGCCCGATGGTTGTATCTGCCCGATTGGGTAGATTGTGTAGATTGGGTGGATTGTGTACATTGTGAGTGAGATGACTTGACGTTGACTTCTCGCCAGCCTCAGTAGTCCTTCCGGCGTCCGCGTCCGCGGACACCGGCTCTTCCCGTCTGTTTCAATCCAGTGTACCGATGCCCTGTGCCGCAATCGGCCCCGGGCTCCTCCTGCACTTCCTGCGACCCAGTCAGACCAGATTCGCAGGGAGGTGCAGATATGGATGGGAGCCTGGATGTTGTTCGTGGCAGGCGCATTGACCGAATCGAGGGTGCGTTCATCACACACTGGATGGGCGGGTTCGAGCGGGCAATCGTCGATCTCGGGACCGGTGACGGCCGCTGGGTCTACCGCCAGGCCCGCCGGCACCCGCGGCGGGCTTTCGTCGGGATCGATGCCAACGCACGCCTCATGCGCGAGGTGTCCTTCCGCGCCGGGCGCAAGCCGGCCCGGGGCGGCATCGGGAATCTCCTCTTCATACGCGCAGAGGTGCACGATCTGCCGCAGGCCCTGAACGGAGTGGCCGACGAAATCTACGTGCTGTATCCATGGGGGCGCTTGCTCGAGACCGTGTGGACGCCCCGGCCGGAGGGGTTGCGCGCGGTGGTCCGCCTTGCCAGGCCCGCCGGCCGCCTGGAGGTGCACGTGAACGCGTCAGCCGTGGCGAATCGATGGACGGATACAGCCACGTTGGTCGCGGGCTACGCCGCCGCCGGCATTCGTCTGCAATCCGTGAGGCTGGAAGCCGATGCATGGCGGACGTCATGGGCCGGCCGGATTGCCCATGGCCGCGATCCGCGGGTGGTGGTGCTGAAGGGCACCGCCGTCTTGGATCACGTTGGGCCGGTTATGGTGTGAGTTGTATAGGTTGAATGCGATGTCGAATCCACTTGTCGTGTTGCACGGGGACCAGACCGGAGAGGAGCTGCTGGCGGAGGCACTCCGCGTGCTTGCGCCTGCCGTCACGGGACTGGACCTGCGTCTGGTGCGGTTCGATCTCGGTCTGGAGAGCCGGCGGGCTACACGCAACGCGGTCATCTACGATGCGGCCCAGGCCATCGTGGAGTACGGCCGCGCGCTGAAGGCGGCGACGATCACACCGGAGGATCGCCGGGATGTGGGCAGTCCGAACGCTATCCTCCGGGAGGCGGTCGGTGCGCAGGTCATCCTGCGCACGGGCCGGCGGATTCCCGGCGTGCGGCCGATTGCCGGCGTCGTTGCACCGATTTCCGTCGTGCGCATGGCCGTCCAGGATGCCTACGGCGCCGAGGAGTGGCGCGAAGGTACCGGCGACGATGAAGTCGCGTTCCGGACGACACGGATCAGCCGCCACCTCTGCCGCGTGGTCGCCGAGTTCACCTTCCTCCATGCCGAGAAGACCCACGCCAAAGTCTTCGGCGGACCGAAGTATACCGTCAGCCCGATCTACGAAGGCCTGCTGAAGGAAGAACTCGACGCTGCGGCCAAACGGCATCCCAACGTGCCGTACGACCCGCAGCTCATTGATGCGGTGTACGCGCTTCTGCTGCAGACGACCGGCGACGCGCTGGTCATCCCGTCCCTCAACCGGGACGGTGACACGCTCTCGGACCTGGTCCTGCAGATGTTCGGCTCCATTGCCGGCGCCGAGTCACTGGTGCTCGCACTCGATGAGCGCTACGCTGTCCGCACGGTCCTGGCCGAGGCCCCGCACGGAACGGCGCCGCGTCTGTACGGCAAGAACATCGCCAACCCCATGGCGATGATCCTGGCCGCCGCCGCGGTACTAGGGTACATGGACGATCCGGGGGTGCGGCAGGCAGCAGGAGCAATCTCGGCCGCCGTGTTTGGCGCCGTGCAGGATGGCGTGCGGACGGCCGACCTGGGAGGCAGCGCGACCACGACGGAGTTCACGGACGAGGTGATCCGGCGCGTGCACAGGACGTTGCCGGCATGACGGCACGCCCCGTACGACGCCGTGAGTCTCGCCTTTCTGCGACGCGCCGGAGTCGCCGCACGGCTTCGTACGGGGCACGCGAGGTGCTCTCGCGCCTGCGCAGCATGGCCAGCCCCCGCAACGTAGAGGGCATGGCCCGGTTCGGCATCCGTCCAAAGACGACAGTCCTCGGTATCTCGGTGTGGGATCTGCGGAGACTGAAGTGGGACCTCGGGACGGATCACCGGCTGGCCCGGCAACTCTGGGCCTCGGGAATCCACGAGGCGAGAATCCTGGCCAGTTTCGTGGAAGAGCCCGCACAGGTGACGGCGGCGCAGCTCGACCGGTGGGTCAGAGATTTCGACTCCTGGGACATCGTCGATCAGGTGAGCGCCTTGATTGCGGCCACCCCCCACGCGGGGGCGAAGATTCGCGCGTGGGCCGGTCGCAAGGAAGAGTTCGTCAAGCGCGCCGCGTTCGCCCTCATTGCCGAGTTGGCCTGGTGGGACAAGACGATGACCGACCGCGAGTTCGAACGGTTCTACCCCCTCATCACCCGCGCGGCGACGGACGAACGCAACTTTGTGAAAAAGGCCGTCAACTGGGCTCTGCGCAATATCGGGAAGCGCAACCGGCGATTGAACCGCAGCGCGACGGTGCTGGCCCGGAACCTGGCCCGCAGCGAGTCCCGTTCTGCGCGCTGGATCGGGACGGACGCACTGCGCGAACTGACCAGCCTCAAGGTAAAAGAACGCCTAAGGAGACGGAAAGCGGTAACCGGGAACCGGTAGCCGTCAGAGCCGCGTTTTCGGTTACCGGTTACCGGCCACCGGCTTCCGATACCCAAAGGTCACAATGTCGATCAAACTTGTTGTTTTCGACTGCGACAATACGCTGTGGGACCACGACGATGTATCCACCCTGCGGCCGCCGTTTCGTAAAGTCGATGACCGGACGGTGGCTGATGCGCGGGGAGAACTGGTCCGGCTGACTCCAGGCGCGCGGGAAACGCTGGAAACGCTGCGCCGGCGGGGGGTGATGGTATCCATCGCGAGCTGGAACCGTCCTGAGCCGGCGTTCGCCATCTTCGAGCTGCTGGATCTGCGGAAGTACTTCACACATCCGAAGGTGGAGTTTCACCCCCACAAGGACCGCATGATCGCAGCCCTGTTGGCGGAGCTGGCCACTGACGGCGTCGTCGTGGGCCCCGAGGAGATCCTGTTCGTAGATGACCGCGCTGAACAGCTCAGCCGGGTGCGCGACGGAGTGGGCCCGGTCAGGATCCTGCAGACCGGAGTGGATCTCACCGATCTCCGACACGTGGTTCGGGTCGTCGACGAGGCCGAGCGATCCGAATAACGCACCGAAATGATTGAGTTGAGCAGATTGTATAGATTGAGCAGATTGTGTAGATTAGGGGAGGCGTGGGCCGCTAGCTCAACTGGCAGAGCGGGAGACTCTTAATCTCTAGGTTCAGGGTTCGAGTCCCTGGCGGCCCCCCAGATACGATGGGGAGGCGCCGTGAGGCGCCTCAATCCTTTTCCTCCTCACCCCTGAGGGGAAGACGACGCAAGGTGAGGGGGGAAGTAACACCGCGGGCGTGGCGGAACCCGGTAGACGCGTGAGACTTAGGATCTCATGGGGCAACCCCGTGGGGGTTCGAATCCCTCCGCCCGCACCATGTACCACTCGCTTCGTTCGGGTACATGGCAGCGCCATTATCCGGCGCGATTCGAGTGGTACATGCCCTGAACCCGAACGGAGTGAGTGGTTCAGGGCTCCATCGTTAAGAGTAGGGTGAGGGAGGCTCAGTGAAAGTCGAAGTCCGTCGAGAACCACAGAGCCGCGCCGTCCTCGAAGTCGAGCTTCCGTCAGAGGACCTCGCCCGCGGGGTGGAGCGCGCGGTCAAGCGCCTCAACCAGCGCGTCGACGTGCCCGGGTTCCGGCGCGGGAAGGCCCCGCGAGGGCTCCTCGAGCGCGTCGTCGGCAAGGATGCCATCTACGATGAGGCCGTCCGCCTCCTCGTCGCCGACGCCTACGAGCAGGCCGTCGACGAGGCGGGTGTCACACCAATCGCGCAGCCGCGGATCGACGTCGAAACGGTAGAGGAAGGACGGCCGCTGCGGTTCACCGCGACGGTCGACCTGGTGCCGGAGGTCCACCTTGGGGATTACTCCACCATCCGGATTCCGTTCGAAGAACCGGAGGTCACCGAGGGGGATCTCGACCAGGCCGTTGAGGACCTCCGTTCCCGTCACGCGCACCTTGTGTCGGTGCCCGGCCGGGCCGCCGCGGAGGGGGACTACGTGCTGGTTCGCGCCGTGGACGTGGCCGGATCGCCTGACCGGTTCGCGGCGGGCAAGGAGTACCTGATGGAGATCGGCGGCGGGACGTTTCCACCGGAGGTCGAGACCGCCGTCACTGGAGGGGGCGTCGGCGACAGACGGACGGCCGCGCTGGGGGACAAGGCGACGGTGACGCTCGAGGTCGTCGATATCAAGCAGCGCGAACTTCCCCCCCTCAACGACGAGTTCGCAAAAGCGGCCGCCAATGTGCCGTCGCTGGAGACGCTCCGCGGCACGCTCAAGGACCGCGCGATGACCGACGCGGCCGCCCGCGCGGCCCGGGAGTACGAGCAGAAAGTCGTCGACGCCCTGCTGGAGCCCGCGACGGTCGAGCTGCCGGAGAGCCTGGTGAAACACGAGGTGGAGCACATGCTCGCCGACCTCACCGAGACCCTGCAGCGGCGCGCGTTGACGCTGCCGCGGTACCTCGATGCCACAGGGAAGACGGACGATCAGCTGCGGGAGGAATTCCGGCCCACCGCGGAGCGGCGCCTCCGCACGCAGCTGGCGCTGGACGAAGTGGCCCGCCGCGCAGGGCTGCAGCCGTCTGAGGAGGAGATCGATCGCGAGGTAGAGAACGTTGCGCGCAGACTGCACCAAGACGTTCCGCGCGTGCGCGAGTGGCTGGCGGACGGCGGACGCTACGAGAACCTGCTGGCGGTCATGCGCCGGGAGAAGGCGCTGACCCATCTCGTCACTCTCGCCCGCAGCCTGCCGCACGAATCGTCCGAGAGGTGATGACATGACATTGATCCCGATGGTTGTGGAGCAGACGGCGCGCGGCGAGCGTGCCTTTGACATCTACTCCCGCCTGCTGAAAGACCGCATCGTGTTCGTCGGCGGCCCGATCGACGACGACATGGCCAACCTGGTCATCGCCCAGCTGCTGTTCCTGGAGAGCGAAGATCCGGAGAAAGACATCTTCCTGTACGTCAATAGCCCCGGGGGCAGCCTGACGCCGGCGCTGGCCATCTACGACACGATGCAGCATGTGCGTCCGGCGATTGCGACGATCTGCGTGGGACTGGCCGCCAGCGGAGCCGCGGTCATTCTCGCCGGCGGCGCCAAGGGCAAGCGCGCCTCGCTGCCGTACTCGCAGATCCTCATCCACCAGCCGTGGGGCGGCGGGATTCAGGGCACGACCGCGGACATCGACATCCAGGCCAAACAGTTCCTGCGGATGCGGCAGCTGACGAATGAGATCCTGGCGCGCCACACCGGCCAGCCGATCGACCGGATCGAGCGGGACACCGACCGGGATTTCTGGATGGATGCCGGCACGGCCAAGGAGTACGGGTTGATCGACGAGACCCTGCAGCCGCGGGAGAAGCTGGCGGCGACGGCCCACAGGGACCGCTAGCGCGAGGGCGGGGAGCGTGCACGGTGCCAAAAGAGCGCATGTTCAGGTTCGGCGACGGCGACAAACTCAAGTGTTCGTTTTGCGGTAAGACGCAGGAACAGGTCCGCAAACTCGTCGCCGGCCCCGGCGTCTACATCTGCGACGAGTGCATCGAGCTGTGCAACGAGATCATCGAGGAAGAGCTGTACGGGGAGACCGAGCCGGCCGCACTCCGCAGCACGCCGAAACCGCATGAGATCTACCAGACGCTGTGCCAGTACGTGATCGGCCAGGACCGGGCCAAGAAGGCGCTGGCGGTTGCCGTCTACAACCACTACAAGCGCATCGGTTCGCGGCGGCCGTCTGACGTCGAGCTGCAGAAGGCCAACATCATGCTCATCGGGCCGACCGGGTGCGGCAAGACGCTGCTCGCCCAGACCATGGCGAAGATCCTCGACGTCCCGTTTGCCATCGCGGATGCGACGTCGCTGACCGAAGCCGGCTACGTCGGGGAAGATGTCGAGAACATTCTGCTGCGGCTGATCCAGGCCGCCGATTTCGACGTCAAGAAAGCCGAACGTGGGATCATCTACATCGATGAGGCGGACAAGATCGCCCGCAAGTCGGAGAATCCCTCGATCACGCGGGACGTGTCCGGGGAAGGCGTCCAGCAGGCGTTGCTCAAGATTCTGGAGGGCACGGTCGCGAACGTCCCGCCCCAGGGCGGCCGCAAACACCCGCACCAGGAGTTCATCCAGATCGACACCACCAACATCCTGTTCATCTGCGGCGGTGCCTTCGAGGGTCTGGAAAAGATCGTTGAATCGCGCATCCGGCAGACGACGATCGGGTTCGGCGCCGATATCCGTCCCCGGACGAAGGAGGCCCAGGCGGCGCTGCTGGCGCACCTCATGCCCCAAGATCTCCTGCGCTATGGGCTGATTCCCGAGTTTATCGGCCGGCTGCCGATCGTGGTCCCGCTGAATCCGCTGGACGTGCACGATCTGGTCCGGATTCTTGTCGAGCCGAAGAACGCCCTTGTCCGCCAATACCAGAAGATTCTCGAGATGGATGGCGTGGAACTGGTGTTCACCGACGAGGCCCTGGGGGCGATTGCCCGCGAGGCGATGGGCCGCCACACGGGGGCCCGCGGCCTCCGCACGGTCATCGAGGACATCATGCTGAACATCATGTATGAGATCCCCTCGCGCCCGGAGGTGCGGCGCTGCGTCGTCACCGAAGAGACGGTGCTCACCCGCCGCGATCCCGCCCTGCTCACCGCGGCCGAGCTCAAGAAACTGAAAGACCAACCGGCCTGACGCCCGGAACAAAACCTCCCCGGCGGCCGTTGAGACTGGTTGATAGCAGTCCTGAGGAGGTTGTATGGCAAACGAGATAGAGTTTCCCGAGAAGGGCGCGCTTCCGCTGCTGCCGCTGAAGGGGACCGTGATCATGCCCCATCAGGTCGCTCCCCTCGGCGTCGGGCGGCAGAAGTCGCTGAAAGCGCTGGAGACGGCGCTGGGCGCAGACCGCCTGATCATCCTCGCCGCCCAGAAGGACGACGAGCTCGAGGATCCCGGTCCCTCCGACATTTACACGGTCGGGACGATCTGCCGGATCATGCAGGTCGGCAAGCAGCCCGACGGGGTGCTGCAGGTCATCATCGAAGGCGTCGTCCGGGGCGAGATCGTCGCCGTCGAGCAGGAAGAGCCTCACTTCGTCGCGCGGGTCACGGCCCGGCCGGATCCGGCGGACAAGAACCTGGAACTCACCGCGCTGATGCGGGGAGTCACCTCTCAGTTCGAGCGGTTTGCGCGGTTCTCGCGCTCGGTCCCGCCGGAAGCCTATCAGGCGGTCACCCAGGCGGAGGATCCTGGCCCGCTGTCCGACCTCATCGCCCAACACCTGTCGCTGAAGCTGGAAGAACGCCAGCAGCTGCTGGAAGCCGGCCCGAAGGAGCGCCTGGAGCAGCTCAGCCAGATCCTGATGCGCGAGGTGAACATCCTCGAGCTGGAGCGCAAGATCCAGGGCCGCGTCCGTAAGCAGATGGAGAAGTCCCAGCGTGACTACTTCCTGAAGGAGCAGATGAAGGCCATCCAGCAGGAGCTGGGCGAGGCGGACGAGCGCCTGAGTGAGGTGGCCGAGTATAAGAAGAAGATCGAAGCGGCCAACTTTCCCGACCACGTCAAGGAAAAGGCACTGGAAGAGCTCTCACGCCTCGAGAAGATGCCGCCGATGGTCGCCGAGGCGGTGGTCGTGCGGACCTACCTGGACTGGATTCTGGCCACCCCGTGGACGACGCGGACCGACGACCGGCTGGACATCGCCGAGGCCCGTACGATCCTCGATGAGGACCACTACGGCCTGGACAAGCCCAAGGACCGGGTCGTCGAGTACCTTGCCGTGCGCAAACTGGCGCCGACGAGCAAGGGGCCGATTCTCTGCTTCATCGGGCCGCCGGGCGTGGGCAAGACCTCGATGGGCAAGTCCATTGCGCGGGCGCTGGGCCGGAAGTTCGTGCGCATCAGCCTGGGCGGGGTGCGCGATGAGGCCGAGATCCGCGGGCATCGCCGCACGTACGTCGGGGCGCTGCCGGGACGCATCGTCCAGGGGCTGAAGACCGCGGGAACCAAGAACCCGGTGTTCATGCTGGATGAAATCGACAAGCTGGGCATCGACTGGCGCGGCGATCCGTCCGCGGCGCTGCTGGAGGCGCTCGACCAGGAGCAGAACCACAGCTTCAGCGACCACTACCTGGAGCTGCCGCTGGATCTGTCCGAGGTCATGTTCATCTGCACGGGCAACATTCTCGACACCGTGCCGCCGGCGCTGCGCGACCGGCTCGAGGTGATCCGGTTCCCCGGGTACATCGAGGAAGAGAAGATCAAGATCGCCGAGCAGTTCCTCATCCCCAAGCAGCGCAAAGAGAACGGGCTGACCGACGCCAACATCGCGTTCAACGAGGAGGCGCTGCGGCGCATCGCGCGCGAGTACACGCGGGAAGCCGGCGTCCGCAACCTGGAGCGCGAGATCGCCACGATCTGCCGGAAGGTCGCGACCGAGGTGGCGATGGGCAAGGCGCAGGCGGTGAAGGTGGGCGTCGCGACCCTCCACAAGTTCCTCGGGCCGCCGAAGTTCCACTACGGGCTGGCCGAGAAAGACGACGAAGTCGGGACGGCGACGGGCCTGATCTATAGCGAGATGGGCGGCGACATCGTGTCGGTCGAGGCCACGCTGATGCGCGGGGAGGGCAAACTGACCCTGACCGGCCAGCTCGGCGACGTGCTCAAGGAGTCCGGCCAGGCGGCGGTCTCGTATGTGCGCTCCCGGGCTCGCCGGCTGGGCATCGACGAGGAGTTCTACCAGAAGTACGACGTCCACATCCACATCCCGGCGGGGGCAGTGCCCAAGGACGGCCCGTCGGCCGGGATTACGCTGGCCACGGCCCTGGCGTCGGCGGTCAGCGGTCGCCCGGTGCGCCGGGACGTCGCGATGACCGGGGAGATCACGCTGCGCGGGAAGGTCCTGCCGATCGGCGGCGTCAAGGAGAAAGTCCTGGCCGCCCACCGTGCGGGGATCAAGACGGTGATCATGCCCAAGGAGAACGAGAAGGACGTCGAGGAGATCCCGGCACACGTCCGCAAGAAGCTGCGGTTCGTGTTCGTCGAGCACATGGACGCGGTGCTGGCGGAGGCGCTGCTGCCGGCGGTGAAGGAACTGCCGGTGTCTCCACCCCCGGTATCGGCGCCGGCGCTCGACCCTCGGGCCATCACACCGACGCCGCCGGCGCAGCCGCGGCAGCAGCAGCAAATGCTTTCTTAGACACGGGATCCCGTCGTTGTGGTATACTCCAAGAAACTTCATAGCAGGCAAGGAAGGGGAGGAGTACTCCGATCGCAGTCTGAGAGAGGGAGACCCACCGGTGAAAGGTCTCCCGGCGGTGCGGGCGGGGGAAGGTCGCCCCAGAGCAGAGGATCCGACACGTAGCTGACGTAGGATCCTCCGGGTTCGCCCGAAAGAGCGAGACGAGAGTCGCTGTCCTCTTGTCATTGCGAGGAGCGGAGCGACGAAGCAATCTCGAGATTGCTTCGCTTCGTTCGCAATGACGGCGGACGGCGGAACACGGGTGGTACCGCGGAGGTGGTTGACGCTCCGTCCTGGATGGGACGGGGCGTTTTGCGTTGTTGGCGGATGAGGGGGAGAATCGAGATGGCCGTGGACGCACTGCCGAAAACCTATGACCCACGAGAAGTCGAGCCCCGGTGGTATGCGGAATGGCTGCGGCGCGGCTACTTCCATGCCGACGTCGACCCGTCGCGCGTGCCGTATGTGATCATGCTTCCCCTGCCAAACATCACGGGCGTTCTTCACATTGGGTCGGTCTCGACATTCTCCCCGCAGGACGTGTTGATGCGCTGGCGCCGCATGCAGGGGCACAACGCGCTCTGGCAGCCGGGAACCGACCACGCCGGCATTGCGACCCAGAACGTCGTCGAGCGTGAGATGGCCAAAGAGGGTCTGACCCTGCAGGACCTCGGTCGGGAGAAGTTCCTCGAACGGGTGTGGCAGTGGCGGGACCAGTCCGGCGGGACGATCGATCAACAGCTCAAGCGGATGGGGTACTCGTGCGATTGGGAGCGCTACGTGTTTACCCTCGATCCCGCCTACTACGACGCGGTGCTCGAGGCCTTCATCCGCCTGTACAACGACGGACTGATCTACCGCGGGAAGCGGATGGTGAACTGGTGTCCCCGCGACCAGAGCGCCATCTCCGACCTCGAAGTCGAGTATGAAGAGATCGACAGTTCCTTATGGTACGTGCGCTATCCTGGCGCCGACGGGTCGTCGGGCATCGTGATCGCTACGCAGCGTCCCGAGACGATCCTCGCCGACGTCGCCGTGGCGGTGCACCCGGATGACGACCGGTACCGCGCCCTGGTGGGGACCGAGGTGATCCTGCCGCTGGTCAACCGCCGCGTGCCGGTCATCGCCGACGGGCGCGTCGACCCCGAATTCGGGACCGGCGCGCTGAAGATTACTCCGGGACACGACTACCTGGACAACGAGATCGGGCAGGACCACAACCTGCCGGTGCTGGTGGTGCTCGACGAGAAGGGCGACATGACACCCGACACCGGCAAATTCGCAGGCCTCAACCGGTTCGATGCGCGTGATAAGGTCGCCGGAGCGATTGCCGCGCTCGGACTCGTGGAGAAGGTAATCCCGTACCGGACCTCGGTGGGCACGTGCGACCGCTGCCACGCCATCATCGAGCCGTACATCAGCGATCAGTGGTTCTGTGACATGACGGGCATGGCCGCTCGGGCCGCCGAGGCGATCCGGGCGGGGCGGGTGCGTTTCCATCATGAGCGATGGGCGCGGATCGTGCTCAACTTTCTCGATCACATCCGGCCGTGGACGCTGTCACGCCAGTTGTGGTGGGGGCATCGCATTCCCGTATGGCAGTGCGATGCCTGCGGTGAACGGGTGGCCGCCAAGATCGCGCCGGCTGTGTGTCCGCAGTGCGGGGGGACCGTGCTCACGCAGGACCCGGATGTGCTCGACACCTGGTTCAGTTCGGCGATCTGGCCGTTTGCGACGCTGGGCTGGCCGCAGGAGACTCCGGACCTGCGCTACTTCTATCCCGGCAACGTCCTCGCCACGGCCAACGAGATTCTGTTTCTGTGGGTGGCGCGGATGATCATGATGGGGCTGCACTTCATGGACGACGTGCCCTTTACCGACGTCTATGTGACGCCGACCGTGCTGAACCTCGAAGGCCAACGCATGAGCCGGTCGCTGGGTACGGGGCTGGACCCGTTAGAGATGGTTGAAGATCGCGGCTACGGCGCGGACGCGCTGCGGTTTGCCCTGATCTCCCGGTGTTCGCAGAACCAGCAAGACTTCCGGTTTGCCGAGAAGATGATCGCCGACGTGCGGAACTTCAACACGAAGATCTGGAATGCAATGCGGCTCGTGCTGATGCATCTCGACGGATTTGACCCCGAGACCGAACCCACGACAACCGCGCTGGGGCCGGCGGATCGTTGGATCCGCAGCCGGTACGCGCGGCTCGTCGCCAACGTGACCGGCGCCCTGGAGGCGTTTGAACTCGACCGGGCCGCCCGGATGCTCTACGACTTCATCTGGGGCGAGTACTGTGACTGGTATCTGGAACTGGCGAAAGTCGATCTCCAACCGGAAGCCGGAAGCGGGAAACCGCCAACCAAGGAACGACCCGTGAACGGCCAACGGAGGGCGGCGGTGCGGCACACGCTCTGGTACGTCTTGTCCAATACGATGAAGCTGCTGCACCCGATCATGCCCTTCATCACGGAGGAAGTGTGGCATCGACTTCCGCATCGTGGGGACTCCATTATGATCGCCTCGTGGCCGCAGCCGCGGCCTGAGTGGGTCGATGCCGAGCCGGAGTCCCAGATGGATTCGCTCATCGCGGTCATTCGAGGCATCCGGAGCCTGCGGACGGATCTGGGTATCGCACCCGCGACGATGATTCCCGCCCACATCCGCGCCGGCACGGACACGCTCGAGACACTGAGGCGGGCCCACCAGCACATCGCCCGGCTCGCCAAAGTGGAGGCGGTGTTTGAGGCTCAGGGCATGCCCAGGCCTCCGTCCAGCGTGGGAGCCGTACTCCCGGGGGCCGAAGTCTACCTGCTCGTACGCGGGGTGGTGGATGCTGAGCGAGAACGCCGACGCCTCGGTAGGACGGTCGATGACCTCGAGGCCGACATCGAGCGGCTGGGCCGGCGGCTGGACAGCAGGGAATTTCTCGAGCGTGCCCCCGCCGAGGTCGTCGAGCGTGAACGGCAGCGCCTGGAGGATATGAAGGCCAGGCGGGCCCGGCTCGCCGATCTCATTGCCTCGCTGCATTGACGGCGCAGGGGCTGACGAGGAAACTCCGGAAGAGGGCGGAAACAGTTAGCGATGCTCGGAGGCTAATCGTCGATGCGCAATAACCCCGTGCTGGTCGTCCTGATGTTCGTCGGGCTGTTTGGGCTGGCGGTGCTGCTCGGGTACGTGGCCGGGCAGGCCTTCCTGTCCCCTCCCGGGCCGCAGGTGGCCCGGCCGGCGCGTCCGGCTCCTGCGCCCGCCCCGGCCCCGGCGACCCCGGCGCAGCCACCGATCTCTCTGCAGCCTCCCGAAGCGGGTCCGTCGGAACCGCCGCAGCCGCCGCCGGCAGAGCCCGCACAGCCCGCGCCGGCTCCGACGCCCAGCCCAACTCCGGTACCGGTTCCCGCTCCTCTGTCTCCCCCCGTGGTAACGCCGCCCGTATCGGCGGTGACGTACAGAGTGCAGGTCGGGGCATTCTTGCGCCGGGAGAACGCAGAGGCCCGCGTCGCGCAGCTCGTGAAGGACGGCTTCGATGCTTACATCAATCAGTCGAGCGGTCTCTTCAAGGTGCAGGTCGGCGCGTTCAAGGAACGCGAGAACGCGGAGAAACTCGCGGATCAGCTCCGGGCACTGGGCTACGAGGTCTTGATTACGACGACGAAGTAGCCGCACACACGTGGACTACCCACGCCCCGCTGATCCATTGACGTTCGGCTTCCAGCAGATCCTGTACGAGAAACGCCCGCCGGCGGCCTGGGTCACGATCAACCGGCCGAAGGTCCTCAACGCCCTCACGTTTCAGACCCTGCGGGAGATGAGCCGCGCGTTCGAGGACGCGTCCTGGGACGACGGCATCGCCGTCCTCGTCCTCACCGGTGCCGGCGACCGTGCGTTCTGTACGGGGGCGGACCTCACCGAGCAGCAGCAGTTTCTGGCGCGGCCCCGCGACTACTGGAAATGGATGGGTGCATTCATCGAGGCGCAGGAGCGGCTCCGGAATGTCGGCAAGCCGACCGTCGCGCGGTTGAACGGCATGGTCGTCGGCGGGGGGAACGAGTTCAACATCGCCTGCGACCTGGCCGTTGCCGCCGACGACATTGTCATCCGGCACGTGGGACCCGCCCGGGGGAGCGTCCCCGCCGCCGGGGCCACGCAGTGGCTGCCGCTGATCGTGGGGGAGCGCCGGGCGCGGGAGATCCTGCTGCTCTGCGAAGAGATCCCGGCCCGTCGGGCGCTGGAATGGGGCCTGGTCAACGACGTGGTCCCGCGGGCAGAGCTCGATGCCGCCGTGGGCCGCTTGGTGGAGAACCTGACCAACAAGCTGCCGGAGGTGACCCGCTACACCCGGCAGCAGCTGAACTTCTGGCGGGACTTCAGCTGGCACCTCACCGTCGGCCACGCCCGGGACTGGCTAACCCTCCACGCCGGGGCGCCGGAGACGCAAGAGGGGATCGACGCGTTCTTCGCCAAGCGGCCCGTCGATTACGGGTCGCTCCGCCGCAGGCTGCTGGAGGGTCTGAGCACCGAGCACGCATGGGGAGCGCCCATCCGGACCTGCCCAAACTGCGGCGCGAAGCATGTCCCGGAAGAGTTCACGTACTGCGGGAACTGCGGTCACAAACTGCCGGGACTGGGGGACTAGGGGACCATGGGATTCGAAAACATCCTCGTGTCGTCCGACGACGGCATCGGCCTGATCCAAATCAATCGCCCCAAGGTCCGCAATGCGCTCAACCGGGCGACGATGGATGAACTCGTCGCCGCGCTGGAGGTCTTTGAACTGGACGATGCGGTCCGCTGCGTCATCCTGACCGGTGACGACCGCGCATTCGCCGCGGGGGCCGACATCAACGAATTTGCCGGAGCTACCCCCGTGCAGATGCTGCAGGGGTACCGGTTTCAACAGTGGGAGCGGATCCGGAAATTCGGCAAACCGCTGATCGCGGCGGTCGCCGGGTTCTGTCTGGGCGGCGGGTGCGAACTGGCGATGATCTGCGACATCATCATCGCGGCGGAGACCGCGGTCTTCGGCCAGCCGGAGATCAACCTTGGGATCATGCCGGGGGCGGGGGGCACGCAGCGTCTGCCGCGTGCCGTGGGCAAGGTCCGCGCAATGGAGATGATCCTGACGGGCCGCTTCATTGACGCCCGCCAGGCCGATGCGTGGGGTTTGGTTAACCGCGTGGTCCCCGCCGAAGCCCTCCTCGACGAAACCCGTGCGCTGGCGCGTGAGATCGCCGCCCGACCGCCCGTCGCGGTCCGGATCGCCAAGGAGGCGATCCTCAAGTCGCTCGATACGCCGCTGGAGACAGGTCTGGATCACGAGCGCCGTCTGTTCTATCTGCTGTTCAGCACCGAGGACAAAGAAGAAGGCATCCGGGCATTTCTCGAAAAGCGGAAGGCAGACTTCAAGGGACGCTGAGGAGCCGACGATGCCCGACACGATTGTGACGGCGCAGGACACCGGGGTGCTGACGATCACCCTGAACCGCCCCGACGTCCTCAACGCGTTCAACGATCAGATGTCGACGGAGATGCAGGATGCGCTGCGGCAGGCGGAGCGGGATGATAACGTCCGCTGCCTGGTGCTCACGGGAGCCGGCCGAGGGTTCTGCTCGGGTCAGGACCTGCGGGATCGGGCGGGGGACAGGGAGTTCTCGTTCGTCGCGAGCCTGCGCCGGCGCTACAACCCGATCATCATGAAACTGCGCACGATCGAGAAACCCGTCCTGGCGGCCGTCAACGGCGTGGCCGCCGGCGCGGGGTGCAGTCTCGCACTGGCCTGCGACCTGCGCCTCGCGTCGGAGAACGCGTCGTTCATCGAACTGTTCGCGCGCGTCGGACTCGTCCCCGATTCTGGAAGCACCTACTTCCTGCCGCGGCTGGTCGGGTTGGGCAAGGCGTTCGAGCTGTGCTCTCTCACCGACCCGGTCTCGGCGCAGGACGCGCTGCGGATAGGGCTTGTCAACTGGGTCGCGTCCGAACACGACTTCCCCTCGCGCACGGCGGAGATCGCCGGGCGGCTGGCCGAGGGACCGACGAGAGGATTCGGCCTCATCAAGCGGGCCCTCAACCACAACCTGTCGGTGGATCTGGCGGCGGCGCTGGACTACGAGGCGATGGTCCAGGAGATCGCCGGGCGCACCGCAGACCACAGCGAAGGCGTCAGCGCATTTCTCGAAAAGCGGAAGGCGAAGTTCACTGGAACGTAGCAGCACTGTGCGAGATGCTACAGTATGAAATGACGTGAAAGAGCCACGATCCGCCGTCATCGTTGACGCCGTGCGGACGCCGGTGGGACGGTACGGCGGCATCCTGCGGGACATCCGGCCGGATGATCTGGCGGCCGCGGTAATCCGGGCGCTGATCAGCAGAACCGGCATCGACCCCAACCTGATCGAAGATGTCGTTTTCGGCGCCGCCAATCAGGCCGGGGAGGACAACCGCAACGTCGCGCGCATGGCGGTGCTGCTGGCCGGACTCCCGGTGTCCGTGGCCGGCCAGACCGTGAACCGGCTGTGCGGATCGGGCATGCAGGCGGTGGCCTCCGCCGCCCACGCCATCAAACTGGGCGAAGGCGATCTGGTCATCGCCGGCGGGGTGGAGTCGATGACCCGCGCGCCGTTCGTCATGGCCAAGCCCGCGTCGGGGTACCCGCGCGGGGCTGTCAAACTCGAGGACACCACGCTGGGCTGGCGCTTCACGAATCCGCGTTTGGCCGAGATGTACCCTCCCCACAGCATGGGGGAGACGGCCGAGAACGTCGCCGAGCGCTTCCAGATCAGCCGACAAGAACAAGACGAGTTTGCGCTCCGCAGCCACCGGCTCGCGGTCCGGGCGATTCAGGAAGGCCGCTTCACAGAGGAGGTCATTCCCGTCGTCGCCGGCTCGAAGGACGGCCAGCCGATCGTCGTGGAGACCGACGAGCATCCGCGTGCCGACACGTCTCTTGAGAAGCTGGCTGCGCTGCGTCCGATTTTCCGCGAGGGCGGGTCGGTCACGGCGGGCAACTCCTCCGGGATCAACGACGGCGCCGCTGCCCTGCTGCTGGCGTCGTCCGAGCGGGCGGAGGAGCTGGGCGTGCGGCCGATGGCGCGGGTCGTCGCCTCCGCGGTCGCCGGCGTCGACCCGGCCTACATGGGTCTGGGCCCGATTCCCGCGACCCGGAAGGTGCTTCAGCGCACCGGGCTGACGATCGGTGACATGGACGTCATCGAGCTCAACGAGGCCTTCGCCTCCCAGGTCATCCCGTGCATCCGTGAGTTGAACATCCCACTGGAGAAACTCAACCCCAACGGCGGCGCGATTGCGATGGGGCACCCCATCGGGTTTTCCGGGGCCCGGCTCGTGACCACGCTGGTCCACGAACTGCGCAGGCGCGCAGCCCGCTACGGGCTGGCGACGATGTGCATCGGTGTCGGCCAGGGTATTGCGATCGTGCTGGAAGCGCTGTGATGAGGGTCGGCGAGCCCGTGATCCGGGCACGTCTGCCGCCAGTGTTCGCCACCCTGGTCCTCACGCTGCTTGTCTACTCCGTCCTGGCCTACGCGCTGACGTCGCGGCCGCCCCTGTACCTGGCGCCTTCACTGGCCCGGATCGTAGGATTCCTGCCGCACGTCATCGCGGTCGTGAACACCGCGGCGCTGTACTTCCTGTATCGGGGATGGAGGGCGGTGAAGGGCGGGCGCGTCCGGCGACACCGGGCCTACATGCTGGCCGCCGCGACGTTCATCTCCGTCTTTCTCGTGCTGTACGTGACGCGCGTCGTACTGGGAGGGACCACGGCGTTCCCCGGACCGCCCGACGTCCGGCTCTACGTGTACCTGCCGGCGTTGACCCTGCACATTGTTCTGTCGATCATCTCGGTGCCGCTGGTGATCTACAACGTGTACATCGGGCTGACGTACGACTGGCGGACGATCCGGCAGCGAACCCGGCATCCGCAGGTCGGAAGGATCGCCGTCCTGCTGTGGTCGATCAGTCTGGCCCTTGGTGTGTTTGTGTATCTGATGCTCAACGTGTTCTTCTAGCCGGGATTCCTGATCGGCGTTCGGTCATTGACGGAGCCGCATCGAACAGTGGTACCCTGGCAGTAGCGAACACTCGTTCGCCACTGCCAATGCTGTCGGTCCAGTCGGTCCCACTGCCAACCGAGGTTTCAGGTCCTGTGGTGTTTACAGGTGATGAAGCCTCCTTGACTGTGGGCCTCCTGACGGGCCTCCGCGCGGTCCGCCCCGGACAGCCCCTGATGGTTGTCGACGGGGCCAATGCCTTTGATCCGTTTCTGGTCGCGACACTGGCCCGGAGAGCCGGTCTCCTCCCGAAGGTACTGCTCGATGAAATCCGGATCTCGCGCGTGTTTACCTGCCATCAGCTGGAAGCGCTGATCGGTGGGCGTCTGCAGCGATCGCTCCAACAGTTTGGAGCAAAGGCCGTGTTGTTCGCCGGTCTGTTGGATCCGCTGCTGGATGACGAGGTGCCGCTGAAAGAAGCCCTCCGGATATTCACGCTGATTCCACCGGTACTTCGTCAGCTGACCGCTGACGGCGTGATGGCGCTGTGCGTCTGCCCGCCGCTGGCCGTGCCTCCCGGACGAGAGGGCTTTCTTCCAGCGCTGCATGAGCTCGCGGCGTGGATCTTCAACGTAGCACACGCTCCGAACGACGCGGTGCAGATCATCTGCCTCAAACCTCGTGCAGCAACGTGGACCTGGGAACCGCAGATGGGCATGCTTGTCCCTCGAAGGTGGTGGTAGCCATGGGCCGGACCACACAAACGATGACCCAGCTGGTCGCCCAGGAAGAAGCCTACTGGGCGCCGTTCCGCCGCGCGCTGCGAAAAGAAGACCAGGTGATCTTCGATCAGCTCTTTGCGGCGGCCCGACACCATACCGCTCCGGCGCATTACGCCTCGCACTCCACGCCCTTTGATTCGATCCTCCTGGCGATGCTGCTCGAGGCGATGAAGGTGGTGCATGCGCTGGCGGGACGAGTGGACCAACTGGAAAACGGGGTCCGAGCGGTCCATCAGCTCCCGCCGGGTGAACAATAGTCAATGGAGGTCCCCGGACATCGGACATCGGACATCGGACCCCGTCAGTTCGAGGGTTGGCTCTTCGACGTCTATCCCGTCTCCGGCGGGATGGTCGTGTGGGTCATCGACCACGACGGGCATGCTCACCGGCTCCTGTCCGAGTACCATCCTGCGATGTATATGGCGGGACCTGCAGCCGTGATCCGGCATGGGGAGCGGGCTCTCCGGCAGGCGCGGCTGGATGCCCAATTGAGCCGGGCGGTTCAGCGCGAATTGATGAGCGGGGAAGAGGTCCCGGTCGTGCGGGTCGCCCTGCGGAGTCCGCTCGCCTATCCGGCGGCCGCGCGCACGCTGGCGAAGGTCCCCGGCCTGACACTCTACAACTGCGACATCGGCCTCGGGCGCCTGTTCTTCTACGACACCGGTTTGTTCCCGCTGGCCTGGTGCGCACTCGAACAGGACGGAGGCATGATTCGTGCGCTGCAGGCGATCAAGGATCCCGAGGAGTTTGAGTATGAGCTGCCTCCGTTCGTCACCATGCAACTGCGGCCCGACACGGGGGGCACCGCACCCACCCACGGCCGCCGGGGCCGGCTGGAAGTCAGCGTCCAGGGCGAATGCGTGGTCCTCGATGGTGATCGGCCGGAGGACCTCATCACGAGCCTCAACCACCTCCTGGCCCGGTACGACCCCGACATCGTCCTGACGGAGTGGGGAGATGCTTTCCTCCTGCCGCAATTGCGGGCCCTCGCCGCACAGGCCGGTCAGCCCCTGCGGCTCAACCGCGATCGAGGACTGGGAATCCGGACCCGCCGCGACCGGTCGTACACCACCTATGGCCAGGTTGTCTTCCAGGCCGGGGCGCAGATGCTCCACGGGCGGTGGCACCTCGACTTCCGCAACTCGTTCATCTACGGGGAATCGGAACTCGCCGGGCTGCTGGACATCGCCCGGTTGTCCCGGATCCCGGTGCAGGAACTGGGACGGACGTCGACCGGGACGGCGATCAGTTCAATGCAGCTGAATCAGGCTGTGCGCGACGGTATTGCGATCCCCTGGCAGAAGAGCGAGCCCGAGGCGTTCAAGACCGCCAGCCAGCTGCTGCTGACCGACAAAGGCGGGCTCACCTATCAGCCGATCGTCGGACTGTTTGAGCAGGTCGGTGAGCTGGATTTCTCCTCGATGTACCCGATGATAATGGCATCCTTTAATATCTCTCCGGAGACTGTGGGCTGCTCCTGCTGCCCGGATTCACGGGTACCTGAAATTGGCTACACGGTATGCCGGCGGCGCCGCGGCCTCGTTCCGAAGGTCCTGGAGCATCTCCTCGACCGGCGCGCCTACTACAAGCGGCGCAGACAGGAAACCGAGGGGGAAGTACATGCGATCTACGAGCAGCGTCAAACGGCGCTCAAGTGGTGCCTAGTTACGAGTTTTGGTTACCTCGGGTATCGCAACGCCCGCTTCGGACGCATCGAGGCGCACGAGTCGGTGACGGCATACTCGCGCGAGATGCTGCTCCGCGCCAAAGAAGTCGCCGAGGATCAAGGGTACCGCATGCTCCACGCGCTCGTCGATTCGATGTGGCTGCACAAACCGGGTGCCGGACGGGTGGAGTACGAAGCACTGGCCCGCGACGTGACCGCGGCGACGGACTTACCGATCTACGTCGAGGGCGTCTATCGGTGGATCGGGTTCCTCCCATCCCGGACGCACCGCGGGGTAGGGGTCCCAAACCGGTACATGGGGTTGTTCGAGGACGGGACGTCAAAGGTCCGCGGGATCGAAGTCCGCCGCTCCGACGTGCCGATGCTCGTCGAGCGGATGCAGACCGACCTGCTCCGGCGGATGTTCCAGTGCCGGACCCTGGCAGAGGTACAGCGCGCGCTGCCCGAACTCCTCGGGATGGTTGAAGATGCCCTGGTCCGCCTGCGCAGTGGCGAGGTCACCGCGGCCGAACTCGCCGTGACCAACCGGCTCTCGCAGGATCCGGCCGACTACGTCGCCAATTCGGCGCAGGCGATTACCGCCCGCACGCTGGCCTGGCACGGAGCGCACCTGCACCCGGGAGAAGCGGTCCAGTTCATCATTACGGACCGGAACGCGAAGCTGCCCGAAGACCGGGTCCGGCCGTACGCCCTGCTGGGGACGGACTGGTCCTACGACGCGGAGACCTATGCGGATTTCTTGCTGCGGGCGGCGGAAACCGTCCTGGAGTTATTCGGGTACCCGCGGGACCGTCTCCGTGCCGAGGTGTGGGATCCCGTGCGAAGGGGCGCTAGCTCCCGAGCATCGAGCTGATTTCGCGGGCGTTGCGCGCAGACTGGCCGCGGAAGTGGTTGTTGAACAGCAGGTACACGCGGTCGACTTCTTCGGCCAGCACGTTCACCGTGTCGGCCCACGGTTTCAATTCCTCTTCCTTGTAGGAGTAGTCGTACACGCGGTTCGTCGGCGCGCGCCGCTCGACCATGGCCGCGCTCCGGCCGTGAAACCGGATCACGCTCGACCGCGACGTCACCTCGATATCCGGCGGGGGCAGGTACGCCCGCTGGATCATGTCCGGGATCACGTAGGCATAGTTGTGTTCCCGCAGGTACCGGAGAAACTCGCGCTTCGCCCGGCCCTCCATCCAGCTGCGGTGGCGGATTTCCACGGCGATCGGCCACTGCCGGAGGTAGGGTTCCCAGCGGTCCATGTACGCGAACCAGTCGGGCGTGAACGCCTGGCCCTTGGGGAACTGGAACAGTACGTGGCCGAGCTTCCCCGCCTTCTTGAATTCGTCGACGAACGCCGTGAAGTAGTCCCACGACGCATTGATGACTTCCTCGGGGAGCACGGCCGCGCCGACGGACGTCAGGCCGCGCAGGTGCTCGGGCATCAGTGGAGCGATTTCGCCGGGCAGGCGCGACGGGTTCGTGTCGTGCCAGGTGAACAGGGCGAACGCCTTGGCGGTGAAGACGAACTGCGGCGGCGTCCAGGCGACCCACGACGCGGCCCGCTCCGCCGGCACCAGGACATGGTAGGTCGCGTCGACTTCGACGGTGGGGAAGACCGTGGCGTAGTATTCCAGCCGCGCGCGGGGATCCGACCGGGACCCGCGCGGATAGAAGCCGCCTTCCTTCACGAAGTTCGGGTCGGCCCACGAACACGTCCCGATGTAGACTGAGCACGAGCCGATCTTCAGGGGTTCCGCCTGGCCGGACAGCGGCAGCTGGGACGCCATCTTGTATTCATTGTACTCTCTCCCTATAATGAATCGGCTCCGGTTATCCACACGATCAGGGAGTAGTGCGTGAGATCACGAATCTGGCTGAGACTGCTCGTCGTTGCGATCATCGTGCTGGCCGGGTTCCAGGTGGCCTTCACACCCGTTCGGTTCAGCGGATTGGTTCCGCGCTGGCAGCCCCCACAGCCGCGCGTGCGGTTGGGCCTGGATCTGCAGGGGGGCAGTTACCTCGTGCTGGAGGCGCAGTCCACGCCGACCGTCCAGGTGACGTCGGCCAAAGTCGACGATGCGATGCGGGTGATTCAGAATCGCATCGACCAGCTCGGCGTGTCTGAACCGACCTTGCAGCGCTCGGGCGAGAACCGGATCATCGTCGAACTCCCCGGGATCCAGGATCCGGAGCGGGCGATCGAACTGATCGGCAAGACCGCCCTGCTGGAATTCGTCGATACCGGCACCACACAACTGCCCCACGGCGCGCAGTGGTCCGCGGACGGGAAGACCGTGACGCTGCCGCCGCCGGCGCAGCCGATCCAGCTGCAGAAGAAGATCATCCTCACCGGCGCCGACCTCGCCGACGCGCAGGCGGCGTTCGACCAGACCACGAGCGAGCCCATCGTCAATTTCCAATTCAAAGGCGCCGGGGCCAAGACGTTCGAGGACTTCACCGCGCAGAACATCGGCAAGTACCTGACGATCGTGCTGGACAACGAAGTCATCTCCTCGCCGGTCATCCGGGACCGCATTACCGGCGGCCGCGGGCAGATCAGCGGCGGGTTCACCGACCTCACGGAAGCCCGCGATCTGGCCGTCCTGCTGCGCGGCGGCGCCCTCCCGGTGCCCGTCGTACCGGTGGAACGGCGGTCGGTGGGCCCGACGCTGGGCCACGACTCGCTGGAGGCGACCCTGCGGGCCGGCGTGATCGCGGGGATCATGGTGTTGCTGTTCATGCTCCTGCTCTACGGCGTGCCCGGCCTCCTCGCCGACCTCGCCCTGGCGATTTATGGGTTGCTCCTGCTGGCGGCGCTGGTCGCGCTGGACGCCACGCTGACCCTGCCCGGGATCGCCGGGTTCATCCTCACGGTCGGGATGGCCATCGATGCGAACATCCTCATCTTCGAGCGCATCAAAGAAGAACTCCGCTCCGGCAAAGCCCTGCGCAGCGCCATTCAGGCCGGCTGGACGCGCGCGTTCTCCGCGATCCTGGACTCCAACGTCACCACGATCATCGGCGCCCTGGTTCTCTTTGCCCTCGGCACGGGCCCGGTCAAGGGCTTCGCGGTGACGCTGGCGATTGGCGTCATGATCAGTCTGTTTACGGCGATCTGGATCACCAGGATCCTCGTCGATTCAGTGTCCGCGACCGGGCTGACGTCGCGGATGCGGTTCGGGGCGTGAGATGACAACGACCCGCGCCTGGAACATCATCGGGAACCGGCGGTGGGGTTACCTGCTCTCCGCTCTCATCATCATCCCTGGGATCATCGCGCTGGTGGTGTGGGGCCTCGACCTGGGCATCGATTTTACCGGCGGTACGCTGATGGACCTGCGGTTGGGGCGCGACGCCTCGGTCAGCGAGATCCGGGCCGTGCTCGCCACGTTCGGGCACCAGGAAGCGGTCATCCAGAAGACGCCGGAGCAGCCGAATCAAGTGCTCATCCGGACGGCGGCGCTCGACGAGCCGACGGTGGCGCGGATCCAGGCCGCCCTCGGGCAGCGCTTCGGGGGAGTCGATCGGGCGGCCAGTTCGGTGGCGAACGTCGGGCCCCAGATCGGACGCGAGTTGCGCACCCGCGCCGTCACGGCCGTGCTGATCGGGCTGGTCCTCCAGCTCCTCTACATTTCCTGGCGATTCCGGTCGGTGCGCTTCGCGCTGACGGCCGACGTGGCGCTGTTCCACGATCTGCTCATCGTGGTGGGGCTCTTCGCCCTGCTGCGGAAGGAAATTGACAGCGCGTTCGTCGCCGTGCTGTTGACGGTCATCGGGTACTCGGTGAACGACACCGTGGTCATCTTCGACCGGATCCGGGACACGCTCGCCCAGCGGCTGCGGCTGCCGTTCGCGGAGATGGTGAACCGCAGCATCCTGGAAGTGCTCGTGCGCTCGCTGACGACCGGTATCGGCGCGGTGATGGCGATCCTCGCCATCTACGTGTTTGGGGGGGTCACCATCCGCGATTTTGCCCTTGGACTGGGGATCGCGGTCATCACCGGTACCTACTCATCGATCTTTGTCGCCTCGCCGCTGTTGGTCGACTGGGAGAACTGGAGCGAACGGCGCGCCGGCCGCGCGGCGGGAGAGGCCGCCCGCCTGCCTGTTCCCGCGCCGGAGTCCGAGCGCGAACCCGAGCGGCCTGTCGTCTTCTCCAACCCCCCGCGCAAACGACGCCGGAACCGCGGCCGCCGGTGACCCCTCCGCCCACGATTACGCATGCCCGTTTCACTTACTGAGATCGACGCATACTTCTGGGGCCCCGTCGTGGCAGGTGCTGTGGGGCTGGCGTTTGCCCTCTGGACCGCCGTCGGCATCGCGAGAGCGAATCCGGGAAACGAGCGGATGCAGGAGATCGCCGGGGCGATCCGCCGGGGGGCCCTGGCGTTCCTGGCCCGCGAGTACCAGGTCCTCGGCGTCTTCGTGCTGGTCGTGGCCGGAGTTCTGTCCGTGTTGCTGGACCCCCGGCTGGCGCTGGCCTACGTTGTCGGCGCGGTCTTGTCGGTGCTTGCCGGCAACCTCGGGATGCGCATTGCGACGCTGGCCAATACGCGGACGGCGTGGGGCGTGGCTCACAGCCTCGGAGACGGACTCTCGCTTGCGTTTCGCTCCGGCGCGGTGATGGGGTTTGCGGTGGTGTCGTTGGGGCTGCTGGGCGCGCTGGCGCTGTTTCGGATCTTCGGCGATCCCAATCTCCTGTTCGGTTTCTCCTTTGGTGCGTCGTCGGTTGCCTTGTTCGCCCGCGTCGGCGGGGGGATCTACACCAAGGCCGCCGACGTCGGCGCGGACCTGGTTGGGAAAGTCGAAGCGGGGATCCCAGAAGACGATCCCCGGAATCCCGCGGTGATCGCCGATAACGTCGGCGACAACGTGGGCGACGTGGCGGGGATGGGGGCCGACCTGTTTGAGAGCTACGTCGGGTCGCTCATCGCCGCGGTCGCCCTCGGCTTCGCGGCGGCCGACGCGTCGCTGGAGACGCTGCCGTTCATGCTGGCCGGATTGGGCGTGGTGGGCAGCTTGGCCGGCACGTTCTTCGTGCGGGTCGGCAGCGGCGGTTCGCCACACGCCGCGCTGAACCGCGGCATCATCGGCGCCACCATCTTGACCGCCGCGCTGTCCGGTGGTCTGATCTGGTGGCTCACCCAGTCGCTGGCCCTGTTCTGGGCGTTTACCGCGGGGCTGCTGGCGGGAGTCGCCATCGGGTACGCGACCGAATTCTACACGTCGGCCAGTTTCCGGCCGACGCAGCGGCTGGCTGCGGCGGCGAAGACCGGCGCCGCCACGAACATCATCGAGGGCCTGGCGCTGGGCATGCAGAGCATCCTGGTCCCGGTCGTCGCCGTCGCGGCGGGCATCTACATCGCCTATCTGTTTGGCGAACTCTACGGGATCGCCATCGCCGCGGTGGGGATGCTCTCGACGTTAGGCATGACCCTCGCCACCGATTCCTACGGGCCGGTCGCCGACAATGCCGCGGGAATCGCCGAGATGGCTGGGCTGGGCGGTGACGTGCGGAAGCGGGCCGAGACCCTCGACGCCGTGGGGAACACGACTGCGGCCATCGGCAAAGGGTTTGCCATTGGGTCGGCGGCGTTGACGGCACTGGTGTTGATGGTGTCATACGCTCAGGTGTCGGGCCTCTCGGAGGTCGATCTGCTGACACCGCGAACGCTCATCGGGCTGTTCCTCGGAGGCGCCATGCCGTTCTTATTCGCGTCGCTGGCCCTGTCGGCCGTCGGCCGGGCGGCGATGAAGATGGTGGAAGAGGTGCGCCGGCAGTTCCGGGAGATCCCCGGGCTCCTTGCCGGAACCGGGACGCCGGACTACGAACGCGCCGTCAGCATCTCCACCTCGGCGGCGATTCGCGAGATGATCGTGCCGGGTCTGTCGGCCGTCGTCGTCCCCATCGCCGTGGGGCTCGGGCTGGGCAGGGAAGCGCTCGCCGGACTGCTGGCCGGGTCGTTGGTGACCGGATTCGTGCTCGCCGTAACCATGGCGAACGCGGGCGGGGCCTGGGACAACGCCAAGAAATTCATCGAAGAGGGACAGTTCGGAGGGAAGGGTTCGGACGCCCACAAAGCGTCCGTCACGGGCGACACGGTCGGCGATCCGTTCAAGGATACCGCCGGCCCGTCCCTGAACATCCTCCTGAAGTTGATGGCCATCGTCGCCATCATCGCGGCCCCCTTACTCTAACGACGCGGACCCCCGCGTGATTGCGCGGATCGCGCCGATCGCGTAAATTGTGTAGGAGGATCCTATGGCCCTCATTGGCGTGATTCTGCTCATCCTGATCGCCGTCTTCACACTGGAGAACCGGTCGCCGGTCACGATCGTCTTCCTGGGCTGGCGCTACGACACCGTGCTGAGCTACGCGATGATCGCCTCGCTGCTGATCGGCGCAGTCGTGCTCTACGTCGCCGGTCTGTTCCGGCAGCGCGAACTGAGGGCGCAGGTCCGCGATGCCGAAGTCCGGCTCCGTGAGGCGGAACGAGTGCGGTCCTCGTCGGCAGGATTACAGGCGCAGGGCCCCGGTGAATCGCCCCCGCAACCGCGCTGAGCTGCACCTGATCGCCCGCGCGCAGCCGGGCACGTAAAATGCCCGTGCGCTGGAATGTCGCTCCGGTCCGTCCCGATGTCCAGGCCCTCCTCACCGCCGCGCTGGACATCGATCCTGTCGTCGCGCAGGTCCTCGCCAACCGCGGGTATGACACCCCCGATGCGGCGCGCCGGTTCCTCGATGCTCCGCTGAATGCGCTGGGCGAGCCCGACACGATCGTCGACATGCCGGCCGCGAGCGCGCGGCTGGCGGCGGCCGTGTCCGCCGGCGAACTGATCACCGTCTACGGCGACTATGACGCCGACGGCGTGTGCGCCACGAGCATTCTGCTGCGCGGGCTGGGCGCGCTGGGCGGGCGCACCGCGTTCTACATCCCGTCCCGGTTCACCGACGGCTATGGGCTCAACGACGGCGCGCTGGCGCGCATCGCCGCCGGCGGGGGCCGGCTGGTCGTCGCGGTGGACTGCGGGATCACGGCGGTCGACGAGATTGCCCGCGCCACCGCGCGCGGCCAGGAGGTGATTGTCGTCGACCACCACCTTCCCCCCGCGGTCTTGCCGGCGGCGCTGGCCGCCGTGGATCCGAAGCGACCGGACGCGCCGCCGTCGTTCGCCGACTACAGCGCCGCGGGGCTGGTCTTCCAGGTGCTCCGCGCCGTACGCCGGCGGCTCGGGCACGCCGAGTTCCCTGCCGACCTGCTCGACCTGGCGGCCTTGGGGACGATTGCCGACGTCGTGCCGCTGGTCGGCGACAACCGCATCCTCGCGCGCTGGGGTCTGCTGCGGATGACCTCGGCGCCGACCCTGGGGGTCGCCGCGCTGATCAAGACCGCAGAACTTACCGGCCCGGTGACTGCGCGACACGTCGGCTTCTCGCTCGCCCCCCGGATCAATGCCGCCGGCCGGCTCTCCGACGCGGCCATCGCCGTGCGCCTGCTGACGACGGACGATCCGGCCGAGGCCGACACGATCGCGGCCCAGCTGGACGCGGAGAACCGCCGCCGCCAGGCGCTCAACGAGCGGATGCTTACCGAGGCCGTGGAGCAAGTCGAATCCCGCCGCATGGCCGATGGGCCGGCCATCGTCCTGTCCTCGGACGGCTGGCACGCCGGGGTCATCGGCATCGTCGCGTCGCACCTGGTCGAGCGCTACTACCGGCCCGTCATCCTGATCGCGGTGGACCGCGGGATTGGCAAGGGATCGGGACGCAGCATCGCCGGTCTGCACCTGGTGGATACGCTCAGCGAGTGTACCGATCTGCTCCAGCGGTTCGGCGGTCACGCCATGGCCGCCGGGCTGACGCTTGACGCGGGGAGGATCGAGGAGTTCACCTCGCGGTTCGTCGAGGCCGCCGGGAGCCGCCTCACGCCCGAGGCGCTGGTTCCCACGCTGTCTGTTGACGCCGAGGTGCCGCTGGGCGCGGTGACCGAAGGGCTCGCCAGGCAGCTGGACCGACTGGCCCCGTTCGGAGCGGCCAACCCGGAGCCGCTGCTCGCCCTGCGCGGGGTGCGGGCGGTGAGCACGAAGGTGCTGGGCGACGGTCTGCACTTGAAACTCGGTGTCACCGATGGCACCGCCTACGGCGACGCCATCGGTTTCCGCCTGGGCGACACGTCGGAACTGCTGGCCTTCACCCAGGCGGTACTGGATCTCGCCTGTACGGTGGTGCTCGACCGCTGGGACGAGCAGGTGCGTGTCCAGCTGGTGGTCCGCGACCTGCAGACGCCCGGTCTCGCACTGGACAGCGTGCTGACCGACAGGGGGCTGCTTCTTGAGCGTCTGTTCAGTCGGGCCGGTGATTACCTGGCCGACGGCGCGCTGGGCATCGAAGATGCGCCCGGATTCTATACGAAAGTCGCCGGCGTGAGCTATGACAACCGCCAGCCCCGCATCGCCGCCCTGCAGCCGGGCGATTTACTGATCCTGACCCGGGAACCGGGCAACCCTCACGACCCTCACGCCATTGCGGTCACCACCCGCGAGGGGGCCCAGCTCGGCTACCTCAGTGCCCGCCTGGCGGCGCGCCTGGCCCCCTCGGTTGACATCGGCGAACGCTATGCCGCGACGGTGTCGCAGGTGACCGGCGGCGGCGACCGCAGCTATGGACTCAATATCTACATCCGCCGTCACGAGCGGCGGGGAGGTGACGACCATCCGGGAGCCGTCATGCACGCGGCGCTCGCGACCTTGTCCACGGATGACCTCGTCGAGCGTCTGCGGCTGCACCTCCTGCGGGGCCGCCGTCTGCGCACGCCACAACTGCAGGCGGTGGGCGCGGTCCTTGCCGGTGAGCGCGTCCACGGGATCTTCGGGCCGGGCCGG
>Ga0209640_10000277_pt1 | contig 38906 bp, 37 predicted proteins | sample RifCSP10_1_FD_184018 | JGI IMG/M metagenome (GOLD analysis project Ga0209640, IMG submission 184018) | Soil microbial communities from Rifle, Colorado - Rifle CSP2_sed 10_1 (SPAdes) (version 2) | ecosystem: Environmental > Terrestrial > Deep subsurface > Rock core/Sediment | place: Rifle... | reverse complement strand
GGCGCGTGTCCGAGTGGGACGGTCGGTGGGCAATCGCGGATCATGGCCATCCGCGCGCCGGTGACACCGAGTTTCCCTGTGACCGTGTGTGAGATTGTACTTGGTCCACGGCCCCCAGCGTTCACGATCGCAAGCGCGCCGGTGCCCAGACCTACCATCCAGAAGATTGTCGTGGTCGGCGATACCGGATGCCGGATCAAGCAACTCAAGCGACGTGTGGAGTTTCAGGCCTGCAATGACTCCGCGCAATGGCCCTGGGCCACAATCGCCGCCAGCGCCGCGGCCTGGGGACCGGACCTGGTCATCCACGTCGGCGATCTGCTCTATCGAGAGGCCGCGTGCCCGGCCGGTCAGACCGGATGCGCCAATTCGCCCTGGGGCTACAACTGGCAGACGAACAACACCGACTTCTTCGTCCCGGCCAGGCCGCTGCTCGCGGCGGCCCCATGGATCTTCGTCCGCGGCGACCACGAGTCGTGCAGCCGCAACGGCGCCGCGTGGTTTAGTTTCTTCGAACCGCGGTCTCGGCCCGCAGCCTGCCAGGACTTCACCGACCCTTACGGCGTCCCGCTCGGCAGCCAGGACCTCGTGGTGTTTGACTCGTCGAATGCCGCCGACGACACGGCCAATGCTGGTCAGGTTCCAACATACGCAACGCAACTTACTGCGGCGGGGCGGCTGGTCGCGCGGTCCGGATGGTTGCTCTCGCACAAACCGGTCTGGGGCATCATCAAGGTGAACCAGAAAGGGCGCGTGGTGAACGATAATCCGACCCTGGCGGCCGCCTCGGCCCGTGGGTTTCCGCCATCGGTGCAGGCGGTGCTGTCCGGCCACATTCACTTCTTTCAGGTGCTGACCTTTGCCCAGCGCCCGCCGCAGATCGTGGTCGGCAACAGCGGCACCCTGAGGATCCCGGCCGTCAAAGGATCGCTGCGAGGGATGAATGTGGCCGGCGCGGCCGTTGTGTTCGGCCGCGTGCTGGAGCAGTTCGGGTTCCTCACCATGCAGGCTGCGGCCGGAGGATGGCAGGTCACCGCCCGCGACCGTCAAGGGAAGCCGCTGATCCAGTGCAGTCTCAACGGCCGGGTCCTATCCTGTCCGTCGCAGTAGGCGAGTCTCCGTGCGGTATTTCATCACCGGTGCGACGGGGTTCATCGGCGGCCGGCTGGCGCGCCGCCTGACCGCCGGCGGCCACGACGTCACGGCGCTCGTTCGCAACCCGGCCGCCGCCGGTGAGCTCGCTGCCACAGGCATCCGGCTCCACCCCGGCGACATCACGGACAGAGCGAGTATAGCTGCCGGTATGCGCGGCTCCGACGGGGTCTTCCACGTGGCCGGCTGGTACAAAATCGGCGTCCGCGATCCGAGCCCCGGCAGGCGCATCAATGTGGATGGAACCCGCAACGTTTTGGAGACGGCGCTTGACCTGGGGATCCCGAAGACAGTCTACACGAGCACGCTGGCCGTTTTCTCGGACACCGGAGGCCGGGTCGTCGACGAGACGTACCGGCACGACGGACCCTGGGTCTCTGAGTACGACCGCACGAAGTGGCTAGCCCACTACGAGGTCGCCGAACCGATGATGCGGGCCGGCCTGCCGGCGGTGATCGTCTTGCCGGGAGTTGTCTATGGCCCCGGCGACACGAGCCCGATGGGTGCGACGATCGTGCAGTACCTCCGCCGACGGCTTCCCATCCTCCCTAAGCAGACGGGTTACTGCTGGGGACACGTCGATGACACGGTCGACGGCCATGTGCGGGCGATGGAGAAGGGCCGCCCCGGTGAGAGTTACATCATTGCCGGACCGCCGCACACGCTCGTTGATGCGTTTGCGACTGCGGAGGAGATTACTGGCATTCCGGCTCCGCGGTGGCACGTCTCCCCCACGATGATGCTCCGGCTGGCGAACGCCCTGCAGGTCGTCGGGCGCTCCGATGCAGCCGAGATGCTGCGGGTGGGCGCCGGCGTCACTTACTGGGGGACAAGCGAGAAGGCACGGCAGGAGTTCGGTTTCCACACGCGGTCCTTGCGGGACGGTTTCGGCGAGACGCTCCCGTCTGAGATGAGGTCCTTGGGACTGACGAGATAGGCGTGGTGGTTCTCATTGGCGCGAAGAGAGCCACGTCGCGATCTGGATGCGCCGCCGGACACCGAGCTTGCGCAGGATCGCCCCGACGTGACTTTCTACCGTGCGTTCGCCGATCCGCAATGCCAGGCCGATCTCCCGGTTCACCAATCCGGCGGCCACCAGCAGCGCAACTTCGCGCTGGCGCGTAGACAAAATAGCCGGTCCCCGGCCGTTCGATAGACCGGGGACCGCGTGCGTCACTCTGAGTCGATGCCCCGCCGGCTGCATCGACCGCTTCAGCGGATCACAGGATATCCGCGGGCATTCCACTCGCGCATGCCCAGCACCATCGTCTTGACGTTGGTGTACCCGAGCAGACTCAACGCCATCGTCACCTGGGCCGACCGGAACCCGGACGGGCAGACGGTGATGATCTCCGCGCTGCGCGACGCCGGTAGGCGTTCCAGGTTCGCAGACACCGTCCGGATGGGAATGTTCACTGCCCCGGCGATATGACCGGTCGCGAACTCGTTGATTTCCCGGACATCGAGGATGAATGGCAGTGTCTTTGCGTCCAGCCTGGCTTTGACCGCGTCAGGTGTCACCGAACTGTAATCCGCGGGCATGTAGGTCAGGAAGCCCAGGACCCGCGTCTGAAGCAGGGGGTTGCTGCCGATGGCGGTCGAGGTAATCCCCAATACGATGACCAACAGTACGAGAAACCCAAATCGAAACACTGTGATTCCTCCTTTAGGACTGCGTTATGAGATCAGCTTACCGGGGGGGTATCGGTCCGCCGCATCCGTGGAAGTACGGATACCGCGTGACGGGCTACTGCAACCGGTTGACGACCGCCCAGGCGGCGATCTGAGCGCGGGACCGGAATCCAAGTTTGTTGAGGATGTGCTGGACGTGACTTTCGACAGTGCGCTCGCTGAGGAACAGGGTGGCGGCGACCTCGCGATTAGAGAACCCGCGTGCGACGAGTCCCGATACTTCACGCTCCCGCTCGCTCAGGAGGCTGTCTTTGGCCGCCGGGAGGAAACCGCCCGAGGGCGTGTCTGCGACAGCGAACGCAATGACCTCATGCAGAGGCATCGCCGCTGTCTCCGCGGTGACGGACGCCAAGACCCTCTCGCCGAGGGCCGCTCTCAGGGTCGACAGCAGGGGTTCCACTTCGCGGTGGGTTGTCTCCGAAAGCGCGATGCGCACGTTGCGCCGCACTGCATCCGCGGCAGCCAGGAGTGTCGCGGCGCGCTTCCACCTTCGCTTCGACGCGGCGGCTTGAGCCAGGCCCTGCAGGCAGGCGGCAACACCGCTTGGGTTTTCGCCCTTGTGCAACTGCAGCAGCGCGTCACGCAGTTCGGCCTCGGCCTGCACTGTGGCACCGGCATCGATAAGTAAGGTCGCCCGCAGCACGAGGTCGAAGGCGATGACCACCGGATCGCCGAGCTCTCGGGCGAACTCAAGGGCCCGGTCCACGAATTCTTGCGCGAGCGCAGTCTCGCCCCGCCCACGGTAGGCTCGGGCGAGGTGCCGGAGTGCCGACCACTCGCCGAAGCGGTCACCGCTGGCCTGAAACGCATTCAGTGCCTCGTCTGCCAGCGCGATGGCGCGGGCATAGTCCTGCTCGTCGCTGGCAACATAGGAGAGGCCGAGCAACGACCATCCGATCCCACGTACATCGCTCACCTCTCTGGCCAGCGAGAGGCTGCGGTCGAGATAGGCGACCGCTCGCGGCCTATCGAAGAAATCGGTTTGATGAAGGCCGACGCCGCCTGACAGATGAAGGCCCAACAGGCGCGACGCGGCGGCGATTCCCCACTTATCCCCGAGCCGTTCGAACATCTCCAGGCTCGACTCCGCCAGTTTCCTCGCCCGATCATGATCCTGCAGGCTCGAAGCGGCCAGCGCGAGCTGCCGCAGCGCGTCGGCCGCCAGCCGCAGGTCCCCCGCCCCTTCCGCGAGCCGTCGGCTTTCCTCAAGCAACGCCGTCGCGTTATCGTAGTCGTGCCGGTACCATGCGAGGACGCCCGCACCGAATGCGGCCTGCGCCCGCACCTGCGGCGCATCCTTCCGCTCGAGGTCCAAAGCTCGTTCAAGCCACTCCTGGCCCTCTCGCCAGATCCCCCGCACATTCCAGAACCGCCACAGCGCCGCCGCCAGTCGAAGTAGTTTCTCTCCGTCGCCGGTGACGAGGCTCCATTCCAGCGCGGCGAGGAGATTGTCGTGTTCTACCTCCAGCCGCGAGACCCAGTTCCCCTGGTCCGGCCCGCGGAGCTCAGGATTCGCTCGCTCGGCAAGTCTGAGAAAGTAATCACGGTGACGTCCGCGGACGGTTTCGATTTCTCCACTTTCGATCAAGGCTTCCCGCGCGTATTCCTTGATAGTTTCCAGCATTCTGTAGCGTCCCTGATCGGTTACGACGAGAGACTTGCCGACCAGCTGCGAGAGCAGGTCAGCCGGCGTCTCGTTCCGATCCGCACACACCGTCTCAATGGCGTCGAGCGAGGCGCTGCCGGCGAACACGGCGAGCCGGCGGAACACGACGCGTTCAGGTTCTGTCAACAGGGCGTGACTCCAATCCAGCGCCGCCCGCAGGGTCTGGTGCCGCGGCAGCGCGGTGCGAGTCCCGCCGGAGAGCAGCTGCAGCCGGCTGTCCATCCGTTTGGCGATCTCTTCGACCGGCAGCGCCCGGACGCGTGCGGCCGCCAGCTCGAGGGCCAGCGGCAATCCGTCCAGCCCGCGGCACAGTGAAGCGACGGGCTCCGCGTTGCCGTCGGTGAGCGCAAATGTGGGGTTGGCGTCCCTGGCGCGCTGCACGAACAGCTCGACGGCTTCAAACGCGGCCAGCTCAGACGAGGACTTCACGCGGTTCGGGTCCGGCGTCGACATCGGCGGTACTGCAAATGTCGCCTCTCCCTGTACCGCGAGTGCTTCCCGGCTCGTCGCCAAGACGCGCAGCCCTGGACAGGTGCGCAAGAGCTGCTCCGCGATTTCCGCGGCCGCGGCGATCAAATGCTCACAGTTGTCCAGTACCAGCAGTGTGTGTCGCGGGAGGAGTCTCGCCGCAATCGAGGTTGGAATGGACTTGTCCACCTGCTCGCGGATACCCAGTGCCGTTGCGATCGCCCGGGGGACCAGTGCGGGATCGGCCAGCGGGGCGAGCTCGACCCACCAGACGCCGTCGGTATATTGGGGTAGCACAGCAGCCGCGACTTCAGCCGCCAGGCGCGTCTTCCCGCTGCCACCCGGGCCGGTCAGCGTGACCAGCGGTCGTTCCGATAGGAGCCGGCGCACGCTGGTGATCGCATCGGTCCGTCCGACAAAACTGGTGAGCTGCCGAGGGAGGTTGTGACGCGGAGAATCCGGTTTGGCACGAGGCAGACGGCGCTGTCGGACACGCGCCGTCACACGCTCGTGCTTCGCGCGTTGTTTCACGGAAGGCGTACGGCCGGCAGGGCTGCGCCCACCGCGAGTCCGGCGATGTAGACCCAGCCGAACAGCCGATTGTGCACCAGGCACACCCGGTGATACCACAGGGGCCACCCGACGTAACCCGGGGGCGGCGCGTCGGGGCGCGGTCGGGACATCACGGACAGAGCGCGCCACGCCCGTGGCAGCGCGAGGATCGCCAGCGCGGCGAATGGGGTCACCCTGCCGGTGACGATCAGGGCGGCGATGATCAGGTACATCGCTACGAGTACTGCGCGGTTGAGGGCTCGGGCCCTGGCATCGCCGAGCAGGACCGGGAGTGTCTGCTGGTGATGCGCGCGGTCGAACCCGGCCTGGTCGATGTGTTTACCGATGAGGATCGACATCACGCCGAGGCCGTACGGGATCGACACGAGCAACGCGTTCGTCGAGAGCTGTCCGGTGATCACGAAATAGCCGCCGCCGACCATCAGCGGCCCCCACACGAGAAACGCGGCGACTTCGCCCAGACCCAGGCTCTTCAGCGGTTTGGGCGCCGCATCATAGAGATACAGCAGCGCCAGCCCGGCCAGCGAAAATCCGAGGGCCCCGGGTCCCCGGAGCACCCAGAAGTACACCACGATGGCGGTGCCGATGGCCGCGAGAATCCCCAGCCCGATCGCCAGCGTGCGGGCATCGAGCACGCCGCTGGCAATGGGGTGCATCGTGTATCGCATCCGGGGCGAGTCTTCCGTGTCGTGCCCGCGCTTGTACCCGAAGTAGTCGTTGCTGAGATTGCTGATGGCGTGGGCTGTGACGAAGCCCATGAGGACGAGTACGAACGCGCCCGGGTCGAATCGGCCGCCGGATGCCGCCAGCAGTCCGGCGATGATGGCGGCCTGCGCGGAGATGACGAGGATGACACTGCGCGCCGAGAACAGGAACTTGGCGACCGGATCGAGCTCGCGCGCTGATTCATCGCGCGGAGGGTAGAATCCCACGAAGGCCCGCAGCCACAGCCGCACGCCACGCGGCCGCGCCTGCTCAGCGGTCATGCCGGTCATCTCTCACCGTCCTGAGGCTTAGAGAGTTGACGCATTGTCTCTTCCATTGTAGCGTGGACTTACCAGACCGACGCGTCGGTCTAACCTCTCATGGCTCGCGCAACTCAAGAAACTTCAACGAAGGACCGCATCCTGGCGGCTGCCGTCGATGTGTTTGCCCACAAGGGTTACCATGCCGCCGGCGTGGAGGACATCGTCCTCGCCTCAAGGACGTCAAAGGGGGCCTTCTATCATTACTTCCCCTCCAAGCAGGCGATTTTCCTTGCGCTCATGGACGATCTGGCTGAGCTGGTTGAGCAAAGCGTGGAGTCGAGCATCGCATCCGAGCACGGCGCCATCGCGAAGGTGGAAGCCGCGCTGCGGGTTGTGATCGAGACAACCACGCGGCAGCGCGACCTGGCCAAGATCCTCCTCGTGGAGGCGGTCGGACTCGGTCCCCGGTTCGAGGAGAAGCGGCTGGAGATCCACCGCCGGTTTGCGCACGTCGTCCGGCGTCATCTCGACCGGGCCGTCAGCGACGGCGACATTCCCAGCCAGGACACCGCCCTTGCATCCCAGGCCTGGTTCGGCGCACTCAATGAGATGATCTCGCAGTGGCTCGTCTCCGGAGGCCCGTCTCTCACCGATCGGCTGCCCGAGTTGCGACAGCTGCTGCTCCGAAGCATCGGGGTCCAGCAGGACGAATCGTGGAGGTCGGCATGAACGTACTGCGCAGGATACTGCTCGTGGGTGTCGCCGCGATACTGCTCGTCATCCTCGCCGCCCCGGCGGCCGTCATCGGGCAGACTCGGCCCGTGACCAAGATTCGCGTGGTCCACGTCCCGGTGCTGATCTTCGCGCCGCTGTACGTGGCGATCGAGCGCGGCTACTTCGCCCAGCAGGGCATCGAGGTCGAACTCATCACTACGCCCGGCGGCGTGTCGTCGTTCGCGGTGCTCGCCGGCGGCAACGCGGAGGTGGTTGTCGGCGGGTTGGGCGCGGCACTGTTCAACGCGGCCGCACGGGGCCTGGACTTCAAAGTTGTCGGACCGGTGCACATGGAGAAGCCGCCGGTGAGCACGCCGCTGGTCGTCAGCAAGCGGGCGTACGACAGCGGGCAGATTCGCTCGGTGCGTGACCTCCGCGGCAAGCGGGTCTCCGTCAACGTACTTGGGTCGGCCACCGAATTCTGGATGCAGGCGGCGCTGCTGAAAGGCGGCCTGTCGCTCTCCGACGTGCAGCTCGTTGCGGTGAACTTCCCTGAGGTCCCCGCCGCGCTGGCCAACGGCGCAATTGCCGCCGGGTTGCTCGGAGAACCGCTGGCCACGCTGGCCGAAGACCAGGGCCAGATCGTCCGGCTGAGCGAGGACTTCATCGACGGCGTCCAGGTCACCGCCCTGTACTACAGCGGCGCGTTCATGCGCGCGCAGCCGGCGCTGGCCACGGGGTTCATGGTGGCCTGGCTGCAGGCGTCCCGCTACCTCTACGGGAACGGCTACAAGCGCGACGACGTGGCCGCCATCGTCGAGAAATACACGCGGGTGCCGGCGGCGATCGTCAAGCGGGCCCGGCCGCCGTTCCATGAGCCGAACGGGAGGATGAACTTCAATGACTTCACACGCCTCCAGCAGTTCTTCCGCACCCGCGGCGAGCTGACGTATGACAAGCCGCTGCAGCCATCCCAGTACATCAACACGACCTATGTGCAGCAGGCGGTAAAGGTCCTGGGAGTCTTCAGTCCGCCGAAATGATCGCGGTTGCCCCCACGGTCGGGCAGATCGACGTCCGCAGCCTGAGCAAGGTCTACTCGGGCCGCCGCGCGCCGTTTCTCGCGCTGGACGCTGTGTCGTTTTCCGTGCGCGCCGGGGAATTCTGCGCGTTGATCGGCCCCTCGGGGTGCGGGAAGACCACGCTGCTGCACATCCTGGCGGGCCTGATCGAGCCCACCGCTGGAACGGTCGCCATTCCGCGCCGTGCCCCCGGCCGCCTGCTCACCGCGATCATCTTCCAGGGTGTCAGCACGCTCCCGTGGATGACCGTCATACAGAACGTCACCCTCGGCCTTCGCCATGTCGTGGCGCCCCCGCCCGAGGGGTCAGACCCCGCAGTTCGGGCTAAGGGGTCAGACCCCTCATTTTGGGCCGGGGGACGCGCCCGCCGCGAACGGGCCATGGATGCGCTGGGCCGCGTGGGCCTGGAAGCATTCGCGGATGCGTTTCCCCACCAGTTGTCGGAGGGCATGCGGCAACGGGTCAGCATCGCCCGCGCGCTGGCGACGGACCCCGACGTGCTGCTGATGGATGAACCGTTTGCCAACCTCGATGAACAGAACCGGCTGCTGCTGCAGGACGAATTGCTGCGGATCTGGCAGGACACCCGCAAGACCGTGCTGTTCGTCACGCACAGCCTCGACGAAGCGCTCCGGCTGGCCGACCGCGTGCTGGTGATGACCGCCGCACCGGGGCGCATCAAATCCGAAGTGGACGTGCCCCTGCGGCGGCCCCGTGAGTTCACGTCGGTTCGCCAGGACCCCGCCTACGGTGCGCTGAGCGCCAGACTGTGGGGTGACCTTCGGGATGAAGTCATGAAGGCCAGGCAGGTCGACCGGGACTCAGGACGCAGGACACAGGACGATTCATGACACGCAGTTATTGGTGGCTGGCGGTGGGCTCGCCGGTCGCGCTGCTGGCGGTGTGGGAGGCGCTCAGCCGCACCGGTGTGCTCGATCCGCGGTTCTTCCCGCCTCCCTCGGTCATCCTCCGCCTGCTCGTCGCGATGGTCGACAGCGGGGAGTTGCTGTTTCACATCGGAGTGAGCGTGCGCCGGGTTCTCCTAGGGTTCGTGCTGGGGGCGGTTCCTGCCGTGATCCTCGGCCTGTCCATGGGGTTGGCGCGGCCGGTGCGCGCGCTGCTCATGCCGGTCGTGTCGGCCATCTACCCCATCCCGAAGATCGCCATCTACCCGCTGGTCATTTTCTACCTGGGGATTGGTGAAGCCTCGAAGGTCAGCATCGTCGCGCTGAGCATCTTCTTCCTCGTCTTGCTGAACACGATGGCCGGCGTGCTGGGGCTGGACCGGCGGTATTTCCAGATTGCGCGGGCGTACGGCGCCGGCCCCCGTGAACTGTTCACGACCGTCGCGCTGCCCGGAGCGATGCCCGCGATCTTCACCGGCTTGAAGCTGGGGATGGGATTCGCGCTGATCGTGATCGTAGGAGCGGAGCTGCTCGGATCGGATGCCGGCATCGGTTTCCTGATCTGGCGATCTTACCAGATTTTTGCCATCGACCAGATGTACGTGGGGCTGTTGGTGACAGCCGTGTTGGGCTGGCTGGCGACGATCTCCTTGGACGGGCTGGAGCGGGTGGCGATGCCCTGGCGCAGCTAACGGACGGAAACGGGACGCGGGAAGAGGCTAGTCGCTTACACGCAGGTCCCGGGACAATGAGCTCAGCACCCGCGCTCCGCGATCGGTGACGACCACGATCTCCTCCAGCCGCACGCCGAATTCTCCGGGCAGATAGATCCCCGGTTCCACGCTGAAGGTCATTCCCGATTCGAGTAGCTGTGCATTCGTGGCCGTGATCGCCGGCGGCTCATGCCCCGACAGCCCGATGCCGTGGCCGGTGCGGTGCGTAAAGAACTCTCCGTAGCCCGCCCGCTCGATCACCTCACGCGCCGCCGTATCGACCTCGCCGATGGGGGCGCCCGGGTGGATGGCGGCCAGCGCTGCGCGCACGGCCTCGTCGACGACGGCATGGACCTCGCGGTACCGCGGCGGCGGCGTTCCCAGGTACGCCATGCGGGTGATGTCGGAACAATACCCGTCGACGCGGCTGCCGAAATCGAACAGGACGGGTTCCCCCGACTGCAGCATCCGGGCGCCGGTGTGATGGTGCGGATAGGCGCTGTTGGCCCCCGATGCCACGATCGTGAAGGTCACTTCGGCGGCCTCCGCCTGCCGGAATCCCTCCTCCCCGGCTCTGGCGACGGTCGACTCGGTCTGTCCCGCTGCGAGGGCCTGCCAGGCCGCTTCTACGGCCCGGTCCGCCGTCTGTGCCGCCCGTTCGAGCAGCGCGATCTCATCGGGGGACTTGCGCATTCGCAGGGGGGCCAGGACCTCAGACGCGGGGACATATTCCGCGTCCGGCCAGAACCGCTGGAGCAGCAGCAAGATGTCCGCGCGCATGGTGTCACCGGGGGCGATGCGCCGCCGCGAGCCCAACGCGTCGCGGGCCGACGCCAGCGCCGGCGACGGACCGGCGGCATCGGTGTAGGTCAAGAAAGGAACGTGGATGTATCGTTCGGCCTGGACCGCGTTGAGCTCGGGTACCACAAACAGCGCCCGGTCGCTGGCCACGAACAGGTAGCACGCCCGCTCGTCGGCGAGAGGAGAGAACCCGGTGACGTACCGCAGATCATCTCCCGGCGGCAGGGCCAGCAGGTCGATGCGCGCGGCCGCCATCCCATCCCGCACGCGGTTGAGCAACTGTGACCTCTCCACATTGCTCCGTTTCGCGGTTCCATTGCAAACCCTCTGCCGGTAGAATCGGTCTGTCCCAGCGAGGGAACCGACCCTCCCACGGCTGCGTACGTAGTGAAGGATGGCGAGGTAGGGCGGAGCTTAAAAGGGAGAATTGCATGCGGCGAGTGTCCACCAGCATTCTGCTGGTAGGTGTTTTTGTGTTTGCGGGGACCGGAGTCGGGGCAGGTGCTCCCTTGGTGCCGCCGCGCGCCGGCGAACAGCAGTCGTTCGTTGTCGACGAAGTCCTGATCAAGCTGCGTGCGGGCATCGATCCACTCCCGGTCGCGCGGTCGGTGGGGGCGCAGCCGGTCGACCGGGTTGACGCGCTGGACGTCATCGTGCTGAAAGTCCCGGCGGGGACCGTCGAGAACACCGTCCTGGCGCTGACCAACAATCCTCTGGTCGAATACGCCGAGCCCAATTTCATTGCCCGCATCCAGGTCAACCCGAACGACCCGTTTGAGGACTCCATCTGCTACACCACTCCCTCGGAAGGCTGCGTGAAGCAGTGGGCCTGGAAAAAGGTGCAGGCCTACGAGGCCTGGACGCTGGAGACGGGCGGTTCGGTGAAGATCGCCATCGTCGACACCGGCGTCGCCAAGTCCCATGAAGACCTGCCGAAGGTGTTCGCCCAGCGCAATTTCGTCAACAGCTCACAGAATGCCGACGATGATAACGGGCATGGGACGCATGTGGCCGGCACGATCGGCGCATTGACGAACAACGGCCGGGGTGTGTCGGGCGCGAATTGGAGCGTCCGCCTGCTGGCCGCGAAAGTGCTCGACGGCAGCGGCAGTGGGACGTACGCGGCCGTCGCCAACGGTATCATCTGGGCTGCCGACAACGGAGCGAAGGTCATCAACCTGAGCCTGGGCGGCACCAGCCCATCGAGCACGCTGCAGAACGCGGTCAACTACGCCTGGAACAAAGGCGCCGTGCTGGCCTGCGCGGCGGGGAACAGCGGCACGGACGACAAACTGTATCCCGCCGCCTATGACAAGTGCATCGCGGTTGCGGCGAGCAACCAGAACAACGCGCGGGCCGGGTTCTCCAACTACGGCGCGGGCTGGGTGGACGTCGCCGCCCCGGGGGTGAAAATCCTCTCCACGATTCCTTTGGCCACGGGGTGGGGCACGTACGCGTACGACGCTTGGAGCGGGACGTCGATGGCCACCCCACATGTCGCGGGTCTGGCCGGTCTCATCTGGGCCAGCGGCCGGTGCGGTGGAGCCAAGTGCGTGCGCAAGCGCATCGAGGACCGCGCCGACGCGATTTCCGGCACCGGCACGTTCTGGAAGTGGGGCCGCATCAACTACTACAAGGCGGTGAAACCCTAGGGGAGCCCGCGTTCAGCCGCAGAACAGGTAGAGGGCGGCCGGGTGATCCGGTCGCCCCCTTCGTCTTGCAGAGATGTCACCAGGACGCAGATCCGCCACGACTCTCGTGCCCACCGGCCAGCCGGCGGCGCTCCGGCGGCGTGTGGGTCGCATCATCGAGAAACTCACCGCGCGGTATCCTCAGCCGCGGATCCCGCTCAGGCACCGCGACCCATTCCAACTGCTCGTGGCCACGATCCTCTCCGCCCAGTGCACCGACGCGATGGTCAACCGTGTGACGCCGATGCTGTTCGAGCGATTCAGCACGCCCGGAGATTTCGCCGACGCGACGTCCCGCGAACTCGAACGCATCATCAAACCCACCGGATTCTTCCGGCAGAAGACCAGGGCCCTGATCGGAATGAGCCGGTCCGTGGTGGAACGGTTCGGCGGGCGCGTCCCGCTGACGATGGGCGACCTCGTGACCCTCGAGGGAGTCGGGCGCAAGACGGCCAACGTCGTGCTGTCCGCCAAACGGCTGGAGCCGTGGGGCGACGGGGAAGACGACGACGGGCTGGGGATCGTCGTGGACACGCATGTCCGCCGGGTCAGCCAGCGTCTGGCCCTGGTCACCAGCGATGATCCGGTCAAAATTGAACAGCAGCTGATGAACATCGTGCCGCGCGACGAGTGGGACGGCCTGTCCCTCCGGTTGATCTACTTCGGCCGCGAGGTGTGCACCGCCCAGCGCCCCCAGTGTCCGACCTGTCCGCTGAACAGGCTGTGCCCATCGGCACCGTTTCGAGGGAACCCACCGTGGATGAGACGGACGGGCCGGAAACGGGACATGGGAAACGGGAAACGGTGACTGCAATGATCGATCTACGCTCAATCGACGCGTTCATCGACGACCATTTCAACGCGCACCTGGAGCGGATGCGCGCGTTCGTGCGCCAGCCCAGCATCAGCGGCGAAGGCGTGGGCATGACGGAGATGGCCGATCTCGTCGCGCAGACGATCCGGGAGATCGGCGGCACCAGCGAGATCGTGCCGACGAGCGGGTGGCCGGTGGTGTACGGCGAGCTACACGAGGGCCGCCCCCAGACCCTGCTGCTGTACGGGATGTATGACGTCCAGCCCGTTGCCGGGGAGGCGTGGACGGTCCCGCCGTTCGGCGGCGAGGTCATCGATTTCGAGGACCTCGGCCCCTGCGTGGTCAGCCGCGGCGCGACCAACCAGAAAGGCCCCCTGGCGGGCCTGCTGTCTGCGCTCCAGAGCATCCGTACCGTGGCCGGACGGCTGCCGGTCAACGTGAAATTCGTGGTCGAAGGCGAAGAAGAACTCGGCAGCCGGCATCTGCCGGAGTTCATCGACAGGCAGCGCGACCGCCTCTCCGCCGATGGGACGTATTTCGCCGCGTTCAGCCAGGACCGGACCGGCAAGCCCATCCTGTGGCTGGGCGTCAAAGGCATCGTCTTCTTCGAGATGACCTGCCGCGGCGGCGGATGGGGCGGGCCGGCTACGCGGGGGATCCACGGCAGCCAGGGGGCCTGGATCGCCAGTCCCGTGTGGCGGATGCTTCACGCGATGGCGACCATGGCCGGACCCGACGAGCGCATTCGCATCGACGGAATCTATGATCGCGTGCACGCTCCCAGCCCGGAGGATGAGGCGGTCCTGGCCGCGCTCGCGGAGACGTTCGATCCGAGCGTGACCTTGCGCAGCAACGACGTCCGGCGGTTCAAGTACGACCTGCGGGGCGTCGAGTTGTTGCGGCGCTATCTGTTCGAGCCGATCCTCAACATCGACGGCATCGCCGGCGGCCACTTCGGGCCGGGAACGAAGACGCTGCTGCCCCACGAGATCACCGCGAAGATGCACGTGCGGCTGGTGCCGGACATGGAACCCGAGGACGTGCGGGAGAAGATCGTTGCGCACCTGGCGAGGATCGGGTGCGCGGACTTCGACGTGCGGTTCGAGGAAGGGTATCCCTGGGCGAAGATGAGCCCGTCCGCGCCCATTTCTCAGGCGATGATCAGGACATTCCGCAGCTTCGGCCGTGAGCCGGAGGTCTGGCCGAACATCGCGGGCTCGGCACCGTTCTATCTATTCAGCCGCGTGCTGCAGCAGCCGTTCACGATGGGTGGACTGGGACACGGCGGCCGCGCGCACAGCCCCAACGAGTATGCGACCGTTGATGGGCTGCGCCGCTTTGAGAAGTCGGTCGCGCGGTTCCTCTACGAGTTCGCATCGTCCGAGCCGTCATCGACGGTGTCGTCGCCGCAACGAGCAGATCAATCGGCAGGCGCAGGCGCGCCATGACGGCGGCACCGGGCCACCACTGGTAACGCCGCAGGTCGACGGTCAGCTGTGCGGTGACCCTCACCCCTTCCCGACGGAGAGCCCGCGCGTGGCCGGCCCGCCCGCCGGTAAATCCGGTGGCGAGCCCGCCGGAGCGGTTGACGACGCGCTGCCAGGGGATGCCTGCCCCTCCGGCCGCAGCGATCCATCCTACCTCACGCGCCGCATGAGGCTTTCCCGCCAGCGCGGCCACCTGCCCGTACGTCACCACACGGGCGCGCGGGACCGCTCGGACAATCCCCTGCACCCGCTGTCGAAAGGACAGGGTCACGAAAAGAGGGCCTGCGGAAGCTCCGCCAGCGACCTGATCCGGGGTGTCACCGCGGGATGATCGTCAAACCGGTCGAGCAGTATGCCGCGCACGCCGGCGGCTTCGGCCGCCTGCACGTCGCGTTCCAGGTGATCGCCGACGCTCACTGCAGCGCCGCCGTCGAGCGCCAGGCGGCCCAGCGCGATCTCGAACAGCCGCGGGTCCGGCTTCCACACGCCTTCCACCGATGACACGACCACGGTCTCGAAGTACCCGCGCAGGCCGAGCCGCTCCAGCGCGTGCTCGAGGGAGGGTTCCCAGTTGGACACGACCGCCAGCCGCAGGCCGCGCCCGCGCAGCGCGCGCACTGCCGGGCGCACGTCGCGGAACACTTTCAGGTGGCGCCAGCTCTGCCCGAACCACTGCGCCAGCACCGGGTACAGGTCGCGGTGGCGCGGCTGCAGGAGGTCCAGAAAGTCCCGTGCCACCTCCAGCCACATGCGCTGTTCCTGCTCCACGGTGCGGACCTGATCGACCAGGCTGCGGTAGCGGGGATTCACGGCATCGAGAGTCTCGGCGATCGCGGCGCGGGGGACGATGATGTCGCGTTCGATGAAGAAATCCTGCAGCAGGACGCGCAGCGGGCGGCGGTAGGCGATCAGCGTGTCGCCCGCGTCGAAGAGCACCGCCTGCAGGCCGGCGCTCATCGCGCCGCCGGATGCGGGTACGTCGTGCAGGCCGTACGCAGCGGGCACGTCCGGCATGCCGGCGCGCGGGCGGTGCACACCGTGGCGCCGAAATCCATCAGCGCCTGGTTGAAGTCGTACCCGCGCCGGGCGGGAAGCAGCGAGGCCGCCAGCGACCACAGGACCCGGTCGGGCACCCCGTTGTCGCGGTGGAAGACGCGCCGGAGCACCCGCCGGACGTTCGTGTCGAGGATCGGTGCAGGCGTGCCGTAGGCGAATGTCATGACGGCGGCGGCGGTGTAGCGGCCGATGCCTGCAAAGCGCAGCAACTCCGCGGCCGTGCGCGGCAGCCGCCCACGGTGGCGGCGCACGGCGGCTCGTGCAATGGCCTGCAGGCGCACCGGCCGGATGTTGTACCCCAACGGGTACCAGGCCTCACGCACCTCCCGTACTGGCGCGCGGGCCAGCGCCTGCAGCGACGGGTACCGGCGCAGGAACGCGCGATATTTCGGAATGACCCGCGCGACCTGCGTCTGCTGCAGCATGATCTCGGAGACGAGGATCCGGTAGGGATCATGCGACCGCCGCCAGGGCAGATCGCGGCGGTGCCGAGCATACCAGCGGAGCAGCCGCCGAACAAACGCCCGTTTGCGATCGGGGTTCACCGCGATCCCCTGGTCCCCTGATCCCCTGATCCCGTCGTGTGCTGGACCCTGCGCATCCGCCGCAGCTGCCAGAGGATCAGCAGCACGATGGCGACCAGGATCAGGGTTGCCCGGAGCGAGGGAGAAGGAGGTCTGCCCACCGCGCCGGGCGCGCCGCCGGCAATCGTCGCAAACCGGATCTGCGTGCGCTGGCCGGTTTCCTGCGTCCACGCCAGGTCCACATGTGTTCCGCTGCTGCCGAGGACGGGTTGATGGTTTCCCGGCTGGGGCGTCAACCGGTCCACACCCGACCATTCGCCTTCTCTCCTGCGCAGGTACAGCCGGCCGTCGGACTCCCACACGACGTAGACCCGTCGCTGCGCGTCAACGGCGACCGTGGGACAGCAGGCGCGCTGTCCGGCCGGAGAAACAGGCTGCTGGCCGCTCCAGCGGGACTCTTTTTCCGCGTAGAGAATCCGCACGCCGGCAGCGCTGCGCTGTTCCCAGGCCAGGTGGACCTTGCCGCCGGGTTCGACCGTCATGGCGACCGCCGCCGCGTCGCCGCCGCCGGTGGACACGGTGACGGGCTGTTGCCATCTGCCGTCGTACTGCGTGTAGCGCGTTTGGTAGGCGCGCGCATCGAACTGGTACCAGGCGCTGTGCAGGCGGCCTGCGGCATCGGCCGCCAGGGTCGGGTTGATGGAATCGGGGATCCCGGGCGAGATGATGACCGGCACCGACCAGCGGGCTCCTTCCATGCGCGAGTACAGAATTTCGTAAATCGACCCGTGGCGCGTGCGGACCTCCGGGGCCTGGGAGCGGATCCCATACCAGACCAGATGCACCCGGCCGCCGGGGCCGACGGCAATGGACGGGATGCCCGCGTACTCGGCCCCCACGGAGACCCGCACCGGCGGGGTCCACCGACCGGATGCGTACCGCGCGTAGTACACTCGCCCCGTGCCACGGTCGTACTGCGTCCAGGCGACGTGCACCGCGCCGCCCTCATCGACGGCCAGCGCGGCATACTTGGAGTCGACGCGGGCCGCCGTGACCGGGATGCGGTCCCAGCGGATGCCGCCGTCGGTCGAACGTGCCAGGAAGATCTGCGAGAACCCGCCGCTGGGCGCCGCGTAGACCAGATAGATCGTGCCCCCGGCCGTACGGGCGAGTTTGGGCTGGCTGTTGGCCTCGGTGGCGTCCTCCCCCGCGGCCGGCGTCACAATGCTTTGAGCCTCCGCCGGAACAGTCAGAAACGCAAACAGCAGCACGATGAGAACGGACCGGCGCATAGGAGCATCATTTCCCGGCATGAGGGGAAACGCCTGCGCTTGACCGAAGAAGAGGCGAGGTGGACGAACTGACTTCGAGTACGCAGCGCAGATTGGGCCGCTCCGAAGTAGTGGCGCGTCAGGGGATGATCGCGACGGGCCATCCGCTCGCGTCGTCGGCGGGCCTGCGCGTGCTGACGGCCGGCGGGAATGCGGTCGACGCCGCGGCGGCGGCGGCGGGGGTGCTCGGCGTCGTGCAGCCGATGATGTCCGGGCTGGGCGGCGACAGCTTCATCCTCTACTGGGACGCCGCGGGCCGCACGCTGCACGCCCTCAACGGCAGCGGGATCGCGCCGTATGCGGCCACCGCGGAGTGGTTCTCAGACCGCGGGTATTCCAAGATGCCGCTGCGCGGGATGTTGTCGGTTTCCGTGCCCGGTGCGGTGGACGCCATGGTGACCGCGCTCGAGCGCTGGGGATCCGGCCGGTTCTCGCTTGCCGGTCTGCTGGAGCCGGCCATCGGCTACGCCGCGGACGGATTTCCCGTCGCCCCCAAGGTGGCGTTTTGGATGGCTGAGGCGGCCCCGGTGCTCGCAAAGTTCCCCTCGAGTGCCGCCGTGTATCTCCCCGGGGGTCGGGCTCCCGCCGCGGGCGAGATATTGAGGCTGCCCGATCTGGCGGAGAGCTTCCGTGCCGTCGCCGCCGGCGGCCGCGACGCATTCTACCGCGGTGACATCGCGCGGGCGATTGCTTCATACATGCGCGACCACGGCGGCCTGCTGACCGAGCGCGAGTTCGCAGAACATCAGTCCGAGGTCCATACTCCGATCAGCACGACCTACCGGGGCTGGACGGTGTCCACGACGGCGCCGCCGTCGCAGGGTGTCATCCTGCTGGAAATGCTCAACATTCTCGAAGGCTACGCACCCGGGCAACTCCGGTGGGGGTCGGCCGAGGCCATTCACCTCATGGTCGAGGCCAAGAAACTTGCGGTCGCCGACCGCCTGGCGTATCTCGGTGATCCTCGGTTCGTCGACAACCCGTTGGAGACGCTGCTCTCCAAGGAGTTCGCCGCGCGCCGCCGGGAGCGCATCGATCCCCGGCGGGCCGTGGCCGCGGCGGGCCCCGGTGCCCTGCCCGAAGCCGTCGGCGAGACGACCTACTTCTGCGTGGCCGATCGGTGGGGGAACGCGGTGTCCTACATCACCAGTCTGTCGGCGAGTTTCGGGTGCGGCGAGGTTGTGACCGGGACCGGCATCATGCTCAACAACCGGGCCGGTCGCGGGTTCTCGCTGGAGCCCGGGCACTCCAATCGCCTCGCGCCGGGCAAGCGGACGATGCACACGCTGGTGCCGTTCATGGCGTTCCGCAACGGCGCGCCCGCGCTGGTGTGGGGCACGCCCGGAGGCGACGGACAGCCGCAGTGGAACACCCAGGTGTTCAGCGACATCGTCGACGGGGGCACCGGCGTGCAGCGCGCGATCGAGCTCCCGCGGTGGTTCAGTTTCCCGTCCACCGATCCGGTGAATCTGCCGGCGCCGTTTCAACTGCGTCTGGAGCGCGGATTTCCTGCGGATACCCTGGAACAACTGAAGGCGCTGGGCCACAACATCCGGGAACTTGGCGAGATGGAGTCCGGCGGCGGCTGTCAGGCCATTCTGATCGACAGCGGCGTGTATCGAGGCGGCTCGGATCCCCGCGTCGACGGCTGCGCAATTGGATTCTGAGGGGACGTAGATGCTGGACAGCATTCGCCATGAACAAAGCCTCGTGTTCCTCAAGCCCGACGGTGTGCAGCGCGGGTTGATCGGAGAGGTGATCGCCCGGTTCGAGCGGGCCGGATTGAGGGTGGCCGGCGCCAAGATGGTCTGGCCGTCACGCGCACTGCTCGAGCGCCACTACCCTCAGGATGAAGGGTTTCTATTGACCATCGGCGGCAAGACGAAAGACGCGTTTGACGCTTACGGGATGGACGTGAAGAAGGAGACCGGGACCGATGACCTGCTGGAGATCGGCACCCAGGTTCGCGGCTGGTTGATCGGCTACGTGTCCTCGGGACCGGTCATGGCGTTTGTCTGCGAGGGCATCCACGCGGTCTCGGTCGTGCGCAAACTGGTCGGGGACACGCTGCCCTACCGGGCCGCGCCGGGCACGATCCGGGGAGATTACTCGATCGACTCACCTACCGTCGCCAACCTGATGAAGCGCCCGGTGCGTAACCTCATCCACGCGTCGGGCACGATCGAGGAAGCCGCGTTCGAGATCCCGCTGTGGTTCCAGCCCGACGAACTGTACGACTACGAGCGGGCTGATGAGCGGGCGATGTTCGGTTAAACTTCTAAGTTGTCATTGCGAGGAGCGCAGCGACGAAGCAATCTCAGCATTGGATTGCTTCGGCCCTCCGGGCCTCGCAATGACAAAAGGGGGTGACAGGTGCTAGACTGCTGATCAGTTTCAGGAAAGGGGGCGCACCGGTGAGGAAGCGCATTGACCGCGTGGCCGGCGCGATGAGTCCGGCTCGTACCACCTGGGTGCGTCCCGTGCCCCTCTAGAAGTTTCCTGCGCAACCTGACAGTCTAGCGAAGGCCACGGGCATGCACCTGTCTCGTGGCGTTTTGTCTTCTCCCGGAGATGACCTGTGATTCAGACCACCTCATTCCGTGAGCATGCCCGGTTTCTGGTGCAGTACCTCCGGCCGCAGGGGTCCAGAGTCGCTCTGCTGACCGTCCTGCTGCTGGGCAGTATCGGCCTGCAACTGCTCGGCCCGCAGCTGCTCGCCCGGTTCATCGATGCCGCCCGCGGCGGTGAGGCCGCCGCCGACCTGCTCCGGGTCGGGCTCCTGTTTCTGGCCGTGGCCAGCGTGGGGCAGGTCGTCTCGGCGATGGCCGTCTACGCGAGCGAGAACGTCGGATGGACCGCGACCAATCAGGTCCGCACCGACCTGGCGCTGCACTGCCTCCGCCTGGACCTGTCGTTCCACAACGCGAAGACGCCGGGGGAACTCATCGAGCGCATCGACGGCGACGTCACGCACCTGTCACGGTTCTTCTCCCAGTTTGCGATCCGCGTGGCCGGCAACCTTCTGCTGCTGGTCGGCGTGCTGGTGCTCCTCTTCCGGGTGAACAGCCGGGTGGGCCTCGCGTACGTCGGATTCTCGCTGTTTGCGTTGTTCGCGCTGCGCCGGCTGCTGGAGATCGCCGTCCCGTACTGGAAACAGGCGCGTCAGGCGTCGGCGATCCTCATCGGATTTCTGGAAGAGCGGCTGTCCGGCACCGAGGACATCCGCAGCAGCGGGGCGGTGGCCTACGTGATGCGGCGGTACTACCAGGCCGTGCGTGAGCTGCTGACCCGGTCCCGGACGGCCTGGACGATGGGGACGTTGATGTGGGCCAGCACCGCCGCCCTGCTCACGCTGGGCAACGCGCTGGCCTTCGGACTGGGCTCGTCGCTGTTCCGGGCCGGCGCGATCACGATCGGCACCGTGTACCTGCTGTTCCACTACACCGAGATGCTCCGCCGTCCGCTGGAGCAGATCACGCGGGAGATGCAGGAATTGCAGCGGGCCAGCGCGAGTATCGGACGGATCGGAGAGTTGTTTGCCCTGCGGAGCAGCACGGCGGATGGGACCGACCTGCTGCCGGCGGGCCCGCTGAGCGTTGAACTGGAGGACGTGTCCTTCGGGTACGCGGACGACCTGGTGCTGCACGGGATTTCGTTCCGGCTGCCGCCGACGCGCGTGCTCGGCCTGCTGGGACGGACCGGCAGCGGCAAGACGACGATCGGCCGCCTGCTCGTCCGGCTGTACGATCCGTCGGCGGGCACGATCCGGTTGGGCGGGATGGACATCCGCGCGGCACAGTTGCAGCACCTGCGCCGGCGCGTCGGCATCGTCACCCAGGACGTCCAGCTGTTCCACGCGTCCGTGCGGGACAACCTGACCTTCTTCGATCCGGGCGTCACCGACGACGAGATCCTCGAGGTCTTGGACCGGCTGGGCCTGTACCGGTGGTACCGCGGTCTCCCGCGGGGATTGAACACGATGCTGGCGTCGCGCGGCGGGCTATCCGCCGGTGAGGCGCAGCTGCTGGCCTTCGCGCGCGTGTTCTTCAAAGACCCCGGCCTGGTCATCATGGATGAGGCGTCGTCGCGTCTGGATCCGGCGACCGAGGCGCTGATCGAGCGGGCCGTGGACGTGCTGCTGGCCGACCGCACCGCGATCATCATCGCGCACCGGCTGAAGACCGTGCGGCGGGCCGACGAGATCATGATCATCGAGAACGGAAAGGTGGCCGAATACGGGGTGCGGACCTCACTGGAGCGCGACCCATCCACCCGATTCTCAGACCTCCTGCGCACCGGGCTGGAGGAGGTCCTGGTATGACGACGACGCGGATCCTCTGGCGGCTGATCCGGTTCCGAGCCGGCCTGTATGAGATCAATGCCCTGCTGTGGGGGCTGTTCTGGCTGCTCCCGCTGGTGACCGGGCTCATCGTGCGGGCGGTCTTCGACATGCTCACCGCCAGCGCGCAGGCGACCATCAGCATCTGGACGCTGCTCGCGCTGCTGGTGGCCACGACCGCCGCCCGGATCGTCGCCAACACGACCGGCGTGCGGGTATGGGCGACGCTGCGGTTCTCGGTGAACGCCCTGCTGCAGGGCAACCTCCTGCGGGGGATCCTCCGAAGGCCCGGGGCCAAGCCGCTGCCGTACTCGTCCAGCGAGGCGATGAGCCGGTTCCGCGAGGACGTCGACGAACTGGGCAACCTCCTGGAGTGGGCGGTGGACGGCGTCGGCATCGTGCTGGCGGCGGTCATCGGGGCCCTGGCGATGCTGACCATCAATCCGTCCATCGCCGCCGTTGTGCTGATCCCGCTGGTCGGCATCACCGGCATCGTGGCGGCGGTCCGCCGGCGGATCATCCGGTACCGGCGCGCGGCGCGCGAGGCGGCCGGGGAGGTGAGTGACTTCGTCGGGGAGATGTTCGGCGCCGTCCAGGCGGTGAAGGTCGCCCCGGGCGAGGAGAACGTCATCGGCCACCTGCGGGTCCTCAACGACGTGCGGCGCCGCGCCGCGCTGAAGGACAGCCTGCTCACACAGCTGATGGGCGTCGTGTTCGAAAACACGATCAACATCGGGACGGGGGCGATCCTGCTGCTGGCCGCCTCGTCGATGCGGGCCGGTACGTTCACCGTCGGCGACTTCGCGCTGTTCGTCTTCTACCTCGGCCTGGTCAACCAGAGCGTGACGTTCATCGGCAACCTGATGGCGCGGATGAAGCAGGCCGGCATCTCCTTCGAGCGGCTCACAGAACTCCTGCCCGGCGAGCCGGTCCAGGCCGTGCTGGAGCCCGGGCCAGTCTACCTGGACGGGCCGCTGCCGGCGGTGCCGCATCCGGAACGCGAGACGGTCGAACCGCTGCGCGCGCTGACCGTCCGCGGACTGACGTCGGTCGATCCGCAGACGCAGCGGGGGATTCGCGACATCTCGTTTGAGCTGCGCCGGGGCTCGTTCACCGTTATCACCGGGCGCGTCGGGTCGGGCAAGAGCACGCTGGTACGCGCACTGCTGGGACTGCTGCCGAAAGATGGCGGCGAGATCCTCTGGAACGGCTCTCGCGTCGACGAGCCGGCGGAATTCTTCGTGCCGCCCCGCAGCGCCTACATCCCGCAGGTGCCGCGGCTGTTCAGCGAGGCGCTGAAGGACAACGTGTTGATGGGTCTGTCAGAGCACCGGGCGGATCTGCCCGACGCGGTGTGGTCGGCGGTGATGGAGCAGGATGTCGACATGCTCGAGCACGGGCTGGACACGCTGGTCGGGCCACGCGGCGTGAAACTGTCCGGTGGACAGATCCAGCGCACCGCGGCCGCGCGCATGTTCGTGCGGACGCCGGAACTGCTCGTGGTCGATGATCTGTCCAGCGCGCTGGACGTGGAAACCGAGCGCGTCCTGTGGGAGCGGCTGTTCGAGCGCCGGGAGTTGACGTGCCTCGTCGTCTCCCACCGGCGGGCGGCACTGCGCCGCGCGGACCATGTTCTCGTGTTGCAGGATGGGCGCGTCGAGGCCGAGGGCACGTTGGACGATCTGCTTCAAACCAGTGAGGAGATGAATCGCCTTTGGAGGGGGGAGGTTGCTCTTACCGGCGACGGGAGCCGGTAGCCGGCAACCGGAAGCAGGGAAATCTGAATTGGCCCGCGGTTACCGGTTCCCGGTTTCCAGCTACCGTCAGTCGAGGAGGTGTCCGAGCAGCCAGAACCCGCCTGACAGGATCTGGCCCGGGCGGATCGGCCCGCCGACGTCGGCGGGCGCGATGAAAACCGGCAGCGTCATGCCCTGGGTCTCCAGCGCGACCCGCCAGAATGTGGCCTCCGTCGCGGGGTTGATGACCAGTGCCGCCTCGCTTACTTTGCCGCTCGCCAGTGCGGTTGCTTCGGCGAACGGCTGAGGGTCATCAGCGCTCGAGTGCGCCGTAGACACGAACGACTGCATGGGGAACCGGAAGGTGTCCCCGGGCGCAGCTTTGTAGGCCGCTTCGTCATCGTACACATCGGCCTCGTGCGCCAGCGCGATCAGTTCGACGCGGTGTAGCGCCGGGTACTGCGTGAGCCGGCGGCTGCTCACCGCGTAATCGACCAGGTTGATGCGCAGCGGGAAGATGCCCGAATACGGTTCGTCCTCTTCGCTCGGCTCCAGCCAGCCGTCGATCCAGCCTTCCAGCCGTGCCCCGGGATCCTCCCCGCTGCCGGTGACCGAGATCCGGAACGAGTCGCTCGGAGAGAAGTATGGCGTGGCGCCGACCACGTCTCCAGCCGGGTCGATTTGGGCCCACACTTCGGGGCCGGTACCCACCGCCCAACGCACCAGAGCTCCGCCGGCGGGAGTCACGGTCCGCACACCCTCGGCGGCGGCGCGGCGCGCCAGCGCCCAATACCCCTCCATGTCCGTCACCGGAAAGCCGACGCAGGCAAAGTGGCTGGACAACTCTAACCCCAGGTCATAGGTCGTAGGTCATCCTACGACCCGCGACCTGCGACCGAAAAGTAGTCTTCGTCCAACATGCCATACAGCACCGTATCGTGCCACTGACCCTCCCAGAACAGTTTCTTACGCGCGATCCCTTCCCGCTTGTAGCCGGTCTTCTCCAGCGCCCGCTGGCTGGCGATGTTGTCGATGCGTGATTCGGATTCCAACCGGTGCAGCCCCAGTGTTTCGAAGGCAAAGCGCGTGCGCACGCGCATGGCGTCACTCCCGTAGCCTTTGCCCCAGGCGTCTTTCTCCCCGATGACGGTTCCGGTGCCGGCCAGCCGCAGCCGCCAGTCGATGCGGTGAATCGCCGTAAAGCCGATATGCCGGCCGTCGGGATCGAGAATCGCCCAGGAGAACTCATGGTCACGCTTCTGCGCACGGGTGAACCACTCTTCCTCCATGCCGGGGGTGACGCCGGTCACGTTCAGAAGGAAGCGCACCACCTCGGGATCGTTCATCCAGCGCAGCGCGTTGTCGTAGTGCTGTGTCCGATCCGGCGGGACCAGCCGGATTTTCTCGCCTCGCAGCCCCACGATGTCGTCCATGGCGGCACCTCCTTGACCCGTCCCAACGCGACTGCAACACGCTGCGGGTATCGATGACTTTACCTGTCGCGTTGGGACGGGCCGCGTATGCGGCGCTATGATAACAGATTGACTCATCTAGGTCATTGCCGGCGGTCCTGGGCATCGCTACAGTTGCCTCACTATGAAAACCTCAGCCGGTTCCGGGATCACCGAAGCCTCCTATGATCTGGCACTGCAAGTATTCCGACTGACGCAGAAGTTCTTCCGCGACGGCCCGGACGTCCTGGCCGACGAACTTCGCCAGACCGCGTTGCGGGTCGCCGGACATCTCGGTGAGGAGGGTGGTCGGCATCGAGACGAGGCCCGCGGCGCCGCGGCCAGGATGGAAGCGCTGCTGATCGCCGCGCGGGACCTGGAGTACCTATCCCCGGAGGATTTTCAGAGGATCCGTGCCGGATATCGAGAGATCGCCGCCCGGCTTCAGTTAAGTTCCAGCCGCAGGGCGCCATGGGCTCGCCAGGGCGAGGCCGAGGCAGACGAACAGTAGGGTCAGTTCGAACTCCCAGCCGCCGATGAACCCCTGGGGGAGGCGAACTCTGTAGATGGCGACTGCCATCTCCAGGGCCAGCAGCGCCGCGAACGGTCTCATCAGGACTCCCGAGAGCAGCGCCACCCCGCCGAGGAACTCAAGCGTGCCGATAAACCACGCCAGCAACTCCGGCTGGGGGAGGTTGACGGTGAGGAACAGCGCTACGGTGCGGTCGTGCTCCCCACCCCACAACTTGAGGTAGCCGTGCAGCAAGAAGACAACTGCGGGACCCAACCGGAGGAGAACGGTGCCAATTCGCAATCCGAAGTCTAGGAGTTGTTCCAGGGCATGTCGTGGTAGTCGGGATCATTACGCTGGATCGCGGCCCACAGGCACGCGGCCAGCTTGGCGTCGAGGCGCCTGACGATCTCGTATTCCCGCAGGGCCGCCGCCCGGTCGCCTTTGGCTAGATAGGCTCGTGCCAGGTAGTCGTGGGCCTGGGCGAACAGCGGGCGGAGGGCGATCGCGGTCTTGTACAGTTCGATGGCCTTGTCGACCTGGCCGATCTTCCGGTAGCAGTACGCGAGATTGTTGAACGCTTCAGGGAACCGCCCGCCCAGCGCGATCGCGCGTTCATACTCGGGAATGGCCGCCTCCCATTTCTGCTGCCGGTGCAGTTCCAGCCCACGCTTGAACGCCTTGAGCGCCTCGGAACTGACCCCGGGCGGGACCTCCGTGACATCGGCCGCATGCACTGAGGCGGGGAGCAGAGCGAGGATCAATACCAGGGCCGCGAAGTGGCGCATTTGTCTGATTAGATAGAACGTGGCGCGGGCGGGGTTTACCCCGTACGAGCCTGACAGGTGAGTCCTACGATTCCGCACCGCGTACCGGTCAGGCTTCGTACGGGGTTACTGAGACGCCAGCCGTAGAATGCGCCGCGCATTATCGCCCATGATCGCGGCGCGGTCCGCCGCCGGCAGCTCCACCCGGTCGAGGACTTCGAGCTGTTCTTTCAGGATGTGGTGCCGGTATCCACCGTAGACGGCGGAATCGGTGCCGAAGAGAATCCGCTGCGGACCGAAGGCGCGCAGCGCGTCACGGAAGACCTGCTCGAGCGACGGCTCCCCGGGATGGTACAGTCGCCAGTTGTTCGTGCCCGAGGTGTCGACGCAGACGTTCTCGGTGTGGTAGGCGAGGAACAGCGTTTCTCGCAGGAACCCGGCGCCGAAGTGCGCGATGAGGAACGTCACGTCGGGGAATTCTTTCACGGGCGCCGACAGGGGGAGGGGGCTTGCGTAGGAGAGGTCGTAGAAGGCGCCGATCGTGATGCCGAAGTGGAACAGAATCGGCAGGCCTGAGTCGGCCGCGGCCTCATAAATCGGGTAGAACGTCCGGTCATTGGGGAGAAACCGCTGCACCGGCGGGTAGAGTTTGAGCCCCGACAGCCCCATCTCCCGGAACTTCGCCACGGTCCGCCAGGCATCGGGGTGACGGGGGTCGGCCAGCGACCCCCAGCCGGCGAACCGGTCCGGATGCAGGGCCACGAACTGGGCGAGTTCGTCGTTCCCCTCGCCGACCGCGATGAACGCCCCGACGTCGACGCCGGCGGCATCGAACTCCCTCATCCAGTGCTGCGCATGGTCGTGCAGCGTCTGGGATTCCAGTTCGGCCAGGCGCTCGTCGAGGGTTTTCCCACGGACGCGGACCGCCTCCATCGCTTTCCGCCGGGATCCCGGCGAGCGGTCCCGCATCTTGCGCAGCATCGCCGCGGTGACCAGGTGCAGGTGGCTGTCGACGATGCCCACGGCCGGCCTACTTGATCGCGGAGCGCGCCTTCTTGACGAAGTCGTCCACGGCCTCCAGCGTCGCTTTGCCGATCAACTGGGAATCGAAGTTGTCGACGCTGACGCTGCCCCACCAGTAGCCGACCCACACGGAGACGCTGGACTGCTGTTTGCGGATTTCGGCGGTGGGTTCGGCGACGAATGTCCCCGCGGCGACGTCGAGGATCTTGCCGCGCAGGTTCACGGTCGCGGTGACCGTGTACGCGCAGCCCACGATGGGCAGGCAGCCGCCGGTGTACTGCTGGTCGAACGTGGTCACCTCGCCCATGAGGGCGTAATCGGCGCCCAAAGACTTCGCGACCTTCTGCGCGTCCTCCCAGTCCAGCATCCCGAACGTCTCGACGCGCGCCTGCCGCAGCGCATCCTGTACCTGCTCCCGGGGCAGGACGCGGAGCGCCGCGTCGTCGCGTAGCCGGCTGATGACCCGCTGGGTCACGGTCTCCCTCGTATAGGTCCACCCACCGGCGCGATCGGCGAAGTCGACCACCATCACGGTCTTGCGGGGCGTCTGCGCGGCCGCCGGCCAGACCAGCAGCAGCGTCAGGAGTACGGCGATTGCTGTCCAGGCGTGTTTGAGCATGTCGGTCCTCCCTCCGAGCCATGTGTTGTTCCAGCCCCGCCGGAGCCGCCCCTGCCTGAACCCACTCGCCTGGTGGCGCCGCCTCTCTCGAATAAAGTCGCATGCCACCAAACACAATTCGAGACTTGTGAGTGCAGTTCAGAAAAGACGAGGTTTACATAACGCACCGCGCGAAGTCGCCCCAGTGGGCGCGGGCGCGCTCAGCACCACCGATCTACCACTTCAGATTCACGGAGGGAGACGCAATGCGCAAACTAGCGGCAGCGCTGTTCATCAGCGTGGTTCTGTTGATTGCAGGCCTGACAGGGATGCAGGTGGCCGGGGATGTCGTCCCGGGCGGCAACGGTAGCAGTCCTTACATCATTCAGGTTGCAGGGGATGTTGTCCCCGGAGGGAACGGCTAACAGGGCAGGTTCAGCCAAAGGCAGAAGGTGCGCCCGCGCCCTTTCTCGAAAGTCGAGCCATGGTGTGCTTCCCTGGAGTGCCCGCGTTCATCCTCAAGGAGGTTGACTATGTCGCTCGGTCAGCGCATTAGAGAACTCCGTCAGTCCCGGGGGCTGACGCAGACTCAGCTGGGAGGCACAGAGCTCTCTAAGAGCTTCATAAGCCTGGTGGAGCGCGACCGCACGCGCCCGTCGGTGGAGACACTTACACTGATGGCGCGCCGGCTCGGGACGTCAGTCGACGGGCTTCTTGGCCAGGAAGGGCGGCTTCATGAGACGGCGGCCGAAAGCCTGCTCACCCTCAGCCGGGAGGCTGCCAGGCGGCGCGAACTGGAGTCGGCGTTGCGCCTGCTCGACGCGGCAGACTACATTGCCGATACCTACAGGCTAGACGAGGCAGCACGAGAAGCACACCTCCAGCGGGCCGACATTCTGATTGCGCAGCGCGCGTTGGCTGAGGCGTGGCCCCTACTGGAGCGGGTCAAGACGGCGTGCGAGCAGAGCCAGGATCACTGGCGGTTGGGTCGTGTCCTGCTCGCCATGGGCCGGTACAAGTTGCGGGTGAGGGAGTTCCCCCAAGCGATCTCATCACTGGAGAATGCGCTGACGGTCCTCAAGCGCGCCAGAGCGAGCCGGGATCGTGCCCGCGTGGAGGCCCTCATCCTGCTGGCCGGGGCGTTCGTGTACACCGGCGCATTCGAGGACGCCATGAAGCGGTATCAAGAGGCCGCATCGTCCGACGTGGCCAATCGTGATACCGTCATCCGCGGGCAGGCGTTATGGGGGCTCGGTCTCGCCAACCGGAAGGTCAGGAACTTCCCAGCGGCACGCGACAACCTCCTCAAAGCCAGGGACGCGATGGAGGAGGCGGAAGAACTGCCCGACTTGATGCGGATCCTATGGAACATCGGCCAGCTCGACGAAGAGCAGGGCCGCCACAAGGAAGCGCTGCGCCACCTACTCCACGCCCTGCGGGTGGCAGACCGTCTCGGCAATCCCCTTGACCGGGGAGGGCTGCTGACGGAAGTCGCCCGCGCCCATCTGGGAGCCGGTAATTTGGAGGAGGCCGAGCACTTCGGCCAGCAGGCCCGGGAGGTTGCGCGTGACCACGATCCGGTCGAAGTGGCCGAGGCTCAGGCGATCCTGGCCCGGATCCGCATGCGCCGCAAGGACCTCACCGGGGCGGCGCAGATGATGCGGGAGGCCCTGGCGATATTCAAGGAACGCGGGATGCAGGCGAAACTGACCCAAACGGCCCGCGAATTGGGGCTCATGCTCAAAGAGCAAGGGGCGCTGGCCGAGGCGGCCGATTTCCTGGCCATCGCCCTGGAGACCGCCCAGGCGGAGTCACCGGTCGGGTGACCACAGGCCCGGACCGCCCGGGCTGCAGCCCGTTCGCTCCCACTGGGGTGAGCGGGCTGTCGTTTTTGGGGAAAATGCCAGATGACATGAACGCGCGGACGCCTATCTACAATCTGGCCACCGGACGCCGGGTCGCGTAGCTTGGAGATCACGGAGCAGCCCGGTCCGGCAACCGCCGCGCTGGACCGGCTCAGCACGGAGGAGATCGTCGCGCTGATCAACACCGAAGATGCCGCGGTGGCGGCCGCGGTGCGGACGGCGTTGCCGGAGATCGCCAGGACCGTCGATCTCATCGCGGACCGTCTGCGGCATGGCGGTCGGCTCATCTACGTGGGCGCGGGAACCAGCGGGCGGATCGGCCTGCTCGATGCGGCGGAGTGGGGTCCGGCGTTCGGCACGCCGCTGAGGACGGTGCGGGCGCTGCTGGCCGGCAGCGTCGGAGCGTCCGTGGAAGTTGCCGCCAGTGTGGAAGGGGAAACGGACGCCGGCGCCGCCGATCTGCGTGCGCGCGAGGTGACGGCGGCCGACGTCGTGCTCGGGATCAGCGCGGGTGGACGAACACCCTACGTGATCGGCGCCCTGCAAACGGCCAGAGAGCTGGGCGCGGCCACCGTCTCGATCGTCTGCGACAGCGGCGCTCCCGTCTCTCATCTCTCCGATATCGCCGTGGTCGCCGTGACCGGCCCCGAGGTCCTCGCCGGCGCAACGCGGATGAAAGCGGGGACGGCGCAGAAGATGATTCTGAACATGATCAGCACGGCGGTCAACGTGAGACTGGGCAAGGTCTTCGGCAACATCATGGTCGACATCCAGCCGCTGAATGAAAAACAGCTGGCGCGCGCGGGGCGCGTCGTGGCCGATGCCGCGGGGGTGTCCGAGGACGAAGCCGCGCGTCTGCTGGAGGCGGCCGGCGGCAGCGTGAAGGCCGCGATCGTGATGGCGGAGACCGGGGTGGACCTGCCTGAAGCGCGGCGCCGACTGGAACGCGCCGGTGGGTTCGTGCGCGCGGCCATTCAGGGCACGTAGGTTAGGTCCGGAACCCGCCCATCGTCAGGGCCATCAGCGCCTTCGCCGTGTGCAGGCGATTTTCGGCTTCGCGGAACACGACCGACTGCGGGCCGTCGATGACCTCGTCGGTGACCTCATGGCCGCGGTCGGCCGGCAGGCAGTGCATATAGATCGCGTCTTTCGCCGCGATCCGCATCCGCCGAGCGTCACAGATCCACGATCGATACCGCGCATTGAGCGCCAGCGCGTCCTGCTCCCTGCCGAAGAGGTGCTCCGCGCCCCACGACTTCGGATACACGACTTGGGCCCCCTCGAACCCCGCGTCCATGTCGTCGATCTCCGTGATTCGTCCGCCGCTGTCGGCGGCCAGGGCATACGCCCGCTCCATGACCCGGGGCATCAGCCGGTACTCCGGGGGACGGGCGATGACGAGGTCGGCGCCGAAGCGCGGCAGCAGCAGCGCGAGGCCCTGGGGCACACTCATCGGTTTCGCGTACGACGGCGCAAACGCCCACGATACGCAGATTTTCATGCCGCGCAGGGCCCTCGTGCCGAAGATTTCCTCGATCGTCATGAAGTCGGCCATCTGCTGCGTCGGGTGGTCCTCATCGTCTTGCAGGTTGATCACGGGGACGGAGGCATGGCGCGCGACCTCCCGCAGGTAGGGCGTGCCCTCCCCGGGGACTTTGTCATGGCGGATGGCGATGCCGTGGCCGTACGACGACAGGATGATCCCCATGTCATGCGGGGTCTCGCCGTGGGCGATCTGCGAGGTGGCGGCGTCGACATAATGCGCGTGGCCGCCCAACTGGGTCATGCCCGCCTCAAATGCGTTGCGCGTGCGCGTGGACAGGTCGAAGAAGATCATGAACAGCGTCCGATCAGGCAGCAGCCGGTGCGGCCGGCCCGCGGCGAAATCGGCTTTCAGCTCGGCGGCCACGTCAAGCGCCACCCCGAGCTCCGCCGTGGTCCAGTCGGCCGTCGAGATGAAGTCCCGTCCCGTCAGCCCCGCGCGCATCAAAACCTCTCCATCCGCGTCCAGAGTGCCGGCGCCGCTTCACGGCAGCGCGCGGCCAGCTCCTCTTCATCCACCAGTTGATGCCGCCGGGACCTGACGACCCACCGGCCCGCCACCATCACGTCGCGGACCGCGGCCGCGTTCAGACCAAACACGAAGTGGCCGGCGATGTTCGCCGGCGTCAACGGCGTCGGGACCCGGTAGTCGAGGACGATTAGATCGGCCGGCGCGCCGGCGGCGAGCGTGCCCAACTGCGGTTCCTGAAACAGCATTCCCACAAGCGCCGCCCCCGCGGTGAGCCGCTCCGTCGCGAATCCGGGCCCCGTGTCCCAGGAGACTTCCCGCGCTTTCAGATAGCAGGTCCGGGTCTCGGTGAACATGTCGCCGTCGATGCCGTCGGTTCCCAGCGCGACGCGAGCCCCCATACGCAGGACCGGAGCGTAACCGACCCCGTTGTTCATGTTTGACCGTGGGTTGTGGGCGATCCACGCCCCCGAGTCGGCCACCAGATGCTGCTCGGTCTCGTCGAGGTGGACGCCGTGGGCGACCAGGTCGCCGGCCGCCAGCGCGCCGGCTTGGGCCAGCCGCTGCGCCGTGCGCACTTTGTATCTCTGGAGGGAGTCATCCTCGTCGGCTCGGTCTTCGGCAAGATGGATGTGGACGGGCGCGTTGTAGGTCCGGGCCTCGGCGACGAGTCCCTCCAGCGTCGACGGACCGATCGTGAACGAGGCGTGGGCGCCCATCATGCCGCGGATCAGGTCGCGGCGATTGTGACGCAGGAACCGCACGTTCTCGGCGATCCCCGCGCGCCCGCGCGCTTCCCCGTGGCGGTCGGTGACTTCGTAGCAGACGATGCCGCGCAGACCCGCTTCGGACATGCCGTCGGCGACGGTCTCCAGCGAGCCGTCGATCGCTTCAGGGGAGGCGTGATGGTCCACGATCGCCGTCGTCCCGGCTTTCGCCGCGTCGACCGATCCGAGCAGCGCAGATAGGCGGATCGTGTCCGGGTCCAGCGCGCGGTCCAGCCGCCACCAGATGCGCTCGAGGATCTCCGGGAAGCTGCGAGGCGGCTCCGCCGGACCGGGCATCCCGCGGGCCAGCGCGGAGTAGAGGTGATGGTGCGCGCACACGTTGCCCGGCAGCACGAGACAGCCGGAGACGTCGATCGGCGTGGCGTCAGAAACGTCGGCGGCAATCCGTCCGCCGGCGACGGCGAGCGATCGCGCGTCAACCCGCCCGCGCGAGGGATCGACCAGCAGGCCGCCTTCCAGCCGCCAGTTCACGCACGCGGGGCGGCCCGGCGGGGGCCGACGGCCTTCGGATGGGCCGCCCGGGCGGCCGCGGTTTCTTTCATCGGCAGCCGGGTGCGCCAAATGCCGTCAAACGCATGCACGGCGCCGGCCACCGCCGATGCCGTCGGCACCAGGCCGATCTCACCGACCCCCTTGGCGCCGTACGGCCCCTCAGGCTGCGGCTCTTCAATAAAGATGCACTCGACCGGAGGCATGCCGGTGGCGGGGATGATCCCCTGCGATTTCAACGTCCCGGTCTCGATGTAGCCGCCGCTGACAACAAACTCCTCGCTCAGCGAGTGGCCGAGCCCCATGTGGATCGCGCCCTCGATCTGGCCTTCCAACAGGTTACGGTTGAAGACCTTGCCCACGTCGTGCGCGGCGACGACTCTCTCGATCCTGCCGCTGCCGGTGAGGACGACGACCTGCGCCGCCCACCCGTAGCAGATGTGCGAGCGCTGCAGGTTCGGGTCGTCCATCGGCTGCGTGAGTGTGAACATGACTTCCCCAGCGAACTCTTCGCCGGCGAGGTCAGCCAGGGTGCCGCCGTCCAACCGCGTCTTCAACGCTTCGCAGGCGCGTTTGACCGACAGCCCGCCCAGAAACGTACCGCGCGACGCGGTCGTCTGTCCGCTGGCGAATTCGCGCTGCGTATCGACTTCCACTCGCACCTTCGTCAGATCGACGCCATAGGGCGCGAGTTCCTCGCAGACCACCTGCTGCAGCACGGTGTGGACCCCCTGGCCCATCTCGGTCCAGGGATGGCGCAGCAGGATCGTCCCGTCATCCTGGACCTGCAGTGACGCGAAACTGCGTTCCGGCAAGCCGTTGCCGACGCCGACGTTCTTCACGGCGCAGGCGATGCCCGCGTACGTCGCGTTCTTGTAGACGTCCTTGACGGCAAGCAGGCACTGCTTCAGCCCGACCCCGGGACCGAGCACCTGGCCGGTGGCGAATGTCCCTCCGGCGTCGAGCGCGTTGATCCAGCGGATGTCCCACCCGTCGATACCGGTCCGCTCGGCGAGGCGGTCCAGGCAGCCTTCCATCGCGAAGTTGGCCTGGTTGCTGCCGAACCCGCGCATCGCGCCGGCCGGCGGGTTGTTCGTGTACACGCAGTACGCTTCCACGTCCGCCGCCGGGACGTCGTACGCGCTGCAGGAGTGCCCGCAGGCCCGCTGCAGCACCTTGTCGCCGACGCTCGCGTACGCACCGGTGTCGCCGATGATGCGCGCCCGGACGGCCGTGAGGCGCCCGCGGGCGTCGCAGCCGACCGTGTAGGTCATCTTCAGCGGATGGCGCTTGACGTGCATGCGGATGGACTCGTCGCGCGACAGCGTGAGTTTGACCGGCGTGCCGGTCACGCGGGCCAGGATCGCGGCGTGGCCGTTGATGCCCAGGTCCTCTTTGGCCCCGAACGCGCCGCCGTTGCTGACGAGGGTGACACGCACGCGCGATTCCGGTTCGCCGAGCAGCCGGGCGATCTGGCGCCGGTCGTCCCAGATCCCCTGTCCGCCGGAAAAGACGCGCATCTCGTCCGGCGTGTCGTGGGCCAGCGCGGACTCGGGCTCGAGGAACGCGTGCTCGATGAACTGGGTCTGGAACGTCTCGGTGACGACGTGGGCGGAAGCCGCCAGTGCGGCGTCGACGTTGCCGCGTTTGATCTGCCACTTCTTCAGGAGGTTCCCCTTCGCGTGGACGTTCGGCGCGTCCGGGGCGAGGGCGGCTTCCGGATTGGTCACCGGATCGAGGACGTCGTAGTCCACGGCAATGGCCGCCGCGGCGACGCGGGCGCCCCGGCGGGTCGTCGCCACGACCGCCGCCAGCACATCGCCGACGTACCGCGTCGTCTCGCTTTCGGCGATGAACACCGGCCAGTCGTTGTGGATGCAGCCGACCTCGCGTTCGCCGGGCACGTCGGCGGCCGTGACGACCCGGACGACGCCGGGCATGGCGGCGGCCTTGGAGACGTCGATCCGCTTCACGACCGCGCGCGGATGGTCGGAGAATCGCAGCGCGCCGTGCAGCATGCCCGGGACGCTGAGGTCGTTGATGAACGGTTTGGCCCCCAGCGCGAGTTCGGGGCCTTCATACCGCGGAGCGCGCGATCCCAGCCGGCCGCTCCAGTCCAGCTGCGGCTCGGTGTCCCCGGTGAGAATCCGGCCGGCGAGGTCGATGGCATCAATGATCTTCACGTACCCCGTGCACCGGCAGAGGTGCCCGGCCAGCGCCTTCGCGATGGTCTCCCGCGACGGGCGGGCATCCCTGCGCAGCAGGTGGCCGGCTTTGACGACGATGCCCGGGGAACAGAAACCGCACTGGGATGCGCCGGTGGCGGCAAACGCCGTCGCGAAGGCCTCGCGTTCGCGGTCGGACAGGCCTTCCAGCGTGACGATGGACGTCCCCGCGAACGTCGATGCCGGTTGCGAGCAGGCCACGCGGGCCCGGCCGTCCACCAGGACCGTGCAGCATCCGCAGTACCCTTCCGGCTGACAGCCGTCTTTGACCGACAGTACGCCGAGGTGTTCCCGCAGCACGTCGAGCAGCGTCTCGTCCGGGTGCGCCGCGACCGTGACCGGGTTGCCGTTAAGGGTGAAAGAGACCTGAGCGCTCATCAGCGCACCGCCTGCCCTGAACCTGAGCCCTGCGAATGGTTCGGGGCGAAGGTGTCGATCATCAACTCCACGTCCTCGCCCAGCGGGTAGAGCACCGGGCAGGTCGCACCGTGGGCAATGTACTCGGCGACCTTGACGAGACACTCCTCGGGGGTCCCCGATGCGCTGACCATCTGGACGACGTCGTCGGGCACGTAGCGCGAGGCCGCGACGATCTGCTCGTGTGTGGCCGGCCAGTGCACGACCCGGTTGATCTCGTCGATCAAGGACTGTGCCACGCCCGACGCTTTCATGATGTGCGGCTGCTGCCCCAGGTACTGAGTGAGCAGGATTCGCGCCTCGTTCATCGCTTTCGCCCGGTCCCGGTCCACCGAACAGACGACCAGCTGCGGGCGGTCGACGTCCTCCACGCGCCGCCCGGCGCGGCGGGCGCCTGCGGCGATGCGTTCCATCGCATCATCATTGTACTTCGGCGAGACCATGTAGTTGAGCAACACGCCGTCGCCGATCTCCCCCGCCAGTTCCAGCATCTTCGGGCCGGTCGCGCCGATGTAGATCGGGATGGTCCGCGGCGCGGTGTCGCCGTGGACGACGTCGATGCGCACTCCGTCGAGGTGGACGAACTCGCCGGAGTAGCTCACTTCTGCAAGCGTGAAAAGCGCGCGGCACGCCTCGACGGTCTCCCGCATGCACTGCAGCGGGCTGCTGCGCGTGATGCCGACCTTCCGCGCCAGGGGATCCCACCACGCGCCGAGGCCCAGCAGAATCCGGCCCGGCGCCAGGTCGTCCAGCGTCACAAAGGTGGCGGCCAGGAGGCCCACGTTGCGGGTCCAGGTGTTGACGACGCCGGAGCCGACTTTGATATCCGTCGTATGCGACGCGTAGGCCGCCATCGGCACCGTGGCCTCGCGGACCAGCCGGGACTCCGCCTGCCAGACCGCCTCGAAGCCGCGCGACTCCGCATACCGCGCGTAGCGGATGCCGTCTTGGATCGGATGTTTGTCCTGGAGATACAGCGCCATGCGCGCGGGGGCCATTGGAGCGTAGTTTCATGCGGGGGACGGCGAACCCTCTGTACAGCGGTGTGCAGTCGGCGTGGCGCTAGTGCCGTACCAACTTGATATGTGGGCCTATCTTCCGAGCGATTCTCAGGGTTCCATAAGGAAAGCACATATGGCAATCAAGTTGGTACGGCACTAGTCGAGGAGACGCGCCAGCACCAGGGGGAGCAGCGCGTAGAAACGCGCGGACGCGGTGACCTCGGCGAGGGGAACCTGGTCCAGGGTCGTGTGCGCGTAGCGCTCGTCGCCCGGGCCGAAGCCGATGGACGGGATACCCGCCTTGCCCATCCAGTACGTTCCGTTGGTTGAGAACGCCCAGCTGCCCAGGTCGGTGGGCCTGCCGAAGACGGCGTTGGCGGTCTCCTGGCCGGCGCGGACCAGTACGTGCTCTGCGGGCAGTGCCCAGGCGGGATAGACTTTCTCAACCGGGAAGACGAAGCCGGTGTAGGACGGCTCCGCATACGTGGGAACGTGGATCTCTGCCCCCGCCGCCGCGGGCAGGCCGCGCAGTTCGGCCAGCACCTGTTCTTTCGTCTCCCCCGCGGTGACGCGCCGGTCGATGTACAGCGAGCAGAGGTCGGGAACGGCGTTCAACGACGGGGCGTGGCTCTGGATCTGCGTGACCGCGATGGTCCCCGCTCCAAGGAACGGATCGCCCCTGAACGTGCCGTTGAGCCCGGCGACCTGCGCCGCAAACGCCGCTGCTTTGTAGACGGCGTTCTCTCCCCGCTCGGGGGCACTGGCGTGGGCGGTCGTTCCATGAAAGGTCACGCTCACCTCGACCCGTCCGCGGTGGCCGCGATAGACTCGGAGGTTCGTCGGCTCGCCGATCACGACGAAATCCGGCCGGACTCCATCGTGTTCGACGAGGGCATGCCCGGCGATGCCGTCGCACCACTCCTCCATGTTCCCGAAGTAGTAGCAGGTCCACCCCCCGAGGAGGTCGAGGCGCTTGAGCGCATGCAGCGCATAGATCATTGGCGGCGTGCTGCCCTTCTCATCGCCTGCGCCAAGGGCGTAGAGCACACCGTCTTCCACGATGCCGGTGAACGGATCCCACTGCCAGGCGGCGCGGTCGCTGATGCCGACCGTGTCGAGGTGGCTGTCGTACAGGAGCGACCGCGGGCCCGACCCGATGCGGCCCAGCACGTTGCCCATCGTGTCGAAGCGGACCTCGTCGAAGCCCAGCCCGCTCATCCGGGCGGCGACGGCCCCGCCGACGTCTCTCAACTGGCTGTCATAACTGGGGATGGCGACAATCTCGCGCAGGAAGCGGATCATCTCGGTGTCGCGCTCGCCCAAGAAGTCAATCACGCGTTTGGTGGTGTCGGAATCCAGTGCCATGTGTAGTCTCCGTGCGCGTGTACTTCCGCGCTCATCGAGGAGAACCCTCGATGCGACACGAAGGGACGAGTCGTGCACGGCTCCCTCGGTCACGTTACCGGCTACGAGTGTATGCGCTGTGGCCGGAGGTATGATGCGACAGAACCCCGCCTGACGTGTCCGGTCTGCGGCACAGAGGGTATTCTCGACGTCGAGTACGATTACGATGCCGTCCGCGCGCGGTTGACGCGCGGAGTTCTGCAGGACGCGCCACGGACGCACTGGCGGTATCTCCCGCTGCTCCCCCTGCCCGACGGCGTGAGATTCCCTGTCGCGCCGGTGGGCTGGACGCCCCTGTTTGACGCCCCGCCGCTGGCGGCGCACGTTGGCCTGCGCACGGTGCTGCTGAAGGACGACGGCCGCAATCCCACTGCGTCCCTCAAAGACCGTGCGTCGTCGGTCGGCGCCGTGCACGCCGCCGCCTCCGGCTACCGGGCGATCACCTGCGCGTCGACCGGCAACGCCGCATCGTCGCTGGCCGGCATGGCCGCCCAGTTGGGCCTTCAAGCCTACATTTTCGTGCCCGCGCAGGTGTCCGAGGCCAAGCTCACGCAGATGCTGATGTACGGCGCGGTGGTCTTCCTCGTCCGCGGGGCCTACGAGGACGCCTTCCGGCTGTCCATGGACGCCGCGGCGCGGTTCGG
>Ga0209640_10000276_pt1 | contig 38987 bp, 38 predicted proteins | sample RifCSP10_1_FD_184018 | JGI IMG/M metagenome (GOLD analysis project Ga0209640, IMG submission 184018) | Soil microbial communities from Rifle, Colorado - Rifle CSP2_sed 10_1 (SPAdes) (version 2) | ecosystem: Environmental > Terrestrial > Deep subsurface > Rock core/Sediment | place: Rifle... | reverse complement strand
CCGGGACCGGGCTTGGATTGGGGCTTCGGGTTCCCGTGACAAAATGCGTCGATTGCCGCCTGCCGTGCTGATACTGGCCTCGGGTTCCCCTCGACGTGCTGAACTGCTCACCGCGGCGGGAATCGCCTTCGAGATGTGCCCAGCACACGTCGACGAGCGCCTCGCGCCCGGTGAAGACGCCGAGCGGCACGTTCGGCGCCTGGCCGCCGAGAAGGCTCGCGCGGTCGCCGAGCGGGTACCAGGGCGGGCGGTGCTGGCGGCCGACACAGTCGTCGTCGTGGAAGGCCTGATTCTCGGGAAGCCCGAGGACGCCGCCGACGCCAAACGCATGCTGCGGCTGCTGTCCGGCCGGACCCACCGCGTCCTGACCGCCGTGACCCTGCTGACTCAGGCTGGAAATGACGCCGGGTTCAATTTCCGAGTTGAAGGGGGCCGAAAATTGAACCCGGCGTCATTCCTGGTCGACAGCGGTCTCGCCACGACCGCGGTCGAGTTCGCGCCGCTCGAGGCGGCCGAGATCGAGTGGTACGTGGCGAGCGGGGAACCGTCGGACAAGGCCGGCGCATACGCCATCCAGGGGCTGGCGTCCCGGTTCGTGACGCGGATCGAGGGCTCATATTCGAACGTCGTGGGGCTGCCGGTGGCGCTCGTATACCAGATGTGCAGGAGGGCAGGATTGCTGCTATCCTGACGGTACGTCCTGAATTGAAAGTCCTTATCTATGAGCTACAAAGCCGCAAAGATCGGGGTCACGGGCCTCGTGCTCGCTACCGTGTTCGGGATCCTCTTGTACACGACGCTCGGCGAGAGCATGCAGTACTACAAGTACGTGGACGAGGTCGCCGACAGCCCTGAGGCGTGGACGGGGAAGAAGCTCCAGGTGCACGGCTACGTCGTGCCGGGCTCGATCGGGCGCAAGCGTGACAGGCAGGAGTACCGGTTCGACATCCAGAGAAACGGCAAGACGGTTCGCGCGTACTTCACCGGGGCCCCGCCGGACAACTTCAAGGACGAGGCCGAGGTCGTGCTGACCGGACAGTTCACTTCAGAGGGGTTCGTCGCGACCGACATGACCGCGAAGTGCCCGTCGAAGTACGACGAGGCGAAGGTCCCGGTCACACGGTAAGGCCCATGGCCGCACTGGGCTACTACCTCCTGCTCGCCGCCTTCGTCGTCTGCGCGTACGCGGCGGCCATCTCGGTTGCCGGCGCGCGACGACGATCCCGCCCGTTGCTCGAGAGCGGTGTCGGCGCCTTCTACCTGGTGGCGGCCATCATGACCACCGCCTCCTCGCTGATCATTCATGCATTCGTGACGGGCGACTACTCGGTCAGGTACGTCCAGCAGACCTCGGATTCGACGCTGCCGCTCTTCTACAAGATCACGTCGTACTGGGGCGGCCTCGACGGCTCGATCATGTTCTGGGTGTTCCTGCTGTCGCTGTTCGGGGGCGCGGCGGTGTACTTCAACCGGGAGCGCCATCGGGAGCTCGTTCCGTACATCGTGGCGGTGATCTCGGTCATTCAGATGTTCTTCCTCTATCTGATGATCGTGCACAACAACCCGTTCCAGACGTTCCTCACGGAGAACCCGACGGAGGGAACGGGTCTCAGCCCGCTGCTCCAGAACTTCTACATGGTGATTCATCCGCCGACGATGTACCTGGGGTTCGTCGGCCTCACCATTCCATACGCGTTCGGCATGGCGGCCCTCATCACGGGACACCTGGACGACTCGTGGCTGCGGGCCGTGCGCCGGTGGACGATGATCGCCTGGCTGTTCCTGTCGGTGGGCCTCGGGCTCGGCATGATCTGGGCGTACGAGGAGCTGGGGTGGGGCGGCTACTGGATGTGGGATCCCGTGGAGAACGCGGGCCTGCTGCCGTGGTTCACGGCCACGGCGTTCCTGCACTCGGTGATGGTGCAGGAACGGCGCGGGATGCTGAAAGTCTGGAACATCGTGCTGGTCATCACCACGTTCTTCCTGACGATCTTCCAGACGTTCATGACGCGCTCGGGCATCGTGCAGTCGGTGCACGCCTTCGGCCAGGATCCCGAGCTGGCGCGGATGTTCATCATGTTCATGGTGACGCTGGTCGTGGTGAGCTTCGGCTTCCTCATCTACCGGCTGCCGCTGCTGCGCTCGCGCAACGAGTTCGATTCCTGGCTCTCGCGTGAGGCGGCCTTCCTGTTCAACAACTGGATCCTCGTCTTCAGCGCGTTCTTCGTCCTGTTTGCGACGATGTTCCCGACGCTGAGCCATGCCGTGACCGGCGAGCGCATCACGGTCGGCCCGCCGTTCTTCAACCAGTGGATGATCCCCATCGGCTTGACGATGCTGGTGCTGACCGGCATCGGACCGCTGCTCGCCTGGCGCAAGTCCACGGTCCTCAACCTTCGCGACCAGTTTCTGTTCCCGACTCTCGCGGGCCTCGCGGTCGGCGGAACCGTCGTGGCGCTCGGCGTGCGCGTCTGGAGCTCGGGGATCTGCTTCGGGTTCAGCGGCTTGGTCATGGGCACCATCGCCCAGGAATTCTGGCGCGGGGCGCGCGTGCGCCAGCAGACGACCGGCACGGACCTGTTCACGGCCCTCGTCGGCCTGGTCGGCCGCAACAAGCGTCGCTACGGCGGCTATCTCATCCACGTTGCCATCGTGCTGATGTTCCTCGGCTTCGCGGGCGCGGGCTTCAAGCAGAAGCAGATCGTCGAGGCCACGCCTGGCCAGGAGATCGAGATCGGCGACTTCATCGTGCGTTTCGACGGGTTGAAAGTGACCGACGACGCCCGGAAGCAGATGGTGACGGGGGAGATGACGATCTTTCGGAACGGCGCCGAGCTGACCCGGATGTACCCGGCGCGGTGGTACTTCCACAGACGCGAGAGCGAACCGACCACCGAGGTGGCCATCCGGCGTTCGTTCGCCGAGGACCTCTACCTCGTGATGTCGGATTTCGACCTCTCGAGGCAGCAGGCGAGCATCGAGGTCCACCTCAACCCGCTCGTCAACTGGCTCTGGTTCGGTTTCGGCATGCTGGCGTTCGGCACCTTCGTCGCGCTGCTGCCTGATCGCGCGTTCGCGTTCGCGGATGCGAAGGTGCCGGCTCACGCGGCCACCGCGTCGATGCTGCTCCTCGCCGTGGTGTTGTGGCCGGCTGCAGTACTGGCTCAGGACGCAGCGCCTCGTGTCCGGTTCACGGCGCTCGAAGAGCAGGTCCGCGGCGAGGTCATGTGCACCTGCGGATGCCGCCGGTCGCTCACGTTCTGCGGGATGGCCAACTGCCATGGCGAAGCGGAGCAGATGGCGCGGCTTCGCGAATACATCTCGCAGGGAAAATCGCACAACCAGGTCATCGCGGCGTTCGTCAACGACATGGGCGCCGAGATCCTGATGTCGCCGCCGGACAGCGGCTTCAACCGGCTCGCGTGGCTCCTCCCGTATGTGCTGGGCGCCGCCGGGCTCGTGACGATCGTCATGACCGCCCGCCGCTGGTCCCGTCCGGCGATCGCCGGGGCCGGCGGAGCCGACGCGACGCTCGATCCGGCGCTCGACGCCCGCCTGGACGATGAGCTCCGAGATCTCGACTGAGTCGCAGCCGCTGGCGCCTCACCGGGCGGACCCGGGGCCCAAGCCGAGCACGAATGCCGCATTCGAGCCGTGGCAGCTCTTCACGCTGGCCGGGTTGATCGGGGCGACGATCGCGGTGTTCATGGCCCGAGGCCAGTCGGCCTCCGCGGTCATCCTGATCAGCCTCACGATATTCGCAGCCGCGGCGGTCGGCGTCGCGGCGCTGCGCACCGTCCTGCCCCTCACTCGGAAGACGACACTCGAAGCTTCCCAGGTACTTGGAGGTCGCACGCGTGCGGGACTCGAACGGGAAAAGGCGCTGGCGCTCCGGTCCATCAAGGAGCTCGAGTTCGACCGGGCGATGGGGAAGGTGTCCGAGAAGGACTTCGATGAGATGAGCGGACGATTGCGCGCGCGCGCCGCCCGGCTGATGCGGCAGCTCGACGCGGGGGCCGGCTACCGGGGCGAGATCGAGCGGGAGATCGCGCGCCGGATCGGGGCCCAGGAGGTTTCCCTTCCGGCCAGGCCTGCTGGTCAGTGTGCGTCGTGCGGCACGAGCAACGACGCCGACGCCAGGTTCTGCAAGCACTGCGGACGGGCGATGGAGGGCAAGGCATGAGCCTCCCTTCCAACTCCCAACTCCCAACTCCCAATTCCCAACTGTTGGTTCCCAGGGGACAGGTTCTGGTGCGTTTGGGGGTTGGGTGTTGGGTCTTGGGAGTTGTCGCGGCCGCTCTCACCGTCGGGAGCGGCTCGGCGTTTGCGCAAGACATGCCGGACCCCTCGCTGATCCACGGCCGCGCCATCCCGGCGCAGGAGCTGCCGAACGGCACCGTGACCGTTCGCGTGGTCCGGGAGGCGATTGGCAACAACGTGCCGGGTCAGCAGGTGCGCGTGACCGTGGGTGGCTTCTCGCGCACGGCGACCACCGACGATCAGGGACGCGCCGAGTTCACCGCCCTTCCACAGGGAGGCACCGGTGCGGTGGCAGAGGTGACCGTCGACGGAGAGCGCCTCACGTCGCAGCCGTTTGCCGTGCCGAGCTCGGGCGGGCTCCGCGTGATCCTGGTCGCGGGCATCGCGCGAGCGAACGAGCGGCGCAAGCAGGAGGAGGCAACCGAGGCGGCGGCGCCCCCCACCAAAGGCATTGTCGTCTTCGGCGGCAACACACGCGTCCTGATGCAGTTCAACGACGATGCGCTCGACGTCTACTACATCCTGGAGATCGTCAACAGCGCGCGCACGCGGGTCGACATCGGCGGCCCGCTCGTGATCGAGCTGCCCGGCGGCGCCTCCGGGGGGACCGTCCTCGAGGGCTCGTCGCCTTCGGCGTCGGTTGATGGCCAACGCGTCACCGTCGCGGGGCCGTTTGCGTCGGGCACGACCATGGTGCAGGCGGCCTTCCGGATGCCGCTCAGGAACCAGGAGTTGACCATCTCCCAGACGTGGCCGGCCGCTCTGCCGCAGGTCATCGTCGGGGTTCAGAAGCTGGGAGACCTTCGCGTGTCGTCGCCGCAGCTCACCGAGACGAACGACATACGCACCGACAACGGGGAGCTGTTCGTGCTCGGCAACGGACCGGCGCTGCCGGCCGGCGGCACCGTTACCGTGACGCTTTCTGGCCTGCCCGCGCACAGCCGGACCCCGAGGTACGTTGCGTTGGGGCTGGCGGCGGGACTGGTGGGCCTCGGCATCTGGCTGTCGATCGGGGGACGGAGCGACGAAGCGAAGCAGACTCTCGTGGCGCGGCGTGAGACGCTGCTCGGTCAACTCGCGCAGATGGAATCCAAAGTACGATCCGGCGCCGCCGACACCGACGCCCAGGCCAGACGACGCAGCCGGATCCTTGCCGAGCTCGAAGAGATCTACGGCGAGCTCGACGAGGCCCACCCCGGGCCGCGGGGAGGCGGCGAGGGCGTCGCCGCGTGATCAGCGTCGACTTCGACGAGGTCTCCGTCGAGGACGTCTCCCGCCACTTCGGCCGGCGTCGGGCCGTGTCCCGCATCGGCTTTCGAGCAGCTCGGGGGACGATTCTCGGCCTGCTCGGCCCGAACGGGGCGGGCAAGTCGACGTTGCTCGCCATGCTGGCGACCCTGTTGCGCCCTTCGTCTGGACGCATTCGATACGGGGGGTTCGAGGCGTCCGCCGGGCCGGCGCTGCGGTCGCGCATCGGCGTGCTCGGCCACGATCTCTTCCTCTATCCGGAGCTGACCGCACAGGAGAATCTCGCCTTCTTCGGTGGGTTGTACGGTCTCACCGAGGCCGATGCACGCGCGCGCACCGCGCTCGACAGGGCGGGACTGGCCACGCGCGCCGCCGACGCGGTGTCGAGCCTGTCGCGCGGAATGCGCCAGCGCGTGGCGCTCGAGCGCGCGCTCATTCACGATCCGCGCCTTGCGCTGCTGGACGAGCCGTTCACGGGACTCGACGATGCCTCGACGGGGGCGCTCGTCGGGCGCCTGCGAGAGCTGCGCGAGTGCGGCACGATCGTCGTCCTGGCCACCCACGATCTGGACCTGGCGGACGGTCTTCTCGATCACGCCATCTTCCTGCGCGACGGGCGAGCGGTCGATACCATCGCCCGGCCCGAGGCACTCCGGGCGACGTATCGAAGCGTGATAGGACGATGAAGGGCTCTAAGAGAAATAGTCGTTCACACTTCACGCTTCTCGCTTCTCGGTTCGTGTTCAATGTCATGTTCGATTCGCGGTTCGTGTTCGTGGTTCGGTGTTCGACGCTGGCGCCACGCTTCAGGGCACGGCTGCGCAACTCGCCCGCCGAACCTGAACGTGAACACGAACCGAGAAGCGAGAAGTGAGAAGCGCGAACTGATGGGACACAGATGATGCTTCGCGCTATCTGGTTGATCGTACGAAAAGATCTGACGGTCGAAGTACGAAGTCGTGAGATCGCCTACACGACGCTGTTCTTCGCCGTCGCGTGCGTGCTGGTGTTCGCCTTTTCCCTGGTGCAGGAGGGCAGGGCCGCCGAGGGCGTGGGCGCGGGCGTGCTGTGGATGACGATCATGTTCGCGGGCAACCTGGCGCTCGGGCGGACGTTCGAGCGTGAGCGCCAGTCGGAGACGCTTCGCGCGCTGATGCTCGCGCCGGCGCCGAGGCCCTCGGTCTACCTGGGCAAGCTCGCTGGAATCATTCTCCTGCTCGCCGCCACCGAGGCGGTGCTCGTGCCGCTCGTGGCGCTGCTCTTCCAGGCCCGGCTGCTGGCGCATCCCTTCTGGCTCCTCGCCGTGGTTGGGACGGGAACGATCGGGTTCGCGGCGGTCGGGACCCTGTTTGCCGCCATGCTGGTGCGCGCGCGCAGCCGCGACGTGCTGCTGCCGGTGCTGTTGTATCCGATCACGGTTCCGGTCATCATTGCCGGAGTCCGCGCCACCGTGGCGATCGCAGCGCCCGACTTCGACGCCGCGATCGTTCGATTCTGGCTGACCCTGCTCGTGGCCTTCGACGTGGTGTTCGTCACGCTGGCGCTCTGGACGTTCGAGCCCGTAATGACAGATTGACGTTCACACTTCTCGCTTCTCGCTTCTCGGTTCGTGTTCAATTTCGGGGTTCGTGTTCAGGGTTCTGAGTTCCGGGTTCGCCGGTTCTCGGTTCCTCACCGCTGGTGAGTATCGCAATAGCTGCACACTTCGAAGCGCTTCACTCGAACCACTTTGTTTCGTGGCGACCCGCTGCGGTTGGGAGCGGAGGAGTGCGTCGAGACGCGAAAGGAGAAGGATGCCCAGGTTGCTCGCAGCGCCGCCCGGCCGTGCGAACCGCGAACAGCGAACCCTGAACGACCCGGAATCTGAACACGAACGTGAAACTGAACGCGAACCGAGAAGCGAGAAGTGAGAAGTGTGAACGTCAGCTATAGTATTTCGGTTCCTATGCCTGCTTGGTTCACCCCGGCCGCCATCGTCTGCGGCGTGATGTTCGCCGGATCACCGGTGGTGATCGCCGGCGCGCCCTATGAGTCGACGATGGGACTGGTGCAGAAGATCTTCTACTACCACATGCCGTCGGCGTGGATGTTCCTGACGGCGAGCATCGTCTGTGGCGTGGCCAGCGGACGCTTTCTTTCCACAGGCGACGGCCGGCACGACCGGACCGCCTGGTCGGCGGCGGAGATGGCTGTGCTCTTTGGCCTGTTGACGCTGGTGACCGGGCCGCTGTGGGCACGGAAGGCCTGGGGTACCTGGTGGGTGTGGGACGCGCGCATCACCTCGAGCCTGGTGGGCTGGATGATTGCGTGGGCGTATCTCATCCTCCGGAAGTACGGCGGGCCGGGGTCGGAGAAGCTGGCCGCCGGTCTGGCCCTGTTCGGCATGGCGAACGTGCCGTTCATCTACATCTCGGTCAACTACTGGCGAACGATTCACCCGGCCACGACGGTTGTTCCCAGGCTGCCGGTGTCGATGGGTGTGCCGCTCTGGTACTGCGTCGCCGCCTTCTTGCTGCTGCTCGTGCTGCTCCTCAAACTGCGCGTCCGCGTGGCCGAACAGCAGGCGCGCCTGGACGCCATCTACCTTTCACTGGACGAGCAACGCCGATGACCACGCTGCTTCGTGCGACCTCCGTCGCCGTGTTGATTGTCGCCGTCTGGGGCGCATCGGTGACGGCCCAGATCCAGAGAGTGATCCCACCGAGCCTGCCGCCTCTGCACATGCCGATCCCGCCTCCGGAATTGCTCGACGAACGCGTGCTGATGCGCCTGGCACAAGCGAAGCCCGAGCAGCAGGAGGAGTTCCTCCCCATCGATCAGCTTCCCCCGCAGGAGCAGCTGCCGGCCGGGCCGCTGCTCGTCGGCGCCTACGCGTTCGTGCTGCTGGTGCTCTTTGGATACCTGGTCTCGGTCGCGCGCCGTTTGAGCGCGATCCAGCGTGAGGTCGATCGGCTCGACGCCGACGTGAAGCAGATCGGCAGGGGCTGATGCCGACGGCGGCCCACTTCATCTACATCCCGGGCATCCTGCTCCTCGGGATCGTGATTGGGTGGATCCTCGGCTCGCGCGCCGCGGCCGATGCGTATGCGGCGAAGCTGCGAAGACAGGGCACAAGGCCAAGAGAGTAGATCCGTCGTTCACCCTTCTCGCTTCTCAGTTCTCGGTTCGTGTTCACGTTCAGGTTCGCCGCGCACGCTGACGCGTGCGCTCTACGGGCCCAGGCCTGCGGGAGCTCGTAGAGCGGCGGCTTCAGCCGCCGCGTGACTCACCGTCCGATGGCCAGCCGCTGGGCGAGCACTTCCGGCAGTCCGGCCGCGATGATCTTGGCTTGCGCCGCGGCGACGTCGTAGGCGGCCCGCAGCACCGTCAACGTTCGTGCGTCCGTGTCGAGCAGGCCGAACGCCGCGCGCGGGTCGCCATCGCGCGGCTGACCGACGGCGCCGCAATTGACCAGGTATCTCGCCGCTCCCTCGATGGCCAGTCGGAACTCCTGACCGCGTGGAGGACCGATGTGCCGGAGGTCGGTATCGAACAGGTACACGGCCGGCACGTGCGTATGCCCGAAGAGGCACAGCGGGCGCTCCGTGACGAGGAGGGCCCGCCGGGCGTCCAGGTCGTCGAAGATGTAGACGTCCTCGTCGAACGGCGCGCCGTGGCAGATCTGGACCAGCGGATCGATGTTGATCGGACCTGCCGGGAGGGCGGCCAGCCAGGCTCGATTGTCCGGCGTGAGCGCCGAGGCGGTCCATGCGATGGCCTGCTTGGCCAGATGGTTGAAGGCCTCGAGGTCTTCGATGCCGGCCCCGACCTTATCGTGGTTGCCTCGAATGATCGTGGACGCGGGCAGGCTGCGCATGCGCTCGATGACGGCGTTCGGGTCGGCGCCGTAGCCCACGAGATCGCCCAGCACGAGGGTGGCATCGTGGGGAGGCGCGCTGGCGAGCGTCGCCTCGAGCGCCTCCAGGTTCGCGTGCACGTCGCTGACAACCAGGTACTTCATGCCTTCAGTAGTCGATCCATTCGAGCAGTTGCCCCACGACCTCGGCCACCGGCTGGGTCGCGTCGATTCGCACGTGGGCGTGCGCGTAGGCGAGTTGCCGCCGGGCGTAGAGCTGCTCCATCTGCGCCCGATCCGACGCGAGCGGCCGCCGGCCGTCCGCCGGCACGCGTTCGAGGACCCGCGCCAGCGGAAGGTCCAGCCAGGCCACGACGCCGTCGGCCAGCATCAGCGCCCGGTTGTCCGCTTCGACGAACGTGCCGCCGCCGGTGGCCACCACGGCGTGCCGGGCCGGGAGGAGCTCGCCCAGCACCACCCGCTCCAGCTGCCGAAAGTACGCTTCGCCCTGCTGGACGAAGATCGACGCGATCGTCCGGTGCTCATGGGCCTCGATGCGCTCGTCGACGTCTTCGGCCCGCCAGCCCGTCCGCTTGCCGAGGGCGCGTGCGACCGTCGACTTGCCCACCCCCATGAAGCCGACCAGATACAGCTTGTCCGCCTTCACGCGCGAAGTGACTCGAGCACGGTGAAGAACTCGGGGTACGACACGGCCGCCGCCCCGGCGTCGTGAATGATCGTCGGTCCCGAGGCGCCGAGCGCCGCAATGGCAAAGGCCATCGCGAGTCGATGATCGCCCCGCGCGTCGACTTCACCGCCCCGCAGGCGCCTGTGCCCGCGTACGTGGAACCCATCCGCGAACTCCTCGATCTCGCCGCCCATCCGCCTGAATCCGCCCGCGAGGGCGGAAATCCGGTCGCTTTCCTTCAGCCGCAACTCGCCGGCCCCCGTCACGCGCAGCTCACCGCCGTGCGTGGCGAGAGCGCCCAGCACGGGCAGCTCGTCGATGACGCCCGGGACCTCAGCCGGAAGGATCGCGGTCGAGCCGAGGGTCCCGTGGCGCACGGTCAGTCGGCCGATCGGCTCACCGACGGCGCGGTCGTCTCCCTCGACGGCGACGATCGCGCCTATGCGTCGCAGGATCCCGACGATGCCCGTGCGGGTGGGGTTGAGCCCCACATGGCTTATAACGATCTCGGAGCCCGAAAGCGACGCGGCCGCGACCATCCAGAATGCCGCCGACGAGATATCGCCGGGAACCTCGAGCGCCTGGGCCGAGAGCTGCTGCCGCCCTTGGAGGGCCACGCCCCCCTCGTCCGGTGTGACCGACGCCCCGAACGCGACGAGCGCCCGCTCCGTGTGGTCCCGCGTGCGGGTCCGCTCACGCACGCGCGTCAACCCCTCGGCGTGCAGGCCGGCCAGCAGCACGGCGGTCTTGACCTGGGCACTAGGCACGTCCGCCTCGAAATCGATGGGAGCGGGAGACGCAGTGCCGTGAATGGTCAACGGCGGTCGACCGTCGTTCGACGTGATGCGCGCACCCATGCGTTCGAGGGGCACGATGACGCGCTTCATCGGCCGGCGACTGAGCGAGGCGTCGCCCGTGATCGACGACGTGAACGGGTGCGCTGCGAGCACCCCGGCCAGCATGCGCATCGTGCTGCCCGAATTGCCCGCGTCCAGCGTGACGCGGGCCGCACTGAGACTGCCGAGGCCGCGCCCGGTGATCTGAAGGCTCAGGCCGTCCGGGGAGCGGTCGATCTGCTCGATCGACACGCCGAGCGCACGCAGACAGTCCAACGTCGACCGGCAGTCGCCACCGGTCGAATACCCGTGGATCGTGGATGTTCCGTTGGCGAGCGCCGATAAGAGGGCGTACCGGTGCGAGATCGCCTTGTCCCCGGGGGGCCGCACGTGCCCGCGTACAGACGACGTGGGATGGACCGTGACAGTCTGCGGCGCAGGCATCTTCTTTAGTGTATCTGGTAGCTGGTATCTGGTAGCTGGTAGCCGGTAGCTGGTAGCTGGTAGCTGGTAGGCGTTCGCTACCAGCTACTGGCTATGAGCTACCAGCTAGAGATGGCTATAATTCGCTGTCAGGGTTCATGAGCCACGGAAAAACCGTCTGCCTCGAGTTTCACAGCAGCTACGAGATACTCGACTTCGTTCAGGTGGCCAGCGACCATTTGTGCCGGCTGGCCGGACTCGACGACGAAGCCCTTCACTGGGTGGGCGTGGCGGTCCGCGAGTCGGTCATCAACGCCATCAAGCACGGCAACCGCGGCGACGAACAGAAGCACGTGCGCGTGGAGTTCACGCCGCTGAATACTCAAACGCCTTCCGGCATCGCCATCCGCGTCTGCGATGAAGGACCAGGGTTCGACCCGGCCAAGATCCCCGATCCGCTCGCGCCCGAGAACATGCTGAAGTCCAGCGGCCGCGGCATCTTCATCATCCGCAACTTCATGGATGAAATGGTGCTGCAGCGTGCCAAGGAAGGCGGCATGGAAGTGGTCATGGTCAAGCGTGTGGCCGCACGCGCGCAGACGGATCCTGGCCCGCGTTCGAGCCGGCTGTCCGACGAGTGAGCCCCGCCGATCCGATCCTGCTCGCCACGGCCGCCGAGATCGTGCTGCGGGCCGGCGACATCCAGATGTCGCGCCGCGAGACGGGATTCCACGTAGACAAGAAGGGAACCATCGACCTCGTCACCGAGGTGGACCTCGAGTGCGAACGGATGTGCCGCGCCGTGCTGGCCGACCGTTTTCCCGATCACGCCATCCTGGCCGAGGAGCTGAGCGGCGAATCGACCGAGCCGGCCGCGGCCAGATACCGATGGGTCTTCGACCCCCTCGATGGGACGACGAACTACGCGCACGGTCTGCCGATCTTCTGCGCGTCTCTGGCGCTGGAGATCGACGGCGAGACAGAGGTCGGCGCGATCTACGACCCCACGCGGCGCGAGCTCTTCACCGCCGAGCGCGGTGAGGGGGCGTTTCTGAATGGCGCGCCGCTGCGCGTCTCCGGAACGGCGGCGCTCGTCGACTCGCTGCTCGTCACCGGGTTTCCGTATGACGTCCACGAGCAGGTGGACCGCCTGGTCGAGTTGTTCGGCGCCTATCTGGGCCGGGCACGGGCCGTGCGACGGCTCGGCTCGGCGGCGCTCGATCTCTGCTACGTCGCCGCGGGCCGCTTCGACGGCTTCTGGGAGCAGCGCCTCAAGCCGTGGGACGTCGCCGCCGGAGCGCTCATCGTGCAGGAGGCGGGCGGCCGGATCACCGGAATGGACGGGACGCGCTTCGATCCGGAGGCGGCGCACCTGGTCGCCTCCAACGGGTGGATCCACCACGCGATGCTCGAGGTGATTGCGCAGGTCAAAGGTCAAAAGGCAAAGGGCAAAGGGTAGTCGTGCGAGCCTTCATCGACGGCCTCTATGCCTTCGCCCTCGCGATCGGCGGCCCGGGTCTGTTTGCCGTGGGTTTCCTCGATTCCTCCTTCCTGTCGCTTCCGCAGATCAACGACCTCCTCGTGGTCCTCATGGTCACGGGGCACAAGCCGTGGATGGTGTACTACGCCCTCATGGCGACGGCCGGCTCCGTGTCCGGCTGTTACGTGATCTACTACCTCGCGGACAAGGGTGGGGCGGCCTTCGTCCGAAAGCGCCTCGAGCCGGGCCACGTCGAGCGAGGCCTGAAGTTGTATCAGCGGCATGGTCTGCTGGCCCTGATCGTCGCCGCACTGCTGCCACCGCCCGCACCGTTCAAGCTGGTCGTGCTCACCGCCGGCCTGGCCGGAGTACGGCCGGTGCCGTTTGTCACGGCCCTCGCTGTGGCGCGCAGCCTGCGGTTTCTGACCCTGGGCGTGCTGGCCATCTACTACGGCGATGCGGCGCTCGAGTTGATGCGCACCCACGGCGGGGCCGTCTCCCTCGCGCTCGTGGGACTCATTGTGGCGGGCGCCGTACTCTGGTGGCTGTGGACGCGACGCTCGAAGGCTCGCAGCGGCCAGGCAGAAAGCCGTTAAACTGACAGCGGATGTCGCACCGCAGCCCCCTCGAAGCGCGCGTCGCCAAGAAGACGACGAAGGCCATCACCGACTTCAACCTGATCGAAGACGGCGACCGGATCATGGTCGGTCTGTCTGGAGGCAAGGACAGCTGGGCGCTGATGCAGACGCTCGACAACCTCCGGCAGCGCGCCCCGATCCGGTTCTCGCTCGTCGCGGTCAACGTCGACTCCGGCTACAAGGACTTCAAGCACGGTGCGATTGCCGAGGCGTGCGACGCGCGCGGATGGGAGTACCGCATCGAGCACACCTCCATCGGCGACGTCATGGACGACCTGTTGGAGGCCAACGCCACGCCGTGCTCGCTGTGCGCGAGGCTTCGGCGCGGCGTGTTGTACAGGATCGCTTCAGAAGTCGGCGCGACCAAGATTGCGCTCGGCCATCACCTGGACGACTTCGTCGAGACGCTGCTCCTCAATCTCTTCTTCGCCGGGGCGCTCAAGGCCATGCCGGCCCGGCTCGTCTCCGACAACGGCGAGCACGTCGTCATCCGGCCGCTCGTGTACGTGGGGGAAGACGAGGCCAGACTGTACTGCAAGGAAGTGGGGCTGCCGATCATCGGCTGCTGCTGCCCGGCCTGTGGCGACCTCAGCCTGCAGCGGCAACGCGTGAAGCGCCTGATCCTCGATCTCGAGCGCGAGCACTCCGGCGTCAAGCAGTCGATGCTGAAGGCGCTCGGCAACGTCATGCCCCGGCACCTGCTCGACGTCCGACTGAATCCGAGTGGAGAGCTTCGTGACAGCGTGGCGCTCCGCCTCGAAGAGGAGGCGGCGACCGGCCTGATCCAGATTCAGCAGTGAGCCACGATGGACACACAACAGTGACCTTCGTGGCCAAACCTTCGTGATCGTCGTGGCCGATCGATGAGAGCCGTCATCCAGCGTGTCGCCTCGGCGCGCGTACGCGCCGGCGATCGCGTCGTCGGCGAGATCGAGCGCGGGCTGCTCGCGCTGGTCGGGGTCGGTCGAGACGATGGCGACGCCGATGTCTCGTACGTGGCCGGCAAGATTCGCGACCTGCGGGTGTTCGACAGCGACGAGGGCAAGCCCATGGACCGATCCGTCGTCGAGGTCGGCGGGTCGGTGCTGATCGTGTCCCAGTTCACGCTCTACGGCGACGTCCGCAAGGGGCGCCGCCCCTCGTTCGATGCGGCCGCCTCTGCCGACGCCGCGCGCGCCGTGTACGAGGCTCTCGTGAGAGAATTGCGCGGAGCCGGCGTGACGGTGTCGACCGGCGAGTTCCAGACGATGATGCAGGTGGAGCTGGTCAACGACGGCCCCGTGACCATCCTCGTCGACAGCACACGACAATTCTGATGAGACATCTGTTCCTGTGTACGGCGGCGCTCCTGCTGCTCGAGGCGTCCGCGTTTGCCCAACAACGCCCGCTCGTCACCGAGGATCCTGAGCCCGTCGGCGAAGGCCGCGTCCTCGTCGAGGCCGGGTTCGATTACGAGCGCAGCGCGACGTATCCGGTGTCGGGGCTCGAAGGTCATCTGCTTCGTTTTCCGCTCATCGGCGTGAGCGTCGGGTTGAGCTCGATTGCCGAGATTCAGATCGACGGAGGCGTCAACCGCCTGAGCATTTCCGGGCGACAGGTGGCGCCGTTGTCCGACGTCGTCACGGCAACCGGCAGCACGACGTCGAGCGTCGAGGACCTGGTGGTTGGCACCAAGGTCCGGCTTGCCGGGGAGACCGCTTCGCGGCCGTCGCTCGCCGTCCGGTTCGCCACGAAGCTCCCCAACGCGTCGAACGAGAGCGGCCTTGGGCTGGACACGACCGACTTCTTCGCGTCCATCCTGGCCGCCAAGACCGTGCAATCGGTGCGGATCGTCGGCAACCTCGGCGTGGGCATCCTTGGAGATCCGACGCGCGGAGACCGGCAGAACGACGTGCTGACCTACGGTCTCTCGTTCGCGCGGGCTCTGACGCAGGCGGCGGAGGTCGTCGGCGAGGTCAACGGACACATCAGCACGAGGAGCGGCGAGCCGCCGCCCGGCACCGAGTCGCGAGGGATGGCCAGGTTTGGCGGCCGCTATACCATCGGAAGCTGGCGGGCGGATGCGGCGCTCGTGTTCGGGCTGACGTCCCGGGATCCGAATGCGGGCTTTGCCGCCGGCTTCACCTACGTCTTCAACGCATTCCAGATTCCCTGATGCCGCCGGTTCGCGTCGTGAAGGCGCACGCCTACGGCAATGACTTCCTGTGCGTGCCCGCCGGGGACGCAGCGACCGAATTGCCAGCGCTGGCGCGTGCGCTGTGTCACCGCCATCGCGGCATCGGCGCCGACGGCCTCCTGGTCTACACGGTCAGGGAGCGCGGGGCGACGATGACGCTCCTGAACGCCGATGGCAGCCGGTCTGAGTTGTCGGGGAACGGGGTGCGGTGCCTGGCGGCGCTCGTGGCGCGCACCGAGGACCTCCCGCCCGGGGTCACGGTCACGATCGAGACGACGGCCGGCCCCAAGACGCTGGCGCTGCTCGCGCGGGAGGGCCAGCGCTTCACCTTCCGCACGGCCATGGGACAGCCGACGAACCTTCGCCAGGCGACGATCGCCGTTCTTGGCGAACGGGTCATCGCATCGGTACTCGAGGTGGGCAACCCGCAGTGCGTCGTGCTCGGGCCGCTGCCCGACCCGGACCGCTTCGATCGGTTCGGGCCGGCGTTGGCCACCCATCCGATGTTTCCGGCCGGCACCAACGTGGAGTTCGCCGAGGTCCAGACACCCGATCGCGTGGGCATCCTGATCTGGGAGCGCGGCGTCGGTCCGACGACCTCCTCGGGAACCGGATCGGTGGCGGCGGCGGTTGCCGCAGCGGCGCACGGCGGCGCCAATCGGTCCGTGGACGTGGTGGCGCCAGGTGGCGGCCAACGCGTCGAGTGGGTCGAGGACGGTGTGTACCTCACTGGCTGGGCAGAGGTCGTTCTCGAGGGGATCTGGACGGGGGGGCGGTGACCTCAGTGTTCACGCTTCTCGGTTCTCACCTTCTCGGTTCGTGTTCAATTTCAGGTTCAGTTCCGGGTTCGTGGTTCGGTGTTCGAGGTTCGGGGTTCGCCCTGGGTTTCCCGGGAAAGGCTGTAGCGAAGTACTCGCCGAACGTGAACACGAACCGAGAAGCGAGAACCGAGAAGTGTGAACTCAAGTGACCATGCGCACGTTTCATGACGCCGTAGCGGCTGTCGAGACCTACTCGCCCGCCGAAGAGCAGTTCAACGCGCGCCGGCGGATGGTCGGGCTGTGGCTCGGCCCGTTCGTGCTGGTGGCACTGCTCGTGGCGCCGCTGCCCGTGCCCGCGCCGGCCCACACGCTGGCGGCGATTCTGGCGCTGATGGTCGTCTTCTGGGTGACCGAAGCATTGCCGCTGGCGGTGACCGCGCTGTGCGGTCCCGTGCTGGCGGTGGTGCTCGGCGTCGCGCCGGTGCGCACGACGTTCGCCGCCTTCGCCGATCCGGTGATCTTCCTGTTCATCGGCGGCTTCATGCTGGCCGAAGCGATGTTCGTGCACGGCGTCGACCGGCGGATCGCTTACACCGCGCTGTCCTGGAAGCGGGTGGGCAGCAGCGCGACGCGAGTGCTGCTGGTCTACGGCGGCGTGGCCATGGCGCTCTCGATGTGGATGAGCAACACGGCCACCACCGCGATGATGTTTCCGATTGGGCTCTCGATCGTCGCGCACCTCGCCCGTTCAGGCGCGAGTGGCGCGCGGCAGTACGGGCTGGTCGTCATGTTGATGACGTCGTTTGCGGCCTCGACTGGCGGCCTGGGCACGCCGGTCGGCACGCCGCCGAACCTGATCGGCATCGGGATGCTGGAGCGCGTCGCCCACGTGCACGTCACCTTCTTTCAGTGGATGGCGATCGGCGTGCCGGCGGCCGTGTTGATGTTCGGGTTCGTGGCCGTCCAGTTCTATCTGGCCGGCGCCAGAGGCGTCCGGCTGGGCGAGGAGAGCACGCGGCTGGTGCGGGACGAGCTGGCGAAGCTGGGAGCGATCTCCCGCGGGCAGCGCAACGTCCTCTTCGCCTTCGGCATCACGGTGGTCTTGTGGGTCTTGCCCGGGTTTCTGGCGCTCGCCGGCCTGGACCAGACGCGGTTCGCGCTGGCCTACGGCCGCGCCGTCCCCGAGAGCATCGCGGCGATGATCGGGGCGCTGCTGCTGTTCGTGATCCCGATCGACTGGCGGAGCAAACGCTTCACGCTGACGTGGGACGAAGCGCTTCGCATCGACTGGGGGATCGTGCTGCTCTACGGGGGCGGGCTCGCGATGGGTGAGCTCGCCTTCTCGACCGGTCTGGCCGAGGCCATGGGGCGGGGCATCACGTCGTGGCTGCCGTCGCACGGCACCGTCGCGCTGACGGTCCTCTTCACGGCGACGGCGATCGTGCTCTCCGAGGCGACCTCGAACACCGCGGCCGCCAACATGATCGTGCCCGTGGCCATCGCGGTGGCTCAGGCCGCCGGCGTCCGGCCGATCGAGCCGGTGCTCGGCGCGACGCTTGGCGCCAGCATGGGGTTCATGATGCCCGTCTCCACGCCTCCCAACGCCATCGTCTACAGCTCGGGGTTCGTGCCGATCACGGCCATGATGCGCTACGGCATCATGCTGGACGTGGCAGGCTTTGTCGTCATCACCAGCCTGGTGCTCCTGCTCGGGCCGGTCATCTTCTGACGCGGTTCTCGGGTTGCTTCGGTGCTCAGGTGCTCAGGTGCTGGTTCATCGAGAACCTGAGAACTGGAACCCAAGCACCCGAGCACCTGAGCACCTGAGCACCTGAGCAACCTGAGCAACCTGAGAACCGGTTCGGCCGGGTCTCGCTGACCGCAGTTTCTCCGTACTCGAGCTACCGGCGCTGCCGCGGAGATTGCGCGGTCGGCCCCTTTGGCAGGGTGGCGCCCACGCGCTGAAGACCCTCCTTCACCTCGATCAACAGACGTTTGGCGGCCTCATAGTCCTCGGCCTGAACCGCTGCGTCCACTTTTTGCAGGTGTGCTTCGAGCCCGGTCAGCGCCTGCTGCGCCGCCTGACGGGTCCGGCGTGGGATCCGTGCACCGGCCGCGCCCTCGAGCCGGGCCCGTGTGTCGGAGAGGAGTGTGGTCGATTCCGCGATCGAGGCTTCGGTTTCGCCTCGAAGCCTGGCGCGCGCCTCGGTGGCCGCCCGCGCGGCGTCTTCCGCCTGCTCCCGGCTTTCGAGGGCGTAGTTGAGCGCGAGGCGATAGTCGCGTCCGGCAACGGCGTCGGTGGCGAGCCCGAGCGCGTCCTTGGCGGAGGCGTACTCGGTGGCGGCGAAGCGCTCGGCGCCGGCGGCACGCGCGGCGTCGATGGCGCTCCGGGCCTGCTCGATCTCCTTGTGAGGGGGCGACGCGCACGAAACCGCCAGCAGTGCGATGACGAGCCCGGATGGGACCTTGGCACGCCACGTCGAGACACGCATAAAGGACTCAGTATAGATGAAAGACGTCGCACCGCACGATCGTCCACGCGAGAAGATGGAGCGCCTCGGCGCGGCGGCGCTGGGCGACAACGAGCTGCTCGCGCTCGTGATCGGCAGCGGATCGCGCGGGCGTAATGCCCTGCAGGTGGCCAACCGCCTGATTGAGCACGTCGGCGGCCTCCATGGGTTGACGCGAGTGACGGTGGGTGAGCTGCGGCGCGTGGCAGGAGTGGGCCGGGCTCGCGCCGCGCAGGTGCTCGCCGCCGTGGAGTTCGGCCGGCGCACGCTGGTGAGGGGCGACGTCGAGCGGCCGAACCTCGGCTCGCCTGGCCAACTGGCGGCACACCTGTTGCCCTTGTACGGTTCGGGCGCTGTTGAGCAATTCGGTCTCGTGATGCTCGACACGAAGAGCCGTCTGCTTCGCATCAAGCTGGTCTCGACCGGGTCGATCGACTCCACCGTGGTGCACCCGCGCGAGGTCTTCCGGGAGGCGGCCGCTGCCGGCGCCGCGGCCATCGTGCTGTTTCACAACCACCCCTCCGGCGATCCGACACCGAGCGCGGACGACCTCGTCCTGACCGTCCGGCTGGTGAGTGCCGGAACGGTGATGGGGATCGACGTGGTGGATCACCTCGTCCTCGCGGATCAGCGCTACTTCTCACTGGCCGAAGCGGGCATCATGCCGAAATGAGCGAGACGCGGGAAGTTTGAACGGCTGCTATAAGATTGTGTGTCTTGAAGGTTCTGTACTTCGACTGCTTCTCGGGTGCGTCCGGCGACATGATCCTCGGTTCGCTCATCGATGCCGGCGTCGAGCTCGACGAGGTGCGGCGTGCGCTCGGCGGCCTGACCATCGCTCCGGAGACAGTCTGGACCGAGCACGTTCTGCGCACCGGTGTCACGGCAACCAAGTTCAACGTCCGCGGCGAGCACCGACATGAATCGGACTCGCACGAACATGAGTCGGGGTCGCACGAGCACCGACACGAATCGGGCTCGCACCATCACGATCACCCCCACCGGACCCTCCCCGAGATCTTCCGGCTCATCGACGGATCGAAGTTGAGCGGGCCGGGGAAGGACAAGGCGAAGCAGCTCTTCACGCGGCTCGGCGAGGCCGAGGCCGCGATCCATGGCACGTCGCTCGATCGCGTTCACCTGCACGAGGTCGGCGCGACCGACTCGATCATCGACATCGTCGGCGCCGTGTTCGCGCTCGAGCAGCTCGGCGCGGGCCGAATCGTCTCTTCTCCCCTGAACGTCGGCGGCGGAACGATCGCCACCGCTCACGGGCAGTACCCGGTGCCGGCACCCGCCACGGTGCGCCTGCTGCAGGGCGCTCCGGTGTATGCGGGAGCGGAGAAAGCCGAGCTGGTGACACCGACTGGCGCGCTGCTCATCACGGGCTACGCGACCGAGTTCGGCCCGATTCCGGCGATGCGGGTGGACCGGGTCGGGTATGGTGCGGGGACCCGGGATTTCCCGCAGTCGCCCAACGTGCTTCGCGTGCTGGTCGGGGAGGGCGATGACACGGCGCCGAGCCGCTCGGTGATCGTCATCGAAGCCGAGATCGACGACATGAACCCGCAGATCTTCGGCGTGCTGATGGATCGCCTGCTGGCCGACGGCGCGCTCGACGTGTTCTACACGCCGATCCAGATGAAGAAGAACCGTCCGGGAACGCTGCTGACCGCGATCGCCGAGCCGGGCCTGAAGGATCGCCTGACCTCCGCCATCTTCCGCGAAACGACGACCATCGGGGTTCGCTACCAGGAGATGACGCGGGAGTGTCTCGATCGCGAGTCGGTGCCGGTGTCGACCGAGCTTGGCGTCGTCCGCATGAAGGTGTCGCGGCGCGGCGGCGAACTGCTCAACGTGGCGCCGGAGTTCGATGACTGCGTGCGGCTGGCGGCCGAGCACGACCTTCCCACCAAGCACGTCCAGGCGCTGGCGATGAAGGGCTATCTGGACGCCACGAAGCGGGGGACATGAGCGCGTCGTTCATCACCACGCCGATTTACTACATCAACGCCCAACCCCATATCGGCCACGCATACACGACGATGCTGGCCGATGCGGTTGCCCGTGCGAGGCGTTTGCTGGGTGAGGAGGTGTTCTTTCTGACCGGCACCGACGAGCACGGACAGAAGGTCGCGCGTGCCGCGCAGAAGGCGGGGCTCGCGACGCCGGCGTTCGCCGATCGGATGTCCGAGGCGTTCCGGCAGATGTGCCGCGACTTGAAGACCACGAACGACGACTTCATCAGAACGACCGAGCCGCGTCACCACGCCGCGGCGCAGGAAATCTGGCGGCGTGTCGCGCGCGCGGGTGACATCTACAAGGGTGAATACGAGGGGTGGTATTGCACCGTCGACGAGATCTTCGTCCCCGAGGCACAGCTGGTCGACGGCCGCTGCCCGACGTGCGGCGGCAAGGTGGAGCGGCTCAAGGAAGAGAGCTACTACTTCCGGCTGTCCAGGTATCAGCAGAAGCTGCTGGACTGGTACCGTGACCACCCCGACTTCGTCCAGCCCGAGTTCAGGCTGAACGAGGTCCGCGCGTTCGTAGAGGCTGGCCTCCAGGATCTGAGCATCAGCCGGACGTCGTTCTCGTGGGGGATCCAGGTTCCGGACGACCCGCGGCACGTGATGTACGTGTGGTTCGACGCGCTGACCAACTACCTCACGGTGCTCGGCTTCGGATCCGGCGATCCGGCGGCGGAGGAGCGAATCGCGCGGCTCTGGCCGACCGTGACGCACTTCATCGGCAAGGAGATCGTCCGGCAGCACGCGCTGTACTGGCCGGCCTTCCTCATGTCGGCCGGGCTGACTCCACCGCGCCGGATCGTCGCTCATGGGTTCTGGCTGATGGGCGGCGCGAAGATGTCCAAGTCGCTCGGCAACGTGGCGCGGTACCAGGACTACCTCGGCGTCTTCGGCCTCGACGCGCTCCGCTACTTCGTCATGCGCGAGATGCCGCTCGGCCAGGATGCGGGCTTCTCCGACGAAGGGATGCTGACCCGCTTCAATGCCGATCTGGCCAACGATCTGGGCAACCTGGTGAGCCGCACGATCACGATGATCCATCGGTATCGGAACGGCGTGGTGCCGCCCTCGCATCTGCCCAACCAGCAGCCACTCGATCGGGATCTCGTGACGGCGGCTGGGGACGCCATCAACACCGTCAAGGACGCCTTCGAGCGCTTCCAGGTGAGTGCCGCACTGCAGGAGACCTGGGCCCTGATCAGCCGCGTGAACAAGTTCATCGTCGAGCGCGAGCCGTGGGCGCTGGCGAAGGACCCCCTGAAGGCCGACGCGCTCGATCGGACGCTGTACCACGCGGCGGACACGCTGCGCGTGATCGCCGCTCTGGTCGACCCTGTGATGCCGGACGCGTCCAGCCGGATCCGGCGGATGCTGGGCGTTGACGCCGAGCCGTGGACGGGGCTCGCGGTGGGGACGCTCGCGGCGGGCGCGCGCCTCGGACCGGTGGAGCCGCTCTTCCCGCGCATCGAGAAAACTGTGGAGGAACTACGAAGCATGACAGGACCGACTGAATCCGCGCCGGCCGGACCCGGCCCCGCTCCGAGCGAAGGGACCGCCGTGGCAGGCGTGCCTCAGGCGCCGCAGGATGCGCGCATCGGCATCGACGACTTCATGAAGGTCGAGCTGCGCGTGGCGAAGGTGCTCGAGGCGGAAGCCGTGCCGAAGTCGAAGAAGCTGCTGAAGCTGAAGGTCGACGTGGGAAGCGAGCAGCGGACGATTGTGGCCGGCATCGCCGAGGCGTATCAACCAGAGCAGCTCGTCGGCCGCACGATCGTGATCGTGGCCAACCTGAAGCCCGCAAAGCTGATGGGCGTCGAATCGAACGGCATGGTGCTGGCCGCAAGCCCCGAGGGTGGCCTGCCGACGCTCGTCTCGGTCGACCCGGCGCTCGCGCCTGGCTCGCGGGTACGCTGAAATGACGCCGGGTGTGATTTTCACGAGCGAACCGGTCGAAAATCACACCCGGCGTCATTTCTTGATCGACAGTCACTGTCACATTGCCGGACCGGAGTTCGCCGGCGACCTGGACGAGGTCGTGTCCCGGGCGCGGCACGCGGGCGTGGTCCGAGCGCTCGTCATTCTGGCGGCCGACGATCGACCGGAGTTGACGCAGGCGTCGGAAGTCAGCGCACGATGGCCGGAGGCACGGTTTGCGGTTGGCGTTCATCCCCATGCCGCCGGCGCCTTCGCCTCGGATCACGACGCCGCGACTCGTCTGGTGAGGGAAGCCATCGAGGCGCAGCCGCTGGCCCGGGGCGTCGGCGAGATCGGCCTCGACTACCACTACGACTTCTCCCCGCGAGAGGTCCAGCAGGAGGTGTTCCGCCGCCAGATCGGGCTGGCCCGCGAGTTGAAGCGTCCGATCGTGATTCACACCCGGGAAGCGGACGAGGACACGATACGGATTCTGAGAGAGGAGCGCGCCGGCGAGGTTGGCGGTGTCTTTCACTGTTTCACCGGCGACCGGGATATGGCCCGGCGCGGACTGGACCTCGGGTTTCACATGTCGCTGGCCGGGATTGTGACCTTCCCCCGCGCCACCGAGCTGAAGGAGGTGGCGCGGATGGTGCCGCTCGAGCGGCTGCTCATCGAGACCGACAGCCCATTCCTCGCGCCGGTTCCGCACCGGGGAACGCGCAACGAACCGGCCCGCGTCGGTCGCATCGCCGAGGTGATCGCCGAGCTGCGCGGAACGACGGTCGAGGCGATTGCCGGCGCCACGCGCGACAACTTCGAGCGACTGTTCACCCCGTAACTCCAAGCGATCACACGAATTAGACGACTCGTCGCGTTGACACTCATGCGCCGATATGCTCTGATCTGACAGCTTGAATCCCGCCGCACAGAAACCTTCCGCCGCCGCCCTCGCGCAGTTCTTCGAGCCGATTCGCGATGACCTGCGTGAGGTCGAGCGCGAGTTCGCCCGGCACGTGCAGTCGCAGGTCGCGCTGATTCCGACGATCGGCAGCTACATCCAGAACGGTGGAGGCAAGCGGATCCGCCCCGCTGTGCTGCTGATGGCGGCGCGGATGGCTGGATACGCCGGGGAGCGGGCGGTGCTGTACGCCTCGGTCCTCGAGTTCATTCACACCGCAACGCTCGTGCACGACGACATCATCGACGAATCCGAGCTGCGGCGCGGACGTGAGGCGGTGCACACCCGGTGGGGGAATCACGTCACCGTGCTCTTCGGCGACTTTCTCTATTTGAAGTCGATGTCGCTGGCGCTCACCCAGGGCGATCTCGAGGTCATCCGCCTGCTGTGCGACGTGACGCTCCGGATCGTGGAAGGCGAGATCTATCAGCTCACGAAGAATGGCGCGGTCGACCTGACCGAAGACGAGCATCTCGACATCGTCAGGCGCAAGACGGCCTATCTGTTTGCCGGCTGTGCCAGGATCGGCGGCATGCTGGGACCGACCACACGCGACCAGCAGGAGGCGCTGTGGGATTACGGCCTGAGCATCGGGATGGCCTTCCAGATCGTCGACGACCTGCTCGACTTCACCGGTGAAGAAGTCACGCTCGGCAAGCCCGTCGGCGGCGATCTGCGGGAGGGCAAGATGACCCTCCCCGTGATTCACATGCGCGCGTGCGGGGGGAGCCGGGCGGATCGGCTGCTTCGCAGGGTCGTGGACGCCCGCGACGTGACGCTCGAGGACTGGCGCGAGATTCGCGCGCTCCTGCTGCAGACCCGCTCGATCGAGTACGCCAGGCACGTCGCGTCCGACTACGTCGAGCGCGCCAAGAGGACGCTCTACAGCTTCCCCTCGTCTGAAGCCCGCGACGCGCTCATGTTCCTGCCGGACTACGTCATTTCACGGGATCACTAGTAATGCCAAATAATGCAAAATTCAAAATGCAAAATGCAAAAGAATCCGCGACTTTGCATTTTGAATTCTGCATTTTGCATTACGCCGGATGCGTATGGATCCGTCCTCTCGCATTGACAAGCTCCGCCGTCTGATTCGCCACCACGAAGAGCGCTATTACATCGCCAACCAGCCCGAGATCAGCGACGCCGAGTTCGACGCGCTGATGCACGAGCTCGAGCGGCTCGAGGCGGCGCATCCCGAGCTCGTCAGTCCGGATTCGCCGACGCAGCGGGTGAGCGGACGCGTGGCCGAGGGGTTTGCGACGGTGTCACACGCCGAGCCGATGCTGAGCCTCGACAACGCGTACACGGAGGAAGAGCTTCGAGCGTTCGACGAGCGCGTGCGGCGCGGGCTTGCTGCGTCGGCCGGCTCGCCCGATGCGGTCGGCTACATCTGCGAGCTGAAGATCGACGGGCTGAGCATTGCGCTCACCTACGTCGACGGCCGGCTCGAGAGAGCCGCGACGCGTGGCGACGGCACGCGGGGCGAAGAGGTTACGGCGAACGTCCGCACAATTCGGGCAATCCCGCTGAAGCTGGCGCACGCCGCGCCTGGCTCGATTGAAGTCCGTGGCGAGGTCTACCTGCCACGGCGAGCGTTCGAGAAGATGAACCAGGAGCGGATGGAGGCCGGTGAGCCGCTCTTCGCGAATCCACGCAATGCCGCGGCCGGCGCGCTTCGAAACCTCGACCCGGCCCTCGTGGCGCGCCGTGGCCTGCGGGCATATGTCTACCAGTTGGTCCTCGGTGCCGGCGCGTCGATCGATCCGCCCCGCACCCATGCCGAGACGCTCACAGCGCTGGCGACGTGGGGGCTGCCCGTCGAAGCGCACTGGCGGAGCTGCCTCGGGATCGGGGACGTCGTGGCCTTCTGCGAGGAGTGGGCGGACAAGCGCCGGGACGTCGGCTTCGACACCGACGGCGTGGTGACCAAGCTCGATTCCCTTGATGAGCGGCGGCGCCTCGGCAGCACCAGCAAGTTTCCCCGGTGGGCGATCGCGTTCAAGTTTCCGGCCGAGCAGAAGACGACGCTCCTCAAGGAGATCGCCGTGAACGTCGGCCGGACGGGCGCGGTGACACCCTTCGCCGTGCTCGAGCCCGTCTTCGTGGGGGGGACGACGGTCTCCATGGCCACTCTGCACAACGCCGACGACATCGCTCGAAAGGACATTCGCGAAGGCGACTGGGTGATTGTCGAGAAGGCCGGCGATGTCATTCCGCGCGTGGTGGGCCCGGTGGTCTCGAGGCGCCCGGCGAAGTCCAGGCCGTGGGTGATGCCGTCCACGTGTCCGCGGTGTGGCAGCCGATTGCACCGGTCCGAAGAAGAAGCCGTCATCCGCTGCGAGAACGTGTCGTGCCCCGCGAAGCTGCAGCGGGGCCTCGAGCACTTCGCCTCCCGAGGCGCCATGAACATCGAGGGACTCGGCGAGTCGCTCGTCGCCCAGCTGATTGCAGGCGGCCTCGTCCGTGACTACGCCGATCTCTACACGCTCACTGCGGATCAACTGGCCGGCCTGACGAGCACCTCCGAGCGCCACGACGGCAAGGTGATCGAGCGCCGATTCGGATCGAAGAACGCCGCGAAAGTGATCGAGCAGATCGATCGAAGCAAGGCCAACGACTTCTGGCGGGTGATCTACGGGCTCGGCATCCGGCACATCGGCGAGCGCGGCGCGCAGGTGCTCGCGCGAGCGTTTGGATCCATGGAGGTGCTGGAGGCGGCCTCGCTCGAGGCGCTGCAGGCGACGGACGAGATCGGACCCGTTCTGGCCGAGTCTGCGCGGAGCTGGCTCGACGAGCCGAGAAACCGGGCGCTCGTCACGCGACTGCGGGCCGTGGGCGTCCGCATGGAGGTTCCCGAATCAGAGCGGGCTCTCGGCGCGGGGTCGCGGCCTCTGGCGGGACGGACCTACGTCATCACGGGCACGCTGCCCTCCATGACGCGCGAGGAGGCCACCGGCGCGCTCGAGCGTCTCGGGGCGAAGGTGGCGGGGTCGGTCAGCAAGAAGACCACGGCCGTCATCGTCGGCGAGGAAGCGGGGAGCAAAGCTGAGAAGGCGAAGGCCCTGGGCGTGCCGATGCTGGACGAGGCCGGGCTCAAGGCTCTGCTTGGGGGCGCCTAAGCGAAATGCCCGATGCTCAATGCCCAACCAATGCTCAATGCCCAACCAATGCTCAATGCCCAAAGCCCAGAGCCGAGAGCCCAGAGCCCAGAGCCCAGAGCCGAGAGCCCAGAGCCGTATAATGATCGTGATGGCGCGACGGTTTCTGATCGTGACGGCCTGTCTGGTCGGTACCGTCACGTTCCTGATCGGATTGATTGTCGCCGGTTCGATGACACCGGCGCCCGCGCACTCGGCAACCGAGCCGAGGCGCGCCGTCATACGCCCCGGCAGGACATCCGGGCCCGGCCCGGCGGTCGCCTCGTTTGCCGATGTGGCGGAGCGCCTGAATCCGGCGGTGGTCAACATCGACGCCACGACGCGGGGCGGCGGGCGCGAGCGGTCGCGCTTCGATGCGCCGCCTGGAGAGACAACGGACCCGTTCGGGGGCCCGCCTGAGCGCGAGCGGCAGGGGCCGCGCCGAGGTGCCGGCACCGGATTCATCATCGATCCCGAGGGCTACATCCTGACCAATCACCACGTGGTCGAGGACGCGGAGCGCCTGACCGTGCGCCTGGCCGATGGCCGCAGCCTGAAGGCCGAGACCGTCGGCACCGATCCGGACACCGACATCGCGCTCATCCGGGTGTCCGCTTCCCGGCCGCTGCCCTACGCCGTGCTCGGCAACTCCGACACGCTGCGCGTCGGGGACTGGGTGCTCGCCATCGGAAACCCGCTGGCCTACGAGCACACCGTCACGGTCGGCGTGGTGAGCTTCATCGGCCGCAAACTGTTCGACGGGTCTCTCGATCGCTACATTCAGACCGACGCGGCGATCAACTTCGGCAACAGCGGCGGCCCGCTCGTCAACGCGCGGGGAGAGGTGATCGGGATCAACGCGGCCATCAGCTCACGGGCATCCAACATCGGCTTCGCCGTGCCGATCAACCAGGCGAGCGACATCCTCCCGCAGCTTCGCGAAGCTGGGCGCGTGTCTCGCGGGTACATCGGTGTGGCGCTGCGCGACGTCGATCCGGACCTGCAGCGGTCGCTCGGACTCAGTTCTTCGAATGGCGCGCTCGTGCAGGACGTCAGGGAGGGCTCGCCGGGCGCACGCGCCGGCCTTCGACCCTACGATCTGATCGTGGCCGTCGACGGCAAGCCGGTGGCGGGCAACGACGAGCTGATTCGGCTGGTGGCGTCGAGAAAGCCGGGAACGACGGCGACGCTGCACCTCGTGCGGGACGGCCGTGCGCTCAGCGTGCCGGTCAAGCTGGCGGAGCGGGCCGCGATTCGCGACGCCGAGCAGTCGTCGGACCTCTCGATGCGGGCCGGCCGCCCGGGATCGGCGCTCGGGATTTCGGTGCGTGACCTCGACGCGGAATTCGCGGAGCGCTTCAGCCTGCCGAAGAGCCTCGTGGGCGTGGTGGTCTCCCGCGTCGACCCGACGGGACCGGCCTTCGACGCCGAGATCGAGCGCGGCCACATCCTGCTCGAGATCAACCGCCAGCCTGTCCGATCGATCGACGACTACCGGCGCCTGACGGCCAACCTGCGGTCCGGCGAGGTGCTGGCCCTCTACCTGTTCAAGCCCGAGATCCCGCGGCGGGAGTTGCGGACCGTCAGAGTCGACTAGTGCCTGGCGCCGCGTGCGGGAAGGGGGAACTGTCACGCCCTCAGCCATGAAATCCAGGGTCCTTGTCATCGATGACGAACCGGCGATCCGCGACTCGCTGAGGATGATCCTCGAGTACGAGGACTATCACTTCGTCGGCGCGGCCAGCGGGCAGGAGGCGCTCGACGCGGTGCAGCGCGAGCGGCCGGACGTGGTCCTGCTCGACATCAAGATGCCAGGCGTCGACGGCATGGAGGTGCTGCGGAAGCTGCGCGCCCTCGACGAGACGCTGCCCGTCATCATGATCTCCGGCCACGGGACCACCGCCACCGCGGTCGAGGCGATCCGGTCCGGCGCGGTCGACTTCCTCGACAAGCCCCTCGGCAGCGAGCGCGTCATCGTCACGCTCCGCAACGTCCTCAAGCAATCGGCGCTCACGACGGAGAACCGCGACCTGCGCGTCGCGATGGAGGCCAAGTACGAGCTCGTCGGACAGAGTCCGGCGCTCCGCGGGGTCCTCGAGGCCGTCACGCGCGCGGCGCCGACCAACGCCACCGTCCTGCTGCTCGGCGAGAGCGGCGTCGGCAAGGAGCTCGTCGCCCGCACCATTCACCGGAACAGCCCCCGTGCGAGCCAGCGCTTCGTGCAGGTGAACTGCGCCGCCATCCCGGAGGAGCTGATCGAGTCCGAGCTCTTCGGCCACGAGAAGGGGTCTTTCACCGGGGCAACCGAGAAGCAGGTCGGCAAGTTCGAGCAGGCCGACCGCGGGACGATCTTCCTCGACGAAATCGGCGACATGAGCCAGAAGACGCAGGCGAAGGTCCTGCGCGTCCTGCAGGAGCAGGAGGTCGAGCGGCTCGGATCGGCCAGGACGATCAAGGTGGACGTCCGCGTGATCGCGGCAACCAACAAGAACCTGGACGAGGCCATCTCGCGCGGCGAATTCCGGGAGGACCTCTACTTCCGGCTCAACGTCATCCCGATCGTGGTGCCGCCCCTGCGCGAGCGGCGTGAGGACATTCCCCGGCTGGTCCAGCACTTCGCGAAGCGAACGGCGGAGGAGCACAACCTCAAGGCGAAGCGAATCGATCAGGCCGCCATGGACGCGCTGCAGCGGTACCGCTGGCGGGGGAACATCCGCGAGCTGCGGAATACCGTCGAGCGGCTTCTGATCATGTCGCCCGCGGAGGTCATCCGCGTGGAGGATCTGCCGGCGGAGATCCGCAGCGGCGACACGGCACCCCGGGCGGCTGTGGAGACCGACGGGGCCAGGGCGGGAGAGGCGGGACCGGCCGGGCCGGGGACGCTGCGTGAGTTCAAGGATGCCGCCGAGCGCGCGTACCTCGTGCAGAAGCTGCGCGAGACGAACTGGAACATTTCCCGGACCGCGGAGATCATCGACACCCCGCGCAGCAACCTGTACAAGAAGCTCGAGCAGTACGGCATCAAACAGGAAGTGGACGGGTAGCCGTTCACACTGCTCGGTTCTCGCTTCTCGGTTCGTGTTCAGTTTCAGGGTTCGGCGGGTCACTCGACGTGGTGTCACCAAGAACCCCGGTCCGAACGCCCGAACGCAGAACCGAACGTGAATCTGAACACGAACCGAGAACAGAGAAGCGAGAAGTGTGAACCTCGGTACGTCATAATGGTTCTTGTCGCAGTCAGCCAGACGACCGCTGCTTCCGGAAACCGCGACGTTTCGCGTAGTGCCGGGGGGAGAGGAAAGTCCGAACTCCGAAGGGCAGTGTGCCGGGTAACGCCCGGGCAGGGCAACCTGACGGATAGTGGCACAGAAAACATACCGCCCTTCGACTCGCCCCTCCGGGGCTCGCTCAGGGCAAGCCCATGATCACGGGCCTGCCTCGAGCGAACCCCGAAGGGGTGAGTCGAGAGGTAAGGGTGAAAAGGTGCGGTAAGAGCGCACCGCGCCGACGGCAACGCCGGTGGCAGGCAAAACCCCGCACGGAGCAAGACCAAATAGGGTGGCGATCGAGGACGGCCCGTCCGAAGCCACCGGGTAGGTCGCCCGAGTCAGTGAGCGATCACTGGCCTAGAGGAATGGTCGTCCCGCCGTCGCTCGGAAGCGCCGTGAGGCGCGGCGAGCGAAGGCGGACAGAATTCGGCTTACCGGCTGGCTGCGACTCTTTGTCCACTCCCGTCGTCCCGCCAGGTGACGGACGTACAATGCTGCTATGACGACTCGGGGCATTCTCGTGGCGGCGGCGCTTCTCGGCGCAGTGGCCGTCGGCATCGCGCAGACGCCGCAGGGACGGCAGAGCGAGGGCGCACTGCAGCGGCGGCCCGGCGCGGACCGCGAGCCGGAGTTTCCGGCCCCCACCATTCGCCAGTACAAGCCGAAGTCGACCTTGGTCGTGCCGCAGCACCCGACGCCGCGCGCGAAATTCCCGGTCATCGACATCCACAGCCACCACAACATGCCGCTCTCGGCGGCGCAGTTCGACACGATCGCCGAATCGATGGACGCGTTGAACCTGCGGATGCTCGTCAACTCCACCGGCATGACAGGGGAGCGCCTGGTTGCCAGCGTGGCCGCGATCCGGGCAAGCCGGCACCGGGACCGGATGGTGCAGTTTGCGACGATCAGTTTCCGCGACGTCGGGCCGGGTTTTGGTGTGCGCGCCGCGCGCCAGCTGGAGGCCGACGTCAAAGCCGGGGCGCCAGGCGTGGGCGAGATCGGCAAGGGCTTCGGACTGCAGTCGCGAAAGGCCGACGGCTCGCGGCTCAAGCTCGACGACCCCGAGCTCGACCCGATCTGGGAAACGGCCGCGCGGCTGAACATTCCGGTCTTCATTCACACCGCCGACCCCCAGGAGTTCTTTCAGCCAATCACCTACACGAACGAGCGCTGGCTCGAGCTGGCGTTGTATCCGGAGCGGCGGTACCCGTCGGATAAGTTCCCCTCGTTCGAGACACTGATGGGCGAACGCGACCGGTTGTTCAGACGGCACCCGAAAACGACCTTCATCGCGGCGCACCTGGGATGGCACGGCAACGACCTGGGGAGACTCGGCAGGATGTTCGATGAGATGCCGAATCTGTACACCGAGCTGGGAGCCGTGTTGTACGAGCTGGGCCGGCAGCCACGGGCCGCGAGAGAGTTTCTCGTGAAGTATCAGGACCGCGTGCTGTTCGGGAAGGACAACTACCAGCCGGACGAGTTCCCCTACTACTGGCGCACCCTCGAGACCGCCGACGAGTACTTCGACTACTACCGCGACTATCACGCCTTCTGGAAGCTGTACGGACTGGCGCTGCCGGACGAGGTGCTCAAGAAGCTGTACTACCAGAACGCGTTGAGACTCGTTCCCGGCCTCCCCCGCACGGGGTTTCCGCAGTAAGCATGGCTCACTATCTGGTCACCGGCGGAGCCGGGTTCATTGGGTCTCACCTGTGCGAGGAACTGATCCGGCGCGGTGAGCGCGTTCGCGTCGTCGACAGCTTGATCACCGGAAAGCGCTCGAACCTGTCGCACCTGCCGCAGGTCGAGTTCCTCGAAGGCGATCTGGCGGACATCGACGTCGCCAGGAGCGCCGTCGAGGGCATGGACTACGTGCTCCACCAGGCAGCGATTCCCTCCGTGCCGCGATCGGTCGAGGATCCCATCACGTCGAACCGGGCCAACATCGACGCGTCGCTCAACGTGCTCGTGGCCGCGCGGGACGCCGGCGTGCGCCGCGTCGTCTACGCTGGATCCTCGTCCGCGTACGGCGACGCGCCGGCGCTGCCCAAGGTGGAGACGATGGGCACGGCGCCGCTGTCGCCATATGCGCTGCAGAAGCTGGTGGCGGAGCAGTACTGCCAGATGTTCACGAGCCTCTACGGCCTCGAGACCGTGACCATCCGTTATTTCAACGTCTTCGGCCCCCGCCAGGATCCGTCCTCGCCGTACTCGGGGGTGATCTCCCTGTTCATCAGCGCGCTGTGCGAGGGACGCCGGCCGGCGATCTTCGGCGACGGCGAGCAGACGAGGGATTTCACCTACGTGGCCAATGTCGTCGACGGCGTGCTGCGCGCCTGCCAGGCGCCCGGCGCGAGCGGGGAAGTGATCAACGTGGCGACCGGCGGGCGCATCTCCCTCAACCGGCTCTTTGCCGCGTTGCGGAGTCTGATCCGTCCCGAGTCCCGGGTCCCGAGCCCCGAGTCCCCAGTTGGAATAGCCGTCGAGCCGATCTACAAGGACCCGCGCGCCGGAGATGTGCGGGACTCACAGGCCGACATCGGCAAGGCGCAGCGGCTGCTCGGCTACCAGCCCGTGGTCAGCTTCGAGGAAGGACTCGACCGCACCGTGGCGTGGTACCGCGAGTCGGCCGTGGCGGGACAGAGAGCCTGATTGGCCGGAGGTTGGACATGCGTGTGAAGCTCCTCGCGGCGATTGCCTTGTCGCTGTGCGTGACACAGCCGGCGCGCGCCCAGTCGCAGTTCCAGGTGTTTGCCAGCGTCGTCGACGCGGCCGGAACACCCGTGACGGCGCTGGCGCTTACCGACCTGCGCGTCCAGGAGGGCGGGGTCGAAGCCAGGGTCGTCTCCGTCGAGCCGATCAACTGGCCCGTGAAGCTGCAGTTGCTCGTGGACAACGGCCCGGGCCTCGGCGGTCCGAATCTGCAGATTCTCAGAGACGGAATGAGGGGCTTGTTGAACGCGCTTCCCGAGGGCGTCGAGGTGACCATCGTGACCACGGCGCCGCAGCCGCGGTTTCTCGTCCGGGCGACGACCGACAGAAAGGCCCTCATCGACGGCATCGGGCGTGTCTCGCCGGACGAAAGTGGGAGCCGGTTCGTCGAGTCGCTGCAGGAGGCGACACAGCGAATCGAGAGGGACAAGACCGACCACTTCCCCGTCATCGTCTCCGTGACCTCGGGCGTCGGCGATTTCGACGTGCTCGAGCGCGACGTCAACCGCATCTTCGAGCGGCTGCGGCGCCGCCCGATGACCGTTCACGTCGTCCTGCTGTCGATGACCCGCGGGGGCGCGCTCATCGGGGCCAATCAGACGCAGGTGGGCATGGCGGTGACCGAGTACACGCGCGGCCGCTACGAGAACATCGCCGCTGCCACGCGCCTGAATTCACTGCTGCCCGAGCTCGGGCAGCAGGTAGCGGCGGGGCACGAGAAGCAGAGCCACCAGTTCCGGCTGACGGTCGAGCGGCCCGCGGGCGTGAAGGGCGACGTTGGCCAGGTGTCGGCCGGGGCGCGTCCCGGGCTCGTCCTGCGCGGGTTGTCGATGGACGGCCGGCACGACTGACCACGCGCCGCCCTCGAGGGCGCGGAGGAGCGATGAAGACAATCCTGAGAGCAGGCATGGTGGCCGTGGTGGCGATCGTGTGGTCCGGCCTCGCCTGGGCCCAGTCGACGACGACGAACTCGTTGCCGTCAGACGCGGAGATTCGCGCGATCCTCGCCGAGCGGGTCGACACCCATCGTCAAAGCGTCGGCATTGTTGCCGGTGTCATCGATTCCTCGGGCAGGCGGATCGTGACCTACGGCCGCGCGGCGGCTTCCGGCGCCGTGCCGCTCGATGGCGACACCGTGTTCGAGATCGGCTCGATCAGCAAGGTCTTCACCGCGCTTCTCCTGAGCGACGCAGTGGCGCGGAAGGAAGCGTCCCTGAGCGACCAGGTCGCGACGCACCTGCCTGCCGTCGTCACGGTGCCTGAGCGGGGGCGAGCCATCACGCTTCAGGACCTCGCGATGCACGTCTCCGGGTTGCCGCGGCTTCCCGCCAACATGCAGCCGAAAGACCCGCTCAACCCGTACGCGGACTATTCGGTGGAGCAGCTCTACCAGTTCCTGTCGGGCTATCAGCTTCCGCGCGACGTGGGTGCCTTGTACGAGTACTCGAACCTGGGCGGCGGACTCCTCGGACATGGTCCCCCGGCGCCCGCCAGGGTGGTCAGGTCCCAGTTCTTTGCCGGCTGCAGCGCCCGATCGTGGCCGGGCGCAAGATGCGCGCGCATGGCCGGCGTCAACGTGATGCTCGTGTTCGTCATGCCGAGCGGACCGGTGATGCGCGCCTTCACGAGCGCCTCGTAGTCCATGCCGGCGCGCCGCGCCGGCCGCGTTTCTGACGATCTCTCGCGAGGGCAGCCGGTTCCTCGTCCAACTGACGGGACAACCTGTCTTCGAGATCTTCGCCGAAGGCGAGAAGGACTTCTTCCTCAAGGTTGTGGACGCGCAGCTGACCTTCGAGACCGATGCCGAAGGCAAACCAGAGGCAGTCGTCCTGCACCAGCTCGGACGCGACCAGCGCGCCGCGCGCGTGAACTGAACGGGACGCCGCCCGGCCGGGGCTGGGCGGCGTGGCTGAATGGCCCGATACTCTGAGTGATCGGGCATGGAATCACCAGCCGCACATCTCCCTGAACACGACTCGATTGGCGTCCTGACGCGAGGGATCGAGGTCTGCTCGATCCTGGCCGCCCTTGCTCTGCTCGCCGCGAATCTTGTTCGCATTTCGGCGGAGGGTCTGCTCGGGCACTGGTGGGCGCCCCTGGTGATTCTGGCGGCGGCCTTCGGCGCGGACTTCGTGTCGGGGCTGGTGCACTGGACGGCCGACACGTGGTTCAGCGAGACGATGCCCGTCCTGGGGCGCAGGTTCCTGAGGCCCTTCCGCGTCCATCACGTCAACCCGGAGGACTTTCTCCGCCGCGACCCGATCGACTGCAACGCCGACGTCGCCATGCTGAACATCCCAATCCTGACCGCCGCGCTCTTGACGCCGGTGATGACCGAGGCAGGCGGCGCGCTGTCGCTCGCGCTCGCTGCGTTCGCGGCGGTCTCGCTCCCCACGAATCAAGTGCATCAATGGGCGCACATGCCCGTGCCGCCGGCTCCGGTCGGGTGGCTCCAGCGTCGCGGGCTCATCCTGAGCATCGAGGAGCACGCGCGGCATCACCAGGAGCCGTATGTGGCGAACTACTGCATCGCGACCGGATGGTGCAACCGGTGGTTGTCGTCGGTGAACTTCTTCCCGGCATGCGAGCGCCTCGTCTCGTGGATATCCGGCGTCGAGCCGCGTGCCGACGAGAAGGTGTTTCAGGACCAGTGGTGACGCCCCCGTCCTCCAAAGCGTTCGGGTCCGGCTGGCTGAGCGGCGTCTCTTCAGTGGCGCTCGGCGTAATCGGGCTGGGCGCCGTCCTCTGTTTCCACTATCCGTCGCTGCTCACGGTTCCGGAGCTGCGGGCGCTGTATCCCGTCCCCTTCATCCGGGCGCTGCTGCACCTCGTGCTGGTCCTGTCGTTCGTCGCAGGCGTCATCAGCGTGTGCCTGCGTCGCCGGAAGATCCTGGGGATGACCGGCATCGGCCTGACGCTACTGGCCGCGCTCCTCGGCGGCTCGCGCGTGCCGCTCGACGGGGAGCTGCGGAGCGGACCCTTCCTCGGCCTCGACTGGTTCATCCTCAACCTGATGGCGTACTCGGCGGTGTTCATCCCGCTCGAGCGCCTCTTTGCGCGCCTGCCCGAGCAAGGCGTGTTCCGGCGCCACTGGCGGACGGACCTCGTGTATTTCTTCCTGAGCGCGCTGCTCCTGCAGGTGACGACGCTGCTGACGATGAGGCCGGCGATGACGCTGTTTGCGTGGGCGGCGTCGGCGGACGTGCAGCGTGTCGTGGCCGCCCAGCCCTTCGTGGTGCAGTTCGCGGCCATCCTGTTTCTGACCGACCTGGTGCAGTACTGGATTCACCGCGCGTTTCACCGCGTGCCGCTGTTGTGGCGCTTCCACCGGATCCATCACTCGGCTGACGTCATGGACTGGCTGGCCGGATCGCGACTGCACCTGGTGGACGTGGCGGTCACGCGCGGGTTGACCTACGTGCCGATCTACGTGCTGGGATTCGCCGAGGCGCCGCTCTACGCGTACGTCGCGTTCGTCAGCATCCAGGCGACGTTCATCCACGCCAACGTGCGCTTCCGCTTCGGCCCGCTGCGCTGGGTGCTGGCCACGCCGCAGTTCCACCACTGGCACCACGGCGCGGAGCGTGAGGCGGTCGACAGGAACTTCGCGGTGCACCTGCCGCTGCTGGACCTCGCCTTCGGCACGTGTCACCTGCCGAAGGATCGCTGGCCCTCCTCGTACGGCCTTGCCGATGGGACGGGCGTCCCGTCCGGCTACGTCCGTCAGCTCGTCGATCCCTTCACCTCCAAGTAGACGCAAACCGCAACCGTGGTTCACGACCGCGGCAGTCGCTCCCGGCGGTCGTGTCGGCGCGCGCCGTCAACCCGTGTCCGCTCAACGAGCTGCGGCGACAGCCGGCCGTGAGGCGGAGCGGCGGCGCCCTTGCTCTTCGATCGCGCGTCCCGGCGGGCTCGTGATGAGACGTGCACCCAGCCCGTGTTCTCGCCTGCCCTGGCCGGGACGTTTCGCGCGAAGGGGAGCCTCATGGCAGGTCGCCGCGCAACGACTCACGTCCCGAAGCGTCCGCACGTTCCCGCGTCCACGCGAGACCGCGCCTGCCAGATGCGGACAGGAGGCAACTGATGATTCGCATCGTAACGGCGGTTCTCGTGATCCTCGGGCTCGGTGTGGCGGTGAGCGCGGCGCAGGAAAGCGGGCGGCGGACGCCACCACCGCAGCCGCCGCTGGCGCAGGTCGCCTCGGCGTCCTCGTCCGCGCCGATCAACCTGAACACGGCCAGCGTGGCGCAGCTCGAGACACTGCCCGGCATCGGCAAGGCGACGGCCGAGCGGATCCTCGAGTACCGCCAGAAGAACGGCGGGTTCAAGAAGGTCGAGGACCTGATGAACGTGCGCGGCGTGGGGGAGAAGAGCTTTCTGAAGCTGAAGCCCCTGGTCACGGTGGCCGCCGCAAAGACCGAGCGGGTGGAGCGCTAGTGTGCGGGCCTGGTCGCGGGCGCTGCGAACGCGCTGGTGGCGCCCGCGGCCATGGTGCTTCCGGTCCGCCGAGGGGCACACGCTCGTCGACGTGCTCTTCACGTCGTCGCTGCTGTGCATTCTGGCCGGCATCAGCGTCCCCGGCCTGCTGGCCAACGTCGACCGGTCGCGCGGGGCGGCCGCCGCACGCTACCTGGCTGCGCGCGCGGCGCTGGCGCGAGCCCAGGCCGTCGGCCGCTCGGCCGTCGTCGCGCTGCATTTCGCGCAGGATGCTCGAGGCATCTCGTTCTCAGTGGTCCAGGATGGCAACGGCAACGGCGTGCTCAGCCAGGACATCGCCTCGCAGATCGATCGGGAGGTCGAGGCGCCGGTGCTGCTCTCGGATCTGTTTCCCGGTGTCTCGATCGGGCTGACGCCAGCGGCTCCAGCGGCCCAGGCCGTTGCGCTCGGCGGCACGATGATTCTGTCTTTCACTCCTACAGGGACAGCCACCTCCGGCAGCGTCTACGTCCGCGGCCGCGACGGCACGCAGTGGGTCGTGCGGGTGCTGGGCGTCACGGCGCGTGCGCGCGTGCTGCGGTACGTGCCGGCATCGAACACGTGGGTCAATGCCGACTGATGCCTCGGGATCCGGGACTCGGGATCCGGGACTCGGGATTCGGGATTCGGGATTCGGGATCTTGGAGCGCCGGCGCGCGGCGCGTCTCGTTCCCGACCCGCTCGCACCGCTGGCGCGTGTACGACTCCGCACGGGACGGGAGCTCAACGTGGTCGACGTGTCGCCGCTCGGGGCCCTCGTCGAAGGACCGACGCGGCTGCTGCCCGGCACGCACCTGGACGTGCACATCACGGGTGCTCAGGGACGTGTGCTCGTCCGCGCGCGGGTGGTGCGCTGCGCTGTGTGGGGTCTCACGTCGGATGTGGTTCAGTATCGCGGCGGGCTGGCGTTCGGGGCGCTCATCGATCTTGCGCCGCCGTCTACGCCGGCTCAGGAGGGCGCACACGAGTAGGCAAATTGAAAAGCCCAAACCGGACGGCTACGATGACTGGCGATGAAGTCGAAGTCGGTGAGCGGGTATTCTCCCGGGTCCCGCGAGAATCTCGAACGATTCCGGCAGGGCTGCAGGCAATGGGATCGCGGTGACACGAGTCGCGCTTTTTCGTCGTTCCTGGCTGGCGCGAGGGCCGGAGACTCGAGTTCACAACTGAACCTGGGTTACTTCTATGACCGAGGTCTGGGCGTGGTTGCGAGTCAGGAGAAGGCACTCCATTGGTATCTCCGAGCATGGAAGCAAGGAAATGCGAGTGCGGCGGCAAACATCGCGACGATTCATCGGGACCGCGGCTCTATGCGGCGGGCGATTCGGTGGTTCGGCCTGGCGCTACGACACGGAAACACGGACAGCGCTTTGGATCTTGGTGAGGTGTATCTCCAACTTGGAGCAGACTCCAAGGCGATCCCGCTGTTGATGAAAGCCCACCGAGCGCGGCGCGTGACGCCCGCGACTCGTGAGCGGGCCAAGGCCCTATTGGACAGGCTCAAATCCTCCAACGAGCGGAACTCGCGTCCGGCGAAGGGGCGTAAGCGGAGCCATGTTCTCCAGAGGTCGCGCCCGAAACCGCCCGGGTAGTTGACTCCGTCGTTCTCGCGCCCACACGCTGGACG
>Ga0209640_10000275_pt1 | contig 38987 bp, 31 predicted proteins | sample RifCSP10_1_FD_184018 | JGI IMG/M metagenome (GOLD analysis project Ga0209640, IMG submission 184018) | Soil microbial communities from Rifle, Colorado - Rifle CSP2_sed 10_1 (SPAdes) (version 2) | ecosystem: Environmental > Terrestrial > Deep subsurface > Rock core/Sediment | place: Rifle... | reverse complement strand
TGCGAGAATTGAGACGGGCGATCACCGAGGAGATCTACACTGCCTTGGGGCTCACCCCGGACACCCGCCTGCGGCATGTGTTGAATCCGCTGGTCTGGGCGTCCGTCCGGCGCTTTGTTGAGATCGCCGATCGCTTCGATCAGGCCGCCGGACAGGGCAGCTTCCCGGAGGCCGCCCGCGTCGTGCTCTCGCGGTTCATCACCCGGCTCGAGGTCGATGGCGGCGATTCGGTTCCGCGTAAGGGGCCCTTGCTGGTGGCGGCCAATCATCCGGGGGCGGCCGATGTCCTGGCGATCGCAGCCAGCCTGCCGCGGACGGATCTGAAGGTCGTGGTCAGTTCGTTACCCTTCCTCCGAGGACTGCCGAACTCTGCCCGGCACTTCATTTACACCGCGCATGAAAACTCCCATCAGCGGATGGAGGTCATTCGCTCGTCCATCCGGCATCTGCGGGAGGGAGGCTCACTACTGATCTTTCCGCGCGGGGTCGTTGAGCCGGATCCCGAATTGCTGCCCGGCGCCGACGAGTCTCTGGCCGAGTGGTCCGCCAGCCTCGGAATCATCGCCCGGGCCGTACCGCAGGCCAAGGTGGTCCCGGCGATCGTGAGCGGTGTGATCGCCCGCCGAAGCTTGCGGAATCCGGTGACCCGCCTGCGCAGCGAGCCGCGGGAGCGCCAGAAACTGGCTGAGATTATCCAGATTCTCCAGCAGATGGTGTCACCGCTCCGGCCCGCCGTATCGGCCCGCTTGAGCTTCGGCCGGCCAATTCGGGCGATCGGCGAAGACGCCCGAGCGGTCACCCAACAGGTGGTCGAGACCGCCAGGCGACTGCTCGCCGAGCACATGGCTACCGCTTAACTCGGTTGGATCGTGCCGGCCGCTCTGGCGGAACCCACCCCCCAAAACCTCCACCCGCAGGCTCGAGCCCCTCTCGAATCCCAACCCAGCTACCGCTCCACCCGAGGCGAATCGCGTGACGCCTGAGATAGCCCTGGTGCTGGTTATCCTGATCGGCGCGTTTGTCTTGCTGGTCAGCGAGAAGGTGCGGATGGACGTGGTGGCATTACTCGTGCTGGGCAGCCTGGCGCTCACCAACCTGGTCGATCCGGTTCAGGCCCTTTCTGGCTTCAGCAGCCCGGCGGTAGTAACGGTATGGGCGGTGTTCATCCTGAGCGGTGGCCTCACCCGCACCGGCATCGCAAATCTTATCGGGCGCCAGGTGCTGAGGGTGGCCGGCCGGGGGGAGGCCCGCCTGGTCGCCGCGATCATGCTCACCGCCGGGCTGATGTCATCGGTCTTGAACAACGTGGGAGTTGCCGCCCTATTGCTGCCGGTCGTCATGGATCTTGCCCGGCGAACCGGACGCAATCCGTCTCGGCTCTTGATGCCTTTGGCCTTCGGGGCGCTGCTGGGCGGGGTGACCACATTGATTGGGACTCCGCCAAACATCCTGGTCAATGACGTACTGGCCGATTACGGGCTGACCCGCTTTGAGTTCTTCGACTACACACCGGTTGGCGTGGCAGTGCTGCTGGCCGGAGTTTTGTTCATGGTGTTGATCGGAAGGCACTTGTTGCCCGAGCGGGATATCACGAAGGAATCGGCCCGGGCCGACCTCGGTCAGATCTTCGGCTATCGGGAGCGGATGGCGATCCTGCGCCTGCCAGCCGACTCATCGCTGTCCGGCCACACGCTCGCAGCCAGCCGACTGGGCGCCGCGCTGGGATTGAACGTCCTCGCAATCCTGCGGCCTCAGGATCGACTGCTGGCTCCCGGTCCAAATGCTGTACTGCGGGCAGGCGATCAGTTGATCGTCGAGGGGCTGCTCACCCGATTGGAGGAGCTGCAAGCGCGGGATAATCTTCAATTGGACGATCGGCCGGTAGACCTGACCGAGCTCGTGTCAGCCGAGGCCGAGTTTGCCGAAGTTCAGGTCGCGGCCAACTCGGCGCTGGTCGGCCAAAGCCTGGCGCAGATCGGTTTCCGTCATCAATTCGGGGTGAACATTCTGGCCATTCGCCACGATGGGCAGCTCCGAAGATCCGATTTGCAGGAACGTCCGCTGTATGTCGGAGATGCCCTACTGATTCACGCGACCCAAGTGCAGTTGAAGTTCCTAGCTGAGCTGCCAGACTTCGTCACCGTCTCCCAGCTTTCACCTCCGGAGGTTGAGAAGGAATATCGGCTCCGCGAGACGCTGCTATCGCTTGTCATCCCGCCCGAGTCCATCCTGGCGGGCCGGACCTTGGCCGAGAGCCGATTGGGCGACGCTTTCGGCCTCTCGGTATTGGGGATCAAGCGAAACGGGAAGACCCAGCTCGCACCGCACCCGGAAGACCGGTTAGAGGCGGGGGATCAATTGCTGGTGGAAGGTCGGCCGGAGGACCTTGAACTGCTGCGCGGGTTGCGGGAGCTGATCGTGGATCGGGAGTCGCCGATCGACTTGACCCAGCTGGAATCGGACCTGGTGGGGCTGGCCGGCGTGGTGCTTTCGCCCCAATCGACTCTGAATGGCAAGACATTGCGTGAGCTGCACTTCCGGGAGAAGTACGGCTTGAGCGTGCTGGCCATCTGGCACAGCGGGACCCCTCGCCGCTCGAATCTGCGGGACATCCCTCTCCGATTCGGTGGCGCGCTGCTGCTCTACGGCTCGCGACAGAAGGTCAAAGTTCTGGGCAGAGAGCCTGACTTCCTGGTGCTGACCGAAGAGGCCCAGGAGCCGCCGCGGCTTGGCAAGGCGCCGGTGGCCGCGCTGGTGATGCTCGGGGTGTTTGCGCCAGTCATCCTGGGATGGATCCCGATTGCGATCGCGGCGATTGTCGGTGCAGCCTTGATGGTGCTGCTCGGGTGCCTCACGATGGAGGAAGCCTATCGGGATATCGAGTGGCGGGCGGTATTTTTGATTGCCGGGATGTTGCCGCTTGGGATCGCCATGCAGCAGACCGGCGCAGCAGCTTACCTGGCAGACCAATTGGTCGGGCTCATCGGGTCGCCGGGACCCCTCGGGGTTATCGCCGGGCTGTTTCTCTTTACCGCCCTAATCACTCAGGTCATGCCTACCCCGGCGGTTGTACTTCTTCTCGTCCCCATCGCCATCAGCACGGCTGGGGCCATGGGCATGTCACCTTACGCGATGACCATGGTCGTCGCCGTCGCTGCCTCGGGCTGCTCCTTCAACCCTGTGTCACACCCGGCCAACAGCCTGGTCATGGGTCCGGGCGGCTACCGATTCAGTGACTTTTTCAAGGTCGGAATCCCACTGACCGCTGTGATCCTGGTCGTTGTGCTGATCGTGCTTCCGCTGTTCTGGCCGCTTTAGGAAACGGAGGGTCGCATGAATCGCTTTCTCCTGGTCAGCTGGTCCGCCCTCGCCGCGCTGGCGGCTTGCACCCCTCAGCCCGCGGCCTCACCCAGCCCAAGCCCGAGGCCGACCGCAGTTCCTACTACTCCGGCCCCGCCGACCGCGGTGCCCAGCCCGACGATCGAACCGATCCGAGTGGACACCGAGACCTTCGACACTCTTCGATCGGTCGACATCCCGTTCGCGGATCCCGCCGACCTGGCTCGCCGCTTGAAGGGCGTTACCCAGGAAATCCCGGACAGCCTCGAACCGCCTGCCGGGCCGCGGCTGCCTGGGGCGCGAGACACCTTCTGGATCACCAATGGAGAGGACGAGCAGGTCCAGGTGACGGCGACCTTGAACTTCGTGACGGAGCATGCCTATTTCTGGGTCCAGGACGAAGTTCAGTATGAGCAAGCCGACCTGGAGGCCCTGGCTGATCGATTCGAGAATGGCATCTATGCCACCGATCGGTCGTTCTTTGGCAGCGAGTGGAGTCCGGGTATCGACGGAGACCCCCACATCTACATCGTATATGCCCGCCGGTTGGGGATCGACATCGCGGGATACTTTTCGTCGGTCGATTCGCTTCATCCGTTGGTTCGGGACACCTCGAATGGCCACGAGATGTTTGTATTCAATGCCGATAACGTAGACCTTGCGGATGAATTCACTTACGGGGTGCTGGCCCACGAGTTCCAACACATGATTCACTGGAACGTCGATATTGACGAGGTGCTCTGGCTCAATGAGGGCTTCTCGGAGCTGGCGGTCCACCTCAATCGGCTCGGCACCGCCGGCTTTCACACGTTCTACACCGACGATCCGATAGCCTCGCTCAACGATTGGCCCAACTCGGAGGAATCCGCCATCGCGAATTACGGCGCGGCTTCGCTCTTCACGCTGTACTTCTACAATCGCTTTGGCCCCGAGTTGACCAAGGCTCTCGTCGCCCATCCGGCAAATGGTCTGGAGGGGATCGATGCGGTCTTCGCCGAGTCGCGCCTGATCGATCCAATCACCGACACACCCGTCACCGTCGAGAGCACGGTGCTGGATTGGGCAATCGCCAACTACCTATCCGATGTCCAGGTACTCGACGGCCGCTTTGGCTATCCAGGATTCCCGGACTTTCGGCCCGCCCGGCAGACCGTCACCCTGGTGGAGTGCGAACCGGGGCCGGCGGAACATCAGGTCAACCAGTTCGCGCCGAACTACATCCGGATGATCTGTCCCGGCCAATACACCCTGGCCTTCGACGGGGCCGAGCAGACCCGATTGCTGGATGCGGAACCGCACTCCGGTGAGTACAGCTTCTGGTCCAACAAGGCCGATCAGGCCGACATGCGGCTGAGCCAATCCTTCGATTTCAGCGCGGTTAGCGCGCCCATCACCCTCAGCTACTGGACCTGGTACGACATCGAGCGCGACTGGGACTATGTGTACTTGCTGGCCTCCGAAGACGGCGAAAGCTGGGAGTTCATCCGGACTCCGAACGGCACCGACCGCAACCCGACCGGGGGCAACTACGGATGGGGCTATACCGGAATCACGCGTGGCTCGGAATGGATCGAGGAGACCGTGGAGCTCTCTGCCTTTGCCGGCAAGCAGGTGACCCTCAGGTTTGAATACGTGGAGGATGCCGGGGTCAACGGGGAAGGGATGCTGCTGGACGACATCTCCATCCCCGCCATCGGCTACGCCACCGACTTCGAGCAGGACGAAGGGGGCTGGACCGCTGAAGGCTGGGTGCGGGTGAAGAACGTACTGCCGCAGACCTTCCGCCTAGCCTGGATCACCTTCGGAGACCCGGCCACGGTTCAGTACATCCCGGTGGGAGTAAACAACACCGCCGAGATCGCCATGGAGATCGGTGAGGACGGTCCAGCCCAAGCCCTGGTCATCGTGCCGACCACCCGCTACACTCGCCAGCCGGCGACTTACACTCTCAGTTTCTCGGATTGAGGCTGGGCGGCCTCCTCCTCCAAGGGGATCACCCACAGGCAGCCGACCGAGATGCCGCCCGGATTCTGATCGAGCTCGGACTGCGAGAGGGAATAGGGTCCCAGCGACAGGACGTAGCGGGCCGTAAATGGGGCGAGAAAGTTCAGCGAGTTCTGGCTCCCGCCCTCGTTCTCAAACGAGTCGAGCAGGAACATCTGCGAGTCGCTGATCGAGGTCGTCCCGTAAGGGAAATCGGTCCGGATTTCATACTCGAGCTGCTCTTCCAGGTCGACGTAGAACAGCAGCCGGCCGCTGGTGGAAATCAGCCGCAGCGGGTAACAGATCTCTCCCACCAGCGCAGGCGGCGCCACAAAGCTACGCAGCAGATGGACCAGCGATCCCCGCCGAGCCCCGGATCCGGGCAGCGGGTCTTGAGCCAGGATCGTCCCGACCGGCAGCCCCAGATCCAACACATCGTGGTAGACGAAGTTCAGCCCGCTCCGCAGCACCTGCGAGCGGGCATCCCGGTAGTGCAGCCCAGTGACATCCGGGACCGGCACGAAACCGGCCGGAAGCGGCGTGACGCTCGGCGTGGCTGTCGGAGTCGGCGCCTCGGTTGCGGTCGGCAGCGGGGTCTCGGTCTGGGTCGGCTCCGGCGTCGGTAACTCCGTCGCCGTGGGGGCCTCGGTGGGAAGAACCGCGGCGGTCGGACTGGCCGTCGGGAGAGCGGCGGGCGCTGCGGTTGGGGGCGCTCCTGGCAGCAGGCCACAGCCGGCCGCCCAAACCGCCAGCAACAGTACAGAAGTTATGTGAGTTCGCCGGGTCAGAGGCAACACCTGGGGCTCGACGGGATTCTGCCCTAGGAACTCCGCCGGCACAAATTCAAAGGGGGCGGCGCGGCCGTAGATCTTGATCACCGCCGGGCCCAGCCGCCACCGGGCACGGCCCCACTGGACTAAGCCTCGGCCGGACCCTCGGCCTCCGCAGCGTGATTCCCGGCCACGTAGGCCTGCCGCAATCTGATTGGCCTAGCCTCCCGGGCCCGCAGTTGCAGGTTCAGCGTTTCCACGAACACCGAGAAGGCCATGGCGAAATAGATGTAGCCCTTCGGAATGTGGAAGTCGAGTCCTTCCGCGATGAGCGAGACTCCGATCAGCAGCAGAAAGCTGAGCGCCAGAATCTTAACCGTGGGCCGCTCGCTCACGAAGCGGCTGATCGGCCCGGAAGCGGCCAGCATGATCAGTACCGCGATCACGACCGCAGCGACCATTACCTCGAGATGCTCGGCCATCCCGACCGCGGTGAGCACCGAATCGAGCGAGAACACGATGTCCAGCAGCATGATCTGGATCACAACCCCTCGGAACGATGGGATGACCCGGGCAGAACCCGCCCCGGACTTGCCTTCCAGCTTGTCGTGAATCTCAAAGGTGCTCTTGGCCAATAGGAACAAGCCGCCGGCCATCAGGATGATCGAGCGGCCGGAAATCTCTTTGCCAAATGCCGTGAACAGCGGCGCGGTAAGCCCGATCAGCCAGCTCAGCGAAAACAGCAAGGCAATTCGAGTTCCCATTGCCGCCAGCAGACCGGTTCGGCGGGCCCGGCTCTGATCAGGCCCGGGGAGCTTGCCGGCCAAAATGGAGATGAAAACGATGTTGTCGATTCCGAGCACGATCTCCAGCGCGGTGAGGGTCAGCAGTGCGATCCAGATTTCGGGGTCGCTAATCCAGTCCATGGCTATGATTCCAATTCTCGGGCAGCCGCTAGGCCCAGTCCCGTACGGCCACCCGATCACCCAATCGAATTTCATTCGGGGAGGCTGGATCGAGGGCCCAGCGAATCCGGCTTACCCCCTCCAGGATTCCTTCTCGGTCCCCGGCGAAGCTCAACCGTAGGTAGCCGTCCATTCCAAATTCGACTCCCGGGACGGTCACCACCAGCGCCCGTTCGAGCAGCCGCTCGGCCAGTTCCTTCGAGCTCGAACCGTGGCTGGAGAAGTCCGGGAAGCAATACAGGCCGCCCTGCGGGCGCTCGATCCGCAGGCCGCCAATCTGGCTCAAGGCCTCCAGCATGGAATTCCGGTTGGCCTCGATCGTCGCCCGCAGTTCCCGTACCACCGTCTGATCGCCGCGCAGCGCCCCCTCGGCGGCAGCCTGCGACAAGACCGACGGATTCGAGGTCATCTGGCTCTGCAGCTTGTCCATCGCCTCCACCAGGGCACGCGGGCCGACCGTCCAGCCGAGCCGCAGTCCGGTCATCCCGTATAGTTTCGAAACCCCGTTCACCACAATGAGATGGCTCTCATCGAGGGAGTGCCGGGTGAACGCGTAGGGCGATGGCGATCGTAGTCCATCGAACACCAACTCGCGATAGATGTCGTCGAGAATGAGGTAGAGGCCGCGGGCCTCGCAGAACTCAACGACTTTGGCAAGATCGGACTCGGGCAGCGCCAGCCCGGAAGGGTTGTTCGGACTGTTGATCAGAATCGCCCGGGTCTGCGGACCCACCGCGGCCAGCAGTGCCTCGGCGGTGGGGAGCAAGCTCCCCGGCTCCGGCAGTACGACGACCGGCCGGCCGCCCAGCAGCTTCACCTGTTCCGGGTAAGTGACCCAATACGGGGCCGGGATGACGACCTGCTCCCCGGAATTGAGGATTGCAAGCAATACGGTGAGCAGCGAATGTTTCGATCCGTTGGAGGCGATCACGTTGCCCGGCGGAATTTCCCGGCCGTAGGAGGCCAGCATGTAGTCTGCGATGGCTTGCCGCAGCGAGGGGATGCCGGCCGTAGCGGTGTACTTCAGCGATCCGCCGGCCAGCAGCTTCTCCGCCCCTTGTATTGCGGTCTGCGGGGCGCGGTTTGTGGGTTCGCCGATGCCTAGGTGGATCACCGGCTTTCCTTCGGCCCGCAGCCGAGCGGCGTGTTGGTTGAGCCGGATGGTGGCCGACTCCTGGATCCCGGCCGCCAATACGCTGATGGGAATGGGCCGACTCATGTCGTTCAGGATCGCGGGTCCGAGGGTCCGGGGTCGGGCTTCGGCATCGGGCGGATCGAGATGGTGTCCTGGGGCGAGCCCAAGCGATTGATCCCGTCGAAGGCCGCGGTCTTGTAGCACTCGGCCAGGGTCGGATAGTTGAATACCGTATCGACGAAGTAATCTACGGTTCCCCCGAATGCCAGCACTGCCTGGCCGATGTGGATCAGCTCGCTGGCCCCTTCCCCGATGATGTGGACGCCCAAGAGCCGGCGGGTCCCGAGCTCGAAGATGAGTTTGAGCAGCCCACTGTCGTCTCCGATAATCTGGCCCCGGGCACTCTCGCGGTACTGGGCTTTCCCGATTTCGTACGCGACTCCTTGTTCGGTCAGTTCCTGCTCGTTCTTACCGACAGTCGAGATCTCCGGAATGGTGTAAATCCCGTACGGGAAGAGTTCGGGAAAGCTCTGTGCCTGCAGCCCGAAGGCATGGCCGGCGGCCAACCGCCCCTGTTCCAGCGAGGTCGAGGCCAGGCTCGGGAAGCCGATCACGTCCCCAGCCGCGTACACATGCGGCAGTTCGGTCTGGTAGTGCTGATTGACCTTGAGCCGGCCCCGACTGTCCGGCCGGATTCCGACTGCCTCCAGATTGAGCGACTCGGTCGCACCCGTCCGGCCGATGCTATACAGCGCCTTCTCGGCGGTCAACTTCTTGCCGCTGGTGAGGTGGATCCGGACCCGTTCCCCGAGCTCGGTCTGCATCGACTCGATGGCGTTGACTTCCTCCCCCAGCCGGATGGTCACCCGGTTCTGGCGCAGGTGGTAGATCAAAGTCTCGATGAGCTCCGAGTCGACGAACTCGAGCAGCCGCTGGCGCTTGTCGATCAGCGTCACCCGCACGCCGAGGGCCGCGAAGATCGAGGCGTACTCACAACCGATCACTCCTGCCCCGACCACCGCCATGGTGTGCGGAATCTGATCCAGGGTGAGGATGTCGTCGCTGGCCAGGATCCAGCGCCCGTCGAACGCGATGCTGGGGTCGCGGGTGGCATTGGTCCCAGTGGCGATCACGAACTTGTCGGCGGTCACCTGGCGCTCGGCGGTGTCAAATGCGGATCGCAGCCTCAGCGTGTTAGGACCGACGAAAGAGGCATCTGCGTTGAGCACGGTCACCCCGTTGCGGGTCAGCTGATGGCGGATGACATCCAGCTCATGGCTGATGACGTTGTCGGTGCGGAACAGCAGGTCGGCCATGGTGATGTCTTGCTTGACCGCATAGGAAACGCCGTAGATGCCGCGCAGACGGTAGCCGGAGAGGTAGAGCACGGCTTCCCGCAGCGTCTTGCTGGGGATGGTGCCGGTGTTGATACACACCCCGCCGATGACGGTCTTACGCTCGACCAGCCCGACCCGTTTCCCGAGCTTGGCCGCCTGGATCGCGGCCCGTTGGCCGGCCGGACCGGATCCGATCACCAATAGGTCGTAATCGTATTCACTGGTGCTAGGAGGGCTCATGCCGGGTCTGCCCGCGGGCTAGCCTCGTTGGAAGGCAGGCGCTTATTCTACTTCGTGGCTATGGTGTGACCTCCACCGTCGGGGTCTCGGTGAAGGTGGGTGTGATCGCCGGCGTCTCGGAAGGGGTCGGGCTCGGCCCCTCCGTGCCGGTCGGAGTGACTGATAGGTCGATCGTCGGGCTGGGAGTGGGAGTGACTGCGGTGGCGGTCATGCAGATGGTGAAAGCCTGGGTCGCGGTAGGCGGCCCGTCTTCCCGATCCGCGGTGCGGAGCGAGGCATCGTATTGGATTGCCGCGCCGCAGGAGTCCAGATCTTTGAACAGCAAGTCCGCGTACTCCCAGGCCGAACGGGCGTACTTGAAGCAGCCATCCCAGATTCCGGCGGCGCAGATCTGAGAGAAGTATTGGGTGGAGAGCCCCCAATCCAGCCCGAAATAGCTGTTCGCAAACGAATAGAAGGCAGCCGAGCTGCGCCAGCTCTGGGCCTGGCCGTCGAGGGCGGTGATCCGCTCGGCGAGCGCCAGATCATACATGCCCTGTTCCCGCTCGCCGCGGAAGATCTTGTCCAACCCGCGGTTGCGGAGGGCGGTGTAGAGCAATTGGTTCACTTCCGCCCGCCGATGGGCAGGCGACTCGCCGATCAGGGTGACCAGGATCTCAATCGCCGCGTCCCAATTGCCCTGGCCAATGGCCGCCTGCGCCCCCTCGACCAGCCCATCCAGAGAGCTGAGATCCAGAGTTGCGCTTGGGGTGACTTCTTGGGTCGGTACCGCGGTGGGCGAAGGCGTCAGGGTCGGCTGATTCAAGCCGCGCCGGGCGTCCTCCAACAGTTCGAGGGCGCCAGGATAATCAGGATCGACGCTCAGGATGTACTCGAAGCGCTGCTCGGCATTCTCATAGCGCCCGTCGAGCAGGTCCTGCACTCCCCGGTCGAATTGATCGCGCAGCGAATCGCCGGCCTCCAGCACCTCGCGTGCGGCACGCCGCTCGAGTCCGGAGGCGTACCCGGTGAGGCCCCCGACCAACACGACCATCGTTCCGAACACCGCCAGCCCCGCCAGCCAGAAGAACCAGCGCGGCCGAGTCCGGCCGTTCACCGGCTTCGTCTCATTCATGGACCGATCGCGCTCGTATCGACAAACAGGAGATCTCGGAGTTCCCGGATGGCGTCCGGCACTGCCCGCAGCACCTGGGCCCCATCCGGTCGGGTGTAGAACCCGACCATACCTGGAGGTTCGATCACCTCGGTCTGATAATTCTCGCGCGGGATGCCGGCCACCAGCCAGGCCAGGCCGATCATTTCGTCCAGGGACAGGTTGGTGCGGACCCCGCTGGCGAGCTCCTGATAGAGCAGGGGAGCCTTGGCCACCAAGAAGGGGATCATCTGAAATCCGGTCACCCGGTCGAGGATCGCCATCGCCACCTGCTGCTGCCTTCCGGCCCGGCTGAAGTCGCCACCGCCGCCTCTCCGGGTGCGGGCGTAGGCCAGTGCCTCCGCGCCGTCCAGGTGATGGGCCTTGGGATCCAGCCAGAAGCTGGTCCGGCCGATCGGGGAGATCTTGATCCGCTCCTCGACCAGCACGTCCACCCCGCCGATCTCGTCGATCATCCGTTCAAAGGTCGAGAAGTCGAGTACCACGTAGTATTGAATTGGGACTCCGATCACGCTCTCGACCGTTCGCATCGCCAGACCCGGTCCCCCACCGGGCAGCCGGTTGCCCTCGCCTGAGCTGTAGGCAGTATTGATTCGATTGTGTTGGAAGCCGGGGATTTCGACCCACAGATCACGGGGGATCGAAAGCATGCTGACCCGATCCGTGATGGGATCGACCGAAATCAACATCATCGAGTCGGTGCGCGGCGCGCCGGACCCGGCCTGCCAATCGCGGTAGTCCAGCCCCATCAATAGAATAGTGACTCGAGTGTTGCCATTCCAGGGTGCCGGGGTGACCTCCGGAAGCAGCGCGGTTGAGATCGGAACGCCAGGGGCTAGTGGCGCGTCCTCGGTGGCCGAACTGCCCGAGGGCGAGAACGGATTGAGGCCGGTCCCGGTCCAGGAGGCGGTCAGGTCGCGGACGACGGCATGGATCAGGACTCCGACAACCAGCAGTGTCACGCCGAAGCCAACCGAAAGGCCGGCCATCGCCCAGCCGAAGCGATCCGGCTTGGGGCTCGGAGCGGAGTTCTTAGGAGAGGGTGTTCGAAGCGTCATGGGCCCGGGCCAAACCGCAGTATTGTACTCGCTCGGCCCCTCTGACACCGGTGAGCGGCAGATGAGTGGAGTCGCCCAATTCCTTGTTACACTTTGCGGCGCCGATGGCGAACGGCGCGTCGGCGAAAGGTTGCTTTGGCGCAGGTCTTGATCCTGGGGGGCGGTTTTGGTGGCGTGGCGGCCGGCGTTGAGCTGCGCAAGCTGCTCTCGCCGTCTGATCGCATCACACTGGTCGATCGCCGCGAACAGTTCTACTTTGGTTTCCGCAAGACCTGGGCGCTGCTTGGAGAAACGACCGTGGCCGCCGGGCAGCGGCCGCTGAAATCGCTCGAGCGGCTCGGGATCACCGTTCGCCACGGAACTGTGGACGCGATCGACCCCGAGGCGAAGGCCGCCCTAATCGACGGGGCGCGGGTGGAGGCGGATGCGCTGGTGGTCGCGCTGGGAGCCCAGAGTCACCCGGACGGAGTCCCCGGATTCCGCGAGCACGGGCTCAACTTGTATGACGGGCCGGGCCTGGCCACGGCCGCCGAGCGGCTCCGCCAATTCTCCGGTGGGCGGGTGGCGGTCGTCATTCTGGGAATCCCCTTCCCTTGCCCACCTGCGCCTTTCGAACTTGCCTTGCTGCTAGTCGAGTATTTCGACCGGAAGGGAATCGAAGCGGTAGTCGACGTCTTTACCCCGCAGCCGATGTCGCTGCCGGTACTCGGCCAGACCGGCTGCGCAGTGGTCGAGAGCCGGCTGGAGGCGAGCCATGTCGGATTCCATCCGAATCACACTCCGATCTCGATCGAGTCGAGCGCGATCCACTTCAAGACCGCCCGGGTGGCCTTCGATCTGATGATCGGCGTCCCGGGTCACCTCTGTCCGTCGGTCGCCCGGGTGAGTGGGCTGGCGGGAGACGGCGAATGGGTGAAAGTCGATCCCCGGACTCTCGCCGCCAGCTATTCCGGGGTTTATGCGTTGGGCGATATGGTGTCGATCCCCCTCGCTAACGGGAAACGCCTGCCGCAGGCCGGTGTCTTCGCCGAAGCGCAAGCCAAGGTAGTTGCCGCCAGAATCGCGGCGGAGCTTGCTGGCCAGGTCTCCCAGGCGACCTACGATGGCACCGGCTTCTGCTTCTTGGAAGTGGGAGGAGGGGCGGCGATGCTGGTGCAGGGCAACTTCCTGGCCGCGCCGGAGCCTGAGGTCCGGATCCTCGAGCCCGCGCCGGAGCATCTGCAGGCGAAACGTGAGCTCGAGCGCAGTCGGTTGGCAGACTGGTTTGGCGAATAGGAGGAGCGTATGCATCCAGCCTTGACCCTCGGCAAGTTACGCGGGCTGCAGGAAATCTCGAATCCGAAGGGCCTCTTCACCATTACTGCCCTCGATCATCGGGGCTCGCTGGCGAAGGCGCTGAATCCCTCAGCCCCCAAGTCCGTGACCTACCAACAGATGGTCGACTACAAGATCCGCTTGCTCTCGGCGTTGGCCCCGCATTCAAGCGCGATTCTCATCGATCCGGTGTTCGGAGCCGCCCCGGCCCTGCAGGGAGCCCACATCGCCGGGAACCAAGGGTTCCTGGTCAGCCTGGAGGCGACCGGCTACGAGGAGACCCAGGGCGACCGCTTGACCACGGTGGCCGAGGGATGGAGCGTCGAGAAAATCAAACGCATGGGGGCGTCGGCCGTCAAAATCCTGCTGTACTACAACCCGGGTAGTGCGAGCGCCGCTCAACAGGAGGATTTTGTCCGTCGGTCGGTCGAAGAGTGCCGCGAGTTCGACCTCCCCTTGCTGGTCGAGCCGATGACCTACCACGTCGCCGGCGGACCAAAGAAGGGGACGGCCGAGTTCGCCAAGCTCAAGCCCGAGATGGTGATCGAAACCGCCCGCCGGCTGTGCCCGCTGGGGATCGACGTGCTCAAGGCTGAGTTTCCCGACGACCCCGATTTCGAGAACGATGAGCCAGCCATGGCCGCTCACTGCCGGGAGCTGAGCGAGGCCGCCGGAATCCCGTGGGTGCTGTTGAGCGCCGGCGCTGCCTACGACACCTTCCAGCAGCAAACGACCATCGCCTGTGAGAGCGGCGCTTCCGGGTTCCTTGCCGGCCGGGCGATCTGGCAGGAGGCCCCCGGCCTACCCGAAGCCGAACAGCGCGAGTTTCTCCGAACGACGGCGGTTGGCCGCCTGCAGGAGCTGACCGGGATCGCCAACCGCAGCGGCCGCCCGTGGACCCGTCTCTACGCCGAGCAGCTCCACACGGTTGACGTGGCGGAAGGCTGGCAGACCCGCTTCTAAGCTGACTGTCCTAATTGATTCGTAGGGGGTCGTGGCTACAATGAGTCGCAGATGCGAAGTTGCCCCCATTGCTCGCGCCAGATCCAGGACGAGGCGATCTACTGTCGCTACTGCCACCGCGAGCTCGAACCTGCCCTCTGGATTTCGGCTATGCGCAAGTGTCCGTACTGCGCAGAGTGGATCGAGCTGGAAGCTGAAACCTGCCAGTACTGCGGCCGGGACTCGGTCGCCGCCGGCCTAGAATACATCCCCCCATTTGTAGAGTCCGAGCCCGAGGATCTCGCCCAACAGCTGCGGCGCAGCTTGCTCGACGAGGACCTCGTTGAACCGGCCGAGGTGCCCGAGAAACCGGAGCCTGCCTCCCCACGACTTTCCTTCATTCGACAACGCAGTGAGCTGGCAGAGCCAGGGACCGACTCCCGAGCCAAGGGATCAGGTCGACCACGGTCTGGCCAGACGACCGGCACTGAGGACTCCGGCGAATTCCGGCGGGATAGCCTATGGGCTGCCGCGGTCGAGGGACCGCTAAGTTTCCGAGCAGAGCAGCCGAAGCCCCAAAGCCGGGTCCCAGCCAACCTGCTGCGCGGGGCAATTGTGGTCGTGATCCTCGGTGGGGTCGGTCTGGGACTGTTCACTTTGGTCCAAGGACCTGCGGCCGCCTTCTTCCGCGGCGCACTGGCTACTGCAGTCCCAACTCCCTCTCCACTGCCGGGCGCGACGGCCACCCCCCGAGTGGCTCCGACCCTCCCACCGGCCACCGTGGAGGCTCAACTCACCCAACCCGGGCCGACCGGTATTCCCGATTGCCTCGCTTGGGACCAGGTGGGGGTGGACGACGAAGGTTCAGTGCTATGTGCCTACGGGGTCATCAAGCGCTGGTTCGCGGCAGAGGAGATTCCATTTGTGGCGATTTTCAGCGAGGACCCGGGCACATTTGCCATCATCGATCGGACGATGGCCCATCCGGTGAGGCCGGGCGACTGTATCTTGGCCCGCGGAGTGGTCGCCATCATGAGCGGCACTCGCCCGCATATCGACGCGGCCGGGACCCTCGAGGAGTGCCCGGCCGATGGCGGGCAGCCGCCCTAAGCCAACCCCCTTTATGCGCGGCCTCGATCCACCACGAGCTCGCCTGGCTGGACTTGTAAGCCGTCTGTAAGGCCCCGGGACGATCGCTCGTGATACTCTAAATTAGCAAACCGGCCCCGACCATAGCGCCCTCCAGAAAAACATTCGTCGGTTTGCTCTCCTCCTCAACTGAGCCCCCTGATCCGGGGCTCAGCTGCTTTGAGGGCGAGGTCGGAGCCCGCCCGGAGGGAGGCTGGCTGGCCCTGCCGCTAGCTGCTGGCCGGCAGCGCGGCTTCCTTTGCTGCCACGAGTTGCTCGTAGACTTGAATTACCCGGTCAGACACCCCTCCCCACCCGAATCCACGGGCATACTTGGCGGCCTGATTCCCCAGCCGGGTAAGGAGCTCGCGGTCCTCGAGCAAGAGTTCCAGTTTGTCGGCCAGGGCGGCTGGGTCCGCAGTTGGAACATGCAGGCCCGTTTCCCCATCCCGCACGAGAAAAACCAGCCCTCCGGTTTCCGAGGCCACCACCGGGGTCCCACAGGCCATCGCTTCCAGCGCGACCAGACCAAATGACTCGTAGTGAGAGGGCATCACCGCTATTTCGGCGGCCGAGTAGTAATACTGCAGCGTATCCTGGGAGCGCTTGCCTAAGAAGGTCACACTGTCGTCGATCCTCAGCTCATGGGAGAGGGACTGCAGCCGGCCCATTTCTGCGCTGAGCTGCTCGGGGCTGGCCTCCGGCTCACCACCGATCACCATGAGCAGTAACGGGTGCCTGGCCAGCGCTCCACGTTCCTGCAGCAGTGCGACCGCATTGAGCAATGAGTCCAGACCCTTGAGCGGTTCAATTCGTCCGACAAAGAGGATGATCCTCCGGCCATCGGGAGCCCCTACGTACTCGCGGGCTTCATCCACCGGGATCGGATAGAAGCGGGCCGTATCGACCCCGGGCTCGATAACCACTGTCCGGTCGGATTCGATTCGGTAGATCCAGCGGAACTGGGCCAGCTCGGCTTCGGTGGAGGCGATGATCAGATCGGACTCCTCGAGCAGCCGTCGTTCCATTGCGATCCGCTGCGCAGAGGCCCGTTCCTCGGGGCTGCGAGCCACCCGGTTTTTCATCTCACCCAGGGTGTGGAACATCTGCACGTGCGGCAGCCCCCAGACATCCCGCAGCCGCAGCCCGACCTGGCCGCTCAGCCAGTAATGGCTGTGAAGGACGTCATACTCCAGGTGTTTACGGGCGGCGAAGTCGAGGATTCCTTGTTCAAACTCCGCAAGGTGAAGCGGAAGCTCGTCTTTGGGCACCGGCGTCTCCGGCCCGGCCGGTACATGCACTACCCGGTTGCCATACCCCAAGTCGTGCAGGACATGCGGAACGTGCTCATCCTGGGAGCGGGTGAAGACGTCCACTCCCACCCCGCGCCGGCCGAGCGCTCGCACCAATTCCCGTACGTAGACGTTCATCCCACCGGCTTCCTTGCCCCCCAGGGTTGCCAGCGGACACGTATGATAAGAGAGCATTGCGACCCGCACGCTAGGATTATCACCGTTGGAAGATGCTTTTGCCAGTGGGTTGGTATAATCCCGCCGGGCTCTGCGAGGGAGCTGGCCCGTCGGCTCAAGCCACCATAGCTCAGCCGGTAGAGCGAGCGCTTCGTAAGCGTTAGGTCGGGGGTTCGATTCCCCCTGGTGGCTCCTACACGTATAATGGCCGCATGGCGGAGAGGCCGCCCCCGATCGTGATCGGGATAGCCGGCGGTACCGGGTCGGGGAAGACCACTGTCGCCAGTGTGATCCTCGATCGGGTCGGCGGAGAGCGGATCACCTTCTTGCCCCATGACGCCTATTACCGTGACCTCGCCGATCTTCCCCCGCCCCAGCGAGCGACCGTCAATTTCGATCATCCCGAATCGCTCGAGACCGACCTGCTGATCGAGCACCTACAGCAGCTCAAGCGCTGGCATCCGGTCGAGATGCCGGTCTATGACTTCACGATCCACCAGCGCACTGACCGCACGACCCGGGTGGATCCCCATCCGGTGATTCTGGTGGAGGGGATCCTGGTGTTCGCTGAGCCGCGGCTGCGCGAACTGTTCGAGGTCAAGCTCTATGTGGACACCCCGGCCGACATTCGGTTCATCCGACGCTTGCAGCGCGATATCCAGGAGCGGGGCCGCTCGATGGAATCGGTGATCCAGCAGTACGAGAGGACCGTCCGCCCCATGCACGAGGAGTTTGTGGAGAGCTCGAAGCGCTTCGCCGATGTGATCATCCCGGAGGGCGGGTTCAACGCCGCCGCGATGGACATGGTCGTTGCCCGAGTCACCTCCCTGCTCGACCGACGATAGAACGGAGGGTTTTGACTTGACACCGCCACGCTTCAACAAGCCGCCGGCCATGCAGATCGACCCTGCCATCCGCTACCAGGCGACGCTCCGAACTGACCGGGGTGAGATCGTGCTGGATCTGTGGGCCGATCGGGCGCCGCGAACGGTGAACAACTTCGTGTTTCTCGCCCGCAACGGGTTTTATGACGGAGTGGCTTTCCACCGGGTGATCAAGAATTTCATGGCCCAGGGCGGCGATCCGACCGGAACCGGCAGCGGCGGGCCGGGCTACCAGTTCGAGGACGAATTCCATCCCGAGCTGCGCCACGACGGTCCGGGAGTGCTCTCAATGGCCAACTCCGGCCCCAACACCAATGGTTCACAATTCTTCATCACCCACGTCGCGACCCCCTGGCTGGACGACAAGCACTCGGTCTTCGGCCGGGTGGCGTCCGGAATGCAAACTCTCCTGGCCATCCCCGAGCGCGATCCATCCAAGAAGAATTCCCCGGCCGTCACGATCCAATCCATCGAGATCCGGGAGTCGTGAACCAGACCGCCGGTCCCCTGCCGCGGCGGATCACCCTCCTCCGCGCGCTGGCGCTGCTGGCGGTGATCGCAGTCACGGTCTTCATCTACTCGATCCGCGACCAGGCCGAAAGGCTGGAGGGCTACGGCTACCCGGGGATATTCTTGCTGTCGCTGCTCTCGAACGCGACGATCGTGCTCCCCGCTCCGGGGATCGCGATCACGTTCGCGGCCGGGGGAGTGTTCGATCCGTTCTGGGTCGGGGTGGCGGCCGGGACCGGCGCGGCGCTAGGAGAGCTAACCGGCTATCTGGCAGGATTCAGCGGCCGGGGGGTTTTGGAGGGGACTGCGGTCTATCAGCGGCTCTTGGAGCTCACCCGCCGCTTCGGGAACTGGACGATACTCGTTCTGGCCGTCATTCCCAATCCCTTCTTCGACGTGGCCGGAGCCGCGGCCGGCGCACTGCGGATGCCGCTGACGACGTTTCTGCTCTGGGCCACGATCGGCAAACTCATCAAGATGTGGATTGTCGCCTACGCCGGCGCCTTCTCGGTCGATTGGGTGGTGCGGCTGCTCGGCTAGCGTTACTCCCGGATCTACCTGGCCCCAAATCGCTCCGACCGGAGCGTCACCCGTTCGAGCTCTACCGAATCAATAGTGACCCCCAAGCCGGGGCCGGCCGGCACCTCGATCGTACTGTCTGAATTCAGCACGAACCGGGGCGAGGCGATATCCTGCTCATAGTATCGATCGGTGGCGGATATGTCGGCGGGCAGGCTGAAACCGGGCAGCGCGGCCAGCGCCAGGTTCCCGGCGCGTCCCACACCCGTCTCCAACATCCCACCGCACCAGACCGGAACCCCGCGCTCCACGCACAGGTCGTGGATGGCAACCGCCTCGCTCAATCCACCTACCCTCCCGGGCTTGATGTTGATAGTCCGGCAGGCGCCAAGTTCCAGAGCTAGCTGGGCTTCCACTTCCGAGCCGATGCTCTCGTCCAGGCAGATCGGCGTTCGCAGGCCTTCCTGCAGCCGGGCGTGGGCCAGCAGTTGCTCGGCGGCGAACGGCTGCTCGATCAACAGCAGATTGAATTCATCCAGCGCCAGCAACTCTGCACTCTGATCCGGGGCGTAACCGCCGTTGCCGTCCACCTGAAGCGGTACCTCTGGGAACGATTGCCGCACTGCGCGCACGGGTTCGAGGTCGTAACCCGGCTTGATCTTCAATTTGATTCGGCCGTATCCCTGGCTGAGGTACGAATTCACGACCTTGAGCAGCGCGTCAACGCTCGGTTGAATCCCAACCGAGACTCCAACCTGGACCCGGGTCCGGCGGCCGCCGAGCAGATCCACCAGGGGCAGCTTGGCGATCCTCCCCATCCAGTCCCAGAATGCCAGTTCGAGGCCAGCCTTCGCCATGGGATGTCCTCGGATCGGCGCGATCCGAGCCCGCAGGTCTGAGATCCCGACCAGCGGCGCGTCCAGGACCGCGGGCAATAGATGATCCGCCAGGATGTGCCAGGCCGTTCCGACCGTTTCGTACGAGAACCCCGGGAAGCTGCCGGCTACGCATTCCCCCCAACCCGCCTCACCGGCCCCTTCGATTCGAATCAGCAGGCAGTCTCGCTCCTCTTCAACCCCGAAGGAAGTTTCGAAGCGGTCCCGCAGCCGCATCCGCAGGTGCCGGAGCTCGGCCGCCGCAATCCTGAGAGGGTCGTCAGCCATCAGCCCAGGGTGGCCTCGCCACGCGAGAGCACATAGTACGAGCGCGGGAATTTCTCCCCCTTAAGGTGCACGAAGTCGGTGACTACATAGCCGTTCGCGAAAGCGTCCTCGAATATCCCCCGGGTCAGTGCCCGCCATTCGGCGGCGAGCCCGAGGTCGGCCCGCTTGAGTTGTAGGAAGTCCGGAGGAATCTCGAGCAGCGCCAGGTTGCCGGTCGCCGGCTCCACGCTGTCGCCCGGCCGCGCCAGCCCATCCTCACCAAGCCCGGCCGGGTTGAGGCGTTGAGCCCCCGCCGATAGATAGTGAGCCAGATCGAGTGGAGGTCGAGAGTCTTCTAAGCGAGACACAACTCGATTCGAGGTCACCCACCAATCCACCTGCAGTCGGTCCGAATGAATCCCCTGATTGAGCTCGTCGCGCATGGCCCCATATTCCTCGCGTTTGTAGACCCGGCTGACGGCTCCCAACCGGTGAATGTTCAGATGGGCATTGGCGCTCATCAGCGGATCGTAGGTCCAGGTCACCAATCGGATACCCTGCTCGATCACGGCCTGGCGCTGGGCCCGCTTGAGTGCGAGTCCGATGCCCTGGTCGCGGTACTCCGGGTGCACCCCCAGCATGTGGGAGCAGTGTTTCAGGCGGGCCATTGCCACCCGGTTGGGGCTGCCCTCGTCGGTCCCAAGGAAACCCATCAAGAAGCCGACTAGCCGCTCGCCCTGCTCGGCGACCAACACGACGCCTCCGTTTTGGGCGATGGTCAGCAGCAGGTGCAGCGGGACGACGTCGGTCTCGCTCCCGGGCCAGACCAACCGCTGCAGCTCTTCGATCTGAGCCATGTCGGCCGGACCGATCGCCGGTCGGATCACGGTCCTCATCTTTTCACCCCGAGCTGCCGGCGCAGCAGCTCCCAGCCCCAATTTCGCCCCTTCAGGTACCCAAGTTTGTGTTCCAGCAATGCGGGCTTGAGGCCGAAGAGACGCGGCAGCGCGTCCAGGCTCGCCATCCGGCTGGTCGCCAGGTAATCGAGCGCAAAAGTGGTGAGCGGCGGGCGTGGCAACACCCGCTGCAGCATCCAGGCCAGGGCCCGCACCGTGGCCGGCGAGGTGTGTACGACCCAGCGCCGGCTGCCGGCCACCCGCTTGATCAGCCGAGTGAGCTGTTCAACCGTCAGGAACTCAGGGCCGCCGATCTCATAGGTCTGTCCCACCATCCTCGGCTCCTCCAGCGCCCACAAAATGCAGGTCGCCAGATCCTCGACCCAGATTGGCTGCAGGGCGGTCGTACCGTTCCCCGGCAGCGGAAAGACCAGCGGCGAGATTGAAAGCAGCATCGCAATCGCACTTGTGAACCGATCCCCCGGGCCGTAGGCGAGTGAGGACCGCAGGACGGTGGCAGGTACGGAGCTGCGCTGGATCGATTGTTCGGCCATCGCTTTGGCCCGCAGCACGGGGAACGCCGAGGAAAGCTCCGCCCCCAGATGGCTGACGAAGATCAGCCGCTTGACTTTTGCCTGGGAGGCCGCCGCGGCCAAGAGGGCCGTCCCCTGGATGTCGACCCCCTGCAATCCGGCCTCCCGTCCGTGGGCCTCCGCGCTGGCCAGATGAATTACGCTATCGACTCCCACAAGCGCTGCCCGCACCCCTCGCTTGTCCAGCAGGTTGGCGATGGCCACTTCCACAGCTATCCCTTGGGGCAGGTTCGGTGATCGATGGCTCGGACGCAGCAGAATCCGAATCTCGCGACCGGCCTCGGAAAGCCGCCGGACGACGGCTTGCCCGATGAACCCCGTCCCACCCGTTACCAGGACCACCGATCTGGACTAGCCGATTCTCGACATAAGGGTGGAATTCTGCCTTGTGACCGGGGGAGCCGGATTTTATCATGCCGCCCGCGCCGTCGTCACAGGCACAGTGTTATACTCCTCCGAAGCTTGGGCCGGAGGAATCCGTGACTCGAACGCGGGTCGTCATCACAGGGTTGGGCGCGATTACACCGTTGGGAAACACGGTCAGAGAGACCTGGTCCTCCCTATTGGAGGGCCGTTCCGGGGTCGGGCCAATCACCCATTTCGATGCCAGCGCGTTCCTTACCCGGATCGCGGCCGAGGTCAAGGGTTTCGATCCAGTCGCAGAGCTCGGCCACAAGCTTGCTCGCCGGGTGGATCGCTTTACCCAGTTCGCGCTCGTCGCCGCCCGACAGGCCATCGAGCATGCGAAACTGATCGTCAACGAAGCCAATCGGGATCGAATCGGTGCGATCATCGGCACCGGCATTGGTGGGATCGGGACGATCGTGGAGCAGATGCTGCAGTTCCTCGAACGGGGCCCGAAGTGGGTGAGCCCGTTTACGGTTCCGATGATGCTTCCGGATACCGCGGCCGGGCAGGTGGCAATTGCGTTCGGCCTGCGCGGCCCGAACATGGCAGTGGTGACCGCCTGCGCCTCCAGCTCGAATGCAATTGGGGAAGCGGCTGAGTTGATCCGGCGCGGCGACGCGGACATCATGGTGGCCGGCGGCGCAGAGGCGAGCATCGTCCCGGTGGCGATGGCCGGTTTCAACGTCATGGATGCCATCTCCAAGCGCAACGACCATCCGGAGGGAGCTTCACGCCCCTTCGACCTCAATCGAGACGGCTTCGTGGCGGCGGAGGGCAGCGCGGCTCTGGTGCTCGAAACCTACGAGAATGCGATGGCCCGGGGCGCGCCGATCCTGGCTGAAGTGGTCGGATATGCGTCCACCAATGATGCCTACCATATCACCGCCCCATCGGAGAGCGGCGTCGGTGCCGCGGCCTGCATGCGACTGGCGTTGGATGACGCACAGCTGGCCCCTGGCCAGATCGAATATATCAACGCCCACGGGACCAGTACCCGATTGAACGACCTGAGTGAAACGGCGGCCATCAAGAGCGTGTTCGGGGAGGCGGCCTACGACATCCCGGTTTCCTCTACCAAGTCGATGACCGGGCACATGCTAGGGGCGGCCGGGGCGGTCGAAGCGCTCTTCTGCGTGAAGGCCCTCGAAGAGGACGTTCTGCCCCCGACGATCAACTATGAGACTCCCGACCCGGATTGCGACCTGGACTACGTTCCGAACCTGAAGCGGAGCAAAGAGCTGCATTACGTCATGTCCAATTCGTTTGGGTTTGGCGGGCACAATGCCACCCTTATCCTCAGCAAGGTTAACGGGAACTTGGGTGTGCATGAAACATGACCCGCTATGCCCACATAACGGGCTGGGGGATGGCGGTTCCCGAGCGCGTTCTCACCAACCAAGATCTGGAAAAGATTGTCGACACCAACGACGGCTGGATTATCGACCGGACCGGGATCCGCGAGCGGCGGATCGCCGGTAAGAATGACACTACCGCCAGCCTGGCCACTCAGGCGGCCCTGCGTGCACTGCACGGCACGGGAGTGCCTGCCGACGAAATTGACCTGATCATCGTCGCCACTTCCTCGCCCGAGCACCTCTTCCCCGCCACAGCCTCCATCGTCCAAGACCAAATTGGCGCTAGTCAGGCCGGTGCATTCGACTTGCTGGCCGCCTGCACCGGATTCATTTTTGCCCTCAACATGGCCGCCCAGGCCGTGCGCACGGGCTCGATCGACAACGCACTGGTCATCGGATCGGAGACTTTGTCCAGGGTGGTCAATTACCAGGATCGCTCGACGGCCATCCTGTTCGGCGACGGCGCGGGGGCGTTCCTGATCGAGGGCCGTGATTGGCCGGGGGGCGTGTTGGCGAGTGTGATGCGCTCCGACGGCTCGGGCGGCGAACTGCTATCCATTCCGGCCGGAGGCAGCTACATGCCGGCCACCCTGGAAACTGTCCGGGAGAACATGCACTATATTCAGATGAATGGCCGGGAAGTCTTCCGATTCGCCACCCGGGTCATAGCCTCGGCCACTCGGGAGGTCATTGAAGAGGCCGGGATGCGGGTGGAGGACATCTCCTTGGTGATCCCGCACCAGGCCAATCTCCGAATCATCGAAGCCGCCGCTCGGGGTCTCAAACTGCCGCTCGATCGCTTCGTGGTCAACATCGAAAAGTACGGCAACACCTCGACGGCTTCCATCCCGATTGCGTTTTGCGAGGCCTGGGACCAGGGGCGGATCCGGGTTGGCGATAACCTGGTGCTGGTCGGCTTTGGCGCCGGGCTCACTTGGGGTGCGTTGGCCATGACCCTCACCGAGAAGGAACGGATGTTGAAGGTCGACGGCCGGCGGAGCACCATCCTGGTGTCCCGGGCCCGGCTGCGGTCGCTTGGCCGCCGGATCGGGCGCCGGCTCGACAGCCTGATCTTCCGGACCAGCTCCAAGTCGGGGGACTGAACTGCCGCGACCTAAAGGTAGACAAAAACCGGGCGGCTGTCGCCCGGTTTGTTTTTCGGCCCTCGCGCCTCAGGCCGCTCGACCGTTAGTCCCGGAGGCCGCTTCCTCGACTGCCCCCAAGAACTCCTCCACAATGTCCCGCAGGTAGGGCTCGGGCAGAGCGCCGACCTGCTTGTGGACAACCTGCCCGCCGGCTACGAAGAGCATCGTTGGGATTCCCCGCACGTCGAACTGGCCGGCCCACTGGGGATTGTCGTCGGTGTTGACTTTGGCGACGATCAATCGGCCCTGGTACTCGTCCGCGAACTTTTCGAGAATCGGAGAAACCATGCGGCACGGACCGCACCAGGGCGCCCAAAAATCCACAATCACCGGTACCGCGGATTGCAGGACTGCCTTCTCAAACGCCTCATCGGTGACATTTACCGGTTCGCCGACGATCATCTCGCTCTAACTCCTCCGATCGACTGAGAAACTATCTTATCACGTCGAACCGCCGAGCGCTCCGACCGGCCTGTATAATCGCAGCGAATGTCGGCAACCACTGGCGTACCCGGCCTCGACTGCCCTGCCTGCACCGCCGCCGGTCTGGTCTTCGACGGGGAAGCCGCCTTCGAGTGCCTGTATTGCGGAACCGTTCTGGCGGCCCAACCAACGATCTGCCCCTCCTGCGGAACCGAGAACCATCAAGGAGCGGACCTGTGCACCAATTGCCACGAGCCGCTTTCGATCGTCGCCAGCGTCCTCACCCGGCAAGGGGGAACCGGTCCACCCCTCTGGCTACGCCGGCTGCGAACCCAGGTCGGCGCCCTGCAGGTTGCGGAGGCGCAGGCCTCGGCCCGCCGCTTCAAGGCGCTGGTAGACGTGGACCGGCGCCGGCTGAGGTCCGAAGCAGAGGAGCAGCTCCGAGGCCGAGAGCGGGATCGCCAGCTGCTCTTCTACGGGGCGGCGGGGATCCTGGGGCTGACTTTGGTCTTGTTGCTCATTGCGGCGATCGCCGGAGCCGGCTGATGGGGTCCAGCTACACCGTACTGCTGCCGGTCTTCGAAGGGCCGCTCGACCTGTTGCTCCAACTGATCGAACGCGAGCAACTTGATATCACCAAGGTCGCTCTGGCCAGCGTCACGGATCAGTATCTCAAACACCTGGAGCGGCTTCCGCAACGTCCGCTGGCCGAACTGGCCGAGTTCCTGGTCATTGCGGCCAAGCTGCTGCAGATCAAGTCGGAAGCCTTGCTTCCCGTCCCGCCCACCCGCGAGGAGGGGGAAGAGGATCCCGGGGAGGCCTTGGCGCGGCAGCTGGTGCTGTATCGGCAGTTCAAACAAGCTGCGGGGGCGCTCGAGTCGCGGGAGCAGGCCGGGCTGCGCACCTACTTGCGCACTGCGACCCAGCCCACGCTAACTCCGCAGCTCGATCTGGCGGGCCTCGGTACTGATGCGCTATTGGAGGCGATGTTGGAGGCGTTGACCGCCATGGGGGAGACGTCCTCGCTCGAAGAAAACGCGGAGCCCCCCAAGATCGCCATCCAAGAGAAAATCCAGGCGGTGGTGGCGGCCTTGGAAACGCGGGACCCGATCACCTTCCAGGAGCTCCTCTCCAGCGCCGACAGCCGTTTGGACATCGTCGTTACATTCCTGGCCGTCCTGCAGCTGATCAAGTCGAACCGGTTGATTGCTCGACAGGAACGGCTCTTCGCGGAGATCAGCCTCTCGCGCGGGCCGGAGTTTCTCACGGCGGAGTGATGGCGAACCGGCTGGCCGATGAGATCTCCCCCTATTTGCTGCAACATGCTGAAAACCCGGTGGATTGGCATCCCTGGGGGCCGGAAGCCCTGGCGCTGGCCGAGGCGCAGGACAAGCCGATCTTCCTCAGCATCGGATACGCGGCCTGCCATTGGTGCCACGTGATGGCCCACGAATCATTCGAGGATCCCGAGACCGCTAGCCTCATGAACGAGCACTTCGTCAACATCAAAGTGGACCGGGAGGAGCGGCCGGATCTCGATAGTTTGTACATGGACGCCGTCGTGGCGATGACCGGCCAGGGTGGTTGGCCGATGTCGGTGTTTCTGACTCCGGACGCGAAGCCGTTTTATGGTGGGACTTACTTCCCTCCCAACCGGCGTTTCAACCTGCCTTCATTCCGCGAGCTGCTGATCGGACTCGCGGAGAAGTGGAAGACGGACCCGGCCGGCGTGCGCAAGGTGGGAGAGGAACTCTCGGCCCGGGTGGGCGCGGTGCCGCCCTTGGTCCCGCAGGAGAGCCAGCTCGACGATTCGATCTTCCCACCGGCCGCCGAAGCGCTGTTCCGGACGTTCGATTGGAACCATGGAGGTTGGGGCCGGGCCCCGAAGTTCCCTCAGCCGATGGCAGTGGAGTTTCTCCTGCGCCGCCACGCCCGAGGCGGTGACCGCTTGGCATTGGACATGGCGACCAGGACCCTCCGGTCGATGGCCACCGGTGGAATCTACGATCAGCTTGGAGGCGGCTTCGCCCGCTACTCGGTGGATGAGCATTGGCTGGTTCCCCACTTCGAGAAGATGCTTTATGACAACGCCCAGCTCGTCCGAGCGTACTTGCATGCCTGGCAGGTCACCGGCGATCGAAGCCTGTTGGAGGTAGTCGAAACTTGTCTGGGATTCATGCTCCGAGAACTGCGCGATCCGGGCGGCGGTTTCTACTCCTCGTTGGACGCCGATTCGGAGGGCGAGGAGGGCAAGTACTACCTCTGGTCCTGGGAGGAAGTCAGGAACGTCCTCGGGGACGGGCAGGCCCTCGATCTATTCCGGGCGGCCTACGGCGTGACCGAGGCCGGCAACTTCGAAGGCCGAAACATCCTCTTTCGGGCCCTCGACGACCCGGCATTGGCTGTCCGTTTCAGTCTGCCGGCTGAGTCAGTCGCCTCCCAGCTCGCCGCGGCCCGGCAGCGATTGTTGTCGGCTCGGGCCGGGCGGATCCGCCCCGGTCTGGATGACAAAGTGCTGACGGGCTGGAACGGGTTAGCCCTGGTGGCCCTGGCGGAAGCCGCCCGGGCGATCGGGAGCGAGGAGTATCTGCAGGCCGCCCAGCGTCAGGCCGATTTTCTGCTGACCAACCTCATCAGCGCTGGCCGGCTCAACCGTTCCTGGCGTGCGGGCCAGGCCCGCCATTCTGCCTACCTAGAGGACCACGCCTCGCTTGGGCTCGGCCTGCTCGCGTTGTATCAAGCCGATTTCGATCCCCGCTGGTTTCAGGCCGCGGTCATCCAGGCGGAAGAGATCCTGTCGGCGTTCGCCGATCCACAAGGGGGCTTCTTCGATACTCGCCACGACCACGAGACCCTGATTGCGCGGCCGAAATCCGTCCAGGACAGCCCCATCCCAAGCGGGAACACCCTGGCCTGTATGCTGCTGCTCCAGTTAGGCGCCTTCGAGGGCGAGTCCCGTTACATCGAACCGGCCGAGTCGGTCCTGCGGGCGATCGCCCCGACGGCTGCGCAGTATCCAACCGCGTTCGCTGGTTGGCTATGCGCAATCGATTTCGCGCTGGGTCCTCAGCTGCAGCTTGCGATCGGCGGGCCGCCAGACGATCCGGCCTTCCACAGCCTGGCCGCGTTGGCCAACCGGCGATTCCTTCCGAACTTGGTCATGGCCGGCGGACTCCCGGCTGCGCCGGGAGCGCCCCGGCTCATGGTCGATCGACCGATGCACGGCGGGAAGCCGACTGCCTACCTGTGCACCGGCTTCAGCTGCCGGCTGCCTACCAGCTCACCGGATGATCTGGCCGACCAGTTGCTCGGTTGAGTGGGTTCAGGCCTTGGGGATCTCCTTGGCAGGATCGACGAATGGCTTGGGCACGACTTGTGCGCTTCGCTGGCCGGTCCCCGCTATCTCAACCGTAAGCTCAGTCCCCCACCCCGCCAATTCAATCGGCACCATTGCGTAGCCGAGGTTCTTCGACAGCCGGGGCGAGTAGATCGCGGATGTGATATGCCCAACCTGCGATCCGTCGGCAATGACCGGCCACTTGGTCATGTTGAACTCGATCCGGTCCCCGGCGATCTCGACTCCGACCAACTTGCGCTTGATGCCCTCGGCCCTTATTCGCTCGAGGGCCGCTCTCCCGATGAAGTCGGCCTGCTGATCGAGATCGACCATCCAGTCCAATCCCACCTGGTAAGGATTGTTCTCGAGGGTCATGTCGGCGCCATAGTTCAGGATCCCGGCCTCGATCCGCCGGATGTCCGAGGGGCCGGTCGGCGCGATTCCAAATGGCCTGCCGGCTTCCATCACCCGCTCCCAGAGTTCGCTCCCCCGGCTGCTGTCCTTAAGATAGATTTCGTAACCGACCTCCCCGGTCCAGCCGGTTCGGGTCACGATCACCGGGATGCCGTCGAGCTCGGCGTCCCTGAAGTAGTAATAGCGAAGCTGGGCGATCGAGTCGCCGAACAACTCGCCCACGACTTGCTTGGACTTCGGCCCCTGGATTTGGATCGGGGCCACGTCGAGCTCTGCCAACTGGACCCGCATCCCCGAGGCATGCGCGACCCCCAGGCCCCAGAGCAGGACGTCGCTATCTGCCAGCGCAAGCCAGAAATGGTTCTCTCCCAGGCGGAGCAGCACCGGATCGTTGATGATCCCCCCTTCCGGTGAAGTGAGAACTACGTACTTTGCCTGCCCGACTTTGCAGCGGCCGAGATCGCGGGGAGTGAGCCGGTTGGTGAACTCGAACGCGTCGGGGCCGGTAATCTCCAATTGCCGCTCGACCCCCACATCCCAGATCGTGACGTCGTTGAGCAGTTTCCAGTACTCTGCCTCGAGGTCATCGAAATTGATGGGGAAGAGGGTGTGGTTATAGACCGTATAGCCCCTGGATCCGTAACGCTGAGTCGCCTCAAAGTAGGGAGTCCTTCTCAGGCGCGCCCCCCGCTGGATCAGGCCCATATCGAATTGTGCTCTCATCCAGGCTCCCTTCGGACCGAGGTCGGTGTGCGGCCTAGGCCCTGCTCCTGCCCGCAAGCAGCTCGCCGAGGCTGAGGCGGGGCTCCGGAGGCGGTTGATGCAGGTTCGCCCAGGCCGCTGGCAGCGCCAGACGGTGTACTCGCGCAAATGTGAAGGACTTCACAATCAGTAGGCCAAGGAGAGCCGGCACGGTAGCCAAGGCGGAACCGGTCGTCAGCACCAGAACCGTGAATAGGCCGCTGTTTACGAACTTGCCGGGGGTAGACCAGTTGAACAGCCAGACCGTCGGATCAGCTTGATAGAAGTAGTTTGGGGACAGGAGGCCCCATTGCATGAACTGGTTTGAAAGGAAGTAGTCAACGAACCCATAGAGCATCAGGTAAATCACGATCGGCGCGGTCAGCTGTGGATGGGTGGGCAGGTAGTTGATATAGAAGAACGCCACCATCGCCCGGTCGGCGATGATGTCGATCTGGGCGCCGAATCGGGTCTCCTGATTCAGAGTCCGGGCAAGGTAGCCATCCAGCCCGTCCAGTGCCCAGTGCAGGCCTAGTCCGACGAAGTTCCAGAAGCTGTTTTGCGAAGATGAGGCGAATGCGAACAGCGGAAGGCAAATGATGATCCGAGCGAGGGTGATGGCATTGGGCCAATTCACCAATGCCTCGCGGCCTAGGGTCTGTGAAGCGGTCGTCTTCATGTGCGCCTCCATGGGGGGCAGCCCGACGCCCTACGCCACCCCCAGGGCTGAGTGGTCCGAGTCGACTACTCGACCGTCACGCTCTTGGCCAGATTGCGGGGTTGATCGACATCCGCGCCGCGCAGCACCGCGACATAATACGCCAGCAACTGCAGGGGGATGATGGTTGTCACTGGATTGAGCAGCCAGGGAGTCGCCGGTACCCAGAGCACGTGGTCCGCGACCGAATCGACCTGTTCGTCACCATCGGTAGCGACCGCGATCACCACCCCACCCCGGGCCCGGGTCTGCTCGATCTGGCTGAGAGTCTTCTGATACCAGGGGTCCTGCGGCACCAGGGCCACTACCGGCATCAGCTCGTCGATCAGAGCGATCGGCCCATGTTTCATCTCCCCGGCCGGGTAACCCTCGGCGTGGATGTAGGAAATCTCCTTCAGTTTCAATGCGCCTTCGTAGGCGGTCGGCATGTTGATGCCCCGGCCCAGGTAGAGGCAGTGCTGGATGTCCTTCAGGGTCCGCGCGACCCGCTCTACCTGTTCGGCCCGATCCAGGCACTTTCCGACCAAATCGGGCACCCGACGCAGGTCTCGGACCAATCGCATTCGCTCGGCTTCGTCGAGCACCCCTCGCAGGTCGGCCAGCAGGATGGCCAGCAGGTAGAGATCGATCAACGGCGCGGTGTAGGCCTTGGTGGAGGCCACCCCGATTTCGGGGCCGGCTTGCATCCCAATGTATCCGTCTGCTACCCGCATGGCCTGCGACCCGATGACATTGACGATGCTCCAGATCGTCGCGCCCCGGCGCCGGCCCTCCTCGATCGCGGCCAGCGTGTCGGCGGTCTCACCGGACTGGCTGATCGCCAGCACGACGGTGCGCTCGTTAACCAGCGGCTCGCGGTAGCGGAATTCGGAGGCGAGGTCGACCTCCACCGGCAGGCGGGCGATCCGCTCGATCAGCAGCTTCCCCACCATCCCGGCATGGGCTGCGGTGCCGCAGGCAATAATCACGATCTTGTCGATCTCGGCCGCCCGGGCTCCCTCGAGATTGAGCGACGGGAGATGAACCCGGCCAGATTCGAAATCAACCCGTCCCCCGATCGTGTCGGTCGTTGAGCGCACCTGCTCGAAGATCTCTTTCAGCATGAAATGCTTATACTCACCCTTGGCAGCCGAGACCGGGTCCCACGGGACGCTCTGCACTTCGAGCTCAACCGGCTCCCCCGCCAGGGTGTAGGCCTCGAAGCCGTCCTGGGTGACCACCGCCATCTGCCCCGCTTCCAGGAATGCCATCTGGCGGGTGTGCTCGAGAATGGCGGGGATGTCGGAGGCGATGAACATCTCCCCCTCTCCCACTCCGATCACCACTCCCCCGGCGTTCCCCAGCCGGGCGGCCACGATTTTGTCCGGCTCACGGCTCGAGAGCAGCACCATCCCATGGGCTCCCTGCAAGTGGCCAAGGGCCTTCCGCGTGGCGTCTACGAACCCGTCATTGAGTGACTGATATCGTTCGACCAGCTGGGCGATCACCTCGGTGTCGGTGTCGGACTTAAACGGGACCCCTTCGGCAACCAGCTCTTCGCGCAAGCTGAGGTAGTTCTCGACGATTCCGTTGTGAACCAACACGACTTCGCCCGCGGCCCCCGTGTGGGGATGGGCATTGCGAGCGTTCGGCACCCCATGGGTCGCCCAGCGGGTGTGGCCGATCCCAATGTGGCCGGCCACCGGCGACGCACGCAGCAGCTCCCCGAGCCGTTCGATCTTGCCTGCGTCCCGCCGGATCACGAGCCGACCGTCCTCGATTACCGCCAGCCCGGCCGAGTCATAGCCGCGATACTCCAGCCGCTTCAGGCCGTCGTAGATGATGGGGGTCGCATCGCGCGGTCCGACATAGCCGACAATGCCGCACATGGATCCTCTCCTGATTTCGGGTGTAGGGCTGATGCCACGCGCCCAGGGCTTGGCTTCAGCCTTGCGGCTGAAGGATTGAGCTCAGGGGTGCGATGGTGAATGGTCGGGCAGTGGCACGCCCGGAGGGTATCCGCTGATCTCTCGATTTTCCCGGCCCGGCGGAGGGGAGCCGCCGAGTGCCTCCGGTTAGCCCCGCTGCGCGGCGGGGAACCCTCTTCCTCGTCACCCCGCGGCATGGCCTGCAACTCCTCGGCCTGCGGCACGGGGCCGTGCGCTTCACTCACTGCGAACTTATGTCTTCCCCACACCTCACTCGACAAATCGGGCCGACATTATACCTGCGTTGGCCAACCGGGCCCGAAGCATTCCAGGATTGGCGTTCACTGGACATAAGGTAGGGTGTGGTCAGGGGGGCAGCGGACGACCGCTAGGGTGACCTAGATTTCAGGCGAAATCGAACGTGTCCATCGTGGCATGGCTCAGGTCTGAGTAGTGGCCCCGGCGGGACTCTGGAAGCATCGCGGCCAGGATGTACATCGCCTCGTCGGTCATCTGGCGCAGCCGATCCCGGTCCAAACGTCCACTGCTCACTTTGAATCGAAACGGTCTGCCAAGCCTCACCGTGGCACCCGGCTCCTTGCTCCGATCCAGCCGAAGCGAAGGATAGCCATCGGTCCCTTCGACCGCGGCCGGTACGACCGGTGCGCCGCTGCGAGCCGCCAGGTAAGCCACTCCTACCTTGCCTTGCTGAAGCTGCGGGTTGCGGTGACCCTCCGGCGCAACTAATACGATCTCACCTGCCGTGAGCACCGCCAAGGCTCGCTGGACCGCCCGGCGGTCCACTTCGCCACGTCGCACCGGAATAACATCCCAGATTCGGGGGAAAACGCCCCACAAAGGCAGGCTAAAGACATCGTGGCGTGCCATCGGGACGACGTTACGGGGCAGGCCGCCGAGCACGACAATCGGATCGATCATGGCGATGTGATTCATCATGATGATCGCCGGGCCTGAGACAGGCAGGTGCTCGACATTCTCGATCCCGTTGAATTTGGCAAACACCCGATAACCAACATTATCGATCAGCCAGCGCAGTACCCGCCGGCGTGCCTCGAATCTGGCGTGATGATACTCGTTCTGAGTCGCGCGCCGGATCCGAGGGGCAGCCAGTCCGTGCATAGATTCAGTTCCCGGGGACCAACTCGAGCACCCGTTCCAGGACCTGCTCGGGGGTCAGCTTGGTGGAATCAAGGACAATCGCGTCCGCCGCCGGCCGCAGCGGCGCCAGATCTCGAGTCGAGTCGAGTTGGTCGCGAGTTCGAACTGATTCGAGGACCTCGGCATACTTTGCCGTCTCGCCGCGGGCCTGAAGTTCCGCAAACCGTCTGCCGGCCCGGGCCTCGACCTCCGCCTCGAGATAAATCTTGAGCCCGGCTTCAGGCAGCACCACGGTTCCGATATCACGTCCGACCATCACCACCCGACCACGGCGTCCAATCTCCCGCTGCCGCTCGGTCATCGCCTGCCGGACCCGCCCATACATCGACACTTTGGACACCTGGGCATCCACCTCGGGCGAGCGGATCGCCCAGGTAACATCCTCGCCGTCCAGCAGCACGTCGTACTGGCGCCCATCTGGGACCGAGGCCGGCTGCACATCGATCACAACCCGCTCGGCGATCACAGAGACCTGCGGCTCATCGTCGACGGGGATTCCGGCCCGCAGGACTGCCAAGGTGACTGCCCGATACATGACTCCGGTGTCGAAATACAGATAGCCCAGCTGGGCCGCCAGCGATCGAGCCAGGGTCGATTTGCCGGCGGCTGCCGGCCCATCGATGGCGATGGTGCTCGGGATCATGGTTCCCCGAGTGGTGTTGGTTGCTCTACCCCCGCGATGTCCGGCCGAACCAGCAGAACCCATCGGTCCGGGAGCGTCGGCGCCTCCCGGGTCACCCACCACTGAATGAGATCTGGAGGACCCCACCCGCTCCAGCCCCAGGTTTCGCCAATGCTGACCGATTGTCCGAGGTATTCGCTGGGAAGCGATCCGGCGCCAGACCCCTCCCGCATTAAGACCACCGGCGGATTGGCGGCCAGATCGGATCCGTCGCCGGCGGAGTAATCGCGCAGCGCCCAGGCCAACCCGGGAGTGATCTGGTCTTCGAGTTGGAGCGGCAGCGCGGCGGTCCGTCCGGCCGCAGCCCTGGAGAGCGAATCGATCGTCTCGACCAGATCGCGCAACCCCAGGGTGCTGGCCTGCGGTCTCCACAGCTCACGGGCCGAAGCCTGCGCCAGATTCAGCCTGCCGCCGGCGGAAATGCTGAGCGCGGCCAATACGATCAGCCCGGCAGTTCCAGTTACCGTAATCGCGATCCCGCTCGACCAGCCCAACCCGAGCAGCACCACGGCTGCGGCCGCCAGGCCGATCCCCATGACCGACAACATGAGCAGAAGCGGCATCCCCAGGAACGACTGGAAGGCGTCCGGACCGCGCACGAAGGCCGCCAACTGCACGTAGGAGAATGCCATGAGGGCCACCACGGCCCCAACGAACCCGATCAGCAGCCAGGCGGGGCGAGCGTGCAGAACCTGGTCGATCAGGGCCGAAGCTTCGCCGGCCGCCAGGAAGCACAGTGGGACGACGGCCCATACGATGTCCTCCGGCCGGCGGCCAGGGTAGAGCAGGATCAGCAAGACTGCGCCTGCGGTCCAGACCGCAAACCAGGTATCGAGGGCAGCTCCCTTGCGAACTGCCCGCACCAGCCCCGCGAGGCCAAAAACAAGCGCCAGCGGCTCATAGACCGGCAGCTGCAGCAAGACGGAGGCCGCCGGCACCCCGCCCGGGGAGTACCAACCTTCGACCCAGGCACCGATCTCGCCGAACACTCCTCCGAGCGCACCTGCGAAGAATCCGAACCCACTTGCCAGGCCAAGCCCGACCAGGCCCGCCAGCAACAGCCCGCGCAGCAGCGCCTCGGAAGGTACGCTCGCTGGCCAGGGAAAGGCCAGGGTTGGATCGGGATGCGGATTGCTTCGCCTCCGACGAAGGTACGCAAGCGCCCCGCTGCCCACACCCACGGTAGTCAGGCCGACAATTCCCGGTTGCCCGGCAACTGCCGCCAGCCCCAACATGCCTGCCGCCCATTCAAGATTGCGCCTGGGTTCGGCCCGGGCCCGTGCCAGGAAGAGGACGGTGGCCAGGAGACTAGCCGCGGCGATTGCGGTTCCACCGGCGGTTCGGGAGGCGGCCCACAATGTCGGCGACAGGGCCAACAGCAGCGTAGTGGCTAAGGCGGGTAGCCTGCCGATTTGCCGTCGGATCAATAAGGGTGTCAGCAGCAGCGCCGCCCCGGCCAGAGCTGAGGCCGAGCGGGCGGTCGCATCGTCGGCACGGGAGAAACTGAACGCCAGGCCGGTCAATACCTGAAAGGCAGGGGAACTCGAGCTCAAATCGGTCGGTTGGAATTCCGAGGGTCGAGGAAGCGCGACAAGCGCCTCGCGGGCTTCGGCGTCGCTCAGGGGGTGGCGATCGAGCTGGTTGAAGCGGAACCAGACCCCGATGGTGAACAGAAACAGGTACAGCAGCGACTCAAGAGAGACCGACGGGCGGCGCTCCGTCATCCCGGGGTTGCGCCCTGCCGCGCGTAAATTCGGACTCCGGCAGTTTCGTAGATCTTATGCATGAACGCATCAAACTTGCGTTCGTCCAGCCTCAAATAGGTCGATGCTTCCAGCGGCCCGACATAGACATATTCGATCTGGTAGCGATCCAGGATCGCGGCGGCCGCCTGCCAGTCGGGCGTCTCATACAGCTGCTGGATATCCGTCAGCCGGCTGCCCTGGGGGGCGGAATCGCCGCGCCACTGCAGTTCGTGACCGTCCCAGCCGAGGACCGTTGGAAGGCCGGTGTGGGCCGAGATCCGCCCAAACTGGGTATAGCTCCCTCCGATCGCTTCTGCGATGATGCCGGTCGGTAGGGTCGCATTGATCCACTGTATCGCCTCGTAATCCTCCGCACTGGAAGTAGCCAAATGGGCGGTCCCATCCAGGGTGCGACCTTGGGCCGGTTTGAAACCGTTCGCCTTGGTCCAGGTGGCCAGCGCAGGGTACACCAGTCCAGCGATTAGCGGGAGAACGACCGCAGTCCGGGCGGCTCCCGCCAGGTTCCATCGTTTCGGCCACAGGTCGATCACTGCGTAGGCCGCCGCCAGCCCCCACAAGATCCAGGCTCCAAAGTACAGCTTGAACACCGTGTTCATCCGGGTCCCGAAGAGATCCCGCAGATAGACGAACTCCGGTGCGATGACCAGCAGCGCGCCGATCGCCACCAGAATCATCACGAACTGGCGCGGCTCCGGATCGCGTGGACTCCCGCTCGCCCGGCCGGCCAGCATCCCCAGCGCAATCCCAACCGTCGCCCCCAGGGCCAACGCGGTCCACGAGCTGGTTAATCGGCGCACGACCGCTTCCTCGGCCACCAACTGCAACCCCTCCTGCAAGGATTGCCCGCGGATCCCGAGCCCATTCAAGACAGTTTCCAGCCCAAACGGTTCGGAGCGCGCCCCGACCAGCGAGACCCCCACGATCGTGAGCGAGAACAGGAACAAACCAACCGGCAAGCCCAGGCCGACCTTCCAAACTAGATCGCGGCGAAGGCTTGTTCCGCTTCGCCAGATCCAGATCAGCCAGACCAGGATGGGAATCAAGGACACCCCGAACATCACTACAAACTGTTGAATGCGGGTCGGAAAGAGCAGGCTGGAAAGGATGCCGCCAGCCTGGGATGCAAAACTGGGGAACCAAGGGAGATACAGCAGCACCGCGGCCGCTCCGATCGAAAGTGTGGTGGTCGCCATTCGGATTGCCAGGGCCTGGCGAGGGGCGTTCCGCCCCGACCAGGCTACGGCCGCCAGGAAGAGCGCAAGATAGATCGGAGAATCCCAGGTATTCAGAAACGCCAGACCGCCAAATAGGAAGCCGGCAAAGGCAAATTCCGCCTGGCTCACCGCGCTCGGGATCGCGCCGATCAGCACAAGAGCGAGGGTCCCCAGGACCGCGAAGGCAATACTGCCGATCACCAGCTGCCGAAGCAGCCCGAGCAAGACTGCCCCGCCCGAGACGGGTTCAGTTCCGCCGGGTAGCATCACGGTCCGCAGCACCAGCAAGATTGCCAGCCCGGCCGCCAGCCACTTGAAAATCCCCACCAGCCGGCGGGCTGAGACCCGGGTCTCACGCCAGACAAACTCACCCCGCGGACCGCTCATGAACGCCTGCCAGGCGAAACCAACTGCCATCAGCGCGAACGGCATCGCCAGCAGGTGGGGATGGTTGTCGGCCAGCAGATAGGAGAAGAAGGGGAATTCGTCGATCACTTCCACATCGACTCCGGCGAGATCGACATCGCGAATCACCCGCGAAGCCCGCCACCACCAGAGGTAGCGTTGGGGGACCCAGCTCGCGGCAGCCGCCGGTGGATCGCTGAGCTGTTTGAGATCGAGCCAGCTCCAAAAACCTGAGACAAGGCTCCCGTCCGGCAGGGTCTGCCAGAAGACGTGGCGAGAATGGAGCACGTCGAGGATCCCTTCCAGGTTGCCAGTAAAGAGCACGAAAGCCGGCCCGAGCAGCGGTACGGCCATCCACACCGGCTTCCCTCGGGCGGCCAGCAGGTTGTACAGCACAGAGTAGCTCCCGACCGCAACCAGCCCGAACCAGAGGGCATTGGCGAGATTGAACGCCACGCCACTGGCCGCTCCGCTCAGCCAGGTCAGTAGGGCGATCATGACGTAGCCGAAATAGTAGTAAGAGATGGCATAGCCGGAGAGCCACGGATCGTTCGGCGGAAACTCGCCGGACCGCAAGATCCCATTTAGAAACGCCAACTCCATGGGCTTCTCGGTGGCCACGATCTCGGGATTGTTCGCCCGCACGAATGCCCACAGCAGGAAGCTGAGGGCGAACACGCCCTCCATCCAGAGCACCGTTCGCAGGTTGCGGCGCAGCCAATCCCGAATCTCCGCCCGTTGTCCGAGTGCCGCGGCGATCGCGGCCAGGACCAACACGGCACCCAGCGCGCCGCCGCGGCTGTTCGGGATGAACCCAAGGCTCGCACCCAGCCAGAGCACATAGCTGGAGACGAGCAGCCCAAGCGGCCGGGCGAAGGCATATCCCCGATCGGGCAGGCGGTGAAAGATTCTAAAGACGAACGGCAAGGCTAGCAGTCCCAACAGGCTGCTGGCCAACCACCAGGCGAGGATTACCAAAGGACCTCGTAAATCGTTGTCGAGCCGTTCTGGTACACCGGCCGCAGGTAACCCTGCCCGGTCATGAGCTCGAATTTCTCCAGGCCGCGGGTCGGGCAGCTCAGGCCCGAACCGTTCTGCTGGCACTGGTCGACCGGCACGTCTAACGTCCAGATCCCGTCGTATCGACCGGCCAGGTCACAAACCACCTGGGTGCCACCGTTGACCGGAGCGCATCCGTCAAAACTTCCGTAGTAGAGCTGCTCCAGTTCACCGACCACCACGTACTGAACATCGTACCGGGTGAGGAACGCCAACGCATCGTTCGTCGAAGGCGTCAGGTAAAAGTTCCAGATGTCCTGCACTCGGGCGAAGATGTCGGTCGAATCGGCGGCTGCCCGCTGCTGGCGTTGGTGCCAATTCCAGCCGAGCACTGCCGGATTGCCGGTGTAGATCGAGAAGCGCGATCCCCAGCGGTACTCTGGTAGTTGGGCCTCGACGATGACCGGCGATCCGTCCACGTTGTCTTGCATCCACTGAATGGCGTGGTAATCCCCTTCGAGCGGAATCGATTTACCCAGATCATCGTACGTTGCGGCGGACATGAAGGCCATCCCGTCCAGGGAGAGGGGAGTTGCCGGAGCCATCCGGTCCTGGATCTTGGCCCGAGTAGCCGTCAGCGGATACAGCGCGGCTCCGAACAGCACCGCGCCGAAGGCGACGGTCCAGGCCCGGCGGACTTGCAGCCCCCAGGCCGGCAGGTCTGCCACCAACCAGACCAAGGCCGCGCTGCTCGCCATGCTGAACAAGGTCCAAACCTGAAGGTAGAACTTGAAGACGGTGTTCATCCTGCCGATGTCGCCCACCAGCACGACCACCTCGACCAGGAAGGTCAATGCCGCCGCGGTTCCGACCATCGCCAGAGCTGCCCGCTTTTCGATCGGGGTGTTCTTGCGCAG
>Ga0209640_10000274_pt1 | contig 39020 bp, 35 predicted proteins | sample RifCSP10_1_FD_184018 | JGI IMG/M metagenome (GOLD analysis project Ga0209640, IMG submission 184018) | Soil microbial communities from Rifle, Colorado - Rifle CSP2_sed 10_1 (SPAdes) (version 2) | ecosystem: Environmental > Terrestrial > Deep subsurface > Rock core/Sediment | place: Rifle... | reverse complement strand
GTAATTGCTGTATCGACAGGCTGCCCGGCCGAACCGCGAACACCGACACCACCTCGGGCGAAAGTTCCGAGCGCCATTCCTCTTTCGGCGCATGCCGTGTTCGCACCGCTTCCTTTCCGACAATCACGCTCTCACTCACATCCTTGAGCATCCACTTGTCCCCGTCATGCCGGGCATGCTGCGCGGATGTCTGCATGCGCAAACGTGTGTAACCGTCGAAATAAAAAATATTCAATCGCAGCAGGGTGAGATCGGGCAGTACTTCACCGATATTCACAAACGAGCTCCCGCTGCGAAGCCAAATGCCGGAGCTTTTCTTCTGGAGTGACGTTTCGAGCGCCTTGGCGCGACCGAGCTGCGCAAGATTTTCCGAAACGGGCACGACATATTCTCCCAGCAAAAACACCGCTACTATAATCGCCGTCCCGATTTTCATCGTGGATACGACGATCCGGGTTACCGATACCCCTGCCGCCCGCATGGCCGTAAGTTCGGAATTAAGCGCCAGGGTGGACAACCCGATCATCGTGCCGATTAAAGCTGCGACCGGGGACAGGTCATACACCTGTTGTGGCTGCTTGAGGATCACATACTTGATCATTTCAAACAAACCGAAACCGGCCTTGCCGTAATCCTTGAGGCTGTCAATCAGGATGATAAAAACCGCCAGCGACACCAGTACATACAACACCAGCAAGGTGCTGTTGAGCACGTGACGCGCGATAAGCCGGTCGAGCAGCGAGAGTATCATCCGCGACTCCATACGGCGGGGAGAGCGATCAGCGGGCGATTGTGGGCGCGTCGCCAGAGCAGATAGGCGGCCACCAACGCCATCGCGCCGTGTACCCACCACAGGCCGAACGCCAGCGGCACGCGGCCGTTTTGCAGCATGGTTTCGCCAACGCCCAGCAGATTGGAGTACACAAAGTAGACCACGATGGCCGCGAACAGATTCGACATTTGTCCGCGCCGCACGTCGGTATAGGAAATCGCAACCGCATACAGCATCAATACAAACAGGGCGATGGTTTTCCCCAATCGCCAATGCAGCTCGGCACCGACATTACGATCGCTGTATTGCGACAGCAGGTCCTGGGTTGGCAATCCCGCCGTCGGCACCGGCGCCTCCATGGGTTTTTTTGGTTCGATACGCAGGCTATAGACACCGAATTCGAGGATGCGGTAATCGGCCGTCCCCGGCTCCCCGTCGTAGAGCACTCCGTCCCGGAGCGCCAGAAACTTGTCGCCGGTTTTACCGTCGGTGAATGGTTGTCCTGACTTGGCGATCAGCACCCCCTGTCGGTCCTGCTCCATGCTGCTGACAAAAATCCCCTCCAGATCGCCGTTCTTCGCGGCTTTTTCCGCATAGACGATTCTCCCTGACCCCTGCGCCTCGGTAAACACACCGGGGGAGATCAGACCCGGTTCAGAACGTTTTGTGCTTTCAACCTTGACCGTTTCAATCTGCCTGGCCGCGAGGGGCGTGAGATAGAACGCACCGATCAGCACGGCGAACCCGCATGCCAGCGCCAGCCAGGTCACCGGTTTCAGGAAATGCATCACCCCCACCCCGCAGGCGGCCAGCACCGTCATTTCGCTGTCACGGTACCAGCGGCTTAAGGTCAGGAGGATCCCGAGGTAGAAAGCCAGCGGCAAGAGTATGTCGATCTTCGCCATCATCTGATAGCCGAGCAGGACATACAGCACGGCCTCAGACTGGTCGCCGCGTGCGGCCCTGCCGAGCAGGAGCGTCAGGGTCATCAGGGTCACGACGATCAGCAGCACCACGGCAACGGCCAGTATCATCGCCGCAGCCTCGCGGTAAAAGGCGCGGTCAATGATCAAGGCGGGTACGCCATATCAGGTTTTGACAAGTTACAAGCAAACATTGGAAAATGCCTCCCGGAAACCAATCTGGAGGACTAGCAATCAAAAACACCGCTTTTTTCCGTACAGTCACCCATAAGGACTTGATTGCAAAACGGAACCGTTACCCGAAGTCAACAAAAATATATCATATCTTCCCCCGGAGAGGCGGGAAATAAATTCAGGGAATCGGCATGGAATTCATTGTAAAAAGCGGTACCCCCGAAAAACAGCGTAGCGGTTGCATCGTCGTGGGTGTATTCGAAGCGCGCAAACTCTCCGCCGTGGCGCATCAAATCGACGAAGTTTCAGGCGGCGCCATCGGCGCCATCGTCCGCCGGGGCGATCTCGATGGAAAACCGGGTCAGACACTGTTGCTGCACAATATCCCCAATCTACCCAGCGAACGCGTGCTGCTTGTCGGCTGCGGCAAGGAAAAAGAATTCACCGACAGCCGCTATCGCGATGCCGCCGCCAAGGCGGTGACGGCACTCAAGGACACCGGCGCGACGGAGATCACGTCCTATCTCACCGAACTCGACGTCAAAGGTCGAGACATATTCTGGAAAGTGCGCCAGGCGGTTGAAGTCAGCGAAAGCGCGCTATACCGGTTCGACAAGCTCAAGACCAAATCGAATAACAACCGCCGCGCCTTGCGTCGAGTCGTGCTCGCGGTTCCCAAGCGCAGCGATCTGGGCCCGGGCGAACAGGCTATCAACGAAGGACGCGCCATCGCGGAAGGGGTAAGACTGGCGCGCGACCTTGGCAATCTCCCCGGCAATCTCTGCACCCCCACTTATCTCGCCGAACAAGCGGTGGAAATCGGGAAGCTTTATGGGCTGAAAACCACCGTGCTGGAAAAAGCTGACATGCAGCAGCTGGGTATGGGCGCCTTATTGTCCGTGTCGCGTGGCAGCCGCCAGCCGCCAAAGTTGATCGTGCTCGAATACCAGGGTGGCAAAGAGGGGGAGGCACCGGTCGTGCTCGTGGGCAAGGGGCTGACGTTTGATGCCGGTGGGATATCGATCAAGCCGGCGGCCAGCATGGATGAGATGAAATTCGATATGTGCGGCGGGGCATCCGTGCTCGGCGCGGTAAAAGCGGCAGCCGAACTGAAACTTCCGATTAATATTGTCGGAATCATCCCCAGCTCGGAAAACCTTCCCGATGGCGACGCCAACAAGCCGGGTGATATTGTCACCAGCATGTCAGGCCAGACAGTTGAAGTCCTGAATACCGACGCTGAAGGCAGGCTGATTCTGTGCGATGCGCTGACCTATGCCGAGCGGTATAAACCCGCATTCGTCATCGACATCGCCACACTCACCGGAGCGTGCGTCATCGCCCTCGGTGCGCATGCCAGCGGATTGCTGGCCAACCATGACCCGCTGGCGCGAGAAATCGGCAACGCCGGAAAATACACGTATGATCGCGCCTGGCAATTGCCCCTCTGGGATGAGTATCAGAAACAGCTCGACAGTAATTTTGCTGACATGGCCAACGTCGGCGGACGCGAGGCTGGCACGATTACCGGTGCATGTTTTCTCTCGCGTTACGCAAAAAACTTCAAGTGGGCACATCTCGATATCGCCGGCACAGCCTGGAAAACCGGCAAGGAAAAAGGGGCGACTGGCCGGCCCGTGCCGCTGCTGGTACAGTTTCTCATCAACCGCGCCCGCAAGGATGGCGCCGACATGGATACATGACGCGCGTTGACTTTTACTTGCTCGACCACTCGACCGAAGGCGGCAGAGACGCCGCTGTCTGCAAGCTGGCCCACAAGGCATTTCGGCTCGGTCATCACGTATACATCCTGACGGCCGACGATAATGACGCGCAACGCCTGGATCAACTGCTCTGGACCTTCCATGCCGGCAGTTTCATTCCCCATGGCATCAACATGCAATCGGAAGACACCGGACTTCCCGTACTCATCGGAAAAGAGGAGCCGCCCTCCGCGTTCGATGATGTCCTGATTACGCTCGCTCCCCGGGTTCCGGAGTGTTTCAGCCGGTTCCAGCGCGTGGCGGAAGTGGTGAATGGCGACGAAGACGACAAGGCGCGCGGCCGCGAGCGATTCCGGTTTTACCGAGACCGCGGTTATACGCTGCAAACGCATAAACTGGCGCTGGATTCCGGGTGGGCCTGAACGTGACCACGCCTGATTCGAAATACAAACACAAACCTTCGGAAAAACATACTCTCGAAGAGGTCTTGAAATCGCTTCAAGACATGATTCGCAACGATCTCCTGGACGGTGAACGGGGAGACGCGCCAGCGGAAAAAATTCAACCATCCCCCTCCGCCACCAAGCCGGTGGATCGCGGCAACCGTCCTGGACCAATCAGGGAAGACTTCGCGCCGGCAACCGCCGGTTCGGGACCGGTCAACCTCGACGCCGTGATGCGGTCCTTGAAGGACCTGATCGGCAATGAGCTCGACACCGGCGATCATCTCCGTCCTGACGCTATCGCGTCCCGGACTGCTCTGGATGAAAATAAGGCGGATTTAAGCCAATCCGAGGAATTTGCCCCGCTCGATGAGGAGCTGACATTCGAGGATACGGAATCGCCGGTTGTCGGCGAGGAGTCCGCGCCGGCGGATGAATCCTTGTCACCCGTGAATGATCAAACCTCCGATGAACTCGCACCTGATGAATTCGCGCCACTGGATGAAGAGCTGAGTATCGAGGGGCCGGTTGACATCGCTCCGTCCCCGACACCCGACGATGCAGTGCCTGAACTTCCCGGTGAAATCTCGCCAGAATTGCTCAGAGAACCGGATAGTGAGCCGGCCCCGGCGTCGCCGGAACCGAAAGGCGAAGCCGATATCGATGCGGGTGATCAGCAGGAATTCATGCTGGATGATTTGCCGCCACGCGTAAATGAAAGCGAAGCGTTTGCGCCGAATGACATTCAGGAACCCGAAGCGGATCCGGGAATCGAAGCCGAGAGTTCCCCGGATGCCGGCGGAATTGACGAACCGCTACCGACAATAGATGTCGAGGAAACGTTCGATGAAAACAACTATTTTCAATCTGACACACCACCATCGGAAACCCTGCCCTCCGAGCTGCAAGAGATACAGGAAATTATCGTCACCGCGCTAGGTACTCCGCCCGAATCCGAAGCTCCGCGTCAATCCGACACCTCTGAAAGCGGCGAACAGCAAAAACGGGGGCAGGACTTGTCACCGGCAACGGAAACCGAACCCCCAGCGGAGCATGTATCAAAGGCGCCCGACGATAACGGACTCACGCTCGAAATCGCTGAAGAATCCGACACGGGGGATCACAAGATGCCTGTTGTCGACTTTGACAGCGTTTCGCTTGAGCCGCCGAGGGAGGAGCAACAGCCGCCTGCGATTTCCTCCGACGACAAGTCCGGGGCAGAAACAACGACCCTTCCGGAAGCCTCGGATGAAGCCCCCCTCGGGACCCGAGGTACGACATCCCGAGAAATCGGAGTTGAGGGCGAACCGGAAGCGGGCAACGAGATGACGCCGGACAACCGGTCGGCAACTCCCGACTCCCGGAAATCACGCAAATCCAGGAGGACTTCCTCGTCAAAACCTGAAATTCCCGAATCAACTTCAGCTTCCAGCCTCGATGATATCCCGGTTCTGAAGGACGTGGTTTCGCCTCCGACCGGCAGTACGCTGAAGACTGAACCATCCTCGACACCCTCCAAGGATCGTCTGCCCAGACCGAACCGCGCGCGTGAGATCGTCGTCCGCGCCGTTGCCAAACTTAATGTCGAAATGCGCAAGTCGGGCGGCACCGGGATCGACACAAAAACCATCCTCCGCCTGCAAAAGTTAATACAAGAGCAACTCGAGAAAGACGGAGATGAATGAAGGCCGCTAACTAAATAAGTGAAAATCTGCGCCTGCACATCTAGAATGTTGTTCGCTGCCATTCGCAACTGAATCAATGAGCCAGAAACCACAAAAACCCGCTGGCGGGAATTCGTCTCTCGAAAGCACCCTGAGCAAATCCTACGATCCGCACTCCATCGAGCAGCGGATTTATCAAACATGGGAACAGGCGGGTGTTTTCGCGCCGAGCGGTCGTGGGAAACCGTACTGCATCATGATTCCGCCGCCTAATGTCACGGGAAGCCTGCACATGGGCCATGCATTCCAGGACACGCTGATGGATACGCTTATCCGTTATCACCGGATGCGGGGCGACAACACGCTGTGGCAGGCAGGGACGGATCACGCGGGCATCGCCACCCAAATGGTCGTCGAGCGCCAGATCGAGGCCGAAGGCAAAACACGCCACGATCTGGGGCGTGACGAGTTCGTTAAGCGTGTCTGGAAATGGAAAGCCGAATCCGGCGGTACGATCACGCGCCAGCTGCGGCGCATGGGCGCCTCGCTCGACTGGTCGCGAGAGCGTTTCACCATGGACGATGGCCTGTCACAGGCAGTAACCGAGGTCTTCGTCCGGCTATACGAAGAAGGATTGATCTACCGCGGCAAGCGGCTGGTCAACTGGGACCCGGTATTGCATACGGCGGTTTCCGACCTGGAAGTAATCTCCGAGGAAGAAGCCGGCCATCTCTGGCACATACGTTACCCGATTGCGGGCACAAACAAACATCTCGTCGTGGCGACGACACGGCCCGAAACCATGCTGGGTGACACCGCCGTAGCCGTGCACCCGGAAGATGAACGTTACAAGCCGTTCATCGGCAAGCTCGTCGCGCTGCCGCTCACCGACCGCGAGATTCCAATCATTGCCGATGAATACGTGGACCGCGAGTTCGGCTCCGGCTGCGTCAAGATCACCCCGGCGCACGATTTTAATGATTACGAGGTGGGAAAACGGCATAACCTTCCGGTTATCAACATTTTCTATTCCGATGCCTGCATTAATCTGCCCGATTCGCCGTATCACGGTCAGGACCGTTTCATGGCACGGAAAAAGATAGTCGCAGATCTGGAAGCACTGGGGCTGATTGAACGAATACAAGACCACAAGCTCATGGTGCCGCGCGGCGACCGCACCGGCGCCGTGATCGAGCCCTTTCTCACCGATCAGTGGTACGTCAAAGTCGGCCCGTTGGCCGCCGAAGCCATCAAGGCGGTTGAAACCGGACGCATCCGGTTTGTCCCGGAAAACTGGACCAAGACTTATTACGAATGGATGCGCAACATCCAGGACTGGTGCATCTCGCGCCAGATCTGGTGGGGCCACCGCATCCCGGCCTGGTATGACGCCGATGGCCAGGTTTATGTGGCGCGCAGCGCGTCCGCGGCGCATGCCGAGGCGAAACAGCAGCACGGGCAGGACATCCCGCTCGAGCAGGATGAAGACGTACTGGACACCTGGTTCTCCTCGGCGCTGTGGCCGTTCTCGACGCTCGGCTGGCCGGAACAAACCCGGGAACTGAAAACCTTTTATCCCACGAGCGTGCTCGTCACCGGTTTTGACATCATATTTTTCTGGGTCGCGCGCATGATCATGATGGGGCTGAAATTCGCCGGCGATGTGCCGTTTCGCGAGGTTTACATGCACGGCCTGGTGCGCGACGCCCACGGACAAAAAATGTCCAAATCCAAGGGAAACATTCTCGATCCGATCGATCTGATTGACGGCATCGATCTCGAATCCCTCGTGGTCAAACGCACGGCCGGTCTGATGCAGCCGCAGATGGAGAAGAAAATCGAACAGGCCACGCGCAAGGAATTCCCCCATGGCATCCCGGCCTACGGCACGGATGCCCTGCGGTTTACCTTCGCCAGTCTTGCCACGCAAGGGCGCGATATCAAGTTCGACCTCGGCCGGATCGACGGCTACCGGAATTTTTGCAACAAACTGTGGAATGCCGCGCGTTACGTGTTGATGAACACCGAGGGCGAGGATTGCGGCCTAACCGGGACTGTAGAACTCACCGTTGCCGACCGCTGGATTCTTTCACGCTTGCAGGAAGTTTCCGCGGAAGTGGAAAGCGCATTCCGTGACTACCGGATCGACCTTGCCTCGCAGGCGGTATACAGCTTCGTATGGCATGAATACTGCGACTGGTATCTGGAGCTCTCCAAGGTTGTGCTGACCGATTCCAAGAGCAGTTCGGAGCTGTTGCGCGGAACTCGTCAGACATTAGTGGCAGTGCTCGAATCCTTGTTGCGTTTGCTGCATCCAGTGATGCCTTTTATCACCGAGGAGATATGGCTGCGTATGGCAAAACTCGCGGGCAAGCCGGGAACGACGATTATGCGCGAACCTTACCCGGTACCCGACATGAAAAAAGCTGATTCGACCGCCATCGATGAAATGCGCTGGGTCATGGACGTGATCACGAGCGTACGAAATATCCGCGGTGAAATGGACATTCCGCCCGGCAAGCGGCTACCCCTGCTGGTGCAGGACGGTACCGCCCGTGACAGGAAATATCTGGATTCGAACCGGCATTATCTGGAGACGCTGGCCAGGGCTGAATCGATCTCCTGGCTTGAAAAAGGCACGGATGCGCCGGAATCGGCCACAGCACTGGTTAGTCACATGAAGGTCCTGATTCCACTTGGCTTGCTTATTGACAAGAATCAGGAGCTCGAGCGGCTGGGAAAGGAAATGGAGAAAATCGAGAGGGATCTTTCCAAGGCGAAAACCAAACTGGCAAATCCCGAATTCGTCGATCGGGCGCCGAAGAATGTGGTCGAGCAGGAAAACCAGCGTGTATTGCGGTTCGAAACCACCCTGTCAAAGCTTCGCGCCCAGTGCGCCAAGGTTAAAGCCCTGCCCGGCTGAGTCATCCCGCGACACCGGGCTGAAGCTTTCCACGATCCCGGATCAATCCCGGATCAGCTCGCCATTTACGATCCTGATACGATCGCCCACGGCCGCGTTGGGTGAATTGGCGAGGATAAGTTGCTGGCTGGTGCCGTCATTCATGCGCACACCGACACGATAGCGCTCGACTTTGTTTGCATTCTTTTCGATCTCGTGTCCGGCAATGGCGCCGCCGACGGCTCCGGCCACGGTGGCAAGGTCCTTACCGCGTCCCTTGCCGATCTGATGCCCGACAATGCCGCCGACGAGACCGCCCGCGATCGCGCCGCCTCCGGTCGCCTGGCCTTTTTCCGTGAAGCGCTCGATAGATTCAATCACGCCGCAATCGGCGCAAGTCTTAGGCACGGGTACAGCGGCGGTGTTGGCGACTTTGTTTGCGGGTGCGGTCGTTTTACTCGCGGTCTGTTTTTTGATTCCTGAGGTCAGCGCGGCAGCAGTCGGATGGGTCCCGGCAGTTTCTTCCGGTTTTGCCTGGGACGGAGAATAAGGGATCACGCCGGTCATCACAGCGGCGGTAACTGCTCCAACCACGAGCAAGGATCCGGCGGCGATAGCCGCGAGCATTTTTTTGTTTCCAGATATAGCCATGTAACCTCCTGTATGAACACGTGGGCCTCACTAACGCCCCTTGAAAGCAGGGAAGACGCTTCCAGCAATCTTCTGATAATATAGCCCAGACGTTAGGCATTAACGCGCCAACTTCAACAAAGTTTACAATTGAAACCCGTAAAAACCGGCGGGAATTCCATTAGACAACAAGATCTTACTGCACAAGTTGGCGTGGATTGGCGTTGGTATCGCAATCCAGATAATAATATCGCTCGATTAGCCAGGCTGCCTCAGGCTTTTCCCCGACGATCAAGGATGAACGACCTGGCGTGTCAATGATTTCATTCACCACAAAAACCACTTTCCCCATACTCTCAAGGAGACAGACATGAAGAAGTTTCAGCTCACTACATTAGCGACAGTATTGTTGCTGATATCGACCAGTGCCTTCGCTTTTCACTGCCCCAAAGAAATGAAAAAAATCGATGCGGCGTTGGCGGCGAAGCCACAGCTGACCTCTGCGCAAATGACGGAAGTGAAAAAGTTGCGCGCCGAAGGTGAGACCTTCCACAAGGCGGGCAAACACCAGGAAGCGTTAGACGCTCTCGGCAAAGCCCAGAAGATTCTGAAAATCCAGTAAAGACCGAAATTCATACCATTTCAGTTCGAATATTACCCTCCGATGGAAGCATCGGAGGGTAATAACGGATATTCCCCCGCACGACGGTTTCGAATAAGAGGCTGACACAGATTGCCAATTGCTTGGTCGCGTTGTCGCTATGTGCGACCATAACGTGTTGGCGGTTATTTCCCGTGAATTTCTTTCCATAAGTTATCAAAAGGAGCAACTATGAAGACTGGCCTACTGCTTGGCGTTTTTTTCACGGCTATAGCCGTTAACGCCTACGCGAAAGACCCATCAACCGGGCTTAAAACGGACATGCAGAAATTCAGCTACACGGTGGGATATCAGCTTGGGCAAAACCTGAAGCGCCAAAAACTCGCGGTTGACCCGAAGATTGCCGCCGAGGGCATGCGGAATGCACTGAGCGACACACCGTCAAAGCTTTCACCTGAAGAGATGCAGGCGTCCGTACAGGCTTACCAAAAAAGAGAACAGGAGAAACTGGCCGCACAAGCGAAAAAGAATCTCGAAGCCGGACAGGCCTTCCTGGAAGCCAACAAGAAAAAAGCAGGCGTCGTCGTTTTACCCAGCGGACTGCAATACAAGGTCATCTCGACAGGGAGTGGCAAGCAGCCGAAACCCGCGGATACCGTCATCGCCCATTATCGTGGAACTCTCATTAACGGAACGGAGTTCGACAGTTCCTTCAAACGAAACGAACCGGCCACTTTTCCGGTTAATGGCGTCATCAAAGGCTGGCAGGAAGCCCTGCCCATGATGAAAGAAGGTTCAAAATGGCAGATTTATATTCCGGCGGAGCTTGCCTACGGCGCAAACGGCGCGGGAAACGCCATCGGCCCGAATGAAGTTCTGATTTTCGATATCGAACTGCTTACCGTGAAGACGGAGGCGGAAGGCAAGGAAAGCAAATAATACCGAGGAGAATTCCAGCGTGCGAGGAACAGATAAATGGTTGTTAATGTTCGCGCGTTGCGAGAAATTTAATTTGTGGCCAACGCTCCATCGTAAGATGGAGATTGACCATTGTCGGTGCAAGGTATGTCAGATTTCCGGACCGATCGAGCGCCAGCCGCGATTCACCGTTTTTCCGAAATTCATCCAGTGTTTTTGAATCGTCACTTTCTATCCAGCGCGCGGTAGCAACGTCAATCGAATCGTAGCTGCAATCCACGCTGTATTCATGCTTGAGCCGATAGGCAACGACGTCGAATTGCAGTGTCCCGACCGCTCCGAGAATCAGATCATTGCTGATGAGTGGCCTGAAAACCTGAGTCGCCCCTTCCTCGCTCAACTGATCCAGCCCCTTCTGCAGGGCTTTCATTCTTAACGGGTCGCGCAACACCACACGGCGAAAAAGTTCAGGCGCGAAATAGGGAATCCCGGTAAATTTTAGATTTTCGCCTTGTGTAAACGTGTCGCCGATCTGTATTGTGCCATGGTTATGAACTCCGATAATGTCACCGGCGCAGGCAAAGTCAACCTGCTCGCGTTCACGTGCCATAAAAGTGATCGCGTTGGCAATCTGAATCTCCCGATTGAGACGGACATGATAAATTTTCATTACCTTGCGATATGCCCCGGACGTGATGCGTACGAATGCAATGCGATCGCGATGCTTGGGGTCCATGTTTGCCTGGATTTTGAAGACAAATCCGGTGAACGGAGATTCCGTTGGTGTTACGGGCCGCGAAGTGGTAATACCGGCACGCGGTGACGGGGCATGCTGGACAAAGTGATCGAGCAATTCATGAACGCCAAAATTATTCACCGCCGACCCGAAAAAAACCGGCGTTTGCTCACTGCGTTGATACTCTCCAGGATGAAATTCATGACTGGCGGTTTTGATCAATTCTATTTCAGCACGTAATTCAGCTGCCTGCTGGCCGAGCAGGCTGTCCAGGTCCGGGTTGTCGATACCGCGGATCACGACACCCGTCTGGATCCTGCCTCCGTGTTGTGGACTGAAAAGATGCACGCTGTCAGTAATCATATGATAAACACCCTTGAAGCGCCTGCCACTTCCAATCGGCCAAGTCACTGGCGCGCAGCGAATCTTGAGTACGGCTTCGACTTCGTCCAGAAGCTCAACGGGATTACGGGATTCGCGATCGAACTTGTTGATGAACGTCATAATTGGCGTATTTCGCAGACGACATACTTCCATCAACTTGATCGTGCGTTCTTCGACACCCTTCGAGCCGTCGATTACCATCAATGCCGAATCCACGGCCGTAAGCGTACGGTAGGTGTCTTCCGAGAAATCTTCGTGACCGGGCGTATCGAGGAGATTAATAATGTGGTGTCGATACGGAAACTGCATTACCGAGGACGTTACGGAAATACCACGCTGCTTTTCGAGCTCCATCCAGTCGGATGTGGCGTGGCGCGCTGCCTTGCGTCCTTTGACAGCCCCCGCCAGCTGAATCGCGCCGCCAAACAGCAGCAGTTTTTCGGTCAGCGTGGTTTTACCCGCGTCAGGATGGGAGATGATCGCGAAAGTCCGCCGCCGCGCAATCTCCTGACTTAATTCAGCCATTGTCGGTTGCCTGATTGATAAAAATAAAGCGCGCGATTATACAAAATCAGCTGTAAAGGGCCAGTTAGGTATTGTGCAAAAAAGAAACCCCGCCTGAAGCGGGGTTTCATAAGGTAAACTGCAATCAGCAATTATTCGACGACAACCTTGGTTGCCTGCATTCCTTTCGGGCCTTTCTGGGACTCGAAACTAACGCTCTGACCTTCTGCCAGGGACTTGAATCCATTGCCCTGAATAACGGAATGATGCACGAATACATCTTCGCCGCCGTCCTGCGGCTTGATGAAACCGAAACCTTTGGAATCGTTAAACCATTTTACTGTACCAGTACGCATTAAAATAACCTCAATAATTGATAATGTTTGTGATGCAGAGCGTGAGTAGAATTAACGGAAGCAACCTCGAGAGGAACTACCGAAAAATCCGACATCAAACTGCAGCCAACACACTATAGCCGATAGAATTCCGGATTACCAGAGCGAAACCGTGAAATTTTCCGGCATGACATACGGCCGCGGAGGCAGTCAGTCATGATGCCAGTAGGTACGAATCCGGATGCGTGCGCGCAACGGGAAATCCAGTATTCCGCGACGGTGACGTTCATTACGCAGGAATAGCTTGGCGGCGCGAAATCCCAGTCGAAAGGAGCGCCGGAAATATTCAACTTCGGTCAGATGTCCGCCTTTCAGGGCATGTGCAAATCCGGCATTAAAGCGGTTTTCCCTCAGGTACACCGGAATTTTCAATCCAATCTCGCGTGGCGTCGGATAGGTATAGCGCATGATCAGCTCAGAATCAGATGCCTTATCTGCTAAGTATAGACCCCCGGGTATGCCTGCTTCAGGACACCTGTCACGGTTATCAATCAGCCCGTCGCCTCAAGGAAAAAAATTACAGGGGTTAGTCTTAAAAGCGATGATCGCCATTAACAACGCCAATGGAACAACAGATCATGGCGATAAATATTTGTGACGCGCCATCCTAGCCTTTACTCGCGATATCTCCCCGAAGAATTTGATCTACTACATTGTCATCGATCCAGATAAACGACGCGCGAGTCAGGGCCGATACTGTGTACATCCGCGGTTTCAGGGAAGCGACTGGGCTTTGCGCATTTTCCGTGTCGGCTTCGATATATTTGATTCCCCCATCAGCCGCAGTAAGTTGTAGCGTTCCTTCGAGCAAGTAAAGATTCCAGGTATCCGTTGTGCCACGCTCCAGTAGCTTGGTACCGGGTGGAACCGTGAACAGCAGGGAACGGGCTGCAAGCTTTTCCAGTTTATTATGATCAAGACGCGAGAATTTCGAGAATTTCGCCAACATCAACGGTTCCGCCGGAACGGTTCGTTTGTCCGGCGATTCTCCGATAAGTTTATGTATGGAGGAACTGACAGCATGGCCCGAGTTTCTATTTTCGACCGATGTCAGCGTATCCAGGGTCACTTGGCGATCTGCCCGTTTATCAACATCTCCATAAGGATCTTTTATTTTATCGGTTTTTCTGGTCTTGGCGTTACGGCGGATATCGTCGATCAGCGTATAGCCTGAGCCTTTACGCATATTTTTCTTGACGATGCCTCGATAGATTCTTTCCCTCAAATTGGATATATCCGACGAAAACCGTTTTGCCATGGGAATCGCTGCCAAAAGATTGACGACTTCCACCACAGCCGTCTCCCGATCATCGGGGGTCACGGTGCGATCCAGTATTGCCGCATAACTGTTAAGGGCAGTGATTCGATCATAAAGTACCGGGCAGTACACCGGCAGCTCCGGTGTAGAGGTATCCTTGTATTCAAGAAAAAGTTCCATGCCGCGATATATGCTCATTTCACGGTTTTTCTTTTGGAAAGTAGTCAGATCTGAGGACACCGTGGTTCCGCTCAAGGGATAGAGCCGGCGTACCACGTGCTTTTCAAGCAATAGTGTATCGGTACCCCATGGCCGCTTTTCTCTGGTCCGATGGATGAGCCCCAACCGGAAATTTCCCTGTTCCGGGTTTTGATGATAACTCAAGAGGAAGCTCAAGTTGTACTCGGAAAAGGCCTTCGTGAGCTTGGAATCCACGACAAATTTCATATTCTGGTCATAAACACCAAGCTGACCATCGAGCATCAGGACATACATCCCGGCAAGACTAGGGAATGTCGTAATTGTGCTCATATCGTTGCATGTCTGCGATCATGGTAATCGGCAAGAAAAATAAGTGAAAATTCGTTATTAATAAATTCTTTCTATTCAATTATTCCCATACAACCTGTTTCCCCTGATTCCTACAGAATCAAAAAGTGCTTAATTCATTGCCAGGAATATGCCGGATATACGAATTATTATAGTCTGTAATTCGATTATCTGAAGAAACGGCGGGTTTGTTGATTTAAGCCAATACCAAAATGCTGTTTATTCAGATAAAGAACAGAAAATCTCTGATTTCATCTAAATAATCTCCTGCCGAAGCGCGAAAGGCTTGTCAGTGGTGCCGGCTCGGAGCGACTGTCGAAGGTCGGAAGGACACTGAAATGATCACGCTTCCGCCATTGGACCGAGGAGGTGCGGCAAGTACTCATCGGCCCGTCCACGACCCTCGATCTTGCATCGAAACCATCAATCCGATGCCAGGAATTTTTTATGTAATTTTCTGCCCGGCGCGAAACAACCCGGCCAGGGTTTTGGCATCTGTAATTTCATCGGTACTTGCCATCGTCAGCGCCCCTTGAAATGGAATCCAGTGCACCTCAATGAGCTCGTGCGTCTCCGTATTGACTGGGACATGCTCGAGATTTTGTGCAAGATACAAATATACGATTTCAGTAAATACACCGGGTGAGCTGATCATTTTTCCCAACGATATCCAGTGAATGGCGCGCAAACCCGCCTCCTCTTCCAGTTCGCGCTTCGCCGTGGTCAGTGGCGGTTCCCCCCTGTCCAGTTTCCCTGCCGGTAATTCCCACATCCAGCCCTGCATTACGTGACGATACTGGCGCAGCAGGCAAACACGGTTATGTTCATCGAGTGCTACTACGGCAGCGCCGCCTGGGTGCTCGACAATTTCAAATTCGACCCTTGCCCCGTTGGGAAGCGTGACATTTTCCACATAAAGGTTAATAATTTTTCCGCGATAAAGAATTTTCTTATTTTCCGGCATGGTACGCTCCAAAGTTCCAGGAATTGAATTCTGAATATCATAGCCGATAGCAATTACTATAACCGGTCGCAATCAGATACCAGGGACAATGACCGGGAATTCAGTGAAAACAGATATAAATTAATTAAAATGAATAACTGTCTGCATAACAGGAAACTTTTTCGAGAGAAAATATCTAAAGCTGGGTTTATAGCCGGTAATACAAGCGTCCCTATGGATATCCTTGCCAAATTCCAGTTTGTTCCCGTAGCGCTGACATTTACACTGCTCGTTTCCTGCGCTACGGTGCCGGAAACCGGCCGTTCACAACTTCTGCTGGTTAGTGCAGCGCAGGAAACCCAGCTCGGTTTCCAGGAATTTGAAAAGCTCAAAAAGACAGTTCCACTATCCAGAGATACGGTTGCGAATACCCAGTTACAGCGCGTCGGTCAGCGCATAGCGGCGGTGGCGCAGTTGCCGAATGCACGCTGGGAATTTGTCCTTTTTGACAAACCCGATGTCCCCAATGCCTTCTGTCTTCCTGGCGGTAAGGTCGGAATTTACAGCGGCATACTGCCCATCACCCGGGACGATGCCGGGCTTGCTACCGTCATTGGCCACGAAGTGGCTCATGCGGTCGCGCGTCACGGCGCCGAACGCATGTCACAAGGCATTTTGATCCAGCTGGGGGGACAGATACTGGATCAAGCAACCGTCGGCCGTTCGGCGGCAGCCCGCACAGCGCTTCAGCAGGCCTATGGTATCGGCAGCACTCTGGGTGTGGCACTCCCGCATTCGCGCACGCAGGAACTGGAAGCAGATCGCCTGGGATTGCTGTACATGGCGCGCGCGGGTTATCCGCCCCGGGAAGCGCTTTCTTTCTGGCAGCGATTCTCCGAGTACAAGGTTAAACACGGAGGGGGAAAACAAATCGAATTCTTGAGCACACATCCTCTCGATTCGCAACGCATGCAACAGATCGAAAACCTGCTTCCGCAGGCCGAGATGGAATACCGCAAACCTTAGCGACGTCTTTTTTTCAGATGTTGGGCGCAGGCCGGAACCATCCAGAGTCCAGACCTTGCGTCAAATCCCGCGCAAGGATGATGGCATCCTCACGCCCCAGGCGTGCCGGGTAATAATTTTTGCGCAAACCGATTTCATCGAATCCCAACTTGGCGTAAAGACGATAAGCCGCGGTGTTGGAAATTCGCACTTCCAGCAAGGCAACCCGGGCTTTTTTTCTTCGGGCAGAATCAAGCATATTGCGCACCATGTCCGCACCTAGACCGCGTTGCTGATATTCCGGATGGATGCAGATATTCAGTATGTGACATTCGCCCACGGCGATGGACATGATGCCGTGTCCGATAAGTCCCTGTGGGCTTTCATAAACAAAACAATGGCAACCAACTCGCAGGCAGTCGCGAAAAATGGGCAAGGTCCAGGGAAACTCATAAGCCGCTTTCTCAACCTTGAGCACCGCTTCCAGGTCGTGCCCGGTCATCGGCCGCAGGAGCGGTTGGGGTTCAATTGCAACAGCGCTCATCGATCACCCACAAAAGATCTGGCAAGACACAAATCTTCCCATACTTTTCGTTTGTCGGCGGGATTGCGTAACAGGTAGGCCGGATGATACGTAACGATCAGCGGGGTTCCATGGTAGGACAGTCGCTGTCCGCGCAACTTCCCCAGCGGCACCTCGGTCTTGAGCAAACTGTGGGCCGCGTGCCGCCCCAGGGCCACGATCAGGCGCGGTTTGATCAGGTCGATTTGCCGCAGAAGATACGGCTCACATTGTGCTACCTCTTCCGGCCGGGGATCGCGATTTCCCGGTGGCCTGCATTTGAGCACATTGGCGATATAAACTTCCTCGCGCTTCAGTCCGATGGCAAACAGGATGGCATTCAGCAACTGGCCAGCACGGCCCACGAACGGCTCACCCTGACGGTCCTCCTCCCCCCCGGGTGCCTCGCCGATAAACATCCATTTGGCCTGGCGATGCCCAACCCCAAAAACCGTTTGAGTGCGTGTGGCATGCAGGGGACATTTGATACAGGACTTTACCGCCCGCTCCAGATCCGGCCAGTCCATGCATGCGACTTCACTCTGGCGCGACTGTTTGGCGCTATCCGGTTCCTCAAAAGAGGCGGGGTCTCCGTCCGGCACAAGCCCAACCGGTTCGCGTTGCGGTACCCAGAGCGTAACGCCCATCGCATCGAGATATTGCCGACGCCGAATTTCCTGCGCGTTCATGCCATCAAGCATACGTTAGGGAAATAGAAATACAAGTCAAACCTGTTGCTACGGAAGGGCTTTTCGCCGGATCAGTAATATCCGCTGACGTCCCTGCTCGGCAAGCCAAATCACTCCATCGGCACCAAAAGCGATTCCTTGAGGCGAGTGCAGACCCGAGAGCACGGTTTCCAGCGCGCCATCCTTGAAACGCAACAGCCGACCATTAGGGACATCCTCGGTTATCCATAACGCGCCGTCTGGCGCAATCTCGATCTGGTCAGGCTCGTCCAGATCATGCAGCACCACGCTCAACTTGCCGTTCTTGAAAGCGAGCACTCGCCCGGTCCCCGTTTCGGCGAAAATTACTTCGCCATCATGACTCAGTACCAACCCTTCCGGTCGATTTAACCCCCCAAGCAGGACTTCCACCGCCCGATCGCCATAACGACGCACCCGAAGCAAGCGACCGTTCATGGCATCCTCCGACACAATCAGGTCGCCGTCCGGCAGCATGTCAATTCCTTCGGGAAAGCGCAGTGTTGCCAGTACACGTAATTTATTCGTCGAAATATCGTATTCGATTACGCGTCCACCGGCGATTTCTTCTGTGATAAAAAGGGATTTTCCGCGAAGCAGGAGACCATCCGGGCGGTTTAATCCAGGAACAATGACTTTAATTTCGCCACCGCGTAGCAGTTTGATCACCTGGCCTGCGTCATTTCGAAGTTCCTGGGTTGCATACAAGAATCCGTCAGGGGACAAACATAAGTTATCGATTCCGGGGAGATTTTCCGCCGCCACGCGGTATTGCCATCCTGATCCCGCGACCACATTCCCCGTTCCGGCAACGGCGTTCGCAGGATTGGTGGCGATAACCGTGTACACCAAAATTGAAAAAATATGGCGCTGGAGGATCGTGCTCCCGCCATGGAATTTTATTTTCACGAGGCAATCCCCTGAAAAAAAACAGGGGACCATGGGTCCCCTGAAAATTATTTATATCGGTTGGCTCACCTGCGGATGCGTCCGCTCCTCCGGCGAAATCAGCTTGTTCAAGGCATTGATATAGGCCTTGGCCGATGCGATAACGATGTCGGTGTCCGCTCCGTGACCGTTGACAATGCGCCCGCCTCTTTCCAGCCGCACGGTCACTTCACCCTGAGAATCCGTCCCGCTCGTGATGTTGTTGACTGAATACAATATCAATTGACCGCGGTTGCCTGAAATACTGTCAATGGCCTTGAACGAAGCATCGACCGGCCCGCTGCCACCGGCGCCGGCCTTCTTTTCTGAACCATTGACTGCCAATGTTACGTCGGCAAAGGGTGTCTCGCCGGTTTGGGAACAGACCTTGAGCGATACCAGACGATAATGCTCATTGCCCTGTTCGAGATCTGCCTCGGTTACCAAGGCTTGCAAATCCTCATCGAAAATTTCATGTTTCTTGTCGGCCAGGTCCTTGAATCGTTCAAACGCCGCGTTCAGCTCCTGTTCGGTTTTGAAATCAATGTTCAACTCCTTGAGACGACTTTTGAAAGCGTTCCGCCCGGAATGCTTGCCGAGCACAATGCGGTTCGCTGCCCAGCCAACATCCTCGGCGCGCATGATTTCATATGTCTCGCGTTTTTTGATGACACCGTCCTGATGAATGCCGGATTCATGCGCAAAGGCGTTAGCCCCCACGATCGCTTTATTGGGTTGTACCGGAAAACCGGTGATATTCGAGACGAGGCGCGATGCCGGAACGATCTGGGTCGTATCGAGGCGTGTATCGCACGAAAAGATATCCTGGCGCGTACGCACCGCCATGACAATCTCCTCAAGCGAGGCGTTACCCGCACGCTCGCCGAGTCCATTGATCGTACATTCAACCTGTCGGGCGCCATTCAACACGGCGGAAAGCGAGTTGGCGACGGCCAGTCCAAGGTCGTTATGGCAGTGTACTGAAAAAATCGCCTTATCCGAGTTGGGCACTTTTTCCCGCAAGGTTTTGATCAAAGATCCGAATTGATCCGGAACGTTGTATCCGACGGTGTCCGGAATATTGACGGTTCGCGCGCCCACCTTGATCACGGCTTCTAATACCCTGCATAGAAAATCAATTTCGGAACGGCCCGCGTCTTCCGGGGAAAATTCAACATCATCGGTATGCTGGCGTGAACGTTTTACGGCCCACACCGCGCGCTCGAGCACCTGTTCTTCCGTCATGCGAAGTTTGTTTTGCATGTGAATGGGACTGGTGGCGATGAAGGTATGAATGCGCCCGCGCCGCGCCGGCTTGATCGCCTCGGCGGCACGATCGATGTCTTCTGCGACAGCGCGAGCCAAACCGCAGATGATGCTTTCCGTTACGGCCTGCGCCACGGCCTTCACGGATTCAAAATCGCCGTGACTGGCCACCGGAAAACCGGCTTCAATGATATCCACGCGCATGCGCTCCAGGACCTTGGCGATACGCACTTTTTCGTCACGCGTCATGGATGCGCCGGGGCTCTGCTCACCGTCGCGCAATGTGGTGTCAAAAATAATCAATGGTTCTTTCATGATCTTCTCTCTGCATGCTTCGCACACATGATCTTATTGCTAAATCATGTGAACTATAAAAAAAGGGTTTTGGTTGCGTATTTTATTCCTCGCCAGGAAGGGGGATTTTTTTGCGCCTAGCGGCGCAGCAGCAGTCGGTTTGCAAGAGAAACGGTCATGCAAGCCCTTTCCGCCTGGCGGCGGGGCTGGCTGGCATTCAAGGAGCTGCAGGTACGACGCTTCATGAGCAAAGCATAAATCAAAAACAGGATAATTTAAACCAGGTGCTTGATATCAAGCTTTGTGATGTTGCTTTTTGGCATGCTCCCGGTCTTCTCTACGCCGCCGAAACAGGGTTGCGACCGGCCCGGACGTCGCATAGGCCAGAAAGGTCAAAAACAGCACCCGCGGCGGGTCCTGAAACAGCAAGACAAAGACCAGGGGTAAGGCAAGGATGGTCATAAAAGAGACCCGGCCGCGCAGGTTCACGTCCTTGAAACTGCGATAGCGGATATTGCTGACCATCAGAACACCGGCGAGCACGGTAACAACCAGCGCCGCGATGCTGATTTCTTTCCCCGGTACGCCATTGACGTGCAGCACCCAGACGAAACCCGCCACCAGGGCCGCTGCGGCCGGGCTGGGCAGGCCGCGAAAAAAGCGCTTGTCTGCCACCCCGACCTGGGTGTTGAATCTTGCCAATCTCAGGCCGGCACCGGCAGTGAAGATGAAGGCGGCGAGCCAGCCCAGGTTTCCCATGCCCGCGAGGGCCCATTCATAGATAATCAGCGCGGGCGCCAAACCGAACGAAATCATGTCCACCAGGCTGTCGTACTGAGCGCCAAAGTCGCTTTCAGTGTGTGTCATCCGGGCGATTCTTCCATCGAGCGCATCCAGTATCATGGCGATGAAAATGGCGAGTGGCGCGTGCTCGAAATTTCCATTCATCGACTGTACGATGGCATAGAAGCCGGCGAAAAGATTCGCCGTGGTAAACAGGCTCGGCAGGATATAAATACTCCGGCGCCGTCGCTTTTCTTCCACTGCGGGCGTGTTATCCAAATGTTCCATCGAATCTCGATCCCCTGGAACTCATGTCAATTGGGCGATCACATCGGCCGCGCCCTTCACATTGTCACCCAGTGATACCTTGAAATGGGCATTCAGCGGAAGATAGACGTCGACACGCGAGCCGAAACGGATAAACCCGTAACGTTCTCCGCGTGTAACGCGCTCACCCGACTGGACATAACACAGTATACGCCGCGCAATCAGTCCGGCAACCTGAACAACCACCACATCCTGACCCTGATCGGTTCTTATCCACAGAGCATTGCGTTCATTGTCGGTGGAGGCCTTGTCGAGGGAGGCATTGATGAATTTCCCCTTGCTATACCAGCATTCCTGAACTTTACCCGTCACCGGAATGCGGTTGGAATGGACATCGAATACGTTCATGAAAACACTCAGGCGCTTGGCCCGGCGCTTCAGATAAGGGTCGTCCGCCTCACCCTGTGCGATAATCCTTCCGTCCGCAGGGCAAATCACGCCGCCAGGCGAATCCGGGATCTGGCGCGGTGGATCACGGAAGAACTGGATGATAAACGCAGCGAAAATCCAGAAGGGAATTGCCCAGGCATAGCCGGCAAAAAAATGAATCAGCACGGCGACTGCAACGGCTGACACCGTGTGCCACCAGCCCTCGCGAGCCAGAATCGGATAACCGGTGTCCGTCATGAATGACGCGCGTTAGGGACGCTCAGTTCTTGGTCTTGTCGACGACGCGGTTGGCCTTGATCCAGGGCATCATGTCACGCAGCTTGCCGCCCACTTCCTCGATCGGATGTTTCGCCGCCTGACTGCGCATCTCGGGGAATCGCTTGCCGCCGGTCTCGTTTTCCGCCATCCATTCCTTCGCGAACTGGCCGGATTGAATTTCCTTGAGGATTTTTCTCATCTCGGCCTTGGTCTGTTCGTTAATGATGCGTGGACCGCGCGTGTAATCACCGTATTCAGCGGTATTGGAAATCGAGTAGCGCATGTTGGCGATACCGCCTTCATACATCAGATCCACGATGAGTTTCAGCTCATGCAGACATTCGAAGTATGCCATTTCCGGGGGGTATCCCGCCTCGACCAGCGTCTCATATCCGGCCTGCACCAGATGGGTGGCGCCGCCGCACAACACGGCCTGCTCACCGAAAAGATCAGTTTCGGTTTCATCCTTGAATGTCGTTTCGATCACACCGGCCCGGCCACCGCCGATGGCGGCGGCATAAGACAGTGCCGTCGCCTTGGCCTTGCCGGAGGCATCCTGCTTGACCGCGATCAGGCAGGGCACGCCGCCGCCCTGGCTGAACATCGTGCGCACCAGATGCCCCGGACCTTTCGGGGCGATCATGATGACATCCAGATCGGCGCGCGGCTGGATGAAGCCAAAGTGAATGGAAAAACCATGCGCCACCGCCAAGGTCGCGCCTTGCTTGAGATTCGGCTCGACCTGCTCGTTATAAATCTTCTTATGCTGTTCATCTGGCGCCAGGATCATGACGATATCTACACCCTTCACCGCTTCAGGAACGCTTTTCACCGTCAAACCCGCGTTCTTGGCCTTGGCCACCGAGTTAGATCCCTCGCGCAACGCCACCACAACCTGTACTCCGCTGTCCTTCAAGTTCAGCGCATGCGCGTGTCCCTGGGATCCGTAACCCACGATCGCGACTTTCTTGCCGCGGATAATCGAAAGATCTGCGTCTTTATCGTAATATATTTTCATACATCCTCTTCTGTCGTTGTCTGAAGTTATACCCGCAGGCCGCTTTCACCGCGGGCTATGCCGGAAACCCCGGAGCGCACCACTTCGATGACTCCGGCGGCACGAACTGCCTCGATAAAGGCATCGAGCCGTTCGCTGGAATCGGTGACCTCTATCGTAAATGTCGTGTCGGTCTTGTCGATAATACGCCCCTGATAATCCGTCGCCAGCCGCTTGACCTCATCCCGCATGGCGCCCGTGGCATGCAGCTTGATGATCAGCATCTCGCGTTCAATATGCGGTCCTTCCGTCAGGTCCACCAGTTTAACGACATCCACAAGCTTGTTGAGCTGCTTGATAATCTGTTCGATGATCTCTTCCGAGCCGCTGGTAACCAGGGTCAGGCGCGAGAGCGTGACGTCGTCCGTCGGCGCCACGTTGAGCGATTCAATATTATAACCGCGTGCGGAAAAAAGACCCGCGACGCGCGACAACGCGCCTGCTTCGTTTTCCAGCAACATCGAAATAATATGACGCATCAGGCCAGCTCGCGGTCCGGGGTCACCACCGCTTTGTGGGGGCTGAGGTGCATTTCGTTCTGGCCCTTGCCCGCGGCAATCATGGGATAGACGTTTTCCGTCTGGTCGGTGATGAAATCCAGGAACACCAGCCGGTCCTTCATTCGGATCGCCTCTTTGAGGGCACCTTCCACATCGGCAGGCTTTTCAATCTTGATTCCGACATGGCCGTAGGCCTCGGCAAGCTTGATGAAATCCGGCAAGGCATCCATGTACGAATGCGAATAACGGCGGTCGTAAAAAAATTCCTGCCACTGGCGCACCATCCCCATATAGCGGTTGTTCAGATTGACAATGATGATGGGCAAATCATATTGCTTGCAGGTTGACAATTCCTGGATACACATCTGGATCGAGGCTTCACCGGTCACGCAAGCCACCGTGGCCTCGGGAAAGGCAAGCTTCACGCCCATGGCCGCCGGCAGCCCGAAACCCATGGTACCCAAGCCACCGGAATTGATCCATCGGCGGGGTTTGTCAAATTTGTAATACTGCGCGGCCCACATTTGGTGTTGACCCACGTCTGATGTGATGTAGGCATCGCCATCGGTAAGCTCATAGAGCTTTTCAAGCACATACTGTGGCTTGATCAATTTGCTGTCGCGATCGTAGTCCAGGCAGTTCAACGAACGCCATTTATCGATTTGCTTCCACCAGGCGACCAGCGCTGTCTTGTCGGGCCTGATTTTCGATTCCGTTATGAGCTTGATCATATCCCGCATCACAGCCCCCGAGCTGCCCACGATCGGGACTTCCACGGGGACGTTTTTCGAAATGGACGATGGGTCGATATCCACGTGAATAATGCGCGCGTGGGGACAGAACTTATTGAGGTCGCCGGTCACGCGGTCGTCAAACCTCGCGCCAATGGCGATAAGGACGTCGCATTCATGCATCGCCATATTGGCTTCATAGGTTCCATGCATGCCGAGCATGCCCACAAACAGCGGGTCGCTGGCCGGATAGGCGCCCAGGCCCATGAGGGTATTGGTGCAAGGGTAGCCGAGCAGACGCACGAGATCGGTCAACGTATCCGAAGCCTCTCCGAGAATCACCCCGCCCCCCGTGTAGATCATCGGGCGCTTGGCCGACAGGATGATTTCAACGGCCTTCTTGATCTGACCGGGTTCACCCTTGATCTCGGGATTATAGGATCGCATGATGACGCTCTTCGGATATTCGTATTCATGCTTGTGCGCAGTGACATCTTTTGGAATATCCACCAGCACCGGCCCGGGGCGGCCGGTGGTGGCGACATAGAAAGCCTTCTTTATGGTCGCCGCCAGGTCCTTCACATCCTTCACCAGAAAATTGTGCTTGACGCACGGACGCGTGATGCCGACGGCGTCCACTTCCTGGAAGGCGTCATCGCCGATCAGGCTGGTCGGCACCTGGCCACTGAAAATCACGAGTGGAATGGAATCCATATATGCCGTGGCGATACCGGTCACGGTATTGGTCACACCCGGACCGGAAGTCACCAGCACCACTCCGGGACGCCCGGTCGCGCGCGCATAACCGTCCGCGGCATGCGCGGCGCCTTGTTCGTGTCGCACCAGGATGTGTTTGACCTTTTCCTGCTTGTACAAGGCGTCGTAGATGTGCAGCGCCGCGCCGCCAGGATAGCCGAAAACGTATTCAACGCCTTCGTCAGCCAGGCAGCGGACAAAAATATCTGCGCCAGTTAATTCCACAAATTCCTCAAGGAAATAAAAACCCGCGAGAGCCCCAAACCGGGCGCGCGGGCTTTGCGTTTGCCGGTTCAAACATAAGAACTTACTTATAAGTATCCAGAGGGTCAATAGCGGCCGGCGGAATTGCCATACTGTGGTAAAGAAGCACGCCTCAAAAGGCCAAAACACGGACTCACTGCCGACGCCAAGTAGTCCGACCGGCCGTGTCCTCCAAAATTATTCCTTGTGCCTTGAGTTCATCTCGAATGCGGTCCGATTCGGCCCAATTCCGGTTCTGTCGGGCTTGTGCACGCCGCTCAATCAATACCTCAATCTGCCTGTTCGACATGCCATCGGTAGGCCCGCCATGCAGGAATTTCTGGGGTTCGTGCTGCAATAAACCGATAACATTCCCCAATTGTTTCAAGATGGCACCCAACGCGGATGCCTCCGCTGAACCGTCTTCCCGCAATTTGTTGATGTCACGTGCCAGCTCAAACAGCACAGCCAGTGCTCCGGGAGTATTGAAATCATCATCCATGGCTGAATGAAATTTTTCAACGTAGTCGTTTGAATGTTTTGCGACGTCATTCGTCGGCGGCAAGTCATTAAGCGCCAGATACAGGCGGGTCAGCGCCGCTTTGGCGCCCTCCAGGTTTTCATCCGAATAATCAAGCGGGCTGCGGTAGTGACTTCCAAAAATAAAGCAACGCACCACTTCCGGATCGAACTTTTTCAACACATCGCGTACGGTGAAAAAATTACCCAGCGATTTTGACATCTTCTCTTCGTTGAGGCGCACAAAACCGACGTGCATCCACGTGTTCACGAACTTGTCTCCCGTGGCCGCCTCGCTTTGGGCGATTTCGTTTTCATGGTGCGGGAATTTCAAATCCGTCCCGCCGCCGTGAATATCAAAATGATTTCCGAGGCTGGCCGTGGACATGGCTGAACATTCGATATGCCAGCCGGGCCGGCCCGGGCCCCAGGGGGAATCCCAAAGCGGTTCACCGGGTTTGGCCGCTTTCCACACCACAAAATCCAGGGGGTCTTCCTTCTCATCCACGATTTCAACGCGGGCCCCGATCTTGAGTTCATCCAGCGTCTTGCCTGAAAGCGAACCGTAAGGCGCAAACCGGCGAACGCGGAAATAAACATCATTATTTTTCGCGACATAAGCATATCCGCGATCAACCAGTTTCGCGATCATCTCCTGAATCCGCTGCATGTGCGTGGTGGCCCGCGGTTCACTGTCCGGCGGGAGCAGGCCGAGCGCCAAGGCATCCTGGTTCAGTGCCTCGATAAACCGCTCGGTGAGGGCCTGGATATCTTCGTTTTTTTCCTGAGCGCGCTTGATAATCTTGTCGTCGATGTCGGTGATATTTCGAACATAGGTGACCTGATAGCCGCGCGACCGCAGATAGCGGGTCACGGTATCAAACACCAGCATGACGCGCGCATGTCCCAGATGACAGAAGTCGTAAACCGTCATGCCGCACACGTAGAGGCGGACATGGCCGGGAATAATGGGTGTTAAAGGTTCTTTTTTCCTGGTGAGACTGTTATAGATTTGTATCATTGTTCTCTACGTGGCAAATCTGGAAAACCGCTCACGCGCACGATCGGCGCTGATCAGTGGTAATAATCTCGCCATCTCCGGTCCATCGAGCTCACCGGTAAGCGCGGCTCGCAACGGCTGGAACAAGGGCTTCCCGCTCAACGCGAGATTACGTTTCAAAGTATCGCTTACCGCTTTAAAATCCGATCCGTGTTTGTCCACGGCACGGCGCGCCTCGTCGAAAAAGTTTTTTCCCGCCGCCGTAATTGCCTCCTGTGCGGAACGACTGACGGTAAGCTTATCGGTAAACACGATCTGCGCCCAGCGCAGGGCATCGATGGGAAACGAAATATTACCGCGCACGGCTTCGATAAATTCACTGAGCCTGTCTACAGGCACTATTTCCTTTACCGCCTCGCCCATCCATGCACGGATGGTGGAAGACGGCAAATGCATTATCGCTTCACGCTGCCAGTAATGCATCTGTGTTTCGTCGAAACGCGCCGGCGCCCGGTGCAGACGTGATATGTCAAAATTGTCGGCCAGAATCTGCAAATCCATAAACGCGTTGGCGTCATAGGTATGTCCCAGTCGCGCCAGATAATTGTGAATGGCGGATGGCAGATATCCCATGATTCGAAGCTCTTCAACCGATTTTGAACCTGTGCGCTTGGAGAGCGGCGCGCCGTCGGCGCCGACCACCATGGCAATATGCGCATATTCGGGCACGGACAATCCGAGCGTCTGCAACAACATGATCTGTCGCGGCGTATTCGTCAGGTGATCTTCGCCACGCACCACGAGCGTGACTCCCATTAAAGCGTCATCGATGGCATTACAGAAGAAAAATGCCGGCGTTCCGTCCGAACGCCGTATGACAAAATCGCCGATGTCATCCGAATAGAATACCTGTGGCCCGCGCACCTTGTCTTCGAACTCAACCCTCTTGCCCTCAGCGACGCGGAACCGCAGCGTCGCCGGATCACCATTGATCATTCGCGCCTCAACCTCGGCCTGAGAAAGCCCACGGCATTTTCCCGAGTACCGAGGCGGAAGACCGGCGGCCAAGGCAGTCTTGCGCGCGATAGCGAGTTCCCGCTCACTGCAAAAACACGGATAGGCGGATTTGTCTTTCTGGAGCGCCGAAAAGTACTCCTTATAGAAGGAATCACGCTGCGACTGGAAGTAGGGACCCTGTTTGCCACCGACTTCCGGCCCCTCATGCCACTCGAGACCCAACCAGTGCAGATCCTGCATCAGCGCCCGGGCATATTTTTCATGGTCGCGCATGGCATCGGTATCCTCCAGCCGCAGGAGAAATGTTCCACCGCCATGCTGCGCCAGCAAATAATTGAACAGTGCGGTGCGTATATTGCCAAGATGGAGCAAACCCGTGGGACTGGGAGCAAAACGGGTCTTAAACGATCGCGATTCCATTGTGGACAGAAGTGGCAGAAGGAAGTACCGAAAACGATTCTAGAGTGCCATGGTAACGGAAACCGGCATTCGCGCGAAGCCCCGGGTTGTGCCCGAGGGGATATTACAGTGTAAACTCTATACAGGAGAATCGCCGACGTCGGCATCTATCAAACATACGGCACCCAAGGCAACAACCGATGATTCACATCAAAACTAACTACGGCACCATCGTTGTGGAACTCAGCTCGGACAAGGCGCCGAAGACCGTGGACAACTTTCTTACCTACTTGAAGGACGGTTTCTACGATAACACCCTGTTTCACCGTGTTATCGACAAGTTCGTCATTCAGGGCGGCGGTTTCGGACCGGGAATGACGCAGAAAATGACCCGCCAGCCGATTGAGAATGAAGCCAACAACGGAATGCGCAACGCCCGGGGCACCCTTGCCATGGCACGATCCACGGACCCCCATTCCGCGACGAGCCAGTTTTTCATCAATCTCGTCGACAACGACTTCCTCAATTACACCGCGCCGGCGCCTTCCGGCTGGGGTTATTGTGTATTCGGGCGAGTCATTGATGGCATGCACATCGTGGATCAGATCAAGGGTGTGGCCACCGGCTCGAAGCTCGGCCACAAGGATGTGCCGCTTACCGATGTGCTGATCGAAAAGATTGAAATCATCAGCGAGGAATAGGAGGACCATAGACAGAGATGCCGGTTACTACCCTGTTCATTTCTGATCTGCATCTTTGCGGGGCGCGCCCGGCGATCACGGAACTGTTCCTCGATTTTCTGCGGCACCGCGCGCGTTCCGCCGACTCGCTGTATATCCTTGGCGACCTGTTTGAGTACTGGATCGGCGACGAAGCCGTCGAGCATAAGGAATTCCGGCCCATCGTTCGCGGACTGCGTGAATTATCGGATTCGGGAACGCCGGTTTTTGTGATGCATGGAAATCGCGACTTCCTGATCGGGCGGGGATTTGAAACGGCGACCGGCGCGCGACTGCTTCCCGATCCCGTACGGATTGATCTCCACGGAACCCCCACGCTGCTCATGCACGGCGACACCCTGTGCATCGATGACCTTGAATACATGAATTTTCGCTCCCAGGTTCGCAGTCAATCCTGGCAGCGGGAATTTCTGGGCAAGTCCGTCAAGGAACGCCACCAGATCGTTCATAACTACCGGGAAATAAGCAGAAATTCCACAGCCGCCAAAAAACCGGAAATCATGGACGTAAATCAAGGGGCCGTCGATGACATCATGCGTGAATCCCGGGTTTATCGCCTGATTCACGGGCATACACATCGCCCGAAAGAACATGTTTTCAATCTGGACGGACAGCCCGCGCGCCGCATGGTGCTCGGTGACTGGTACGAACAGGGTAGCGTGCTGCGCGTGCATGCCCGCGGCTGGGTTCTGGAAAATTTCGACAGGATTGAAAGCGGGCAGGCACAACATGCCCGGTAGCTTTCCGGGGGCGATGCCGCTAAATCCGACGGCACGCGCGGGCGATTAGCTATTCCAAAGCCGATGGAATTAGCGTTCTTACCGTTGACTATTTTTTTCTTAAGTCCTCGATCATTATCCGCTTGTAATCTTGCGGCAGCCGGAGTACCGAGGCCGTGGCGCGGTACTCCGTGTTGAAATCCACGAGTTCACTTTTTTTGCCGGCCATATCCACCTGCCTTACCGGGTATCCGTGCTCCAGATGGCGTGTCGGGTAAAAAACATTGTTCGCCATATCGCACCATGACTGCAGCTCCACGGGAATGGCCGTTACCGTCAACGCGTGCTCGCCGGCAAGCGTTGATCGAAATTGGCGCAGCGCGGAGACCACGTCAGACAGCAGACCCTCCGCGGCATACAGGTCATAACAGCGCTTGCCATTGGTCAGCAGTTCGTAATGAACTACCTTGTATCCCGCGACCGAGGGAAATGAATCGCGGTCTGCCTCCACGCGATGTGTGAATTTCACCGGCGGCTTGATTTCAACCGGGCGCGGGGGAATCACCAGGACTTGCCTGTCCGCACCGCTGACGCTGTAAACGGTGTTGTCGGTCCGGTCAAAGAGCAGGAAATCCTTGCTGTTTTCTCCCCCGTCCATGCGCATAAATCCGGCGGTAACGATCAGGCGTGTACGGTACGGCTCGCCGCCCGATTCCTGCTCAACAAGATACACCAGAGTAGCTGGCGTGCTCAGGTCGGTACAGGAGGCCAGTGTTGTCAGGTGAAAAATAATGACCAACAGCAACAAACGTCTGACCATGGTTCGTCAGCTTCCGGGAGTTAATCTCAACCCCAGCATGATATCCATCACATTGGTGCCGGTTGGGCCGGTCTGGATCAGATCGCCGCTCGCCTCGAGGAATGTGCCCGCATCGGCCCGCTCAAGCGACTGCCTGGCATTCAGGCCGGCTGCTTCGCCGCGCGCCACGGTTCCTCCATCTACGAGCGCTCCGGCATCCTCCGTTGCTCCATCGGTGCCATCGGTTCCCGCGGCAAGAAACCAAACATGGTCGCTGCCCTGCAGCGTGAGCGATGCCGCCAGCGCCAGGCTCTGGTTGCGTCCTCCGCGTCCCGGCGATTCGGGAAGCCGGACGGTGGTCTCGCCACCCCAAACGCGGAGCATGCCAGGCTCGGCAGTTAATGCCATCTTACCGAGGGTTGTACCGGTCTCGACGACATCGCCCGATATGAATTTGGTTTCAAACGTGGCGCGGTAATCCAGCGCCACGGCGGCGTCCACCGCCGCGCGCTTGGCATCGTCAAGTTTTGCGATGATTATCTGGTTAACTTTCCGAAAGCAGGCATCCGTCGGCGCAGGAGCAGGCGGCATGTGCCTCAAGGCTTGCGTAATAAAATCAGGCAGGCCCGTTATACTTAATGGCTGTTGCAGGTCAGGATCGGACGTCAGCGGTCCGGAACCAATGGCGCGCATCTCATCGCCCGGCACGTCGGAGATGGCGAGGCACAAAACATTTCGTGGGAAAAGAAGTTTGGCCAATCTTCCGCCCTTGAGACGAGACAATCGGCGCCGGATACGGTTGTAATCATTGATATCGAGACCCGAAGCGAGTATCCAGCGATTGATATTCTGGAATTGTTCGAGGTTTATCGCGGGCGGGAGCGCTTCCACCAAAGCCGATGCACCGCCTGATATCAACACCAGCACCTGATTATCTTTTGGAATTTTTTCGACAAAGGCGAGCAGGCGTTGGCCTGCTTCCAAACTGGTCTCATCGACCAGCGGGTGACCGGCTTCCCATACCGGCCAGGGAAGGGATTCGGCATAGCCTTTTTTGGTAATGACCAGTGCGTCGGCGATGCGCCCGTCCAACGCATCCTGCGCACCCTGGGCCATCGCGCAGGCGGCCTTGCCGATTGCCACCAGATAAATCTTTCCGGGGAGCGGCTTATCTTTCAGAAAATCACGCACACGAATTCGTCCATTGACCGCGGCGATCGCAGCCTGGAAGATGCATATAAGATTTTCCCGATGACGGTTCGGCATTAATCCGGAAGATTATCCGGTTAAACGCGGAAGGACAAACGCATGCAGCCGTCGCCGATGAGGCCGGTAATCGCGGTCACCGTTTCGATCGCCATCGCATCGGACGCTCCCGGCGCGCGGGGCGAATGGCCGTCACGAACAGCCGGTTGCGTCACGAATTTCGTCATTTGGCGTCTAAACTGCGTAGGCGGGCATCAGACCGACTGCGTTCACTCCCGCGGATTGCCGCGTTAAAACCGCATCCGCTGTTTTACCTCATCGCCGGCACGGTGGAAACCAGGGAACGGGGAATATCGGGCAAGTTCAAAAAATAGAATCCTGCCCGTCGGTATCCGCTTTCAATACCTTGCTAGCCGAGTGTCGGCATCGACAGGCTGGTGGAACTTTCTTCTTCCACGGCCGGCCAGCGACTCGTGACGACTTTGCTGCGGGTGTAAAAATTAACCCCTTCCATGCCGTGCACGTGCAAGTCACCGAACAATGAGGCCTTCCAGCCGCCGAAGGAGAAAAACGCCATGGGCACGGGTATCGGGACATTGATGCCCACCATGCCCACTTCAATGTCGTGCTCAAAGCGGCGCGCGTGCGCGCCCGAGCGGGTGAATATGGCGGTGCCGTTGCCATAGGGATTGTTGTTGATGATCCGTATCGCTTCATCGATATTGTTGGCCCGCAACACGATTAACACGGGTCCAAAAATTTCTTCTTTATAGATCTCCATGGTCGTGCTGACTTTGTCGAACAGGGATGGCCCGAGATAAAAACCGGTTTCCTTACCGGGAATCTTGAGCCCGCGACCATCTCGCACGAGCTTCGCCCCTTCGGAGACACCACTGTCAATCAGCTTTTGCACGCGTTCGCGATGCGGGGCGGTGATCAGCGGGCCCATGTCAGTATCTTTTTCCTCGCCCGGCCCGACTTTGATTCGGTCAGCTCTGTCACGCAGCTTCTCAACCAGCGGATCTCCGGCCGCACCCACGGCCACCACCGTGGAGATCGACATGCAGCGCTCGCCGGCCGAGCCGTAGGCCGCCCCGATCAAGGCATCGGCGGTAAAATCGAGATCGGCATCGGGCATGACCACGGCGTGATTCTTCGCGCCCCCCAGGGCCTGCACCCGCTTGCCATGGCGCGCCGCGGTTTCATAAATATATTTCGCCACCGGCGTCGAACCGACGAACGACACGGCGCGGACTTCCGGATGAGTCAGCAATCCATCCACGGCCTCTTTGTCCCCGGGGATGACATTGAACACGCCGTCCGGCAAGCCCGCCTCGCGGAATAATTCGGCCATGCGCAAGCTCGCCGAAGGCACTTTTTCCGAAGGTTTGAGAACAAAAGTGTTCCCGCAGGCGATGGCGACGGGAAACATCCACAGCGGCACCATGACCGGAAAATTGAACGGCGTGATGCCGGCGCACACCCCCAGCGGTTGCAACAGCGAATGACAATCCACGCCACGGCCGACATCCTCCGCCTTTTCGCCCTTGAGCAAATGCGGTACACCGCTCGCAAACTCGATGACCTCGATGCCGCGCTGTAGCGAGCCGGCGGCATCGCTGTGCGTTTTGCCGTGTTCTTCGCTTGTCAGATGAATGAGTTCGCCGCTGTGTGCCTCCATCAGCTCGCGAAAGCGGGTCAGAACACGCGCGCGCCGCAGCGGCGTGGTATCGCGCCACCCGGGAAACGCCGCGCTAGCCGCGGCAACCGCGAGATCGACATCCTGCTTGTTGGCCAGGGACGTGAGACGTATCGCTTTGCCGGTCGCCGGATTGAATATTTCAGCCGTGCGCGAGCCCGTGCTCGCCTGGGCTTTGCCATTGATCCACAAGGACAAGACTGGTTGTGACATGACACTACCTCGCTAGAAGAGAATTCACTGGCCGGAAACCTGTCCGTCCACCACGATAATCAATACCCGATAAGGTCCGTGTGCCCCAAGTGTCACCGTCTGCTCGATGTCAGCCGTGCGTGAGGGACCGGAAACGAAATTCACGGCGCGCGGCAGCACCCTGTGTTCCGCGCGCAGCCGATCCCACGCGTCTTCCATGGTGGCCACGATTTGCTGTTTTTCCACCACGGCCACGTGCGTTTCCGGCAGCAAACTAACCGTCGCCGGCGTGGTGGGACCGGATAACAGCATCAGTGTACCGGTTTCGGCGATACCAAGGAACGTCCCGGTGATTCCGACCAGGTCGTCTCCGCGCGCCGCACGCGGTTCCACCTCGATGCCAGCCGCGCGCCAGTCGAGCGATGCCATCGAGGGCCAACAAACCGCTTTCAACGGAAGCCGGCGCTCATTCAAATATCTCGCGACCAAACCCGGCACATCCGAAGTCGTCGCCACGGAGACGACATCGCTCGCCAAGCGGGCTGCCTGTTCGCAAAAACGTTTCACCAGGTCTTTTTCAAGCGGCGGGATGGGGCCGCGCGCGTGTCGGCGAATTTCGTTGTCAACATCCACCTCGACTCGGGGATTCCGCGCCTGGGCAATCCGGGCCAATATATTCTCGCGCGCGCTCATGACGATTTCCCCGATTTGTACAGATCGCGGAAAGTACGGCCCGCGGGCGCAGGCAAATCGCGCCCCTTCGTCCAGCCGGAAACGCCTATTAAATAACGTAACCGCTTTTTATCACCGGCCAGCAGTTGCAACAATCGCGCGATAATGCGCGCGCCCACGGCGTAGACCGCCGGACGTCGCGCCATCCATGACCAGACACCGAGCGCCGCGCGCTCCGTCCAGGGGCGCAACCGCTGTTCCATCTGCCGGGTGCGCAAATGCCGCATCAAATCCGGGAGCGGGATTTTCACCGGGCAGACCACTGCGCACTCGCCGCAAAACGTGGAAGCATGGGGCAGATCGAGCGCGTTGGCCAAGCCCACGAAAGCCGGCGTCAGGACCGAGCCCATGGGACCCGGATAGACCCAACCGTAGGCATGTCCGCCCACATTCTGATACACCGGGCAGTGATTCATGCACGCACCGCAACGGATGCAGCGCAGCATCGGCTGCAACTCGGTGCCGAGCAATCGGCTGCGGCCGTTGTCGAGCAAGATAATGTGAAAGCGTTCGGCGCCGTCCGTTTCTTTCTGCCCTTTTGTCCCGGTCAAGACCGAAACGTAATTGGTGATGGACTGGCCGGTGGCGGCGCGTGGTAACAGGCGCAAGAGTGTTGTCACGTCTTCAAGGGTCGGCACCACCTTTTCTATGCCGGTAATGGCGACATGCACCCGGGGGAGCGTGGTGGTGAGCCTCCCGTTGCCTTCGTTGGTTACAATCAGGACCGAGCCGGTTTCGGCGATGATGAAGTTTCCGCCCGAGATTCCCAGCTCCGCCGCCAGAAACCCGGGACGCAGGATTTCACGCGCTTCGCGGCAGAGTTCGGCGATCTGCGTGGTGCGCGTTCGATGGTGCTTTTTCTCGAACAGATCGGAAATGTCCTCCTTGCTCTTGTGCACCACCGGGGCCACGATATGCGAAGGCGGTTCCTTCGCCAGTTGCAGGATGTATTCCCCGAGATCGGTCTCGAGCACCTCGACACCCTCGCTGGCCAGATGATCGTTGAGCGCGCATTCTTCGGAGACCATGGATTTGGACTTTACCGCCTTGCGCAATCCGTATTGGCGCGCGATGTCGGCCACAATACGGTTAGCGTCGTCCGGAGTCTCCGCCCAATGCACGACGGCGCCGCGCGCGGTGGCTTCCTGTTCAAACCGGAGCAAATAACGGTCGAGGTTTTCGGTCACCTTGCGGCGGATTTCCGCCGCCGCGTTGCGTATTTCCTCGAAATTCGGCAGTTCCGCGTTGGCCGCCGCGCGGCTGTCCACGAACTTCGACTGAAGCCTTTCCAGCGCGCGCTGCAATTTTTCATTGTGCAGATTTTCCGCCGCCTTGCGCTTGAAATGCATCGCGGTTACTTGCATCAGCCCTCCCGTTCATCCCCGGCGAGGACTTCCGCAATGTGCAGCACGCGCGTGTGCACATCGCCGCGGCGGCGAAGGCGGCCTTCGATGTTCAGCAGGCAGCCCAGGTCACCGGCCACGACGGCATCGGCGCCGGTCTGCGCGATGTGCTGGCATTTCTTGTCCGCCATGGCTGCGGAAATTTCGCCGAACTTGACCGAAAACGTGCCGCCGAAACCGCAGCAGGTTGTGGCCTCGCGCATCTCGGTGATGCTTACCCCCGGCATTTTCGAAAGCAACGCGCGCGGTTGCGCTTGCACCCCCAATTCGCGCAAGCCGGAGCAGGAATCGTGATAAGTCAGGGATCCAGAAAAGCGGCCGGGAATGTGCTTCAGCTTGGCCACGTTCGCGAGAAAATCGGCGAGCTCATAAGTGCGCGATGAAAGCCGATTGACGGCATCAATCATCGTGGGATCATCTTTAAACAGCGCCGGGTAATGGACGCGGATCATGCCGGCGCAGGAGCCGGAAGGAACGACTACGTATTCACAGCCGTCGAATTCCCCGATGAGTTTCCTGGCCAGTGCTTTGGCGGATGTCTGCTCGCCCGAGTTGTATCCCGGCTGGCCGCAGCAGGTCTGGGTGGCCGGAACGACAACTTCGCATCCCGCCGATTCCAGCAGGCGGATAGCCGCAAATCCGATTCTCGGCCGCATGAGATCGACAAGACAGGTTACGAACAGGCCAACACGCATGACATTCCTCAGTTAATTTTCCGGCCTCATACGCAAGGCGCATCTTGCTTTTGTGTCAGCCCGCGCGCGAGATCTTTCTTGAGGTCTTCAACGTCTTCCAGTCCGGCCGAAATCCGGACCAGGCCATCGCTGATGCCGGCTTCGGCGCGCTGTTCGGGTTCCAGCCGGCCGTGCGTGGTCGTGGCCGGATGGGTGATGGTGGATTTGGCGTCGCCCAGATTCGCCGTGATGGAAATGACACGCACGCTGTCGATCACGCGCCAGGCCGCTTCCTGCCCGCCCTTCACTTCAAACGACACGATACCACCAAAACCGGACTGTTGTTGCTTCGCGAGCTCGTGCTGCGGGTGGGAAGCGAGCCCGGGATAATAAACGCGCTTGACGCGCGGTTGCTGCTCGAGCCATTGCGCCAGTTCCCATGCATTCGCGCTGTGCGCCTTGACCCTGAGACTTAAAGTTTCCAGACCCTTGAGGAACACCCACGCATTGAATGGGCTCAGGCTCGGACCGCAGGTGCGCATGAAACCGTAGACCTTCTCTCCCACCAGCTCCTGACTGCCGATAACGGCGCCGCCGATACATCGTCCCTGGCCATCGATGTATTTGGTCGCCGAGTGGATCACGATATCGGCACCTAACCTAAACGGCAGCTGCTGTGCCGGTGTGCAAAATACATTATCCACCACCAGCAGGCAGCCTTTGGCATGCGCGATTTTCGCCAGTCGGGCGATATCGGCGATTTCCATCAGCGGATTGGTGGGCGTTTCGAGAAACAGCAGCTTGGTATTCGGCTTGATCGCCTTTTCCCAGGCGGCGTAATCCGTCAGCGGCACATAAGTGGTTCCGATGCCGAACTTGGCGAGATAATTATTGAACAACAGGATCGTCGCGCCAAAGAGACTGCGCGAGGTGACGATATGATCGCCCGACTTCAACAGCGCCAGGCAGGTTGACAGGATCGCGACCATGCCGGAGGCGGTGGCGACACAGGTCGCGCCGCCCTCCAGCGCCGCCAGCCGCTCCTCGAACGCGCGCACCGTGGGATTGGTGAAACGCGAATAGATATTCCCCGGCATCGTCCCGGCAAACCGCGCCGCCGCCTCCGCGGCGTTCTTGAAGACGTAACTCGAGGTGACAAAAAGCGGCTCGGAGTTTTCGCCCTCGCTGGTGCGATGCTGCCCCGCCCGCACCGCCCGGGTATCGAAGCCCCAATGGTCAAGATCGTCAGTCATGGTCTGCTGCTCCTGTTCTTGAAGTTATGGCGCAGGCCTGCGGAAACGGCGGACTCGTCGCTACGCGCATCCATGCGCTCTCGCGACATTACTACATCCCTGTAGGGCATAAAAAAGCCGCGAATGCGGCTAGAGCGGGTTAACTACCTCGCTTTAGCGGCATTTGTATCGCGCCCGCAAGCTGAAGCTCAAATCGGCGCCAATCGAGACAAAAGTTATATCACGAACGTTGCAATGTCAACATGAAATATGAGCCTTCGCTAACACTATCTATAAACCACTTTGGTATTACCGCCTGCTTAATGGGTAATTTATTTGTAATCAACGCCGCCATATATATTCTATCACTGAACCATCATGATGCTCTAAGAAGTCTTCGAAAGACTTTTCTTGAACAAAATATCGGTCAGTCAATGAGCGTATCGTCTCTAGTCGGTGTTTTGGGCGAACAATTTCAAATACTAATGAAGTGAAATGTCGTTGTAAGACTTCAGCCTTTTTTATTGAGATGGTGGTTCTTGGCTCACTAAAGATATTGTATGAAGCGACAAGAAAGTCGAGCGCCAAATTGCGATAACCTCGATAAGCGGGAGGTTTCTCATTACCGAAACCATCTAATCGATCAATATTTGGAAAGAAAAAGCGACCCTGTTCAATTAATGCAGAGAGATTAGCAAGGTCTTCGCTGTATTGAGAAGAATTTTTGCTCTTTCCCAGATTTCTTAGTCTTATCAAAGTTAGGACAACCTCTGCGTGCCACTTAAGTAGATTATTCGTATACTCATTTTCTACTTGATATCTATCATGGCGCCGATCGCGTAGGTAAAAAATCCCCAAAGAAATCGACAATAGCAATGACAGGCCTGCGATTATATTGGCGAACATAATCGATGAGATGTCCATAGGCTACCTATCGAAAGAGTTGATTGCACAAAAAGTTTTTTCACTTCTGTTCTACATGTTTGTGCTTCTTGTCCTCCGAGTCAAGCTAAACCCTGAGAAGGTTCTGCTAATTACCCCGTAGCCGCCGCCGAGCATCGCAGCCCGCCTCGGAGGTGTCGCGAGACTTTTGATTGAGCCCGAGGCGCGTTGTTCAGCGCCCGGCGAGTTAGGCGAGCGCCGAGGCGGGCGAGAAGCGCAGGGAGTATTCGGCGGCTCCGGGGCGGTTTTCTTTTGGTGACTTTTCTTTGTCCGTACAAAGAAAAGTCACCCAGGGTGCGGGGCGGAGCAACCCGCAATTAGCTCTTCATCGCGGGCAAAGTCCGCTCGACAAAAAATAAAGCCGCCCATCGGGCGGCTTTTTTATTATTTACTTCCTGGACCCCGGCTTTCGCCAGCGTGA
>Ga0209640_10000273_pt1 | contig 39057 bp, 33 predicted proteins | sample RifCSP10_1_FD_184018 | JGI IMG/M metagenome (GOLD analysis project Ga0209640, IMG submission 184018) | Soil microbial communities from Rifle, Colorado - Rifle CSP2_sed 10_1 (SPAdes) (version 2) | ecosystem: Environmental > Terrestrial > Deep subsurface > Rock core/Sediment | place: Rifle... | reverse complement strand
CCCCCGCCGCTGAACCGTCCGCTCGCGCGGGAGGAATACCGGTGCGCGCTGGCGGCGGCGCACCGTCATGCCCTGCGCCGCCTCGACTCGCGCGTGAGCTGGCGGGACTCTTGAGCGCCGCTGTGGGTGAGGAGAATCGAATGAAGGCAGCACTTGTCTCGGGACTCGGCATGATTGCGTTGCTGGCCCGTTGCGCCTCCGCGCCGCGTCCGGTGCTCTACCCGAACCCGCGCTACAAGCAAGTGGGCGACGCTGGCTCTCTCGGCGCCAGCCACCCTGCCGCCGGCCCCCCACCGGCGCCGGCCCAGTCCGATAGTGGCCTTTCTGTCGCCTACGCTCCCACAATACCCAGAACGCCACCACGGCGATCCAGTCAGCCGTCAAGAGCCAGGCGGCCGCGGAAGCGGCCGCGAGGGCCACGAGCGAGGCCGGCACCAGCGCGTTCGTCGTCGCGTACCGCGACCTTCTCGGGAGCGATCGAGGGAGCGCGGCATCCATCGTCTTCGATCCTATCATCCCACCGGCATCACGGGCAGGCGGAGCCAGCCGCTCAACCGATCGCTGCCGGGCGCACGGCTCAATACGGCGGCGAGGCTCACGGGAAAGAATCCACGCAGGATCAATCCCACCGAGAGCCCATAGACCACGGTGTCGACGCATAGCCGGGCCCAGGGTGACGAGGCGAGCCCGAGATGCGTGACGGCGAGGACGGCGCCCATCGCCACGAGGCTGGAGACGGCCGGTGGAAGCAGCGCGGACCGAACCCATCCGCGAGCGAGCAGCGTCGAGGCGGATGCCAGAGCGATCGCCGCCGCCACGAACTGGCTCGCGGCGAGGGCCCACGCATAGGCGACGACGCCACCGCCGACCCAGGCGACTCCCACCATGGGCACCGAAAGACCCGCCGCGACCACGTTCAAAGTGAAGCAGGCCCGCAGTCGGCTGCTGGCCAGGAGAACGGCGGATCCAACTCCGAACATGGCCAGACCGAGGGCGCCCAGGGCAGCAGGCCAGATCAAAGGGTCTGCCGCGATCCACCGGTCGCCGTAGAGGAGCCGGGAGAGCGCTCGGCCCTCCAAACCGATGTAGAGAACCCCGGGCAGGACCGCGAGAGAGAGGACCTGGACGAACAGCGTGGCCTGGCGCACGTAGACGGCGGGTTCAGCGGCGTAACGCGGGAGCAACGGATACCCCGTCTCGACCAGGATATGTCCGAGACGCCCGACGGTGCCGTTACTCAAGGCCTGAGCCCGGTTCCAGAGACCGATCGGCGTATAGCCGACCGTGCGCGCCAGTACCGCTACTTCTAGCGCCCCGCGCACGCTCCACAGGAGTGCCGAGCCCGTCTGCTGGAGCCCGAAGCGGAGCGCGGGGCGGTAGGCGGTCCAGTCCGGCCAGCGCCACCAATCGGCGCGGGGCCGCCAGCGACGCACGAGAAGCAGGTCGACGGCCAACGGCACAGGCGTCACCACGTTGGCCCCCAACACAATCGCGTAGGCTCCCCCACCCAGGTATCCACCAACGATGGTGATCCCGAGCTGGAGCGCCATGCTGCAGGCCGAGAGCATCTTCGCCCGGCGAAAATCCATCTCCCGCCGCAACATCACCGCCCGCAGGCGCGCGGGCCAGTCGAAGAAGAAGCCAAAAGCCGCCAGGTGCAGGAGTGGCGCGATGGGCTGATACGAGGGCAGGAGCCAACACAACCCCGCGAGAGCATTGCAGGCCAGCATGAGCAACCCCTGGATGTACACTCCTGCCGACCAGTGGAGAGACCAGTCGGGCTCGTGCCCGTCCGGCAGCTGGAGCGCGTGAGCGACGAAGCAACCGAAGCCGAACGAATTGAGCAGCGTCAAAAATCCGAGCACGGCCCCGAAGCGGCCGTATTCCACCGGCGGGATGATGCGCACCAAGATCAGCATCGCGCCGAACGTGACGCCGACCTCGAACAACTGGTAGGCGGTATTCCACGTGATCCCCCGCGCGACCAGGCGTCGGCGGCTGGAGGGATCCTCGCTGCTCATGGGATCACGCTGCCTGATCGACGGTCGCGGCGGGGAACCCTCGGCGAGGGCGACGAGACGTTGATCCGCCCATGGAGATCACGATCGCGTGGACGGCGGTGCCGCGCCCCCGCGACGCGCGCCGGATCTCGGGCAGCGCCGCGACACGACGGCCCGGCACGCTTGCAGCAGGCCCATCGTGGCGTGCTCGAAGGAATGAGCGGCCACGCGCGCGACACAGGCGGGCGCCCAGTCGTGACCGCCCTCGACGCGCGCGCGGATGCGCCCGATCGCCGCCGCCAGTCTCGACACGTCGCCCATCGGGAAGACTTCACCCGTCTCTCCCTGTACGATCAGGTCCGGCGCGCATCCCACGTGGTCGCTCACGACGCACGGCAGCCCGGTCGCGAGCGCCTCATTGACCACGAGGCCCCAGGTCTCGCGTCCGTCGCTCGGCAGGACGAGGCAATCCGCGGCGGCATACGCTCGTCCGAGCTCGGACTGGTTGAGGAAACCCGCCCAGCCGACTCTCAGGCCGAGCCGGGCGGCTTCGTCTCGGGACGAGCGCTCCAGCTCCCCCGCGCCGACCACGAGCAGGGACGCGCCCGGCTCGAGATGGGCCATCGCCTGGACCAGGTCAAGGGGCCGCTTCTTCGGCTCGAGCTTGCCCACGAAGAGGACGACGAAGTCCCGCGGGTCCAGACGCCACGATGACCGGGCCGCCGCCCGCGCGGAAGGGTCGCGGTGGGCCGCGGCCGAGCGCGCAAAGAAGTCGTTATCCACACAGTGGGGCGCCGTGAAGATGCGCGAGGCCCGGACGAATCGCCGGAGATATGCCTTGGCCTTCCGGCCGACGCTCAGGTAGCCCGCGAAGAGCCGGAGCAAGAGCCATGTCCTGACCGTCCACACCGGCCGGCGCCACCCGGCCGGTGCCGTGGCGAGGTGGCTGTCGCCTCGATAGAGGACGGGGATGCGATGCCGATGACAGGTCCACACGGCGCGCAGCAGCGTGATCGAGTGCCACCCGGGAACCAGGGCCACGTCGGGCGCGCTCTCGCGGACGGCGCGGCCGATCTCGTGGACATAGAGCCCCCAGAAGCTCTCGCTGTGCACGGTATCCCCGGGGCGCGCCGGCCTCACCACGCGGCTCTGGTAGCCGTCCGTCAGCGGCACATCCCACTGAAAGGGTCTCCCAAAAACCACACCCTGCTGAGCGGCGGTAGGCTCGATGGCGTAGAGCACGGTCAGGTCGATCTCGGGACACCGGGCCGCGATGTGCCGGAACCACGGCGCGTAGTACTGCACCGGGTGGGTCGTCACGACAGTCAGCCGGATAGGCCGGATCATGCAGGCGTCCGTTCTGCCATGGGCCGCCCGCGTGATGACACCGCGACGGCCGAATCGAGACACGCCATCACTCCCTGCTCACCCCCGCTCCCATCCGAGCGGGTGACGACCGGCCGGTTCGCCGCGTCGGAAGCTTTCAGGATAGCCCGAATCCCATCCCTCGTGAAGGGTCCCCGCCACGGGCGGGGCCCGTTGTCGAGACCCACTTGACACGAGGCCGTTTCCCGCGGATCCTCGCGCGGATGGAGTGCCCGGTGTGGCACCAGCAGAAGAGGCGCGTGGAAGCCATCGTGCCCCGCTCCCAGGGGTCGACGAAACTGCTCCTCGGAAGCATTCTTGCGCTCTACGTCATCGCCGCGGTCTTGATCGGCCACTTTCCCCTCCTCGACGTCATTCCGTTCAAGGCAGCCGGACTGCACTGGGCATTGTCAGGTCACTTTGCCGCCCCCGAGATGCGCGGTTTCCAGGATCTAAAGCCGCCGCTTGAAGACATCTACTTTGCCCATCTCCCGGGCTACGCGTTTCTTTTTGGTCTATTCGTCAAACTCTTCGGCTTCGGCCCCCGGCAGTGCCTCCTCTACGATGCCCTGATACACGCATGGCTCGCCTGGTTGACGTTTCGCACCGGCAAGGCGTTGGCGCCAGCGCTTCCCGGCTGGCTCGCGGTCGGGTCAGCACTGCTGATATTGCCGATTGGGACCAGCGACCGCGCGGACGAATTGGCGATCTGCCTTGGCATGATCACCCTCCAGCCACTCTTGCACGCCGGCCTCACGTGGCCGCGGGCGCTCCGGGTCGGTGTGCTCTTCGGACTCTGCGCGGCTACGAGCGGCGGCGTCGCGGCGTGCGTCGGTCTCATGGCCATGTTCCTTCGGTGGTCCCCTCCCGCGCACGAACGGGTGCGCCTCTTCATCGGGGCTCCGATCGCCGCATGCGTGGCATTGGCCGCCTGCCTCGGTCCGATCTTCTGGTTCCACCCGACGGCGTACCAGCAGTACATCGCCCACGCCGCGAGACAGCTCGAACAGAATCGCGCCGAGGATTACTTCTTCTCGCTGCGCTATGGATGGAACTACCTCGCCGTCGTGCTCGCGACGGCGTTGGTCGGCGGGCTGGCCTTGGCCCGCTCGATTCGCGCGCGCGGACTGGCACGTTTCGTCCGCCTCTGGGGTGGAGCGTGGGTGGGACTGCTCGGTTTGTTGATCTTCTTTCCCACCAAGTACCTGTACACGTGGTTCGTCGGTCCGTGGTTGATCGCGCTGTGTGGCATATCCGCGTGGGACTGCTATCGCGAGGGCGGACGCGGGAGCCGGAAGACGTTGCCGTGGCTGCTCGTGCCCGTCACGATACTGTACGTGTTCGCCGCGCAGCCGACATTCACGCAGGCACTCGTCTTGCTCTCGCTGCCGCCCGAACAAACGCTCGCCTACAATGCGGCCAAGGTCCGAGAGCTGGTTCCCGTCGGGAGTCGAGTGCTCACCACAGAATTTTGGTGGGTGCTGGCCGCCGATCGTCACGTCATCGATCCCGGCTTCTCATCGGTCAAGCTGAGTGAACTGGACTATCTGATTTTTACCGCGAACGGCAGTGGGATTCCCGGCGTGCCTGCCAATCCCCTCGTCTACGAGCCCGACGTGAAAGCGCGCTTCGAGCCGATCTGGCAGAACCTCCATCGCCAGCCACTCGAGCTGTTTGGAGTCCGGCTGACGCGAAGCGCGTACGGCTACGGACCGCTGGTTCTGCGCCGCAAGGAATAGACGGACAGCTCGGCGACCTCGCCCGGACAGGCCCGTCGGCCGATTCACCGGCAGGTCCGGGCCCGATCGAGCACGCCGGCAAGCGTGCCCGCGAGCGATGCCGCCGAGAATTCGTTCATCGCCCGCACGTTGACCGCCGCGGCTTCGTAACAGGGATGCTCCACCAGCGCCGCCAGCTCTCCGTAAATCGTCTCGACCCGCGACTCCGCGCGGTCCGTATCGTTGTAGGTGGCCACCCGGGCGGAGGGGGGGCGCGCCACGCGGCGGAGGATCTCGACGACGCTACTGGCCTCGTGATACACGGCGAGCAGCGGCCGCTGGGCGAGCAACCCGGGATAGAGCTTGCTCGCCGTGTAGTGCCGCTCGCTGCTGCCCATCAGCAGCAGCGCGCTCGCCTGGGTCTGCACCGTGAGCGCGGCCTGGTAGTCGATCCGGGGAGCGATCTCCGTCACGCAATCGGCGACGCCGAGCTGCCGGGCAACCGGGAGGACGCGCGCCGGCGCGTCCGGCGCCGTCTGGTTGCTGGTTCCAAAGAAGCGGAGGCGAAGCTTCCGATAGAGCTCCGGCCGCCGCGCGCGCAGCAGCCCTGCCGCGCCGAGCACCGCGCGGAGCGTTTCGAAGCCGAGGGGCAGGAGCGTGCCGACATAGCAGAGGTGGACGTTACCATCCGTCGCGTCAAAGTGGGGATTGGCTCTCGGATGGCGCCGGAGCCGATCGAAATCGGCTGGCTCCCCGCCGTAGGGAATCGCCACGCATGGGGTACGCTCGATCTCCCGATGACGCGCCCGGATCTGCTCGTACGTCCCGGCGGACACGGCGGTGATCGCTGCCGCCTTCCTGACCACGCGAGGCTCCAGCACGAGCGCCACCACTCTCGTGAGCCGGCTCTTGAGGTCGGGCCGGCCGTCGGGGCCACCACCCACCGTCTGGCCCCACGCGCTCACCCACGGGTCGCTGTAGTCGAGCACGAACGGCACGCCGAATCTTCGTTTGAGGATGGGCCCGAGTAGCGCCGGGTAGGTCGGGAAGATCGTGATGAATACCGCGTCGAAGGGCTCGCTGCGCAGCAGGCTCACGCACCCATCGTGGAGCCCCTTGAACGCCCGGATGCCGAGATCCCCCACGCCGACGCGGCGGGTGAAGCGCGCCGGCCATGCCCGGCAGCGCACGACGCGCAGATCCGCCGGCACGAGCGAGGCCAGATCGGGATCGAGGCGGCCTTCATAGTCTCGCGGGTCAACGCTGACGACGGTCGGCTCCCAGCCGTACGTCGGCAGATGCGGCGCCAGAAGCCGCACCCGGTGCGCGGCCGCGCTTCCGTCCGGCGGGAACTGCGGACTCACCATCAGCACGCGTGGCATGGTCTATCTCACGGCGTCCACGTACAGGGAGTACGGGGCGTGCTCGTCGCGATCGTGGGCGAGCGCGGCGTCGAGCGAGGACCTGGACTCCATCCGTTCGATCCGAAGAAAACCCGCGCGGCGGAGGCGGTGGGCCAGCGTCTCGAAGTCGTAGCCCCAGCGATGCTCGTGCCATTGGTGGAAGGCATAATCGACGATGTCCATCCGGGTCGGCAGGTCGGCCGGGAACGGGTCCGGCACGGCCAGCGCGCGGAAGCCGGCAAGGTCGTCCCGGCAATAGGCGCGGAGGAATCGCTCCGCGTCGGGCACGATGACCCGCAGGATGCCACCGACCCTCAGGACGCGAAGACAATCCGCGAGGAACGCGGGCAACTCCTCCCGCGGCTCGAGATGCTCCACGAAGTGCTCCACCCGGATGCCGGCCACGGCGCCGTCGCCGAGCGGCAGTCGGCGACGACACTCCCACCCGATCACCTCCGGGCAGCACGGCCGGAGATCGAGGTTCACGAAGCCCGGGAGCGCATGCGGGCCGCAGGCCACGTTGACGCGCAGGTCCCGGGCGCAGCGGATTTCGCGCAGTTGCCGGCGGCGACGGCGAGAGAGCCGATTGACGAGCCCGACCAGCGCCGCGTCCAGCTCCACCCGGAGCTGGTCGAACAAGAAGCACGTAATGGGCAGGTGGGCGTAGAGCCAGCGGCCCGCGCGCTGTCTCAGCCTCACCGCCTGGCCTCCGACCGGGCGCCCAGTGAGATCATCTCCCGGTAGAGATTCTCGTAGGCGTCCACGATCACGGTATCGCTGAAGCGCGCTTCGCAGTCCGCCCGTACCGCGGCCCGGTCGATCCCTTCGAGCCGGCCGACGGCCGCCACGGCGTCGTCGACCGTGCGGCAGAGGTAGCCGTTCACCCCGTCGCGAACGATTTCGGACACGCTGCCCCGTGCGAACCCGATGACGGGCGTGCCGCAGGCCAGGGCCTCCGCCATCACGATGCCGAACGGCTCCTCCCATTCGACGGGCATGAGCAAGGCCGCCGCCGATCCCAGCAGTTCGTTCTTCCGCGCGTCGTCCACCGGTCCGAGATAGGTCACGCGGGTTCCGTCCAGATAGGGCGCGATCTGGCGCGCGAAGTAATTGGCCGTGGGACCGGATGGCACCTGGTTCCCCGCGATGATGAGTCGCCTGCCGACCGCGCTGGCGATGGCGATAGCATGGTGAGCGCCCTTGAACGGCTCCAATCGCCCCAGAAAGGCGAGCGGCGCATCGGCGGCGACCCGAGGCACGAAGTCGTACTTGGCCATCTCGACGCCGTTGTAGATCACGTGCCATCGGCCGCCATGGGGGCCGTGCCGGGGGCGCTCAGCGCACACGCTCTCGGAGCAGGCCGTGAAGTGGATCGACTCCCCGGCCAGCCGCACCGCGGTCTTCACCCCCCGCCATGGCACCTGGTCCCGCTGATAGCTCTGGAGCTTCGGGAACCCGCGCAGAGGCAAGACCGGCAGCAGAGCCCGAAGCCGGCCGAAGCTGTGGACCAGGTCGAAACTCCCTCGCCGCCGCCAGAGTCCCCAGCCCACCTGCCCGAGCTCGGTCAGCCGGGCCCGCCATCCGACATGGGGCGGGACGCCATAGGGCAGGAGCTTCCCCGCGGTCGAGCTGTCGGGATGAGCGAAGAGCGTGACGGCATGGCCTCGCTTCACCAGGCCGCGGACGAGCATGTCCACGACCCGCTCGATGCCGCCGTAGAGCGTCGGCGGCACCGGGATATTCGGATCGACGGTGATCGCGATGCGCATCCGCGCGCTACCGATCGAGAGCCGCGGCGACGGCACGGAGCAATGCGCCGCGCTCCTCGGGATGCTCCCAGTGCCAGCGCCGGCCCGCCGCCTCCCAGGCCAGCGCCTTCGCCCGTGCGAGCAGAGCTTTGTCCGCCGCCCAGCGCTTGAGCCCGGCCGCCAGAGCCGGCACGTCTCCGGGTCGATAGAGGACGGCGGCCTCTCCCAGTGCGCGGCCGAGCGGCCGCTGCCCCGATGTATCGCTGATCGCCACGGCGAGACCGGCCAGGATGTAGGTCAAGGCCTTGTTGTTCAGACACAGCGCCCGGTTGAGCACGAGAGCCTGCTCGAGCGTGAGCCCGACGTCGTAGCCCGCGCACAACTCGACCATCGCATCGGGAGGGGCGGGCGCGTGGTGGACGATCTCGAGACGGGGCGCCGCCTCCTGAGCGAGCCGAATCAGCCGCTCCAGATAGCCGGGAACGGCTCGACCTCTCAGGTGAAGCGCTCCAGGAATCTCCCCGAGCCCCATCGCGCGCACCGCATCCTCGAGCCCCCGACCCGGCCCGATGGTTTGACTGAACCAGTACAGTCGGAGGCCGTCACCAGGGCTCGGGGCCAGGTCCGGCGCCCGAGCCGGCAGCGGAAACACATTGTGAATCGGAATCGGGTGGACACCGTACTTGTCGGCATACGCGGCGGCGATGGCGGGGCTCGCGGCGGTGAGGAACGCGGCGCCCGGCAGCACCGCCCGCTCGATGCGTTCGGCCAGGGCGTTGGCCCGCCGCCCCGCCGGGCCGTCGTCCCGCTCGGCGCTGTGGAAATCCTCGAGGTCGAGCGCGTAGGGTGTCCCGCTACGCCGTCCCGCTTCGGCCACCGCGGCGAGCGCGCCGGTCGTCCCGCCATAGATCAGATCCGCGTCCACGGCGAGCGTTGCGCGGATCAGCTCCGGGTGAGCCCGGCTGTGCGCGCGCGCGGCGAGCGACAGGGCGGAGCGTCCGGGGCCAACGGCGGCGACCAGGGCCTGCGTCGCGCGCGTGCGCACCCCGCTCCGCAGGTACGCGGGCCGCGCACGCCGGCGGTCGTAGCTCACCACCGTCCATGGCCACGCGTCACGGCGGGCGCGCCGCACGTCATCGTCGGCGGCGGTGGCCCACTCGGTATGCTGGACACTCACCATCCGCACCCGATACCCGGCCGCGGCCAGCGCGTCCGCGGCCTTCAGCATGCGCGGGCAGGTGGAAAGATGGCCCGCGGTCACGATCGAGACAACCGCCGGCTTCACCGCCGCCACGAGTAGCTCAGGCAATGGGCCAGCTCGGCGGGAGAGATCCCGGCCAACATCAGGAAGCGCGACCGCTCGAGCGGAGGCTCGTCCGGCCCGGCGAAGGCCTGCCGCGTCGTGAAGCCGAAATCGAAGCCGAGATCCTCCACCAGCTTCACGCTGAGGGCGCTGTAATCCAGGCCGGGCCTGCCATTCGGATACGCGAACGCGGTGACCTCGCAACCGATCCAGGACTCGAGCTGCGCCTTGGCGCGCGCGATCTGGGCGCGCTGCTGCGCGCGGTCCGCGTGGGCGAAGATGGCATGATCGGCCGTGTGGGCGCCGATCTCGATGACACCCAGACTGTCAGGGTAGAACCAGCCGACCGCCTGGACGATCTTCACTGTTGCGGCCCCGGCGGCGCGCCCGCCCTTCATCGCCATCCGAGCCATGCCTGCTCCAGGGTGCGAAGCCAACGCCGAGCCTCGGCCGGCAGGAACATCCTGGCCGCGACGTGCGCCGCCTTGCGGATTCCCGTGGCCGGCTCCAGCTTGGCCAGCTCGCCCCTCACCACTCGCTCGAGCTCAGGCGCCTGCACGCCGCGACTCCCCATGTACCGCGACGTCCACCCGAGGAAGGCGCGCCGCGCCTCGTCGTGACGGCCCATCCGAAAAGCCACAGCGCTGCACGAATCCGGGTGATGACGATAGCGATACCAGCCCTGCTCCGATATCAGGATCGGCGCCTCGAGCCCGAGCTTGACGTACAGCGCCTGGTCTTCGTACATGCCCCGAAACTCGTCCTCGAACCCTCCGAGGCGCCGCAGGGGCTCGGCGCGCACGAGGATGCCGGACGGCGAGGGTATGGTTTCCTCGGCACGGAGATAGACCCGTAGCAGATCCGGCGGCTGGACAAGCAACCCGCTCGGCACGCCCAAATCTTGGAGTCCGTCGCGCGCCCTGTCCTCGGGTATGCCCGTCCAGCCGTACCAGATGTACGCCGGGCCGTACACCATCGCCGCCTCCGGATGGGCGGCCAAGAGCCTCACCTGGCATTCGAGCTTCTCGGGGAGCCAGACATCGTCCGCGTCGAGGAATCCGATGTACTCCCGCGTGGCGTGACGGAGACCCAGGTTGCGGGACACGCTCATGCCGCGATTGGAGTGCTCCGGATGGTCAAAGTAACGCACCCTGCTCGGGTGCGCTCGCGCATACTCCTGGGCGATGGCGGTGCCGTAGTCGGTGGAGCCATCGTCCACGAGCAACAGCTCCCAGTGCCCGTACGTCTGAGCGAAGACGCTCTCGATGGCCTCGCGGAGAAATCGTTCGGCGTTGAAGAAGATCGTGATGATGGAGACCGTTTCAGCCATGCCGCTCGCTCTCGGCAGGTGCTGGTGGCCGTCGCGCACGAGCCCACTGGCCGACCACGGCCGGAGGTTCAGGGGTCATGTCGGGCGGGCGGATGTGACGCGCCCGTCGTGTCCATCGACTGGCACGATCCTTCGCGCTGAGCCCGGTCGAATGCGTCGTCGCACAGGGTCCGGGTTTCCGTCATGCCGGTCGCTCCCGCGTGGCCAGCCGTTGCATGAACCGCCGCCCCTGACGCCCGAGACCGAGCAGCACGCGCGGGATTCCCCGCGGGAAAAGACACAGCGTGAGCAGACACCAGGTCGCAGGTTGCCAGCCTCCGACAGCACTCGCCCGGCGCAGAAGGCAGCGAGCGCGGGAGAGTCGCCCTGCGCCCACCGCGGCGACGGCGAGCCGCCGGCACAGCAGACCCACGCGGAGCCGGCGGACCCCAGCGGGCGTCGGTAGGGCCCGCCGAGTGCTCCGGCCGTCGGCCGCGGGCTCGATCCGTCTCATGCGCTGGCGCCGGATCCGCTCGAAGTAACCCCGGACGCGCAGGTCGTGTATCTGAAACTTGACGGAGTGAACGACCTTCTTCTGCCGGGCGATGACCTCTTCCTTCGCCATGGGCAGCCCGCGCCACGCCAGCGCCAGCGGCTGCTCTCGACCGCCGAACTCGTGAATCTCGTAGCCAAGCGACCGCACGAACAAGGAAAAGGTCACGTCCTCGGCAATCCGTTCGCCCTGCGGATGCCGGGAGAGGTATCCGGCGCGCCCAATCGCCTCCAGACAGGGCCGGGAGAGCGCATACGCCCCGCCGAGGGCGCTCTCGCCCAGCCGATACCCCCAGCGTCCCGCCTCTGCGACCAGAGCCCGCCAGTGATCGATATTGGCTTCGAGGCGGGCCTGCCAGTGCGCTCGGTCACTCTCGGTCGCGCTCACCGCGCCGAGCATGCCCACCTTCGGATGGGCCCCGAGGTAGGCGAGAATGTCGGAGGACAGCCCTGGGCCGGTGATGATGGCGTCGGTGTCCAGCTTCAGGACTGCGGCGCAGTCGTACCGGCTCAGGACGTGGCCATACGCCTTCTGGATCGATCGCACTAGGTGGCGGAACCCGCGACGCTTCCAGTTTCGAAGGTAGTCGACCTCGTCGTAGGCGCGAACCCGCCACCACAAGCTCGAGCCGCCGGAATCGTCGACAATAATGACTCGGTATCGACCGTCGAGATACGCACGGGCGGCGTCGAGGATGTCAAGCACCCCGAGGACCTCGCCGGGGCCGACCGATACACAAAGAACCAGATCGCAGGATGTCATCGCCGACATGGCGCCGGGGGGTGGATGCGTGCCGCTCGCGCGGCGTCGAGCTGCGCCAGCACGACCAGTGCCCAGGGCCGCGACCAGTGGAGCCGGCGCGCCCTGAACGCGTCCCCCACCGCCTCCACCGCCCGTGGCCGCAAGAGCTTGTAGGCTTCGCCGTTGTAGGTGATCCAGAGGCGACCGTCGCGGCTCCCCATCGGCATGTGCCCGCGCGGCAGGAGGTCGAGGATGGACAGACGGCGAGTCGCGAGGACGGCGCCGGGGGCCGCCGCCGGTCCCGGGTAGACGCCCACATGCTCCCCGCCCCCTGCTCCGACCACAGCCTGAACCCGCGGGTCGCCGCCGATTGACTCCGGGATCAGGAGCTCCCAATCGTCCGGGCCCCGATGGATCTCGGCCTCCATCATGCGGACCACGGCGACCGCGTCCTCGGCCGTCGGACGCCCGGTCAGCTTGAAGAGCCCCGCAATCCCGCACATGGCCTGGGTCCGCACTACCGCGAGAGCCGGGTGGCGTTGACCCTCTGCCGGCAGTCCATTTTTGCCTGTTCAGTATAGGTGATAACCGCGCTTCGCGGAAGGATCGCCGGCCGCTGTGGGGGACGCTCGACGAGATCCGGGAGGACGTGCGCCGCTACGCCGAGGAAGGCTTGACCGAGCTGTTCCTGGAAGGCAACTTCGACCCCGACGGCCCGACGATCGACCGGGCGCTCGAGGTTATGGAGGCGCTGGCGCCTGGCCGCTCCCGGCCCTGACACCGGGCCCTCAGCGGAAGAGCGAGCGGAACAGCAGCGACGCGATCCCCGGCTCGCGCAGCAGGGCCACGATCAGCTCGCGGTGCCGATTGAAGCGCGCCGTGCGGCGGATCACCGCCTGCACCGGCTCCGAGGCCGAGGCGCGGACGATGCGGTCGATGTCGGCGTCGGTACAGCGGGTGAGCAGCTGCCGGAGCCAGCCCGAGACTCGGAACTCCTGGCCCAGCTCGGCCTGCCAGCGCGTCTCGTAGCGGCCGAGGAACTCGTCATCGAACGCTCCCTTGTCGAACGCCTCCAGCAGGGTGTCGGCGGCCAGCGAAGCCGAGAGCAGGCTGTAGAAGATTCCACCGCCGGTGGTCGGCTTGGTGAAGCCGCCCGCGTCGCCCACCACGAGGAGCCGGTCGGCGTAGGTCTTGGCGATGGGCTGGAGCGGCAGGAGCCGCCGCAGGGGTCGCGGGGGCTCACTTCGCAGCCGGGCGCGCACTTCGGGCCGGCGCAGGAAGCGCCCGAGGCAGGCGCCCGCGTCGTCGCGAGCGAGCGCGCCGATTTTGAGCCCGTGGCGGTCGCCGCGGGTCACCGGCACCACCCACAGGAACCCGTCGGGCGCGACTTCCCGCCCGAAGTGAAGCTCCACCGTGTCGGCGTCCTCGGCGTCCACCTCCGTCTGGGCCGTGTGGACCATCCGGCCGGGCAGCCCCAGGCCCAGGCGGCGCTGGAAGCGATAGGACACGCCGCAGGCGAGGATGACCGCCCGGGCGCGCAACGTCCGCGTCCCGACGGCGAGGGTCGCGCCGCTGCCGGTGACCGTGAGCCCGTCCACGCGGCACCCGGTGTCGATCACGGCACCCGCGGCGGCCGCCTGCCGGGCCAGCTCGCGGTCGAAGGCGCCCCGGTCGATGACGAGGATCTGCTCGCTCCCCTCGCCGTGCCAGCGCATGTCGGACCGCGCGCCGCCCGGGGAGATCAGCCGCGCACGGGTCAGCCGCTTGAGGACGATGTTGTCGGGGACCTTAGCGAGCGCCGCGGTCTCGAGAGAGATGACACCGGTGCAGTGCGTCGGCCGGCCGACCAGGGCATGCTCCTCGAGGACCACGACGTCGAGCCCGGCCTCGGCGCAGCGCCGCGCGGCCAGCAGTCCCGACGGGCCCGCGCCGATGACGGCGACGTCGCGCATGGCCCCATCATACGGGGACGGTCCGCGGCTGCCGAGCATTGTTCGTAACGCGCCGCCGGGCGGGGAGCCTAGACCTTCCGGCCGCGGGCCTCCCACCTGCCGCGGAGGGTGATCCAGAAGGAGAGCGCGACGAGGCGGAGGTCGAGCCAGAACGTCTGCTTCTTGATGTAGAGGAGGTCGAACCGGAATTTCTGGCGCCGGGGCAGGTCGCGCCGGGCGTAGATCTGGGCGACGCCCGTGAGCCCGGGACGCACGCGATGCCGCACCTCGTAGCCCGGCACCTTCTCGAGCGGCACCGCCAGGCCCGAGCCCTCCACCTCGATCTCGGCCGGCGCCAGGGCCCGGGGTCCGACGAAGCTCATGTCACCCACGAAGATGTTCCAGAGCTGGGGGAGCTCGTCCATGGCCGTCGCGCGGAGGAGGCGTCCCACCCGCGTGATCCGCGCGTCGTCCTCGGCCGCCTGGAGCGGGCCGAAGCGCCGGTCCGAGTCCGGCACCATGGAGCGGAACTTCCAGCCGCGGAAGCGCCGGCCCCCCAGCCCCACCCGCTCCTGGCCGTAGAAGACGGGCCCGCCGTCGCCGAGCTTGATCAGGAGCGCGATGAGCGCCCAGAGCGGCAGCGAGCCCACGAGCCCCAGACCCGACAGCGCCACGTCGAACGCCCGCTTGAGCCTCCTCGCCCGACCAGGCCCGCCCCCCGCCTCCGTGATCAACTCCCGAAACACGCGCGCGTACTTCTCGACCTGCAGCGGCCGGTCGAAGTCGAGGGCCGCGCGCCGGGCATTGACGCCGAGCCGTCGCGCCAGATCGGGGTCTCCTTTCAACCTGAGGATGGCGGCGGCCAGCGCGTCAGGATCTCCCGGCGTTACGAGCAGCCCGCAGTCGTAGGTCGTCGTGATAGTGGCCACCTCGCTCGGCGCCTCGACGGCCGCGACGTAGGGCCGGCCCGCCGCCAGGATGCCGTAGAGCTTGCTCGGCACGATGTAGCCGGCCAGGCCGCGCGTGAGCGAGACGACGAAGACGTCGGCGCTGGCGAAGGACTGAGTGAGCCCGCCGCGCGGCTGATACGGCAGGAACCGCACGTTGGCGAGGCCTTCGGCCCGCGCGCGCCGCTCGAGCGCCGCGCGCTTGGCCCCGTCGCCCACGATCGCGACCGCGATGTCCGGCTGGCCGCGCAGCGCCGCCACGGCGTCCAGCAGGGTGTCCAGATTCTGCGAGAGCCCGACATTGCCCGAGTGCATCACCACGAAGGGCTCGGCCAGCCCGTTCGCCAGCGAGAAGGGATTGCGCTTGTCCGCGGGGACGATGGCCGCGCAGTCCGACCAGTTGTGGATGACGCTGACCTTCTCCGGGTCGGCGCCCTTGGTCACGATCAGCCGGTCCCTCATGGTCTCGCCCAGGGCGATGATCCGGTCGGACCGTCTGATAATGAACCGGCTCACGCGCTGGAGCGCCGCGTTCACCGCCCCGCTCTGGAAGTCTTCGAGCAGCCGCGCGACCTCGGGGAAGACGTCCTGGCAGAGGAAGACGAAGCGCGCCCGTGCCCGCCGGACGGTCCAGAGCCCAGCCAAGCCGATGATGGGCGGATCGGTCAGGGCAACCACGATGTCCGGCGGGTGGACCCGGTACCCCGCGAGGCAGGCCGAGAAGAAGTAGGTCAGGTAGTTGCAGGCGCGGGCGGCAAAACGGCCGGTCGGAAGGGTCGTGCCGGCGGCGCGGAGGATCTCGACGCCGTTGCGCCACTCGCGTCTGACCAGACCGCGTCCGCCAGCCGCGGGCCGCCCGCCGCCCGGCGACAGGCCGCACACCACGCTGACCTGGCAGCCGTGTCGGGCGACCAGGTCCTCCGCGAGCTCGGTCAGCAGCTGGCCGGTGGCGCCGAAGTCGGGCCAGTACGACCGGTTGAAGAAGCAGATCCTCACGCGCCGCAGTGCTGGCGGTACCACTCGATGGTGCGCTGGAGGCCCTCGCGGAAGCCGGTCTTGGCGCGGAAGCCGAAGCGCTCCCAGGCCCGCGCCGTGTCGAGGCAGCGCCGCGGCTGGCCGTTGGGCCTGCTCGTGTCCCAGGCGACGCGCCCGCTGAAGCCCGTCAGCTCGGCGATCAGCGTCACCAGGTCCTTGATCGAGATCTCCTTCCCGGTCCCCAGGTTCACCGGCTCGGGCCCGTAGAACTCGGCGGCGGCCATCACGAAGCCCTCGGCGCAGTCCTCGACGTAGAGAAACTCCCGCGTCGGCGAGCCGTCCCCCCAGCAGACGATCTCGGGGGCGCCCCGCCCCACCGCCTCCAGACACTTGCGGACAAGCGCCGGGATCACGTGCGAGGATTCCGGGCTGACGTCGCCGCCCGGCCCGTAGAGATTGACCGGGAGCAGGTGGATGACGTGGAAACCGTACTGCCGGCGGTAGGCCTGACCCTGGACCAGCAGCATCTTCTTGGCCAGCCCGTAGGGAGCATTGCTCTCCTCGGGGTAGCCGTTCCAGAGGTCCTCCTCCTTGAACGGCACCGGGGTGTGCTTGGGGTAGGAGCAGACCGTGCCCACGCCGACGAACTTCTCTGCGCCGGCGCGGCGGGCGTACTCCATCGTCATCACGCCCATCACCAGGTTCTCGTAGAAGAACCCGCCCGGGTTGGCCATGTTGGCGCCGATACCCCCCAACGCGGCCGCCAGGTGGATGACGATGTCGGGCTTGGCGCCGGTGAGGAGGCACTCGACGTTGACCTCGCGCGTGAGATCGTCGTGGGCCCGGCGCGACACGATGATGGACTTGGCGCCCCGGGCCTCGAGGGCGCGCACCACGTGGCTGCCGAGGAAGCCGGCGCCGCCCGTCACGAGGAAGCGCTTGGAGGCGAAGTCCGTCATGGCGTCCCGAGCGTGTCGATCGCTCCCCTCTTCTCTATCACGATCTGCCCCAGGACCAGCACGTCCATGTCGGTTCGAAGAAAACAGTCGATCGCTTGAGCCGGCTCCAGCACGATGGGCTCGTTCTCGTTGAAGGAGGTGTTGAGGAGCACCGGCACCCCGGTGCGCTTCTCAAAGGCCCGGATGAGCTCCCAGTAGCGCGGGTTGGCCGCCCGGCTCACCGTCTGAAGCCGTCCCGAGCCGTCCACGTGGGTCACGGCCGGGATCAGGGCGCGCTTGTCGGGCCGCACCGGATAGACCTGGATCATGAACGGATCGGGGACGCCGCCGACGAAGTACTCATCCAGCGCCTCCTCCAGGATGGACGGGGCAAAGGGGCGGAACTTCTCGCGGAACTTGATCTTGGTGTTGATCACTTCGCGGATGTCGGCCCGCCGCGGATCGGCCAGGATGCTCCGGTTGCCGAGGGCGCGGGCGCCCCACTCCATGCGCCCCTGGAACCAGCCGACGATAAGGCCCGCGGCGATACGCTCGGCCGTCCAGCGCGCCAGCTCCTCGCCGTCGCCGATCTCGGCCATCACGCAGCCAGCGCGGGCGAGGTCGGCCCGCCGCGCCTCGAGCGCCGCCCGGATCTCGCCGGGGGAGAACTCGGGCCCCCAGTAGCCGTGGTCCATGACGAAACCGCGGGGCCGGCCGAGGACCTGGTGCCACACCCAGAAGGCCGCGCCCAGCGCCGTGCCGTTGTCCCCCGCCGCCGGCTGGACGAACACCTCGCGGAACGGAGTCTGCTCCCGGATCTTGCCGTTCATCACGCTGTTCATCGCGCAGCCGCCCGCGAGCGCGAGCCGCGCGAGCCCCGTCCGGCGCTGGAGCCCGGTGAGCACATGGGTGGCGGCCTCCTCGAAGACGGCCTGGAGCGAGGCAGCCAGGGCCTCGTGGCGCGGGGTCAGCGGCTCGTCGCGACGGCGCGCGGGGCCCAGCAGCGCCTCGAGCTTGCCCGTGTACACGGGCCCGATGCGGGGCTCGCCGCCGTCCCAGGTCATGTCGACGCCCTCGGACCAGTGGCGGAAGTAGCCGAGGTCGAGCGAGAATCCGCCGCCGGGCTCGAGACGGAGCAGCTGGCGCAGCGCTCGGGTGAAGTCGGGAGCGCCGTAGGGCGCGAGCCCCATCACCTTGTACTCGTCGCCGTAGTCGGGGAAGCCCAGGTACTGGGTGAGGGCGAGATAGAGCATGCCGAGCGAGTGGGGAAAGAAGACGCGCCCGTCCACCTCGAGCCCCGCGCCGCGCCCCACGGCCCGCGAGGTGCTCACGAAATCGCCGAAGCCATCGATGGCGCAGACGGCGGCCTCCTCGAAGGGCGAGACGAAGAACGCGCTGGCGAGATGGGCCGGGTGATGCTCCACCCAGCGCGTTCGCCGCCGCACCCACTCGCGGTCCAGATCGAGCGCCTGGGCGATGGCGCCCGCCACGTCGCGGACCCGGCTCGAACTCTTCACGCGGTCGGAGACCATCCGGAGGCTCGGCCGGTTACTCAGCGCGAAGACGGCCTTGCGCACCAGGTTCGCCCGGGGGTTGCGGCCGATGGCGAAGTCGTCCACCTCGCGCGGCTCGAGCCCCGCCATGCGGAGGCAGCAGAGGATGGACTCGCGCGGGAAGCCCGCCCAGTGCTTGACGCGGGTGAAGCGCTCCTCCTCGACCGCCGCCACGAGGCGGCCGTCCACCACGAGCGCCGCCGAGGCGTCGCCGTGGTAGGCGCTGATGCCGAGCACGGCGCTCATCGGACGTCGCCCTCCCGCCCGAGCACGGCGAGGAAGCGGCGGCGGAACTGCGTCTCAGTGAAGCGCTCGGCCACCCGCGCCGCGCCGGCCCGCCCCATGCGCTCGCGCGTCTCGGGCTCGGTGAACAGCCGGACCAGGGCCTCCAGCACCTGCTCCGGGTCGCCGGGGTCGACCACGAGCCCCGTCACACCGTCCTCGATGAGCTCGGCCGCCGACCCGAGCCCGCCGATACACGCCTTGCCGGCCCGCATGGCCTCGAGGAAGACCAGGCCGAAGCCTTCGTCACGGCTCGGCATCACGAAGAAGGTGCACCGACGGTAGAGCGCGGCCAGCGCATCGTCGGAGACCCGTCCGAGGAAGCTCACCGCGCCGTCGAGCGGCGCCGCCTTCGCCTGCAGCCGCGCGCGATCGTTTCCGTCGCCGGCGATCACCAGGCGGGCCCCAGGCACCTCGGTCGCCACGCGGGGCCAGAGGTCGATGAGCAGATCGTGGCCCTTGTAGCGCTCCTCGGCCGCCATGCGGCCCACGATGAGCGCCGAGGGCGCGGCCGTCTCCGCCCCCGCGGGGCGAGGCTCGGGTGCGGCGCCGTCACGCACCGCCAGGTGGCAGACCTGGATCGGGCGGCCGGCGAACTCCGGATTGGCCTCCCGGAAGCGCCGCGCGGTGTGCTCCGAGATGGCCACGATGAGGTTCGAGCGCCGGAGCGCCAGGCGCTGCGTCCAGCGGAGGGGCCGCCACGCCTCGATGCCGACCAGAATCGTGGTGAGCCGGGAGCGCCAGGCCAGCATCAGCCGCGCCAGAGGGCTCAGGTGCAGGTGGACGCACACGATGTCGGTCGGCGGCGTGCCGCCGACGGCTGCGCGCAGCGCGCGCGCGATGAAGCCGAGCTTGCTCCCGGACGCGCTCCTGCCCTCGTTCAGCGAGAGAACGCGGGCGGGTCCCAGAGCGCGCACGACCAGCCGCGAGAGCTCCGAGACCCCGTCGGCGCCCGTCGTGCCGGGCGTGAGCACGGTGTACCGCCGTCCCGACACGGCGGCCCGGTAGTGCTCGGCCATGGCCTCCGCCACGGCGTCCCACGCATGCCGGCTCCGCACGAGGGCGTGCCCACGCGCGCCCATCTCCCGGGCCTTCGCCGGATGGCCGAGGACCTCCCGCAGTCCCTCCGCGACCGCCTCCGCGTCCTGGGGGACCCAGAAGCCGGCACGCGCCGTCTCCACTTCCCCCCATGGGCAGGTCTGCGTGACCACCACCGGCACGCCGGCGGCCATGGCTTCGACCACGCTCATCCCGAAGCTCTCCGAGTCGGAGCACATGACGAGCGCGTCGGCGTCGGCCAGCAGCGACCACTTCCCGGCTTCGTCCAACGCTCCCGTCCAATGCACCGCCGCTCCCAGCCGCGAGAAGCGCGGCTCGAGGGCCCGCCGGTGGCCGCCTTCGTCGGGTCCGGCGATCACCAGATGCGCGTCCGGACGGCCCGCGCGCAGGCGCTCGAAGGCATCCGCAAGAAGATCCAGCCGCTTGATGGGATGGACGCGCCCCAGGAACATGACGAGCGGCGCGGCGGCCGGGATGCCCAGCCGTTCCCGGAACGCGCCCCGCGGGGGCACCCCGCCGGCCGGGAGATCCACGCCGTTCGGCACGATCACCACCGGCGCGCCCCCGCCCCGGGTCTCGAGCGCCTCCGCCTCGGCGGGCGAGGTGGCGTGCAGGAAGCCGGCGCGCGCGAGGTTGCGCCGCTCCACCGCCCAGTAGGCCAGGCGCTTGCGGGCCCCGTGATGGCCCAGCGATCCCGCGTCGAGCATGCCGCGGGGCGAGAGGACGTAGGGGATCCCGAGGCGCCGGGCGTGGCGGGCCGCCGTCCAGGCCGGCAGGTTCCAGAGCCCGTGGACATGGATGAGATCGGCGCGCCCCGCGGCGGCCGCGAGGGCGGCGCCCAAGCCCTGGGCGCGGAACATCCGGCGCGGAGGGGCCAGCGGGAAGTAACGCACGGGCACGCCCTCGTAGCGGTCGTCGCCGGGCGGCGAGGGCGGGAGCTCGCGCGCCCCGTGGGCCGTGGTGGTGAAGACCTCGACCTCCACGCGCGCGCGCTGGAGCGCCTGGCAGAGCCCGAGCACGCTCCGCGGCGGGCCGCCGTAGCCGAAGGCCGGGGCGAAGTAGGGCGTGACGTGGAGCACCCGGAGCCGCTGGCCGTGGGCCAGCCGCTGCTCATGCCGACCCGCGCGATCATCCATGTGGAGCCCCCGATGCGATCCGTTCGAGCACCGTCAGGCTCTCGACTGCGTCGATCACACGGAAGCGCGGGTCCGGAAGGATGACCTCGCGCGTGTAGCGGATGCTGTCCGGGTCCGGCCGTCCCGGCACGCTCCGGCTGTCTTGCAGCGCCACGCGGCCCCCGGGCGCGACGAGCCCGCGGCAGTCGCGCTCGATCCCGGCCCAGCTGTGGTCGCCATCGATGAACAGGAAGTCGATCGGCGTCTTCCAGCCCACCGCGGCTTCGTGCCCGAGCGAGCGGAGGAGGACGGCGCGGCCCCCGCGATGTCGCACCACCTCCCGGCGGGCGATGGCCCGCTCGAAGCTCACCCCGAGCCGCCCGGGCGGGTGAGGATCGATGCCCGTGAGCGTTCCGGCCGGGTCCATCACGCTCCGCAACAGGCCCGTCGTCCCTCCGTGCGTGACTCCGATCTCGACCAGGCACCGCCGCCCAGCCGCGTGCCTGGCGAGACAGGCCCGCTCGGCCGGCGTGACCTGCGTGTCAGCCGGGCGCAGGCCCAACCGGTGCGCCAGCCACCACGCCGCGCTCCCCTGGAGCAGCCTCATCGCCGCCGCCCGGGAGCGGGCGCCTTGGCGCGGAGGGGTCGCCCCATGAGCAGCACCCGGTCGAGGATCAGGCTCGCCCCGCCCAGGTACACCATCAGGGTCAGCGACAGGCCCAGGGTATTGATCCACGAGCGCTCGAACAAATAGAGGCTCATCCAGAACATCACCGTCACGAGCGCGACCGCCAGCTCGCGGTAGCGGATGGTCCTAAGCCAGAAGTGGTACGCCATGCCCATGAGAAAGCCGTAGATGAAGATCGGCAGGAACATCAGCGGAACGCCGAAGTCCACATAGGACTCGGCGGCGTACCCGAAGGCGATGCTGGTGTCCTTCTCGGCGCCCGCGACCCGAGTGCCGGAGTAGCGCAAGACCATCACGCTGTCCGACTCGAGGACGGCCTTGTCCGGGAAGAAGACGCGAGGCGTGACGATGTGGAGTAGCGCCCTGCCCAGGATGGCGCCGTTCTCGTGGGGCACCACGGCGGGCACCCGGCTCACCGCCAGCGCCGGATAATAGATCACCCACAGCCGCTCCACGAGGAAGTCCAGGTCGTACGCCTTGGCGCCGAGGTCGCCCCCGATCCAGCGCGAGGTGAGGGTCAGCACCTTCTCCAACCGCGCCTCGCGCGACTCAGCGAAGACCTGGCTTTCGAAGTCCTGGCGATAGTCGGTGCGAATGGCCATCCACAGCAGGCCGGTGAAGAAGGTGACTGCCCCGAACAGCGCCAGCGCCACCCAGTGCCGGAGCTTGCGGCGGTCGAAGACGCCCAGCAGGGCCACCGCCGCCAGCATCAGCGGCTCGCGGAAGGCGGCGAAGAAGCCGGTGAATCCGAGCACGACCTCCACCGTCAGCAGCAGCGCCATCCACACCCAGCGGATCCGGGGCCGGGTGAGACGGGAGAGGATGATGAACACCGCGGCGAGCCGCGCGTAGGTCAGCGCCAGGATCGCCTGGGTGAGTGAGGGCACCTCCCACGCGAACTGCTGAACGGTCCCGGTGAGCACCACCGAGAGCCCGTAGACGGCCAGCAGGGTCGGCCAACTGAAGGCTTCGGCGGGACGACGCTCGTCATCGAGCCTCGGGCCCCGGATCACCTTCGTCCCGAGCACGAGGCCGACCAGCAGGGCCACGAGGCAGCCTAGGCCGATCAGGACCATCGGTCGGTAGTCGCTCAGCTCGACGGCATCGAGCGGGCGGCGCGTCAGCCCGTGGTAGTACACGCCGATCGTCACCTGCATCCACTGGAAGGTGAAGGCCAGGGCCAGCACGGGCGGCCCCTCGGCGGAGCGCAGGTAATGCCAGCCGGCCCAGAGCACCAGCAGTCCGAGCCCCGCGATCCAGTCGCCAGCGAGGAGGGACGCCGCCAGGCACACGGTGCTCATCGCGAGGAGTCGGAGGGGAACCGCCGGGCGGCTCCCGCGGGAGGCCGGCCGGCTCGCCAGCCGGGGCTCCGCGCTTTGCGATCCGCTGCGCGGCGGCATGGCCATCATGGAGCCATCGTCACGCCGGGCGCGGTCGGCAGGCGCAGCCATGCCATCACGCGCTCGCCGCCGGGGAAGCGGCAGAGCACCGCGGTCAGGATGGATGGAAACAATGCCCGCAGCGTGAGGCCCGCGGCCAGCGCGTCGGCGGCCTTGAGCATGCGGGGACAGGTGGCAAGATGGCCCGCCGTGATCACGCAGATCCGGGCCATCACCGCCTCCACGAGTAGGCGAGCCGGTGGGCCAGCTCGGCGGGAGACGTGCCCGCCACGACGAGGAAGCGCGAGCGCTCCAGCGCCCCTTCGTCCGGCGTCGCGAAGCCCGGCCGCGTGGTGAAGCCGAAGTCGAAGCCCGCCTCGGCCACGAGCCCCACGGTCTCGGCGGTGTAGTCCTCGCCGGGCCGGCCATTCGGGTAGGCGAATGCGCGCGCCGGACGGCCCGTCCACGATTCCAGCGCAGTCTTGCACGATGCGATCTGGGCGCGCTGCTCGACCCGTCCGGCCCGCGCCAGAATCGGGTGCTCCGCCGTGTGGGCGCCGATTTCGATGCCATCGTCCGCCAACGCCCGCAGCTCGGCGATGCTGAGCGGCGCGTGCGGGTCGTCATCCGTGGCCGGCCGGTGCGCGGCGGCGGCCCATTCGGAAAACGGCACCTGCTTGAGCCGCTCCACCTCGGCCTCGCCCCGCGCGCGCGCCACAGCGTCATACCACAGCAGCTGCCGCCGCTCGATGGGCGCGCTGCAGGCGAAAACCGCGGCCGGGATTCCGTAACGCTTCAGGATCGGCCGAGCCAGGGTCAGCACCGTTCGGTAACCGTCGTCGAAAGTCAGCAGCACGGGCCGGCTCGGCAAGTGTGGTCCGCCCGTGAGGGCGCGCCGCCACTGTTCCAGGCTGATCGGGTGGCACGTCTCGCCGAGGAGCCGACAGTGCGCCTCCAGCTCACCCGCGCGGACGTGAAGCCCCTCGAAGCTCATGGTGCCCGCGGGCCAGTCGTCGGCCCGCACACCGTGGTAGCAGAGCACTGCCACGCCGGGGAAGCGGTCGCGGCCGAGCCGCCGCGCATAGTGCCCGGCCCCGAGCAGGGTGCGCTTCACCGTGGCGACCAGCACCGCGTTCATCGAGCAGCCCCCGAATGGGGCTTGAGGCAGGCGATGGTGACCAGCACCGGATAGCGGGGATCTGTCACGTCCAACTCCGCCGGCGTCAACTCCTCCAGCGCAAGCCCCAGCAGCGCCGCCACCGCGGCCAGGCAGTTGCCGTGGCTCTCCACCGTGACCTCGCAGCCAGCCCAGATCCGAGAGAGCATCTCCCGCCAACCCTCGGCCGAGCAACGCCAGTAGTCCGGCCCGTCGGGGATCAACGGCACGAAGCCGGCCGCGCTTGCGAGCACCGCGCCCCCGGGCTTGACCACGCGAAGCGCGTGGCGTAGGGCGGTCTCCGGCTCGCGCAGGTGCTGGAGCGTGTTGGGCAGGAGAAAGCAGTCGTACCGGTCGCTGGGCAACACGCTCTCGGAGTGTGCCAGGTCACACACGAAGGTCGGTCTGAGGTCAGCCCGGATATCCACGCTGTCCACACGGCCCAGGTCGTGGCCCCAGCGCCGCGTGTGGCCGGTTGACTGGATCTCGAGGACGTCGCCCCGGATGAGGCCGCGCTGCGCGTCGAGGAAGCGGTGCAGGTAGTAGCGATCCACCGGCGTGCCGCGGTCGAAGCCGAAGTTCGCCGAGAAGGGCGCGACGCGGCGGAGGTTGCCCCAGCGGGCTCGCTCGTGGCCGCGCAGCAGGCGCCGCAGCCGGGTCGTCCAGCGCGGACCCAGCACCGACTTGAGCTGTTCGCGAATCACCGGGCTCATGCCGCGTAGAGCGCCAGGTAGTCGGCCGCGATCTGATCCATATTCCGGGCTGCCGGCAGCGCCCGCCGCCAGCGATCCACCGTGGCCGCGGGATTTCTGGCGATGTCGCGGATCGCGGCGGTGAGCCCGCGCCAGTCGCCCGGGGCCACGAGCCGCCCATTGAGGCCGTCGCTGACCAGCTCGGCCAACCCGCCGATGCGGGCGCCGATCACCGGCGTGCCCACCGCGTGCGCCTCGATGGCCACGGTGGGCCCGCCTTCGAGCGCCAGCGACGGGCAGCACAACACATCGTATGAGGCCAATGCCTCGAGCGAGCCGTCGGGCGGCACGACGGGAGCGAACCGCACCCGCGGATCGCTCCCCACCAGCGCGCGGAGCTCCTCCACGCAGCGCCGCTCGGCCTGGCTCACCACAGGCCCGCGAAACTCCACGCGGAGCGGAACGTCGGGCGGCAGGCTGGCGATGGCGCGGGCCAGGTCATGCACTCCTTTGAGCCGCTCGAATCGGCCGAGATAGCCTACCGTGACGGGCGACGTTGTCGGCCGCTGCTCCGGCCCGGGCTTGGGTGTCACCTTGCCCTGGCTCAGGCCGAGGCGGTTGAGGGCCAGCTTGCCGCGCGGGGCGCCGTTGGCCGCGGCGGCTTCGACTGCCCAGGCCGTGAGCAGGACGAAGCGGTCCACCGTTCGGAGCATCTCGCGCTGCATGGCTTGGTTGCGCGCGATGAGATCAGTCATCCCGAGGGCCGTGCCGACCTTGCCGGGCAGCCCGCGCGCCATGCGGCTGAGCGCCGGGGGCACGGCGCCGACCACGCGCGCCAGCGGCACGGGCAGTCCGCGGTGCTGCAATGCGCACGCGGCGCACTTGGCCGGCCGACAGAGACCGTCGCAGAGGTGCCGGCCCCAGCGCATCATCGTGCCGCGCTGGCAGATCCAACCAAGGCTCGCCGAGTGCGTCGTCACGATCACGCGCGATCCCGCCGTCTTGGCCGCCTTGAGCTCCGCCAATCCGAGACCGGTGACGAAGGTGTGCGCGTGCACGATCTCCGGGCGCTGCGCGGCGAGCCAGCGGTGGAAGCGCTCGGCGCCGCGTGCCGGCACCCAGCCCTGAGCCTCCTCGCGTGTGGGCGCGGCCGGAATCGGGTAGCGGTACACCGGCACGCCGTCGTGCTCGTAGGTCCGCTCCTCGGTCGCCGCAGGATCGGGCGCGGTCACGAGCACTTCCTGCCCGGCCGCGCGGAGACGGCGGCAGAGACCGGCCACGTAGACCTCGGTGCCGCCGAGGCTGTCGGGGAAGTACCAGCCCACCGCCTGAACGATCTTCATTCGCGCTCCGCCACGCAGGTGAGAAAGTCCCCGACCCGGCTCACGACGGCGACAGCCACTGCTTGAGCGCGTGCTTCAGCGGCGTTCGCATCGTCAGGACCCGCTAGCGCGACCCGAACTGCGCGAGCACCAGCAGCGACCACGGGCGCGACCAGTGCACGCGCCCGGCGCGGAACTGGCGCCAAACGGCGCCGACCGCGGCGGGGCGCAGCAGCTTGGGCTCGAGGCACCGCCGCTCGAGCTCGTCGGCGCGCTCCCGCAGCCACGACTCGAAGGGGAACGTGAAGCCCATCTTGGGGCGGTCCCAGACCTCCTGGGGCAGCGCGTCTCCGAGGGCATCGAGCAGCAGAGCCTTGGGACGGCCCCGCTCGAGCCGCCAGGCGCGCGGCAGGGCGAGGACATGCTCGACCAGCGGATGGTCGAGGAAGGGCACGCGCACCTCGACCGAGTGGGCCATGCTCATGACGTCGGTGTCCTTGAGCAGCTGGTTCTGGAGGTAGTGGCCAAAGTCCAGCGCCACGAAGGCGTCGAGGGTCCCGCCCGCGCCGGAGCCGCCGAGGCCGGGCCAGGGCGATCCGAGCGCGTCGAGCTCGCGCTGCTCCGCCCCGAGGAGTTCGGCGATCTGGCGAGGCGCGAACAGTCCCCGGAACAGAAGATAGGCGCTCTCGGCCGTCGGCCGCTCCAGATACGCGATCCGGTCGTGTCCGCGCCGCCCCGACCAGCGGCCGCCCTGCTGGAGCAGAGCCACCGCCGTCCGGTGCGCCGCAGGCGGCAGCAGCCCGAGTGCCGCGCGCGCGAGACCCAACAGCCGCGCGCGGCGGAAGTGCCCGTAACCGAGGAACACCTCGTCCCCACCGGCGCCCGAGAGCACCACGGTGAGGCCGGCGGCGCGGGCGGCGCGCGAGATGAAATACGCGTTGGCGCCGTCCACGGTGGGCTCGTCCATGGCCGCGAAGAATCCGGGCAGGCCCTCGAAGAGGTCCCGGCTGCGCAGCATCACCTCGCGGTGATCCGTCCGGCAGCGCTCGGCCACGAGGCGCGCGCAGCGGCCCTCGTCCCACGCGGCCTCCTCGAAGCCGATGGACAGCGTCGTGAGCCGCGCGCGCCCGCCCCGGCTGGCCAGGGCCACGAGCGCGGAGGAGTCGATGCCGCCGCTGAGGAACACGCCGAGCGGCACGTCGCTCGCGAGATGCCGCTCGACCGCGTCCTCGAGACAGGCCCGCGTGGCGGCGACGGCGTCGGCGCGCGCGCGTGGTCCCGGCTCCGCCGCGCGAGCCGCCAGATCCCAGTAGCGCCGCAGCCTCGATCCCGCGGCATCGGCGGCCAGCACATGGCCCGCCGGCAGCGCCAGCACGTCCCGCACCGTGGTGTGCGGCACGGGGACCGAGCCCAGCTGGAGGAACCGGATCAGGGCCTCCGGGTTGGGCTCGTCGGGCACGAGCCCGCTGCGCAGCAGGGCCCGGACCTCCGAGGCGAAGATCAACCGCTCGCGGTCCCGGTAGAAGTAGAGCGGCTTGATCCCGAAGCGGTCCCGCGCCAGCACGAGCCGCGGCGCGGGCCGCGTCTCGAAGACAGCGAAGGCGAACATCCCGCGCAGCCGGGGCACGCCGTCCTCCCCCCAGGCCTGCCAGCCGCGCAGCACGGCCTCGGTGTCGCTGTTGGAGCGGAACGGGCCGCCCGCGCGCTCGAGCTCGGCGCGCAGTTCGCGGTGGTTGTAGGTCTCGCCGTTGTACGTGATCCAGAGGCGCCCGTCGGTCGTGCCCATCGGCATGGCCGCGCGCGCCGAGAGGTCGAGGATGGCCAGCCGTCGCGTCCCCAACACGGCTCCGGGACCGCGCGGATCGTCATCGTAGGTGCGCACGCGGGCGGCGTCGCCCGTCGCGACTCCCGGCAGCAGCCCCGCGGCGGCAAGCGAGGCGGGAAGCAGCAGTCCCCAGTCGTCCGGGCCGCGATGCGCCTGGGCGTCGAGCATGCGGAGCACGGCCGCGGCATCCTCGACGCTCGGGCAACCGGTGAAGGTGAAGATTCCGGCGATTCCGCACATGCTCGCGGGCTCAGCCTCCACGCGGCAGGGGTGTCGCCCGATTCCCGTCGCGTCTTGGGTTGAACTTTAAGTATAAGGGCCGCATCCGCGACGGGGGTCACCTTTACGACATGGGGACCCTAGGCCTCCCACCCCCGCCGCCCAAGCCCGTCTATTGCCCTATTTTGCGAAACCCTGCTACAAAATTTGCTGGCTCCCCTGATAGACAGGCCGCGCCATCATGGGCCAGCAGCCATAGTGTTGAGCGCCCCCCATCAGGTCGCTCCAGATCGGCTCATCCTTCGGCCCACGCAGACGCCGACCGCTCCTCTGGACAAGTTCCTGCCAATTATGCTTATATTTGCCGACTCCGGTCCTCCGAAGCAGTATTTGGGAACCTGGGCTCCGTCCGGATCATGGGGCGGTCGGGACGGGCCGATCTCTATGAAGGATAGGCAGGGACCATGCCAGCCATGGCATACGTTCTGCCAGTTTCTTCTGCGGCGAATCCAAGGGAAATGATCAAAGCCGTCACCATCGACTTCTGGGGCACCTTGCTGCTCGACAGCCCGGCCGCCGATGAGCGCTCCCGTCAGCAGCGGCTGTCCGGGCTCTATTCGGTGCTGGACGCCATGGGAATCCCGGTCAGCCGAGAAGCTCTGGACCGGGCTTACGGCGAGTCCGGGCGGCGCCTGGAGCGCCGCTGGCGCGTGATGCGGGACGTCTCGGTGAACAAGACCGTGGAGGGAATCCTCAGGACCGTGGACGCCCGACTTCCCGAGAGCCTGGGTGAGGGAGCGATGGCGGAGCTGGTCCGCGTCTACGCCACGCCGCCGCTCGCCGTCCCGCCGACCTTCGATCCTGGTGCCGCCACCGCGCTCGCCGAGCTTCGGCGCCGCGGCCTGTCGGTTGGCCTGGTGTCCAATACCATGCGCACGCCCGGGGCGGTGCTGAGAAAGATCCTGGCCGCGCGCGGCCTGCTCGACTTCTTCACGGCGCTGACCTTCTCGGACGAGCGCGGGATCCGCAAGCCCGATCCCGCCATCTTCGCCCTGACGCGCTGGCAGATGGGCGCGGGGCCCGGGGAGGCCGTGCACGTGGGCGACGACCCCGTGCTCGACGTGGCGGGAGCAAAGGCGGCAGGGATGCGCGTGATCCAGATGGCCACGGACGACATGGAGCCGGCGGAGGAGCAGCCCGACGCCGTGATCACGCGCCTGAGCGAGCTGCCCGCGACGCTCGAACGGCTCGAGGCGCTCGGATCGAGCGCCGACGCCCGTCCGGCGCGGGCCTGGCGCGCGGGCTCGTGGCTGGGACAGACGGCATGATGCGGTCTCTCTCGGGCAATCGGACGGGGTGCTGGGTGTTCGCGGGCGCCGCGCTGCTGGTGGCCCTCTGGGCCGGGACCGGCCGCGCGGGGGCCCAGGCCGCGCCTCCTTCCGGGGACGTGGCGACCGAAGTGGCGGCGGCGGTATCGAAGGACCCCGATCGCGCCGTCCGGATCGTGGTGGACGCCGTGGCGGGCCATACCCCCGAGCAGGCCGCAGCCATCGTCGACGCAGCCATGCGCGCGCTCAGCCCCGCACACCGCAAGGCCCTGGCGCCCTCCCTCGTGGCCGCGGCGATCCGGGCGCTTCCTACCGCCGACCGGCTCCCGCAGGCGCCGGCCTGCGCCTGCGCGGCGATCCGCGCCGTGCCTCCGCTCGAACAGCGGGAAGTGATCCCTCCCGTCGCGGTGACGGCGGCCAGCGTGGTACCCGAGGCTCGCGCGAAGATCGTCGAGTGCGCGCTGGCCGCGGCGCCAGACCTGGCCCGGGTCATCAACGCGGCAATGGCCGCGGCGGTGGCTCCCCTTCCCCAGGTGGACGCCGACGCGACCACCGGGAGCACCCTCCCGGATGGGAGCGTCGGACGGGACAGTCTGGTGCCCATGCGCTGCGCGAGCCCGCCCTGTCCGGGTTAGGCGCGGGGCCGCCGAGGCCGCCGTCCCGTCGGACCGCGCGCCCGCCGACGTTCGAGTCTGCAGCGGAAACATCTTGCGCCGCTCGACGAGAAGAATCGACACACTTGAAGCGCGAGGGCCTGGACTGGGTGAAGAGCGCGTGCCGGCGGTCGTACGCCCGCGTCTGGCCAGCAGCTGCTGTCGCAGCTTGCCTGGGCCTCGCCGCATCTCCCGCCGCGGCGCTCAACCTCAACGAGTGGATCCCGGGCCTCACCCTCAGCCCCTTTTTCAGCGAGCGCGTCGAACACGAGAGCAACGTGTTCCAGGTGCCGAGGGGGGCGAAGAGCGACGTGATCTCCCGCAGCATCCCGGGGATCGTCGGCGATTTCACCGCTGGCCCGCTGGCAATCAGCGCGGGCTACCGAATGGAAATCCTGCGCTACATGGATCTCACCGAGCAGGACACGGAGAACCACGCGCTCGTCGGACAGATCAAGCTCGATCTGCCGCGGCTTAAGCTGGGATTGCGTGATGACTTCGTGATCACGACGACGCCGCCGGGCGCCGAGCTCACTGGCCCGATCAAGAGCACCACCAACACTCTGGTGCCGGTCGGCGAGTACCGGCTGACCGAGCGGTTCTCCATCGGGCTGAACGGCTCCTGGATCCAACAGAGCTTCCAGGGAGGGAAGGGCGGCGGCCAGTCCGGCGGGCAGTCCGGCGGGCAGGGCGTGGCCGCCCAGCAGGACGAGGCCGTCAAGCAGCTGGACCGCGACGAGTACCTCTACGGCGCCACCGTATTCTGGAAATTCCGGCCCAAGGCCGACCTGCGGCTCGACTACGCATACGGGATCAAATCCTTCGAGCAAGACGCGACTCGCAACGTGACGCGCCACGTGCTGACGATCGGGCTCCGCGGCGATGTGACGTCCAAGCTGCAATCCACCTTCCGGATCGGTATCGAGGACCGCCAGCCGGAGTCGAGCCAGGTCAAGGGCTACGTCGGCTTTGTGGTGGGCGGCGGCTGGGTCTATCAGCCCACGGAGCGGACGAGGATCAGCCTCGAGACCGAGCGCAGCGTCCAGGAGTCCATCTTCGCCAACGCCGTCTACTACATCGCCAACACCGTCAACCTCAGCGTGGAGCAGGTCCTGGGGACGCCCAAGCTCGTGGCCACCGCGCAGCTGGGCCTCGGCGAGGACGCCTACCCGACCAAGTCCACGGTGAACAACCAGACCAAGTGGCGCCAGGACACGCTCCTCGGTGCGGGCGTGGGGCTCGTCTACACGATCCAGCCCTGGCTGCGCGTCGGCGTCGAGTGCCAGTACCAGAAGCGCAATTCGAACTTCAACGACTCCGATTATGACGACAGCAAGTTTTCAGGTAGGATTACAGTACAGTTCTAGCCGGCGCAGAGAGGTGGCTCAACCGTGATGGGACGCCCGCACCGCCGCTCTCCAGGACTCCTCCCGGCCGCGCTCGTCGCCGTGCTCCTGTGCGTGGCGCTCGCCGGTCCGGCCGGAGCGGAAGAGTACGTCATCGGTCCGCGCGACGTCCTCGCCATCATGGTCTGGGGGCAGACCGATCTGTCCCACGAATACGTGGTCGAGCCGGACGGCTATGTGCCGTTCCCCCTCGTCGGGCGCGTCAAGGCGGGGGGCCTCACGCCGAAGGAGCTTGCGACCCGGCTCAAGGAAGCGCTCGAGAAGGATTACCTCGTCAATCCGCAAGTGATCGTGGCGGTCAAGGAATACCTCTCAAGGAAGGTCCACGTGCTGGGCGAGGCCGAGAAGCCCGGCGTGTTCTACCTGAGCGGTCCCGCGACGGTGCTGGACGTGCTCTCCCGGGCCGGCGGCCTGGCGAAGACCGCGGGCTCGCAGGTCGTGCTGGTGCGCAAGCCGGGGCCCGGCGCGGACGTCTCGGCGGGCAACACCCTGACGACCCTCAACTTCGAGCGCATCAAGGCGGGCGACCCCGCGGCCAACCTCCCGGTCGAGGACGACGACACGATCTTCGTGCCCAAGGGGAAGGGCAACACCTTCTTCGTTCTGGGCGAGGTCAGGAAGCCCGGCTCCTACCAGCTGGAGGGCGAGACCTCCGTGCTGGAGGGGATCACCCTGGCCGGCGGATTCACCGACAAGGCGGCGCCCGGGCGCACGCGCATCCTGCGCAACACGTCCGCGGGCCAGGAAGTCATCTACGTGGACATGAACGACATCATCAAGCGGGGCCAGCGGGAGAAGGCCGTGATGCTCCGCGCGAACGACGTGGTCGTGGTGCCAGAAAGTTTTTTTTAGTGGTGGAACCCAAGGTGAAGGGATTTGTCCCGAAATAGCGCGATGACGACGTCCAGGGACGAGAGCGACGCGGAGCGCCACCTCCGCGACTACCTCCGGATCCTGCGCAAGCACCGCTGGCTGATCACCGGTGTCTTCCTGGCGACGGTCGTCACCGGCGCGATCTGGACCTTCGTCCAGACGCCGATCTACCAGGGGTCGGCCACGGTCCTCATCGAGCCCGAGCCCCCGAAGGTCCTGAACATCCAGGAAGTCACCACCATCGGCTCCACCGCCCTGGAGTACTACCGCACGCAGTACGCGCTGATCCAGAGCACCCCCGTCATCCAGATCGCCGTGGACGCCCTGACCAAGGCGCAGCGCGCCGCGGCCGTCGCCGCGCTCGGGGCCGGACGCGACGCGCGCGGGACTCCGCCCGGCCTGCTGACCGTCGAGCCCATCCGGAACACCCAGCTGGTGCTGGTCAAGTTCGATCACCCGGATCCCGCGGTGGCGGCCGAGGTGTCGACCGCGGTGGCCCAGGCCTACGTCCGGTACAACCTGGAGGTCAAGCTCAAGAGCACGCGTGAGGCGCTGGCCTGGCTTAACGAACAGATGGCGGGCCTGCGCGCCAAGGTCCAGCAGTCGTCCGAGGCGCTGCAGAACTACCGGATCAAGTCGGGCGTGCTGGGACTGCAGGAGCAGCGGACGCTGACCGCGCAGAAAATCGCGGACGCCACGCGGGCGCACCAGGACGCCCAGGCCCAGCGGCTCTTGGTGGAGGCCAAGCTGCGCGAGGTCTCCCGCATCGTCAAAGAGAAGGGCGGGGCCGAGACCCTCTCCACGGTGATCGACGATCCCCTGGTCCGCCGCCTCAAGAGCGAGATCGCGGATCTCCAGGTGCAGCGCTCCAAGCTGCTGCAGACCTACAAGGAGATGCATCCCGAAGTCCTCAAGGTGGACGCCCAGACCCAGCAGATGACCCAGCGCCTCGAGGTCGAGCTGCAGAAGCTGCTGCGCACGCTGGAAACCGAGTACAAGGTCGCCCGCGTCCGCGAGGACAACCTGCTGGCCGTCGTCAACCGCCAGCGGCAGGAGGGCCAGGAAGTCAATGAGAAGGAGATCCCCTATCTCGCGCTGCAGCGCGAGAACGAGTCCAACCAGCAGCTGTACGAGGCCGTGCTCAAGCGCGTGAAGGAGACCGGCGTCGCCGGGGGCCTCGACACCAACAACGTGCGCGTGGTGGAGGAAGCCGCCGCGCCCAACGTCCCCATCCGGCCCCGCAAGGCGCTGAGCCTGGCGATCACGCTGCTCGTCGGCATCGTGGCGGGCGTCTCGGCGGCGGTGGGCATCGAGTACTTCGACACGAGCCTGCGGTCGCCGGCGGACGTCGAGCGCGTGCTGGGCCTTCCCGTCCTCGGCATCGTGCCCGCCTTCGAGGAGCGGCAGTAATGGTCCGGCGAGGCGGGCCGACCCACGCGAGCGCCCCGGTCCGGCTGATCGCCGAGACGGCGCCCAAGTCCCACGCGGCCGAGGCGTACCGCACCCTGCGCACCAACATCCAGTTCGCCGCGCTGGACCGGCCGATCCGCAGCATCGCGGTCACCTCGAGCATCTCCGAGGAGGGCAAGACCACGACGGCGGGGAACTTCGCGGTGGTGGCGGCGCAGGCCGGCCTCCGCGTATGCCTGATCGACGTGGACCTGCGCCGCCCGGCGCTCCACGAGGTCTTCGGCCTCGGCAACGAGCGCGGTCTGACCACCGCGCTGGTGGAGGGTCTGTCGCTCGCCAAGGTGGCGCAGGCGACCCGGATCCCGAACCTCTCCCTAGTCACTAGCGGGCCGCTGCCGCCCGTCCACGGCGAGCTGGTCGCATCCCGGCGCATGCACGAGCTGCTGGAGGCGGCGGCCGCGGATTTCGACCTGACCCTCTGCGACACACCTCCGATCGGGGCCGTCTCCGACGCGGTGGCCCTGTCGGCGCAGTGCGACGGCGTGATCCTAGTGGTCCGCGTCGGCGCCGCGCCGTCGGGGGCCGTGCGCCGCGCCGCCGAGCAGGTCGAGGCCGTCGGCGGCCGTCTCCTGGGCGTGCTGCTCAACCGGGCGGACATGCGCCGCGACGGCCACTACGCCGACTACTACCGCTACTACCATGAGTATACCCGGCCCCAACGCCGGGGGTGAGCGCACGGCGCCTCTCTTCGCTCGGGCTGGCTCTCTTCTGCTCTACGCGGCCCTGCTGTGGCCGCCGCTGGCGGCGGGCGCCCACGAGGGCTGGCCGCTCGCGCTGACCCAGCTGCTGGTCCTGGGCGCCCTCGGCGCCTGGGCGCTCGAGATGCTCGCCGCGCGCCGTCTCGACTGGCGGCCCACCGCGCTCGATCTCCCGCTCGCCCTGCTGGCCGCGCTCGTCCTTGTCCAGCTCGCACTGGGTCCGGGCGCGTTCGGCGCCTGGGCGCTCGCTCCGCCGCCCCGGGAGCTCGCCGTACCCGCCTCGCTGCCCGCGCCGCCCATCTGGGTGGGCACCGTCTCCCGGCCGCAGACGGCCGACTCCCTGCTCCTCTTCCTCACTTACGCCGCCGTCTACGTGCTGGTGGTGAACCTCGTTCGGCGGCGCGCCGAGCTCGACCGGCTGGTGCGCACCCTCCTGCTGGCCGGCGGCGCACTGGCCTTCCTGGCCCTCATCGACTACCTGTCGCGGGAGTCCTGGCTGCTCTTCTGGCGGCCGGGGCCGAGTGACGCGCGCCTGGGCGGCACCTTCGCCAACCCCGATCACTTCGGCGCGTGGCTCGGGATGCTCACGTGTCTCGGTATCGGCTACCTGGCCGCTCGCCGCGGACCGGGCGAGGGCGCGGCGCCGCTGGCGGCACTGACGGCCTCGCGGACCGAGCGCGAAGCGGCGATCCGCGGCTGGCTGCCGCTGGCCGGCGTGGCGCTCACGAGCCTGGCCCTGGTCTTCACGCTGAGCCGCGGCGCCCTGCTCAGCCTGCTGGTCGCGCTGGGCGCCCTGCTGCTGGTGCGCGGGCGGCTGGACCCGGGGCGGGGCTGGCTCGCGCTCACCGGCGTCGCGCTCGGGCTCGCGCTTGGCTACGGCATCTGGATCGGTCTCGACCCGTTGTTGGCGCGGATCAGCGGCGCGGGCCATGTCAAGCGCTGGGTGCAGTGGATGAGCACGCTCCCGATGCTGGCCGACTTCCCGCTGCTGGGCGTGGGGCTCGGAGCGTACAAGGACATCTACTTCCGCTACCAGCCCGGCGCGCTCGAGGCGGGCCGGGTCTACTTCCCCTACGCCCACAGCGACGTGCTCCAGTGGCTGGTGGAGACGGGCCCGCTGGGCGGCGCCCTCGCGGTGTGGGCCGGCTGGCGAGTGGGCCGGGACCTCGTGGGCGCTCACGTGCTCGGCCGAGGCCGCTGCCCCGCCGGCGGAGGCCGGGGCGAGGACGCGCGGCGGCACGACACATGGAGCCTGGGCGTGGCGCTCGGCGCGCTGGCGGCGGTCCTCGCCCTGCTGATCCACAGTCTGCTCGACTTCAGCGCGCGCATCCCCGCCGTCGGCATCCTGGGCGCGGCCTGCCTGGCGATGGCCACGGTGGCGCTGCACACCCGCTTCGGCGCTTCCGAGGGGCGGGAGCTGGTCCCCACCCGCTCGCGCGCCGTCGGCGGCGGGCCCTGGCGCGCTGCCGCCGTCCTGGCTCTCTTGGCGCTGATCTCGATTCCCATCCTGGCGCCCGCCCTGGCGGAGAGCCGGCTGGCGCCGGGAGCGGGCCTCGCCGCGGCTGACGCCGCCGTGCGCGTCAACCCGCTGAGCGTGCGCGCGCTTCGGACTCGGGCCGATCTCCGGATCAACACCGCGCGGGCCCTGTGGCGAGGCGGGGCGGCCGATGCCCCGGCCGGCGACGCGCAGCGAGCGCGCGCGGGTGCTCTCGTCGCGGGCGCCATCGAGGATCTGAGACGGGCGCTTGTCCTGCGCCCGACCGAGCCGTTCCTGCACGAGCACCTCGGCGTGGCCTATGCCACCGCGGCGGCCATGGATGGGGCGGAGGCGGCCGGTCTGAGGGCGAGCGCCTTCACCCACCTGGCGCGCGCCGTGGCGCTGGCCCCGAGCAATCCCCTCCTCTACCGCACCCTGGCGGTCATCGCCGCCTCGGGGAGGGAGCCGCGGATCGACCTGGCCCTCAGCGCCGCGCGCGAAACCGTCCGGCTCGATCGCGCTCTGCTGTCCGACGTCGTCGACCGGCTGCTGCCGCTGGGCCTCGGCGCCGAACAATGGATGGCGGCCGTACCCGACTCCCCCGCGGACCGGCTGAGGCTTGCCGCCCTGCTCGAGGGCCGCGGTCTCCTCGACCAGGCCGGCGCGATCTACGGCCGGGCGGCGGCGGGGACCGGGCCGTTGGAGCCGCTCGCGCGGTGGGCCCGCGCGCGCCTGCTCCTGCGCGCGCGGCACGCCGCGGCGGCGCTCGACGAGACGGAGGCCGCGCTGAAGCTCGACCCGGACAATCCCGAGCTGCAGCTGGCGCGGGCCGAGGCGCTGGCCACGCTGGGCCGAGGCGCGGCGCTGGACGCCTTCGAGCGCGCGCTCCGGTCGAGTGAGGCGCTGGCGCAGAGCCGTGGGGCCGGGCCTTTCGAGCGCGCCGCCGTGCCCGCCGGCCTCAGCGCCCTGGTCGCCGATCGGCTGGGCGGCGGCGCGCGGCCCGGCCCGGCGCGCTACCGGCGCGCGCTGGCGCGGTACCTCGTGGACCAGAAGCTCTGGAGCCAGGCTCGCTTGGAGTGGGAGGCGGTGCTGGCCGAGGCGCCGCAAGACGCTCTCGGGCACTTCTCGCTGGGGCTCGCGCTGGACGCCTCCGGCGCCGGCGACCGCGCGATCGAGGAATACCGGCGGGCGGTGGCGCTCGACGGGCGCTCGGCGCGCTTCCGCGGGCGGCTCGCCCAGCGGCTCTGGGACACCGAGCAGTTCGTCCAGGCCATCGGTGAGTGGCAGGCCGCCACGGCCCTCGAGCCGCGCAACCTCGCTGTCGCCCTGGCGCTGGCCCGGGCCTACGTCCGTGTCGGCGATTCAGACCGGGCCTCTCGCGAGTACGAGCGGATCCTGTCCGTGGCGCCCGGCCATGCCGAGGCGAGGCAGGCGCTGGGCAGGCTGCGGCGGACGCAATGAGCGCCGAAGTCCACCGCCTCCTCGCGGCCCTGCCCGACGTCACCGGGTCTTTCAAGCGGCGCTGTGCCCAGGTGCGCGAGTGGCCCGCCCTGCTCCGAGACGGCGAGCGCGAAGGCGTCGGGGCCGTGCTCCACGCGGCGATCCGGGACGCCGGCATCACGCTGCTGCCGGAGGCGCGGCAGGCCGCCCAGCGTCAGCGCGCGCTGGACGCGCTGTGGCGCGCCCAGCTAGTGTAGTGTCCCCAACACTTCTTTACTTTTGGCGACTTTCGCCAAGATCCGTTCCGCGGTCGCGGTCCAGGTGAAGATGCGGGGATTCTGATTGTGCCCGGCCAGGTACGCTTCGATGGCAGCGATCAGTTCGGGAACGCTGGCGAAGCTGCCGCGGCGGATGCGCTTGTCGGTGATCTCGCGGAACCACCGCTCCACCATGTTCAACCAGGAGCTCGAAGTCGGGATGAAGTGCAGGTGGAACCGCGGATGGCGCCGCAGCCAGGACGTCACGCGCGGATGTTTGTGGGTCGCATAGTTGTCGATGATGAGATGCAAGTCGAGTTCAGGCACGGTCTCGGCGTCGATCTTGTCGAGGAAGCGGATGAATTCCTGATGTCGGTGGCGCGGCATGCAGTCGCCGATGACCTTACCGTCGAGCATGCTCAGGGCGGCGAACAGCGTGGTCGTGCCGTTGCGCTTGTAGTCGTGCGTCATGGTACCGCAGCGCCCCTTCTTCATCGGCAGGCCTGGCTGGGTGCGATCGAGAGCCTGGATCTGGCTTTCCTCGTCGACGCAGAGGACCAGGGATCGCGCCGGCGGATTGAGATACAGTCCGACCACGTCGTGGAGCTTCTCGACGAACTGCTTATCGCGGCTGATCTTGAAGGTCCGGACCAGGTGGGGCTTGAGGTTGTGCTGCTTCCAGATCCGCTGGACCGCCATCCGGCTGAGACCCTGCGCTTGAGCCATGCTCCGCGTGCTCCAGTGGGTCGCGTTCGGGGGCGTCGTCTGCACGGTGGCTTTGACGACCGCGCGGACTTTCGCCTCGGGGATGTCAGGAATGCGCCCGGGGCGCGGCGCGTCTTTCTCCAGTCCCTCCAAGCGCAGGGCCAGGAACCGCTCTCTCCAACGCTGCACAGTCGGACGAGAGACTCCGAGTGTCTTCGCGATGTCCTTGCTCTGCGCGCCCTCCGCGGCGCGTTGGATGATCCGCGCCCGTTGGACCAGCCGTGCGGCGATGCTCCTGCCCCGCGCCCACTTGGCCAGCGCGACATTCTCGTCAGGAGACAGGATGATCGGCGGGGCGATTCTCATGCCCCAAAGATAGCGTATCCCGTAGTTAGAAGTCAATATAATTATGGGACACTACACTAGCTCGTGGCGGGGGGCAGGCTCGGCAGATCCGGCAGGCGATCCAGCGGGCTCGGGTGCCCTGGAGATGCGTGTCGGCGACCTGAGTGTAGAGCTGCGTGGTGCG
>Ga0209640_10000272_pt1 | contig 39107 bp, 31 predicted proteins | sample RifCSP10_1_FD_184018 | JGI IMG/M metagenome (GOLD analysis project Ga0209640, IMG submission 184018) | Soil microbial communities from Rifle, Colorado - Rifle CSP2_sed 10_1 (SPAdes) (version 2) | ecosystem: Environmental > Terrestrial > Deep subsurface > Rock core/Sediment | place: Rifle... | reverse complement strand
TTGAAGTAGGCGTGCGCCATCGCCACAGACGACTCTTCGTGGCAGCAGGTGAGGAACTCCGGCATCTTGTTGCCGCCGTAGTTGATGATCGACTCGTGAATGCCCCGGAAGCTCGAGCCCGGGTTCGACGCCACGTACTCGATGTTGAGCGACTTGAGGACGTCGACCATGAAGTCGCCGCCGGGACGGTCAGTGGTGAGTGCCTCGACGTCGACCGCCGGGTCGGCCTCGCGGGCCGCTGTCGGCGCGGCTGCGGGGCGCTGCGCCTGCGCCGCAGAGGCCGGCGCGGCGGGCGACGTCGCCTGAGCGGCCGCTGCGACCGAATCAGGGACGAGCGCTGCTGCGCCTGTGACGGCGGCGCCCTTTAGAAAGTTTCGACGATCCACAGAACGCTTGCTGGACATAGCGTCTCCTCGTGAACCGGTTCTCAGGTGCTTAGGTGCTCAGGTGCTTGAGTTCCGGTTCTTGGGTTCGTGGGTTCTTGGGTGCTCAGGTCGTTCACAGGGTGCACCTGTGAACCACCCGTGAACCGCCTTCGCCGTGAACCGATGAACCAGCACCCAAGCACCTGAGCACCCGTGAACCGATATGTTCGGGAAAGTTTACTACGGTGCAATGTCTTCCAGGCGCCGATTTCGCGTTTCGAGCATCTGCGTGGCGGCAAGGGCGCCGATCACTCCGGCTGCCGCGAACATCATGAACACCGCGGCTGTGCCGCGCTCGGCAAGCAGATATCCCACCAGGAGTGGCCCGGCCGCCGATGCCAGCCGCAGCCAGCATGTGGCGGAGCCGGTGCCGATGGCGCGCATGCGGGTCGGATATATCTCCGGCGTGTAGAGATACAGCACTGCGTTCGCCGAGCCGACAATCCCGTAGCTCAGGGTAACCAGCACGATGACGGCGACGACCGAGCCGGACGCGAACGAGCCGAGCGCGCCGAGCAACACCGCGCCGCCTATAAAGGAGGCGCCCATCCACCGCCGGCGGCCGATCCGGTCGATGGCCAACGCACAGCCGAGCAGGATGGTGACCTGGGCGATATTCGTCAGTGTGCCGGCGCGCAGCGCCTGATCGAGGCTCAGACCGTACACGCGGTTGTACAGCGTGGGCATCCAGTTGTTCAGCCCATTGGTGATGAAGTACGCACAGGCCCAGAGCGTCCAGACCGCCAGCGTGCGGCTGCGATAGACGGGAGACAGCAGCTCGGTCCACCGAGTTCGATCGTTGACAGGTTCGCGGCCGGCGCGATCCTGGTAGTCGGAGACCTTTAGGTCTCCGCCTCCGTCTCCTGAGACCTGAAGGCCTCCGGCTACCATCGATCCCGATTGGGACGATGCCTCGATTTCGCGGATGATTGTTTCAGCCTCCGACAGCCGCCCCTTTCCAATCAGCCAGCGCGGCGACTCACGAAGCCGGAGGAGCATGACTGCGATCGCGAGGCCCGGAAGGCCGCCGATCAGGAACATCACCTGCCAGCCGAGCGTCGGCACGACGAGCGCACCAATCTGCCCGGTGACCATCAGCCCGATTGGGAAAATCATCTCGTAGAGCAGGAAAAATCTGCCGCGTCCCTGCGCCTTTGACAGCTCGTTGATGTAGACGGCGGCAACCGGCATCTCGCCGCCGACACCGATCCCCTGTACCAGCCGAAGCGCCAGCAGGATGGGGAAGTTCCCCGCCAGCGCGCACACGATGCTCATGACCGACATCAACGCCGTCGCGCCGGCCGCGCTGCGCACGCGCCCGTATCGTTCAGCCAGCGCTCCAAACAAGAGCGCGCCGGCAAATTGTCCGAGATACCCGATGGCGATCAGCCAGCCAATCTGAACGGCGGAGATATCCCACAGCCGCACGAGCACTGGCAGCACAAAGGCGAGGGAGAGCGCGTCGAACGCATCGAAGAACGTGGCGCTGCCCATGATGAGGCGGGCGCGCACATGCCACGGCGAGAAAGGGGCGCTCTCGAGCCGCGCGATGAGCTCTGCCTCGGACGCCGTGGCTCGCCCCGCGAATGCGGAATCTGAATGAGTCACGCTGCGCGGCGCTGAAGCAGAGACTGGATCTCCGCGGCAATCGCGTCCGGTCGCTCGATCGGCGTGAGATGTCGGGCTTTTGGCAGGATCGTCAGCGTGGAGTGGGCAATCGCCTCGTGGAGCTGCTGCGCCATGGCCACCGGCGTTGCGTAATCTTCTTCACCCACGACGATGGCCACCGCCATGCGGAACGTGGCAAGGTGCGGACGCACGTCGACGTCGCCAAGGAGCGCGCAGCTGGCCGCGTAACAGTCGAAGTCGTTGTCCACGAAAATCGCCGTCGTCCGATGCAGAACGTCCGCGTGCCTGGCGCGGAAATCGTCGGAGAACCATCGCGTCACCTGGAAGCCAACGAGTCCCTCCATCCCTTTTTCCCGCGCCGCCTCGGCGCGTTCGCGGAACCTGAGCGGTGCGTCGGCGCCATACCAGGCTGTCGTGTCGATCAGGCCGAGCGCCGCTGCGCGATCCGGATAGAGCCCTCCGAACGCCATCGCGACGCAGCCGCCCATGGAGCAGCCGGCCACCGCGGCCGTTTGCCACCCCACGTGGTTGAGCAATTCGGCGAGGTCGCGCGCGAACAGTTCGGCGGTGAACCGCACCGCGCGCCTGTCGGAGCGTCCGTGGCCCCGACAATCGTACGCGAGAACCTGCGCGTCGCTCCGCAGCTGTTCGAGCACGCCGTCCCAGACGCTGCGATCGAGCGCGAGCGAATGGATCAGCACCAGGCGGGGCGCTCCCGGCCTCGGTTCGGGATGAAGCGTGTACGCGAGCGTGGCGCCGTCAGACAGCGTAAGCGCGCTTTCGTGTTCGGCGGCCATCTGCATCGGTCTAGGGTATCGTAGTCGTACGCCTTCCACTCGTACGTAGTGTCCGGCTTTAGCCGGACCCGCGCGATGCGCCGAAAGATCCTTGGTCTGTTTTTTCTATCAGCTCCGCCGCCATCTTCACGGCTTCGAGGATGTCCGGATACGCCGCGCAGCGACAGAGGTTCCCCGATAGGTAGTGCCGAATCTGCTCGTCGGTCGGATGGGCGTGGCGCTCGAGAAGTTCTTTTGTCATCAAAATGAACCCAGGGGTGCAGAACCCGCACTGAAAGCCGCTCTTGGCGACAAATGCCTGCTGAATCGGGTGAAGCACGCCGTTGTCGGCCAGTCCTTCGACGGTCAGCAGAGTGGCGCCGTCGACGAACGCGGCAAGGTAGAGGCAGCCGGATACCGCAGTTCCGTCGACGAGCACGGTGCAGCAGCCGCAAAGTCCCTGCCCGCAGCTCTCGCGCGCCCCGAAGAGGCCGAAGTCGCGTTGCAGCACTTCGATGATCGTCTCGTGCGGTGAGACCGACGCGCGAACCGCGCGACCGTTCAGTGTGAAAGCGATCGGTCGCTGCCCGGTCGCGCTCATCGGTCGTTCTCCAGGGGGCGGTGCTCCAGCTCGCGCAGGGCGCGCAGCACGCGCTCGGGCGTGAGAGGCATCTCGAACGTCATAACGCCGACGGCATCGTACAGGGCGTTCGCAATCGCTGGTGCGGGGCTGAAGACGCCGGTTTCGCCGACGCCCTTCGCCCCGAACGGCCCGTCGCGGTGCGGCACTTCCACGAAGGTCGCCTGCAGATCGTGCGGCAGGTCGAGCATGCCCGGAATCTTGTAGTCGGCCAGACTGGCGTTCACGACCTGGCCTTCGTTGAACACCATTTCCTCGAAGAGCGTGAAGCCGAGCTGCATGATCGCCGCGCTGGTGAGTTGCCGTTCTACTGACGCCGGGTTGATCGCGCGGCCGACGTCGGCGACGTTGACGAGCTTGGGCACCTCGATGCGTCCGGTCTCGCAATCCACCGCAATCTCCGCGCCCGCGCCGCCGAGCATCCAGAACGGGGTGATGTCCGCGGACTGGCCCGTCTCGGCATCGGGCTTTGCGTACGTCGGCGCATATGAGCCGAAGCCGACGATGGTTCCTGCCTGCATCGCAAACCTGGCGAGCATCGCTTCGCGGAACGTCATGCGGACTGACTTTGCCGACCCTGCCCGGGACACAATCGCCTGGTCGCGGCACTCGAGGTCGGCGATATCGGCGCCGCTAGCGTCGGCGGCAATCCGCCGGAGCTGATCGCGTGCATCCTCGGCCGCACGCTTCACGGCGTTGCCCATGTGAAACGTCGACCGAGACCCGAGCGTGGCCATGTCGTAAGGCGTCACGTCCGTATCCGGATGCACCACGCGCACGGCCGTTGTCGGAACCCCCAGCACTTCGCCGGCAATCTGGGCCATCGTCGTATCGGAGGCCTGGCCCATGTCCACTGTGCTGCACTGCAGGGCGCAGCTTCCGTCGCCGTACACCAGCACGGAGGCGGCAGAGGAGGTAGGGGCCACGCAGGCCTTGAGGCCGATCGCCACTCCGCGTCCGCGGCGGATCGTCCCCGAGCCGCGGTCGAACGGCTTGTGCCAGTCCATGCGCTCGGAGAGTCGGTCGAGCACCGCCTCGACTTCGAGACCGGACACGATGGTTCCGGTGGCATGCGGCTGGCCGCTTCTGATCGCATTGCGGCGCCGGAACTCAATCGGGTCGATCCCGAGGTCGCGGGCGATGATGTCGGCCTGTCGCTCGTACGCCCAGACGAGCTGGGAAATGCCGAACCCACGGAGCGCGCCCGCAGGCGGCTCGTTGGTGTAGACCGCATAGTTGTCCAAGGCGACGTGCTCGATGTCGTACGGTCCGGCGGCTGTGAAGCCGGACTTTTGGCTGACCCGCGGGCCGATGTCGGCATACGCGCCGCCGTTCCAGTACGTCTCGACCGCGCGCGCGATCATGCGGCCGTCGCGGCGGACGCCGGTTTTCATCCGGACCGTCGCGCCGTGCTTGGTGATCGTGTAGAACTGCTCGTCCATCGTGAGCGCAATCCGTACCGGCTTGCGAACGAGCAATGCGCACGCTGCGACCATCGCTTCGAGCTTGATGTACAGCTTGGCGCCGAAGCCGCCGCCGAGGTACGCGGTTCGGACGCGCACGCGGTTTTCAGGCCAGCCCAACAGGCGACTGATCTCAGTGCGGACGAACGACGGGCTCTGGGACGCGGTGTGGATCGTCAGGCCGCTCGGGCCCTGCGGCTCGGCCAGCGAGACCATCGGCTCGAAGGTCGCGTGCATGACCTTTCCCGTACGAAACGTGTGCTCGAAGACGCGGTCGGCGTCGGCGAACCCCTGCTCCACGTCGCCGTGGCGGACGTGCGAGTCGAGCGCGACGTTGGTGCCGCTTCGTCCCGCGAGGTGCTTCAAATCCGTGAACGTCCCAGCCGGCATCAGCACGTCGTGAATGACAGGCGCTCCGGGCCGTGCCGCCGCCACTTCGTCGAACACGGCCTCGAGCGGCTCGTACTCGACGGCGACGAGATCGGCGGCCTGCTCGGCCACGTGCGGATCGGCGGCCAGCGCAATCGCGACCGGCTCCCCGACGTGCCGGACCTTGCCGAGGGCAAGGATCGGCTGGTCGTGAAAGGCGGGCCCGTAATAGGGATTGGGAATGAGCTTCAGGACGTCCTCGCCGGTGATCACGGCGTGGACGCCCTCGAGCGCCAGCGCGGCCGCCGTGTCGATGCGGACGATGCGCCCGTGTGCGACCGTGCTGCGGTGAATCTTGCCGTGGAGCATACCCGGGAGGTGGAGGTTGTGGATGTACTCGACGCTACCGTCCACCTTCGCCGTGCTTTCCAGGCGAGGGAGGGAGCGGCCGATTTCGCGCAATGTGGAGCGGCTCTCGATCTCGGTCGCCGGCGCGTGGGGTGGCAGGACGATGGTGTCGGCCATACTCGAGGTCATCGCGTAATGCAAAATGCAAAATGCAAAATGCAAGAGGCGTTCATGGGCGAGTAGACAGCATTTGCATTTTGCATTTTGAATTTTGCATTCCTACCGTGCCCTCTCTAGCGCGCGGCGTACGTGCACGCGCACCATCTCCCGCTTATACGCGGCGCTGCCGCGGACGTCCGACAGCGGGTCGACGGCGGCCGCGGCCGCATCGGCGGCATTCGAGAAACTCGTCGCGTCAGCGAAGGCGCCAAGAAGGACGGCTTCCGCAGCGGCGATCCGCATGGGCCGCTCCGTTGCGGCGCTGACGGCGACACGCGCCCCGGCGATACGGTCCGCGGCCACGCGGTACCACACGGCAACGCCGACTGTCGGCCAGTCGTCGACCGAGAGCGCCGTGAACTTCTCGTATCCGGTGCGCGCATCGGGCGGCTGCAACGGTACGTAAACCTCCCCAATCAGCTCGTCGTTGGCGACGGACGTCTGGTAGTACCCAAGCACGAGGTCGTGCATGTCGATCCAGCGCTCTCCCCGGCGGCTTACAGCGCGCACGCGCGCCCCCAGGGTCATCAGAATCGGAGGCAGATCCATATGTGGGTCGCCGTGCGCGAGATGGCCGCCCAGCGTTGCCACATTCCGAATGCGGACATTCGACAACGTGCGCAGCGCGCGACTTACCACCGGCGCCGCCGTACGAATGCGTTCCGACCGTTCGAGCTCCGTCAGTGTCGTGAGCGCGCCGATACGAATACCGTCGCTGGCGGCGTCATGCACCCCGCGAAGGACTCCAGCGACGCGGTGCAGGCTGACGAGTCGTGTTGGCTTGAACAGGCGCGCCTTCATCATCGGCATCAGCGCCGTCGCACCCGCCACCGCCCGGACGCCCGGATCGTCCGGGTCGAGCAGGCGGACCGCCTCATCCAGCGTGTCCGGCTCAACGAGCTCGAAGCGTGTCACGCGGGCGCCTCCGTTGGCGCCGCTTCGATGGCTTTCTTCAGGTTGGCGCCGAACTGACGAGCCATCTGCGCGCTTGCCGCCTGGAACACCGGCTGTCCCAGGCCGCCGAGCTTTCCGGTCAACGCAATATCGGTCGTGTAGCTGATTCGCGTGCGGTGCTCGCCCGCTTCCGCCAGCCGCACAGTCGCGGTCGCCGCAACGTGTCCGGCCAGCCCTAGGGCGTCGCCGACGATCCGCGCCTCGATCGCCCGCGGCGGATCGAGGGCCAGAATGTCGATCGTGACGTTGAATTTGATCGTCATGAACGCGATGCGGCTGGTGAGCACCGCCGAGTACCCTCCTGGAGCCGTCTCGCGGAGATCGCTGCACCCGGGAATGCAACTGGCAAGCCTAGACGGATCCTGGAGAAACGCGAACGCGGTCTTCCGATCGACGTCGACTTCAATCTCTCCAGCGGCGTGAACGGACATTGGACCGCTATACGGCTCCTTACGAGGATCTTGTACCCGTTGCGCGCCTGTACGTCGAGCCGTATAGCGGTCCTAGGCGCGCGGAGCGCGCCAAGAGATGCTGGCCAACCAGCCGAGGGGCGCTGCCGGGATATCAAGGGCAAAGCCCGTTGGCTGGTTCAGCGGACGGTTCAATCCAGTGTTTCGCGGTAATCGTACATCAGGCACACTCTCGTCATGTCCGTTCGCGCCGAATCCTCAGAGCGTCCGATTGCAGCCGCGTCTGTCGTGCCATGGTGGAAGGACATCACGCGGTACGAGTGGACCATCCTGTTGATGACGTGGCTCGGGTTCCTGTTCGACTTGATGGACTCGACCCTCTACACGATGGTGATGGGTCCGGCACTTCGAGATCTCCTCGGCGCGCAGGGGTCTGTGCAGAACATCGGCTGGTACGGCGGGCTCATCTTCTCGATCTTTCTTGCCGGATGGGCCCTCGGGGGCATCGTGTTCGGTGTTGCCGCCGACTACCTGGGGCGGAAGCGCACGCTGATGCTCACGATTCTGATTTATGCGCTGTTTACCGGCCTGGCGGCCGCCGCCGGCTCGTGGTGGGAGCTGGGCGTGTACCGATTTCTCACCGGCCTTGGGGTCGGTGGTGAATGGGCGGCTGGCGCAGCGCTCCTCGCCGAGACGTGGCCGGAGCGCGCGCGGGCAAAAGGGGCAGCACTTCTTCAGACCGCGGCGGGAACCGGGTATTTTGCCGCCGCATTCATCTACCTCTTGGTCGGTAGCTACAGCTGGCGGCTGGTCTTTCTCGTCGGCGCACTTCCGGCCGTCCTTGTGTTCTTCGTCCGCAAGCAGATGAACGAGTCGGAGCGGTGGCTGCAGGCATCGAGCAATCAGCGTTCGGGGACGCCATCCGGTTTGACGCTCGTGCAGATCTTCGGAAGCGAGCTCCGGCGCGACACCATCGTCGGCTCTGCGATGGCGAGCATCGCCAACTTCGGATTCTGGGGGGTCTCAGCCTGGGTGCCGGCGCTCATTCAGAACAGGATCGCCGTCGATCCATCGCTTGCGGCAGGTGGCAACGCCGGTTCGTACGTGAGCTACGCCATCATGATTCTCACGCTCGGATCGTTGCCTGGGTACGCGGCCGTCGCCGCACTGGCGGATCGATGGGGACGAAAGCCGGCGTTCGCACTCTTCTTCGTGGGTAGCGCAGTGTCAGCGCCATTCATTTTCCTGATCCCGTGGACGCTTACGCAGATGCTCGTTCTGCTGCCCCTGCTCGGATTCTTCACGCTCGGCATCTACGCGGGGTTTCCAATCTACCTCCCGGAGCTGTACCCGACGCGGCTGCGCACGACCGGCGCGGGCTTCTGCTTCAACATCGGCCGGATCGTGTCGGCGGCGGGGCCTTTTCTAACCGGCGTCGTCGTGCTGTATACAGGCTCGTTCGAACAGGCGATCAGCGTCTTGAGCCTCGTGTACCTGCTCGGACCCGTTACGCTCCTATTCGCCCGGGAAACCAGCCGAGGGGCCCTGCCCCTTTAATATCCCTGCACTGCCCCTCGGCTGGTTGGCCAGCATCTTGGCGCGCTCCGCGCGCCTAGGGGGGCACGATCCTCATCCGGGACATGTCACATCCGCGACGGAGCCATTCGGGCTCTGGCGGCTTGTCGCCCGCATAACAGCCAGGAATGACGTAAAACGTTTTCGGCTTCCCAGGCAACATGGGTGGGAGGGTGACGCTCGGGAGAGCAGGGATCTCTGAAATGGCCTCACGACGCGTTCGAGTCGCTTCCGGCCGCCCATCGAAGTGGGCTGGACCACGGACGTACGGGTATTGAGGGCCATACCAGTACGGAGTGGCCACAAGCGTCGGGAGGAACTGCGGGAAGAACAAACGCGACGCCTCGGGATCTGGAGGCCGATTGTAGAAATCCGGAGGCACGAGGAACAGATCGCGCTCGGCGGAGGCGGTCGCGTTCGACCCGCGTTCGGGGAGCGAAGCGCTACGCAGTCCGTCCTGCGCCGCCGCTGCGACGGACAGAGCGCACATCATCACCGCCGCCCACGCCGGGGTCGTCCGCATGGTCTTCTCGTACTATATACGTCGTATTATTCGGATTCATACTCCTGACACAGGTGCCTGGTGCTTAGTGCCTGGTGCCCGGGATGAAGCACCAAGAACCGACCGAGCACCGAGCACCAAGCACGAGGCACCAAGCACGAGGCACCAAGCACTAAATTGGCCGCGATGATTCGTGACGCTCGCGCGTTCGCAGTGGCGCTCCTCCTCTATGCCGCGTTCTACTGCGGCTTCTTCTATCAAAGCTTCCTCAGCGACAACTACATAGCGCCCAGCGATTCGCTGGATTTCGGCGTGGCGGCCTATCTGTCGCCGCCGGCGCTGTGGACCCAGGGCATGTACTCCGGCTATCCGATTGCTGCGGATCCGCAATCGCTGACCTGGTATCCGGTGCTCCACCTGTTCCGTCTGGCCGGTCTCGACTGGAATGTCTTCCTCATCTCGGCGTACGTGATCGCCAGCGCCGCCTGCTTTCTACTGGTACGTCGATTGACCGGGTCGAATCTCGCTGGAGCCTTCAGCGGATTTGCGTACGGGTTCAGTGGCGTGATGCTGGGCCACATCGGTCACTTCAACCAGATCCATGCGGCTGCATGGGTGCCGCTGGCGCTTTACGGACTGCAGATCGTACGAGAAGGGCGCCACTGCGCGGGCGTCGTCGTTGCAGCGGCCGGCTTTGCGCTGATGTGGCTTGCGGGGCATCCGCAGGTCCCCGTGTACACCGCTTATCTCTCTGCGGCGTTGCTCCTCGGCGGACTGTTCATCGATCGTCCTCAGCCGCGGGTCGCGCTTGCGCGTGTCGGCTTGTCTGGTGCAGCGGTCGCGCTGGGACTCGCGCTGGCTGCTATCTCGGTGCTCCCGATGGTCGAGCTCGGAGAGCTCAGTCGCCGAGCGCAATCGAGTTGGGAGCTGTACATCTCCAAAGCACTGCCACCGTGGCAGTTCCTTTCGCTTGCCTCACCGTTTGCTTTCGGAGGGTTCTGGTACGACGGCGACATCGCGGTGCCGTACTTCGGTCTGGGCGGCCCGGCCGAAAACACCGGCTACGTGGGGCTGCTGCCATTGGCGCTGGCGCTGGCAGTGCCGTTTGCGCGGTCGAAACACCGGAGCGACGCGCGGCTCTGGGTGGTGCTCACCGTATTCGCGATGCTGCTGTGCCTCGGGGCTGTCACGCCAATCGGCACACTCTTTTTCTACGCGCCCGGATACGCGAGCTTCCGCGTCCCCGCACGGCATCTCTTCGTCGTCGCGTTGTGTCTGTCGGTCTCTTCCGGGCTTGCGTTCGGAGAGCTGACCCGTCGGCGTGAAGCGTGGGGTGCGGTGGCGTCGGCCGTCGTTGTCACCGCGGCGCTGGCGGCCGCGGTATTTGTTGCGTTGGCATGGCACGCGCCGCAGGTCCGAGCGCTGCTTGCCGGCAATCGCCTGTACGTGGGGTGGGCGCTTGCCTGGCCACTGGCGCTGGCTGGCCTGCTCGTCGCGTCCGCGCTCGTCGCGAGGTCGACGGCGCGCAGCCGCGCAGCGCTTCTCGGATGTGCCACGCTGTTCGTCGTCTTACAGGTGTTCGATCTCGCGATGCTTCATTACCGAATGCCCGGACAGCGGTTCGCGTACGCCGACGTCGTGCGTGCCGAGGCCGTCCCGCACCCAACAGTGGTGGCGCTTCGCGACGAGCTTCGCCGCCGCGGCGAGCGTGTGCTCGCCACTGATGGCAGCAAGAACCCGTTCCTGCTGCCGAATCTGACACGGCCATGGGACGTTCCGGCCGCCAGCGGTTCGGGGTCGCTGGGGATCGAACGGTACGTCGACGTGCTCGGCATGGGTGGCCCTGGAGACGTTTATCCAGAGACGCTGTCGGCGCCAGGTCATCGTGGTCTCGATCTGTTTTCGATTCGGTACGCGTACGTGCGTGAAGGTTCGCCGCTGGCGCATCAGCTGCACGCACAGCCGGACCGATGGTCGCCGCTCGAGAACATCCACTATTACGAGCATGATCGCGACACGTATTACACCGTGTTCCGGAACGCGCGTGCACTGCCGCGCGCCTGGTGCGTGCCCGCGGTTGCGCACATGACGTCGGACGAGGTGCTCGCCACGATTCGCTCCGGGCATCTGCCGAATGGCGTCGGCGAGTTCAATCCAACACGCGTGGCGTTGGTCGAACCGGGAGATCTTCCTCGCTGGGGCGCCGCAGCGCCGCCTGCATACCGCAGCGACGTGCTGGCAGACGTGGACAGACGTCAGTACGTCGTCAGGTCTGAAGGAGCGTGCGTTCTCGTGCTCGGCGAGGTGCACTACCCGTGGTGGCGCGCCTCGGTCGACGGCGCGGACGTCGACGTCGTGCGCGTGAACCACACGATGGTCGGCGTGCCCGTCCCTGGCGGATCGCACATCGTTCGGCTGCGGCTCCAGCCAACGAGCATCTGGATCGGCGGAATCATCAGCGCAGCAGCGGCGCTCATCTGGATTGGGCTCGTAGTGTCCGGCTTCAGCCGGACGACGAGGGCGAGGATATGACGATCAGAACAGCCTCGATGTCCGCTGTTGTCGCGTGTCTGGTGACCGTCAGCACGATCGCCACCGCGTCGGCGCAGAGTCTCGTCATCACAAACGCGAGGGTCATCGTCGGCAACGGCCAGGTGATCGAGCGGGGCTCGGTTGTGGTCAGGGACGGACGCATCGTATCGGTTGCCGCCGGTGCTGCACGCGCACAGGGCTCACCGGCGATCGACGCGCGCGGGATGACGATGATGCCGGGATTCATCGACGCGCACCGTCACATCATGGCCGGCGAGTCCGAGCGGTGGCTCAAAGAAGACGCCGCCGCGCGCATGCAGGAGTTTCTCGAAGCCGGCTACACCACCCTGATGTCGGGCGGTGGTCCCGTGCCTGGAATCATCCAGCTCAAGGACAGGATTGAGAAGGGCGAGCTCAAGGGTCCGCGGATCATCACATCCGGTCGCGCCGATCCAGCGAGCTTGCCGACCGCGGACAGAGCGCGCGCGCAAGTACAAACGCTGGCCAAAGCCGGAATCGAGATCATCAAGGCGGCCATCAGTCCGGCGGCAACGCCGGAGGAGACCGCAATTCTCGCGGTCGTCGTCGAGGAGTCGCGCAAGTACAAGCTCGACGTGATGGTGCACGCGGTGAGCCCGAAGGCGATGCTTGCCGCGGTGAACGCGGGCGCCACCAAGCTCGTGCACACGCCGCATTTCGGTTGGCTCACTGAAGCTGACGCGCGCGCTGTCAAAGACGCCGGAGTCGAAGTCCTGTCGTGCGCGGGGTTTGGCGTGCCGGTCTTCGGCGTCTTCAACAGCAACAACGTGCCGACGTTCCGCGACGGGAAACCGTGGCCTGACGGCATCCTCGACGGACAGGGACGAGGACGGGAAGCAGGAGAAAAGATCGTGAACGCGCGGACCCTGTGGGACGCAGGCGTGGTGTATGGCTACGGCACCGACACCGGCTACCTTCCGAGGCTGGGGCTGGCGCACGAGCTGCGCACGCTGAACGTCATGTTCTCGCCCCAGGATCTCGTCAAGCTGATGGGGCCGAACACGGCAGCGTTCATCGAGAAGAGCGGCGAGCTTGGCACCTTGGAGCCGGGCAAGCTTGCCGACATCGTCATCCTCGACGGCAATCCGCTCGAGGGCTACTGGAACCTGCTCAACGCCCGCGTCGTCATCAAGGGGGGCGAGGTGGTCGTCGACAAGCGGTAACGCGATACAATCAGCCGCCGAAAGCCGAAAGCCGAAAGCCCATTAGTCACATCACGGAGCTCAGATGACTACGGTGAATCGATGTCGAGCCGCAGCGGTCGTGATGTTGCTGGCGTTCGGTTCCCCGACGGTGTACGTCCAGGAGAACTCGCCTCTCGACCTCACCGGCACGTGGCGCTGGCTTCCTTACGAAGATGAGCGCGATCGCACGCCCGGTGCGTACCCCGGTGACTACCGCGGGCTCCCGCTGAACGACGCCGCGCGCATGCGCGCGGACACGTACGACGAGGAGTGGAACGCGACCTCGCCGCTCCTGCAGTGCCGCCCGCGCGGGCCGGCCTACCAGCCGAAAGGGCTCGACCCGATGCGGATCGACCAGGTGGTCGACCCGGTGAGCCGCCAGCTCGTGGCCCTGCGCATCGTGTACGAGAAGACCCCGGGCGAGCGGATGATCTGGCTCGACGGCCGCCGGCGCCCGTCGCCGTACGCGATCCACTCCTGGGACGGCTTCTCCACGGGCCGCTTCCGCGGCGATACGCTGGAGATCACGTCGACCCATCTGAAGGAAAGCTACATCCGCCGCAATGGCGTTCCGGCCAGCTTCCGCGCCACGGTGATCGAGCACATCTCGCTCCAGGAGCCGTTCCTGGAGTGGACGTTCACCGTTATTGATCCCGATTACCTGACCGAGCCGCTGGTCCGCAGCGCGACGTACGTCCGCGCGCCGGCGCTGCAGCTCCCGCTATATCCGTGTCAGCCCGAAGAGTACCAGCCTGGCGCAAAGTACCGCGTGCCGCATTACCAGGGCGGGGAGAACCCGTACCTCACTGAGTCGGCCGTCAAGTACCGGATGCCGCAGGAGGGCACGCGAGGCGGCGCGGAGACGACCTATCCGGAGTGGCGCACCAAGGGCGCGACGCTGTCGCCCCCGACCGCGCAGTACGCGTACAAGCCGGATTACACCGACGCCTCGACCCGGATCGCGGAGCGCGCGGATGCCGAACCGGTACGCCCCCCGACGTACGACCGCGTCGGCACCCTCCATGTGTCAGGCAACGTGTATCTCATCGCCGGCGCCGGCGGGAACATCACCGTCTCGGCTGGCGGCGACGGCATCCTCATGGTGGATTCGGGCGCAGCGGCGGCCAGCGATCGGGTGCTGGCGGCTGTTCGCGAGGTGGCGCAGACGCTGCGGCCGCCCGAGCCGCCCGAGGCGGCGTCGCCGCTCTCCAGCGCGTGGCTGGCGACGCACGCGCCGGCGGAGCCGGCGATTCGGTTCATCATCAACACCAGCGGCAATCCGGATCACGTCGGTGGCAACGCGAACATCCGGCGGTCGCCCATGTTCCGCGTGCTCGGTTACCGCGATCCCTCGCTGAGCCTGCAGGTGCTGGCGCACGAGGCGGTGCAGCGCCGCCTGGTCGAGTCGAGCGGGGAGCAGCCGCTTGCGCCCACCGATACGTACGCGTCCGACAAGTACACGCTGTACCGCTTCTTCAACAACCAGGCGATCCAGTTGTTCCATGCGCCGAATGCGGTCACCGACGGCGACACGATCGTCTGGTTCCGCCGCGCGGACGTGATCGCGGCGGGAGACATCTACAACAGTGACATCTATCCGCCGATCGACGTCGACCGCGGCGGCAGCATCGACGGGATGATCGAGGCGCTCGACCGGCTGGTCGACCTGTCGGTCACGGAGTTCATGTCCCAGGGCGGCACGATGATCGTGCCCGGCCACGGCTGGATCGGCGACGCGGCCGACGTCGGGTACTACCGCGACACGCTGATGATCGTGCGCGATCGCATTCAGGCAATGATCGACAAAGGCATGACATTGGCGCAGGTGAAGGCGGCCAAGCCGACGATGGATTACGACCCGCTGTACGGCCGGCAGCGGGGCGCGACGGCGCGCTTCGTCGAAGCCGTCTTCCGCAGCCTGAAGGAACGGTAGCGGGCGACATCTAGGTCGGCCCTGAGAGGAGTCCGCATGAAAGCTCCATTCTTCGGCTCGCTCGTTGCCGTTGCCGTGCTGTCGACGCTGCCGGTACTGGCGCACCATTCCTTCGGCGGCACTTACAACGTCGACCGGCAGATCACGATCAAAGGGAAGATCGCGCAGGTGACGCTGCGCTCGCCACATTCGTTCTTGTACGTCGAGGTCCAGAATGCCGACGGCTCGGTCGAGCGCTGGACGATCGAGGGCGCGGCCGCCAGCCAGTTCGCGCAGCAGGGGATCGACAAGGATGCCTTCAAGGTCGGCGATCCGGTCGAAGTCGTCGGGAACCCGTCGCGCAGCCCGAACGCCACTCGCGCGCGGCTGATCGCGATTACCCGTACCACTGATGGCAAGACCTGGGGCAGCCGTGCTGGTGAAGTGGTGAATTGATGTCGCATCGACGACAACGAGCCAGAGCGGCGGTAGAGCGCAGGCTCATAGCGCGCAGGCTTAAGCCTGCGCGCTACTTTGCGATAGTGGCGGTTGTTTGTGTGCTGGCACCGGCGATCGCCGAGGGCCAGGGGCGCGGCGGACGCAGTGGAGGACCGGCTGTGCCTCCCACTGCGCGAGCGCTGGCTCCTATCGATCTCACCGGATACTGGACCGCGGTCGTCACCGAAGACTGGCACGTTCGCATGCTGACGGCGCCGAGAGGGGACTTCGGGGTTGGCGCGCCCGGCGTGATCGAGAATCCAGGTGTCGGGCTGCTCGGCGTCGGCCCCAATCCGGCGGCACGATCGAATATTCCATACAACGTCGCGGGCGCCCAGGCGGCGATGAAATGGGACCCGGCGAAAGACGAAGCCGAAGGCGATCCGTGCAAGGCATACGGCGCGCCCGGCATCATGCGGCAGCCGACGCACCTGCGAATCACGTGGCAGGACGACAACACACTCAAGCTCGACACGGACTACGGGACGCAGACGCGTCTTCTCCATTTCGGTCCGCCACCGGCCCCGGAACAGCTGAATTTCAGCAACGCGACGTATTTCCCAGCCCAGGCAGGGAAATTCGAGCCACCACCGGACGTGAAATCGAGTCGGCAGGGGTACTCGATGGCTTCCTGGACGATCGTGGGCGGCACCGACAACGTCGAGCGCGGCGGTAACCTGAAAGTGGTCACCCTCCGTTTGACGCCGGGATACTACTGGAAGAACGGAATGCCCTATACGGGCGATGCAGTGCTCACCGAGTACTTCCGCGTGATGGAATTGCCCGACAAGAGTCAGTGGATCCGGTTCACGCAGATCGTCGAGGATCCCGAGTATCTGACCCAGCCGTGGATCGTCAACTATTCCTTCAAGAAATTGCCCGACGGCTCCAGATGGAATCCAACGGGGTGCACGGTGAGGTAGGTCGTTTAGTCTCTAGTCTCTCGTCTTTGGTCTTTAGTATTACAGCGTTCTAGGTCGGTCAGACAAGACAACGGAACAAAACCAAAGACCAAAGACTACCTGTGCACCGAGTAGGTCACCTTCATGACCAGAGACCGATTGGCCTTGCCTGAAAGCAGGCCGTCGGTATACCGCATCTCGTTGTACGCCACGATGAAGTTGTCGATCGTGCGGAAGATGTAGTTGAAACGCACCTGGACGGCAGCAAGCTCGCCGGCGCTGTTGTACTGCACGTACGCCGACGTGAGCAGGCTCGTGGTGAAAGAGAGGTTCGAGCGCACGCCCATCAGGTGCGTATTGAACGAACCCTGGACGAGATCGACGTTGTTGAAGCTGTACGCCGGCTGAAGCGAGAGGTGCTTCCCAGGACGAAGCTCAGTGGAAAGGTTCCACGTACGCTTCGTGCCGTTGTAGAAATCGCCGACCGTGAAGCCAACGACGCCGCTGAGCGGGCGGCCGTTGTAGCTTCGGAGCGTCATCGTCGATTCGTTCCACTCGTACGCGCCCACCGGAAGCCTCACCGGACCGACGCTGAAGGGGCCAAGGAGAACCTCAGAGATATTGGCGACGTCTATCTCGAGCCGGTCGCCGCTCTGGAACGACGTCGCGATGGGGATGTGGGTGTTTCGGCTCAGGAGCACGCCGGCGTCGTTGTAATACGCGACGTTCGTCGGGGTAAATTCCAGTTGACGAATGAGATTGCCGCGAGGCCGAGGTTTGTAGGAAACCCGCTGGCCAAACATTCGGTCGTGGCGCCGCACGAAACCAGCCCCAGGATTGAAGCCGGGATCGATGCCGATGTAGTTCACTCCCCCCTCGATCTTGTCGGCGCGCCATTCGACGCCAGCCTGGCGGACCCACCGCTTGTCGCCGCCGGGCGAGCTAGCCGGCGTCGTCGATTCGGCCGACCTCGCCGCCAGAGCAGCGATATTGAGGTACTTGAGGAAGACGAATCGAGCGTCGGCGCCGACCACCCGATTGAAACGTCCATCGCCCTGGCGGTTGGTGAAGATCGCGCCAACGTACGACCGGCCAAGAAGTTCCTTTCGAACGCGTCCGACGGCGAAGTTCTCGCTCGCCAGGCCATTCTGGCTGTCGCTCTGTATGCTGAGAGCGCCCACATCGAAGCCGCCCACCTTGCCCGTGATCTTGCCGCCGCCAGCCAGAGGCGTTGGCACGGCTTCGTCGGAGAGACCGATCCTTCGCGAGTAGACAATCTCGAGAGGAGGAGGCCCGAAGTGCAGGAATCCCACGCTCATGCGCAGCGAATCGGAGCCTTCGATGAAGAACTGACGCTTTTCCTGGAAGTACAGACTGAAGCGCGTCAGATTGACCTGCTGCGTATCCGCTTCCGCCTGGGCGAAGTCGGGATTCAGCGTCGCGTCTGCCGTGAGGTTTGGCGTGAGCGAATACTTGAGATCCTCGATGCCGATCTCGCGCACGAACCGGTTGTCGGGCTGCGCCACAGCGTCGAACCGCTCGTTTCCAGCGAGCACGTATGGCCTGACGCGCAGCCGCTCGGCCTGGCGTATGTCGCTGATTCCCGTCAGATGACCGGCCTGTGAGACGTTCGTGAACATGTAGTCGCGATCCCAGGCGGCCCAATAGACGAACTCGTTCTTCCTCTTGATGACACGCTCCAAATTCAGGCCCCAGACTTGATCCTTGTCCCCAGAGAACCTGAGGATCTTGAACGGGATGGCGATTTCGGCCGACCACCCGCCCTCGGTGATGACGGCCGCTGCCGTCCACTGTTCGTCCCAGTTGGCGGTGAGGAAGGCATTCTCGTTGCGAATCATCGCGTCGAACCGTGTGCCGCGCGGGTTGATTCGGAACAGGAACGCGTTGCGGTGGTCGTGGTACGTGTCGAGAAGGATGGTAAACGTGTCGTCCGCTTCGAGCGTGTTATCCCGCCGCAGCTCGGACGCACGAACCTCGGCCGGCTCGCCGTCCGTTATCCGGACCCCGATGTAGAGCTGCGTGTCGTCGTAGACGATTCGAACATCGGTCGGCTCAGTGGAAAGCTCGCCTTCAGACGGCTCCTGTTGTCGAAACTCGGTGATCGCGCTTGCCGTCTCCCACACCGGCTCGTTGAGCCGTCCGTCCACGACCGGGCTCGCGGTGATGCGTGTCGCCCCCGCCGTCGGCGGGATCGCATCCTGCGCATGCAGCGGCGCGTGAGCGACCAGCAGGAGGAGGACAAGGAGAGGCTTTCTCAACTGCGATGCAGCTACGGCCTGCGCGCTACTGAATCTGCGGACTTCGGCCCCGCGGGTAGAACTCCGTCCCGTCAGACGCGCGCACGGCCTTCGTCCACGCAGCGGCCGGACGCCCGTCCTTCATCGGGAATCCGCTGATCGTGATCTTGGTGCCGGGCGCGAAGTCGCTTCTGCGAATCTTCGCCTGCATCAACGTGTTGGGCCCTTCGGCCTCGAAGCCCCAGGTCGTCACGGTGCCGTCCGGGTTCGTGACATCGACCAGGAGCCATGAGTGTGGGTTCGTGTACTGGAATTCCTTCACCACGCCCTCGACCGTGATCTGCTTCTTGTCGTCGAACATCGTTCCCGAATGATGGGCGTAGGACAAGGTTATCAGCGCGGTCACCATCATCGCGCTCGTCGCCGCAATTCTCAGAGCCTTCGTCATCGACCCTGCTCCTTCGTGCGATCGTCGTTCGGCGTAAACCGGAAGTCGCGGTACTGTGTGCCCCCCTCGGGCGTCTTGTACACCTCGTTGTTCGGATTCTCACCGCAGTGCCAGTAGTTCATGCGCAGCAGCTTATCGTCGTTCGGCACCTGAGAGTACCGTCGCTGCATGTACCACGGTTCCTGGTACACGTCGGGGTCGTAGATCCAGGCGTCCGCAACAATCGTGCGAGCGTCGACTTTTTCCCAGACTTCGACCGTCTCCATCTTCTCGCTCTGCTCTGGCTGGTTTCGCCCCATGGAGCGCGCCATGAGCTGGCCGGTGTGAATCACCAGTTTCTGTCCGTCCCAGAAGCCGATTGAGTCGCCGTAGTAAAGCGGATACGCGTCGGCCGGCGACGGGTGACTGCGTCCGTCCGTATAGATGCGGCGTACGTTGTTCACCGTCTCGGACGAGAGCCATGTCTGTTCGGGTCGGACGACAAACTCTCGGAGGAATGGGATCACGAGCCAGCGCGGAAAGCCTGGAGGTCCACACTCGCTCAGATTCTCGTCATACGAGATCCCCTGTGCGCCCAGCTCCTGTTCCTTCTTCAGCACGGCCGCCGCTTGGGCCGTCAGCTTTGGCCCGACACCCGCCGGTCCCTGGCCAACGAACGAACCGCCACCCGCGGCGGTCCAAAGCCCCGACCAGTCAGGCAGCTCGCTGAACGGCATGTTCTGCTTTCCGCCTCTCGCGTTGGTCTTCAGCGCCTGATAGAGGTCCCATGCAGTTCGGTGCTCGAGTCCAAGCTCGTATTTCTGCCGCCATTCCATCGCTGATTGCGGTAGGCGGCTCTGTGCCACTACCGCGACCGGTGCGATCGCCAGGCACACACCAACGCAGAATCGGCTGGCAGCTCTCATCATGGGCGTCCTCACGCGAAATTATAGGCAGTTTACCGGGAACGGAGCCATAATGCCGCCGGTTTATCCGAGTGATCGTGGAGGCATCCATGCGACGCGGCGCAGCTCGGATTCAGGCTGACGTTCTGAACTGAGAACGCGGAGGGGATCCCGGATCTTCTTCACCACAAACCTCTGCACCCGATTATTCGGATCCACCTCGCCCGTGTAGAGGTTGCCGCTCGAGTCGGTCGCGATCATGTGCAGGGCATTGAATCCGCCGCCCCCGCGGACTCCCACCGGTCATGGAAATAGACGCTTTTGTAGAAGCTGCAGGGCGTATCATCTCAGGCAACGACGGGGGAAATGACTATGAAATCGAATGTGAGACTCGCTGTCCTGTTCGGTCTCTTCTATGCCGTGGCCGCAATCGGCCAGGAGCAGGGCGTGCCGTTCCCACCGCCGGCCACCGACACGATTGCGCCGGATATCCCCGGCGTGGTCAAGGGGGGAACAAGAGTTCAAGTCATCGTGGACGGGCTGAAGCACACTGATGGCCCGGTCGCCATGCGCGACGGGACGCTCCTGTACTGGGACTACATGGAGCGGCGCATTGGCAAGGTCGACCCTCAGGGAAAGCCTTCCACATTCTTGAGCAACACGGACGGACAGAGCGCCATGGGCTTCGACTCGAAGGGGCGCCTGATCACGACGCTGAAGGAGCGGGAGCCCGCCAAGGTCGGTGTGATCTGGCCCAAGGGCAGCGACGCGATTCTTGCCGACAACTTCGAAGGGAAACCCTTCGAGGGCCCCAACGATCTGGTGGTCGACAAGAAGGACGGCGTCTATTTCACGCTCTCGGGATCGGGCACCGTCCTCTACGCCCGCCCGGGTGCGAAGGTGATCAAGGTCTTTGCCCACCCCGTTGAGCGGATCAACGGCATTGTCCTCAGTCCGGACGAGAAGACCCTGTACGTCGCCACGCAGAGCAGGGTCGCAAAGACGACGCTGTCAATCGCTGACATCCCAAAGGAAGGTGGCGAGTATCTGTTGGCGTTCGACGTGCAACCGGACGGGACCCTGAAGAATCAACGTAACTTCGCCAGGTACGAGATTGTGACGCACAGGCCGAACGGCCTGCCGGACGTCAGGTTCGGTGGCGACGGCCTCGCGGTTGACGCGCAGGGCCGCGTCTATGCCGCGACGGCGGCGGGCATTCAGGTCTTCAGCCCACAGGGACAGCGCCTGGGGACGATTCCGGTATCGCGAAATCCCAACAACCTGGTCTTTGCGGGTCCCGACAAGAAGACGCTGTTCATCGTCGCCCGCGGCGCGGTCTATAAGGTTGGCATGATCGCCGAGGGCTACAAAGGGCGCGCCAAGTAGAATCGGGATAGCACCTATCGGGTAACGAATCGCTGGACGCGATTATTCGGATCCACCTCGCCCGTGTAGAGGTTGCCGCTCGAGTCGGTCGCGACCATGTGCAGGGCGTTGAACCCGCCGCCGTTGCGACCGAGGTAGCCGATCCGCCCCGTGACCTTCTGGGTCTGCCGGTCCACCAGCCAGACGACGTTGTTCATGTGATCGCCGACGAACAGCGACCGCCCATCCTTCGTCAGCGCAAGCCCGACGGCCGAGCCATCGCCGAGCGTTTCAGGAGCGACCGAGTATTCCCGCACGAACTTGCCTTGCTTGGTGAACACCTGAATGCGATCCGCCTGACGGTCCGCGACGTAGACATCGTTCCCCGCGACGAGGATCGTGACGTGGCCGAGAAAGTCCTTGTAGGTGGTCAGCGGAACCTTCGGGTCGTATCTCGCTCTGGGCATCGGCGCAATCTCGCTCAGCGGCTTTCCGTACGCCCCCCATCCCCGCTTGAAATTATAGGTATCCATGTCGAACACCAGCACGCGCCCGGCGAGATAGTTGTCGATCACGTACACTTCGCGCGCGGCTTCGTCGAACGACGCGCCCTCGACGCCGGTCACCAGCATCTCCGTCCCGGCCGGAATGACGGGCGCGGGCGGTCCGCTCTGACGCGCCGGAGCAGGTCTCTGCGGTGAACGCGGAAATTCCGCCACCAGCTTCCCTGGCTTGGTGTGGATGCGGAACGTATCGGAGCCGACCCAGACCTGGTCCTTCGAGTCCACCATGATCATGTGACCCTGCGGCGTATCCCACGAGTGGACGAGGTTTCCCTGCCGGTCGAATGCCAGCACGGCGGGCGCCTTGACGCAGCATTCGGCCTGAGGAGGATTCAGAGCCGCGAAGTTCTCGGTCTCGTTCAGGTCGTTCGGGCGGTGGAGCACCCAGATCAGATCGTCGTTGTCGACCGCCAGGCCCGTGACGCCGCCGAACGTCCATTTGTTGGGCAACGGCAGCCTCGGCCAGGAGCCGTCGAAGACGAACTGTGCTGCCGCGTTCCGACTCTCCTGCGCGCGTGCGTGCGAAGGCGGCTGGGGAACCAACCCGCACAGAGCGATGAAGAGCAGAACCGCGGCGGAGTTCCGGGTCGCAACGTGCATGTGAGATTCCTCCATGTCAGGCAAGGTTGCAGGAATCGGTATTATGCGCCGAGAGGTCCCACGCTTGACCGTCCACCCATGTAGGAAACGTGGACGCAGTGCCCTGCCGCCCCGGTTGCGCCGTCGTGTGACGTGTCCGCTGTGACTTTGTGACTTGTGACTTGTGCCTTGTGACTTATCTCTGGATGGTCCGCCCCGTCATCTCGAGGAACTTCTGGTTCTCGTGGCAGATGAATTCGGCCATCTCCCAGCCGTCCGCCACGATCTGATGCTCGACTCTCACGGTGAAAGGCTTCGTGTACGCCTTCGGGTCGTCGATCGTGACGTCGATTTCCATGTTGCCGAAGTTGCCGCGCCGGAACCGCTCGGTCAGCCGCAGGGCATCGGTGAACGGGCTGCCCATCTGGTCCAACCATGCGTCGGCCGCGAGGCCGCCCTGCACGCCGCGGAAGTTATTCGACTCCACCACGAACGTGTCGCCCTCCCAATGCCCGATGGAGTACCCAAGCCAGTACGGCTGCGGCTCGCCTAGAGGTGGCAGACGCCGCCCGTCGGTATGAATGGTGCGCAGGCCGTAGTTCGACTCGTAGACGATGAGGGTGCGGCCCGGCATCTGGTAGATCTGTCGGGGCTGCGGGTCCAGATGGTACTGAAGCGGACCCTGCGGGAGACACAGCGCATCGGGGTTGTCGTACCGCTGGTTCGCGACGCGCTTCTTCGAGAGCTCCGCTGCCCACGGCTGGAACGGCAGTCCCCCAACTATGTTGACCCCGATGTTCGCAAATACGGCCAGCGGGGGGCGTCCCGGCGGCGCCTCGCCGGGCTTCTCACGACGCGGCGAGACGTCCCAGATGCCGGAGAGGTCCGGCTTGCCATCGGCGGCGCGCGGCGTGGGCGCGGTGAGATTCACCTTACCGTCAGGCGCCTTGGGCACCGCTGGCTGCGGACGTCGCGGCCACTGCGCAGACAGCGATACGGAGAAGGCGGCGACGATGACCGCCGTAACGGTGAACCGCCGTTTCATGGAGCCTCCCTTACGGTTGCGACGCACTTCCACGTGAAAGCCGGGCCATTGTGAGTTGGAGTGCGGCGTACGTCAAGCGCGAGATTCTACCCATTTGAGGTGCGTGACCGTGGGATTATCATCGGCGACGATGGCGTGATGGTGATTGACGCCCTGGCCGCGCGAATCGTAATTCGGTGATTTCCACAAGGAGGCTTTTGTGCGACGTCCGAACTTCTTGTTGACGGTGCTCGTGGGTGGGCCGCTGCTCCTGCTGTACCTCGTCGCGCCGGAAGCCGGTCCGTCGGAGGTTGCGCAGGCGCAGGCTCCGCTGCCCATCCCTAATTCGAATGTGCCTCGTCTTCCGCTCGAGGTTGTGCCCGACTTCCTGAAGTACGCGCCCACCATGAATCTCGGTGAGACGCTGGGGGTCGCGGTCAACGCGAAAGGGGACATCGTCGTGCTCAACCATCCCGGGTCGGCCACTTCGGGACCGCTGTACGGCAACGCGACGACTCAGCTCCTCGTGTTCGATCGAACGGGTAAGTTCCTTCGGGAGATCGGCCAAGGTGTGTACGGGCTCGGGTACGGGCATGCGGTTCGGTTCGATCGGTATGACAACCTGTGGGTCGTCGACAAAGGCACGAACGCCGTCATGAAGTTCAATCCCGCCGGGTACGTCACGATGAACCTCGGTCGTCGGCCAGAGGGATACGAGGGTGAGTACCACCGGCCGGAGCCGCCCACGGCGATCCCCGTGGACGGGCTCTTCAATGGTCCGACGGACATCGGCTGGGATGCACAGGACAACATTTATGTGAGCGAGGGCTACGTCAACAACCGCATCGCGAAGTTCGACAAGAATGGCAATTGGATCAAGACCTGGGGTCAGTACGGAGAGGGAGGCGAGCACGCCAACCTGAACCCGGGACACTTCCGAAACGTGCACACGATGCAGATTGACCGCCAGGGCAACGTGTACGCGGGCGATCGCGGCAACCGCCGCATCCACGTCTTCGACAGCGAGGGGCGGTTCCTGCGATTCCTCCATATGAATGTGCCCTATGACAAGTCGCGTCATCCGGCGCTTGGAAACCTGCCCATGAACCGTCCGGACGAGACGGCCCCGTGGACGATGTGCATGACGAACGGACCGACACAGTATCTGTTCGTCATGGATTCGGAGCCGGGGCGCCTCTACAAGATGACGCTCGACGGCAAGATACTCGGTGTCTACGGCGAATCGGGACGGCAGACGGGACAGTTCAACTGGCCGCATGGGCTCGCTTGCCCGTCGGAGAACGAGCTGTTCGTCGCCGACATGAACAACTGGCGCATCGTCAAGCTGGTCACGAGCCAGCGCACCACAACGTCCAGCCGCTGATCTGGAGTCCTCTGTCCGCTGTCCGCGCAGGCTAAAGCCTGCGCTCTACAGTCCGACCTGTCCGCTCAGGCGGCTACGCGCTGCGCGGCGCGACCGCGGTGATCTCGCACATGATCCGGGCGCCCGGAATTCCCGTGCTGACCGCGCGTGTGGTGCGGCACGGTCGCCAGTCGCCCATGCGCTCCTGCATCGCCGCGACACCTTTGACTTCGCCGGTGCGGGCCATCAAGACGATGTGCTGCCAGCCAATGCCGGCCGCTTTGAGCATTCTGTCGATGTTGTCGGCGACCATTCTTTCCTGCGTCGCCAGATCGTCTGGCAGTTTGTAGCTGCCCGGATTCCACGGGTCCACGTTGAGAGGGTAGGCCGTCACGCCGGGGAAGTACACCAGGTCGACCGCGCTCGTCACTCTGATCGCGGGTGACTGCGGCAGTTCTTTGAGGGTCACGCCCGTCCGATGAAAGATGGGCTCGATGCCTGACACCGGTCCACGCGTGGTGACCCGCTTGTGCGGCGCGGTCGCAGTGACTTGGTAGAGCACGTTGGCGCCCGGCACGCCGGTGTCTTTCACGCGGAGGGTGGTGCTGCACGGGCGCCAGTCTCCGTATTGCGCGCCGAAGTCGATACCGCCGCCGCCGGCAGCAGTGTAGTTCACGTTGAAGACAATATGCTCCCAGGTCGCGCCGGCCGCCTTGAGCACTCGATCAAGATTCTCAGTCGCCATCTTGCTGCGCTCGGCCGGGTCCTGCGGCATCTGGAACGTCCCCGGGTTCCACGGATCGACATCCGGCGGATAGGCGCTGATTCCTGACAGGATGAGCAGGTCGAGCGACGGGCTGATTTCGATGCCAGGCGCGAAGGCGGAACGGTCGGTGACTTCCGGCCGGGGGAAGATCGCGTGCAGGCCCTCGAGTTTCGACTGATGCAGCGATTGCTGTGCCATTGCCGATGCCTCGCTGAATGACGGCGCTACCGTGCTTTCATATCCACGGAACACCGAGACACAGAGGCACTGAGGCGAAATTGGAATGAATTCCTCGGTGTCTCGGTGGTACGGAGGAGTGAAAGACGCACTAACCAACCACGACTCGCGTCCCGGCGGGCGCGACCCACATGTCGATTTCCAGACGGGCCTGCGGCGATGAGAGGCCGCTGACCTCGTAGATCGTCATCGCCGGCCACCAGTCCTTGAAGTAGCTGCGCAGCACCGCCTCGATCTGCGGGGACTCTCCCATGCGCGTCTGGTAGCGCGTCAGCTTGACCACGTTGCGCCAGCCGAGGCCCACCCAATCGAGGATCTCCTTGTGATTCCGAATGGTGAGCCGCGTCTGCAGGCGGATGTCGTCCGGCTGCACGACCTCCTCGCGCGGATCGTGCGGGTGCTTGTGATAGAGCTCCATCGAGGTGCCACCGGCATGCGGAATGATGCCGTTGGCGAGCGGCACCCGTACGAATGTGACTCGCGACGTACCGCTTCCGGCGGTCGAGGCTTGGGTGGCGCTTCCCGCCGATGCGTCGGTGAATGTCGCCGACGTGGCGCCGGTGGCAAGGGCAATGCCGCTACGGCCCAGCGTCTGGAGGAGCGCTCGTCGATCGATGAAGACAGCCATGGCGCGCGAACGGCCCGCTACTGCTGCGGGAACCCCTGCGCGGCCGCTTCGGGTCCGCCCTGGACGAACAGCGGCGTATTCGGTGTCTGCGCCTTGGCGATTTTCGACAGCGCGCCCCGGCTCTCCACCACCTTGCCGCCGAAGCCGTCGAAGATCACCTTGTCGCCGGGCAGCAGCGTATTTCGGCCCCACCCCTGTCGCTGCACGGTGTTCGGACTGGCCATCTCCATGTTCCAGTTCGTGACCTTTCCGCCGGCATCGGTGACGTCGATGTACACGTGCATGTGCGGGTTGGTCCATTCGACTTTCGTCACCACGCCAGTCAACGAGACGACCCTCTTCTTCACGTCGTACTCAGTATCGAATCCGTGATGGGCGACGAGCGGAGTCAGATGGAAAAGCGCGAGACCGGCGACCAGCACTCCGAGCTTCGTTCTCATGGCAACACCTCCTGGCAGGCTGCTCACACAGGCTTCTGCTCATCTTTGTTCGTTGTTCAACTGGAAGCCACCGGCAATGCCTGCCTGATTGTTCTCGTTGCAGATGAACTCCATCAGGTCGAGGTCCTGGCGTATCAGGTTGGCCGTGAACTTCAACTGGACCGGCCTCGAAAACGCACCCGGGTCGTCGAGGGTGAAGTCGTTCACGAGGGTTCCGTAGTTGATACGCGTCCACCGCTCGATCGTGTGCAGCTGCTCGGTGTGCGGCGTGCCGCGACTATCGAACCAGAATTTGTCGTTGTAACCGATTGTGTCGATGACGAGGGTATTCCCTTTCAACTGCCCGATCGAGTGTCCCCACCACGTCGGGAGGAGATCGGGCGGGTGCTTGCGCCCGTCCAGGTAGACCACCCGATGCGCGCCGGCGTCGCCCAGCTCGTGCAGGACGTAGATGTGTGTCAGCCCTTTGGACGTATAACCCATCACGAACTTCCACGGAAACGGGTTCATGCGTGGCACGCTCATCGGCAGGCAAGCGACGTAGGGTTCGTCCCGCTCGTTCCGTGTGTCCCGAAGTGCTTTCGCCCAGGGCAGCAGCGGAAGCTCACCCGGCTTGAGCCCGCCTTCGCGCTCGATGTCCTGGTTCGAGCCGCCGCCCTGCCAGGGCCCGGTCAGGTCCACCGTGCCGTCGGGCAGTTTCGGCACCGGGCCGTTGACGGTGTTCGCGGGAACAAGCGGCGTGTTGCCCGCCGGGACGATGCGCACGCGCTCCTGAGCCTGCGACTGCACAAATAGCACTAGAGCCAGCCCGGCTGCTGTGATGGAGACGATAACGAGTTTCTTCACAGGTCCTCCCCCTCAAAACCCGTACTTGACGCCGAACTGCAGGACGCGTGGCGTGCCCGCCATCGATGTCACCCGGCCGAACGCACCAGAGTTGAAGTTGGTGTTGAGTGAACGGAAATGGCGCATTGAAGCCTCCCTTTTTGCAGGCGAGATTCACCAAAGGGGACACGCGCGTCGGGTGAGGTTGTGGGGCTTATAGCATTCTGAGGAAGGAGCGTCAATGCCCCTATCGCGCCATGCAGTGTGACCGAGCCACGGTGGGCTATTATTGGCCCGGTGACCCCGTGGCCCGAGTCGAGCCTTGAGTACCAAGCCGGCGTGACGAGCCGCTGACCGATGCCAATCTACGAGTATCGGTGCGAAGCGTGCGGCCACCGGTTCGAGCATCTGTTCCTCCCGGCCGCGAAGACCGATCCCGTCTGCCCTGCCTGCCAGAGCCGGGACCTCGAGAAGCTGATGTCCCAATTCGCACTGAGCACCAGCGAGCTGACGAAAGCACGCGTCAAGGCGGCGCGGACACAGATCGCGCAGAGTAACGACCACAAGGACAAGCAAATCGCCGAGGCCGAGTACACCAGGCACCACCTCGAGGACCACCTGCCGCCTGCCGAGACTCGGCGACGCCGAAGCGGATGAATGCGGGCTCCTGATCCTCGTCTCGGAAGCGCAGAGGAGGGCGACATGTCACATGCAGCTCGAGTGGGAGTCACGCTTGTCGCCGTTGTCATTTCGGCGCGGACTTCACGTGTGGGGCGAGCCACGGCACCCCGCCGCGCCAGCGCGGCGGGGACCCCGCTCGCGGCACGTCTCGCGAACCCGACAGGGTTCGCGCCACAGCTACGTGAAATCCGCGCTACCGTTCTGACCTTAGAAGGTCGCCCGCACGCCGAGCTGCAGCATCCGAGGAAAGTACTGGACGTTGGGGCTGAACGCCGGCCGCCCGAAGTTCGCGTTGCTGGCGTTCGCGACGTAGTTGCCGTAGTGCTCGTGATTGAACAGATTGAACACCTCGAAGATGCCGTCGATGGCCGCGCGGCCGCCGAGCGGCAGCCGCTGCTGCAGCCGCAGGTCCACCTTGTGAATCGGTTTGCCGACGAGGGAGTTGCGCGGCAGAATCGAGCCGTTGGGGAGCAGGCGCAGCTCGCCGGTGTTCGCGCCGGTCCCCCCTTTATTGCGCCGGTCGACCCCCGTATCCACCCAGAACCGCTCGCCTGAGCCGAAGAAGTAGATCCCGCTCATCTGGAACCCGCGGCCAAGGGTCCAGATGTCGTTCAGGACGGCCCGGTGGCGCTGGTCGCCCGCCTGACCGAACCCCGGGGTGACCTGCCGCCCGGCAAAGCTATAGTCCGCTCCCATATCCTGCGCCAGTGGGAAGCCGATCGGCCGCCGCGCCGCCTGGCCGTTGTCGTCCAGGTACCACTGAGACCGGATCGGCTTCGCGTCCCGGAAGTACCCCGGCGTGTAGCTCCCCATGGCCTGCCAGCGGTTGCTGAACCGCTTGGTCAGCGTGAGGTCCATGCCGTGGTAGTTCGACCAGCCTTCGAGGAACTCGAAGTACACCTGCCCCCACTCGGGGAAGGGGCGCCGGCTGACGTCGCTGAACGGGTAGTTGGCGCCGGTGGCGGGGTTGTAGCTCAAGTTCGCGGACCACGGTCACCCCAGTCCCGTTCAGAACGGGGCTGAAAGGAAACGCCCCACCTTTCCACGTCACATTGGGCTGGAAACTCTGGTGAAGTTGCTGGCGCCCGCCCTGACCTCGTTCACCGTCCGATTGCTCAACACCTGCGTGAACGTGCCGAAGTACTGCGGAGCTAGTTGCTTGACCGGCCTCCCGAGGACCTCCTAGACAAGGCGTGGACAGGTCCCCGCGACGTGTATTAGGACGCGCGAAACACTCGATGCCCACGACGCACGGCGCTCGGCCGCCGACGTGAGCCGGATGTCACAGCAAGGGTCCCCGACGCTCGATGATGGACGATCAAAACGTCGCGCTTAGAAAAGCGAGGGCGCCGTGAATGACGGTGAGTGGGCGCGACTCTACACGAAGCCGCGAAACAAGGCAAACGGCTGTACAACGGTTCTCGGGTGCTCCGGTCCTCTGGTGCTCAGGTTCCGTGCATGGGTGCTCGGGTTCGGGTGCTCGGGTCCGGTTCCCGTGAACCGGTGAACCGGTGAACCCAAGAACCGGAACCTGAGCACCCCGAGCACCAGAGAACCTAGAACCCGTACTTGATCCCGAATTGCATGATGCGCGGCGCGCCAGCCATCTGGGTGATCCGGCCGAACGCGCCCGAGTTGAAGTTCGTGTGGGTTCGATCGGCGTTCGTCAGCGTTGGTGGCCCCCAGTTGAACGTGTTGAATAGGTTGAACGCCTCGACTCGAAGCTCGAGCGTCCGGCCAACCCCGAACGGGACGAGCCTCGACACGGCCAGATCGACCGTCCAGTAGTTCGGCCCCCGTACGCTGTTGCGCTGGAAGTTGCCGAGCGTTCCGGGTGCCGGTTGGGCGAACGCGGCCGGGTTCAGCCATGTGTTCGGCGTCTGCTTGTCGCCGTACGGATTGTCGAGCACCTGGTTGACCCGCTGGTTCTGAATCCCGGTGAATGCACGGTCCTGCCCCGCGATGATGTTGATCGGCTGTCCGGAACGGGCGCTGAGAATTCCGCCAATGCGCCAGTCGGAAAAAGCGACCCGCAGCGCCGAGCTGGCAAACTGCGGCGTCAGCACGCCAACGCTGAGGACCCCGATATGCGTGCGGTCCTGGTCGCAGAAGCCGCGATCGAAGGCGGGATCGTCCGGGTTGGTGTAGCCGTTCGCAATCTGGGGGAACCCCCCCGTCTGGAATGAGGGATGCCCGAAGCAGCGCGACAGCGTGTAGTTGCCGTTGAGGTTCATTCGTGTGCCACGCCGCTGGAATGACAGCTTCAGTCCGCGATACGCCTGCGTTCCGACGTCGTCATGGATGTCGAGGTTGCCGATGAGCCGCGACGCCGCCGGGTTCTCGGTCGACAGCGAGAACACCCGCCGCTGATTCAGGTTCCCGTTGGTCGTGCAGACGGGATAGAAGACGCCCTGGAGCGTGCAGGGACCGAGCCCGAGGAAGACGCCCGGATTGATCGCCACCTGATTCCACAGACGGTCCGTATAGCTCCCGAGATAACTCGCCGCTACCTGCCAGACAGCTCCGAGCTGTCGCTCGATCGTCACGTTCCACTGCTGTACGCGCGGCGAGTTCAGGTCGGGATCGGTAGCGCCGAAGGCCCCGAACGGAATGTACCGCGTATCGCGGTTCGTGAGAATCGGGTGGGGGTCTCCACCGATGTGCGCGTACGGACGATCGAAGAGTCCCGGGGGATCTTCCACCAGTGTGCGGTTGCCAAACGGCGGCGAGTTCGCATTGATCAACTGGTATTCCGCGTTCGGGAAATCGTAGGTGAGCCCGTAGGAGGCGCGCACCGCCGTACGGCCGTCACCGCTCACATCCCAGCCGATCCCCACGCGCGGCGAGAAGTTCAGCCACTGTGTGTTGATCCCCCGTTTCCCGCCAGGGAACCCCGCGTCGCCCGGGTAAATGAAACCTGCCGGTGCGTTCACGAACATCTGGCTGCGGACATTGTCCCGGAAGTTCTCCCGGCTGAAGTTGTAGATAGCGCCGCTCGTGACGCTCTGACCGAAGTACGGCTCCCAGCGAAGGCCGGCATTGAGAGTGACTCGCGGACCCACGCGCCAGGTGTCCTGGGTGTACAGGCCCAGGTACCACTGGTCCATCGGCAGCAGCGCCGGCCCACCGTGCTCCAGCCGGCCGACCCGCCCCATGAGAAAGTCGGCCAGCCCGAGGCCTGTTTGCTGGCCGGTGAAGTTCCAGTTGCCCCCCGAGCGCGCGTGCGACTGAAACGAGAACTTCCAGTAGGCGACGTTGGCGCCGAGCGACAGCTGATGATCGCCGCGCACCAGCGTGAGGTCGTTGCTCAGCTGCGACGCGTCGGTGGTGAACCGGCTCGGACCCGGATTGTTCACCTGGAACCCATTGCCAGACACAATCGCGACCATCACGTCGGGCTGATAGCTGAAGACGTCGGACCCAATGTCGTAGGGGTCGAACGTCGCCGGCGCGAGGCGGAAGACGCCAGACCGGTTGAACGAAAACCGCAGCGAGTTCACAGTGTTCGAGCCGAACACGCGCGTATCGCCGACGACCAGCGAGTGGGCCAGCGCGTCCATGCCCAGGATGTTGCGGTTGTTCGAGGCGTCGTACAGCGACAACGGGCTGTCTCCCTCGCGCATGGGAATGGGCTTGTCGAACTTCGTCGCCATGTACCGCCCGAAGATGGTGTCGTCGGAGGTCCGCTGGAAGTCGACGCGGCCCAAATACTGGTGCTCAGTGCTGTCGTCGAGAAACGAGTAGGTCACCTGGCCGCAGGGGTCTGTCGTCGTGGGCAGACGCTTGACGACATTCAGTGCCGCCGGGCTGAATTGCGCGGGGTTGACGCGGTTGTTCACGAACCCACCCCGCAGCGTAATCTGCCGGCCGCCGTTGCAGGCCGGAGACGCGAACGTGGTGAAGTCGCCGGCGAGCATCGCCGGCGTCGGCACCCAGGCGATGTTGTCGGCCGGCTGCATCTTGACGACGGTGGCCTGGTAGGCACCGAAGAAGAAAAGCTTGTTCTGCACGAGCGGTCCGCCCAGCGTCCCGCCGAACTGGTTGCGCTGCAGTCCATCGTCCACGCGCTTGCCGTTCGGCCCCACCTTCGAGAACGGGTTGGTCGCGTTGAAGCGCCGGTCGCGGAGGAACTCGAACGCATTTCCGGCGAAGCGGTTCGTGCCCGACTTCGTCACCGCGTTGACCGCGGCGCCCGAGTGCATGCCGTGCTGCGCGTTCAGCCCGCTTGTCGCGACGCTGAATTCCTGGAGCGCATCCGGGAACGGGAACGGGAGGTTCAGGTTGTCCTGCGGGTTGTTGTGCATCGCGCCGTCGAGAAGATAGGCAACACCAAAGGACTGTCCGCCTGCCACCGATATCCCCAGACCACCCGGGGCAACCCGCTGCGTTGACGTGATCGTCTGCACGGCCGCTCCGGCGATCGCCACGAGCTCGACGGCATTGCGCCCGTTGAGCGGGAGCGCCAGGATCTGCTCATTCTGAACGACCTCGCTGATGCCGGAGCTCTGCACGTCGACCAGCGGCGCGGCCCCTTCGACCGTTACGGATTCCTCGAGGGCACCGACCGACAAAACCGCATTGATGACGGGGGAAGCAGCCACCTGCAGGACGATGCCCGTCTGGACGTAGGTGCGGAAGCCTGAGAGTGACACTTCCAGCCGGTACGGACCGGTAGGCAGGTTCGGCAGGGTATACGACCCGTTCCCGTCGGTCACGTCGCTTCGCGTGAACCCCGTGTCGGTCTGCGTGACCGTGACGGTGACGCCGGGAAGAACAGCGCCGCTCTGGTCCGTAACCCTGCCGCTCAGCTGAGCGGTTGAGAGCTGCGCCCAGGTGACGCCCGTGGACAGAAGAAAACCCAGTACGCCGACAGAGAAAATCCCGAGGAAGCGCCTCATCACACCCTCCCTTGTCTTATACGGGACGTTAAGATGCCGGACGAATGGAGGATGATGGTAGGGCGGAGTATACGCCGCCGGCCGGACTGGTCAAGTCCAGTTGTGACTGAGATTTTCAACAGGGCCCTCACGAACGTGCCGGTCGTCTAGGACGCCGACAATCCCGCAGGCGTTTGAGCTACAATCCGCGGATTATTGGGAGGATTAACGCCATGAAGAAATTCGTCGCCGCTGCGGCGGCATTCACGCTTCTCCTCGTGGTCGGTGGGTTCGCACAAGCACCGCAACAGAAAGGCGGCGGCGACATCACGGGCCCCTACGAGCTCGTAACCGGCTGGCCGCAGAACTGGTGCGGTCAGGGCTTCCAGATCGGGTCGACGGCAGGCATCTGGGCCGAAACCCCGGATCGCGTCATCGTTTTTTCCCGAGGATGTCTCCCGGTGCTCGAAGAACCGGGTGCTCTGGTGCCGACACGCAACGCGTCGGGCTATGACTGGTCCCAGAAGGATCCAGCCCGGCATCCCCGGAAGGATCACATCGTCAACATCGTCGATCGGAACGGCCGGCTCGTGGAGTCGTGGGAGCAGCACAACAATTTGTTCGTCCGGCCGCACCGCGTCCTCGTGAACCCGCACGATCCCGAGCGGCACGTCTGGCTCGTGGACGACGGCGCACACGCCATATTCAAGTTCACGCGGGATGGCAAGCAACTCGTGCAGACGATTGGCACGCGCGGAGTCCCCGGCAATGACGAGACGCATTTCGCGCGTCCGACTGACATCGTCTGGCTGCCCGACGGCACGTTCTTCGTGAGCGACGGCTACATCAATACCCGCGTCGTCAAGTTCGACCGGAACGGCAAGTACCTCACGTCGTGGGGCATGCGCGGCACCCCGCCCAACGAGACGCGCCCGTACTACATGAACACGGTGCACGCGATCGTGATTGACAAGAAGAACCGCCTCTACGTCAGCGACCGCGCCAACCACCGCTTGCAGATCTTCGACGAGAACGGCAAGTTCCTCGAGGCTTGGCCCGGCGTGCCGCTGCCGTACTCGTTGCTCATGACCGACGACCAGTACCTCTGGTCGGCATCAGGGCAGACCTCGAAATTCACGAAGTACGACCTGAACGGACGCCTGCTCGCCGCCTGGGGGACGTTCGGCATCATCCCCGGCGGCTTCTGGGGCGTGCACCAGTTCCACGTCGACAGCGAAAACAACTTGTACACCGCGGACGTGCACGTGGGACGGCCGCAGAAGTTCCGCCCGAAGGCCAATCTGTCGGCTGCCGAGCGTGCGCGCGTGATCACCGCGCCGACGCGCAACGTGCGGACGGTCACGACTTCGTCGAGCAACTAACCTGCCCACAGACCGGGGTCCGGCATTGCCGGCCCCGGGTCTTTCATTCAGTGAAGATCTGCGATTGTTCGATTGGTGACTGTTGTCGAATGTCGATTTTCGATTCGTCGAATCGAGTGGCCATTGAGTGCCGATCGGCTGAATCTCACATTCAATTCTGTAAGTCGTCCATCGACAATCTTCACCACTCTGCAATCGCGATCGATCGAAAATCTACATTAGAGTAACGGTGATGTTGTTCGTTCGGTTGATCAGACCCGGTCTTGTTTTCGTGTGCGTGTGCGTCCTGCTGGCCCCCTCGGCCCAGACGCAGTCCTCGCCGCGCGCGACGTGGGTCGAGCCGTACCGCGAGACGGCGACACGCCTGATTCAGGCCGCCATGGCGGACGATTTTGCCTGGCGGCGTCTCGCGGAGCTCACCGATACATACGGTCATCGCCTGAGCGGTTCCGACAACCTGCGGCGGGCGGTCGAATGGTCCGTCGTGACGATGCGCGGCGACGGTCTGGAGAACGTGCGCGCCGAACCGGTGATGGTGCCCCGCTGGGTGCGTGGCCGCGAGAGCGCCGAGATCGTCTATCCGCCGTCGCACTCGCTGGCCATGCTCGGTCTGGGCGGCTCGGCGGGCACGCCGCCAGGGGGTGTCGAGGGCGACGTGATTGCCGTTGGGTCGTTCGACGAGCTTCGGTCGCGGGCCTCCGAAGTCAAAGGCCGCATCGTGCTGTTGAATGCGCCGTTCACGACGTACAGCGATACCGTCACGTATCGGACAAACGGTGCACGGCTGGCATCGCAGCTCGGGGCCGTGGCCACGCTCGTGCGCGGCGTCGGACCGACGGGCCTTCGTACGCCGCATACGGGGAGCGTGCAGTACGGCATGGGTGTCGCACCGATCCCAGCCGCGTCTGTAGCGGCGGAGGACGCCGATCGCATCGCCCGGCTTGCCGCGGGCGGCGGTCGAGTGCGCATCAGGCTGACCATGGAGGCGCGCACCGAGGCCGACGTGGAGTCGGCAAATGTCGTCGGCGAAATCCGTGGACGCGAACGTCCGGACGAGATTGTGCTGCTCGGTGGGCATCTCGACTCGTGGGATGTCGGGACGGGCGCCTCCGACGACGCCGTCGGCTGCATCGTCACGTGGGAAGCGGCGCGTATGCTGGCGAAGCTCGACATACGTCCGAGACGCACCGTTCGAATCGTGCTCTGGACGAACGAGGAGAACGGGCTTCGCGGCGCAACGGCGTATGCGGCCAGGCATGCCGCGCACGCTACCAGTCACGTCTTTGCGCTCGAATCCGATTCGGGCGTGTTCGAGCCGGCGAGTCTGGGCTTTTCCGGCAGCGCCGCAGCGCGCAATCTCGTGCGCGAAATCGGGTCGCTGCTGTCTCCGCTTGGCCTGTCAGAAATCGTGGCTGGCGGCGGCGGCGCCGACATCGGTCCAATCGCGCAGGCGGGCAACGCGCCGATGATGGCCTACCTCGGAAACCCCGGCCGGTACTTTGCGATTCACCATACGCCCGCCGACACCGTCGAGCGCATCACGCCGCAGGAAGTCTCGAAGGCGGCGGCAGCGATTGCCATAATGGCCTACGTGGTTGCGGAGATGCCGGAGCGACTGCCGAGGTAAACCACGAAGAAGGCCACGAAGGATACGCCGGGTCCGCGGCTCGGTGAATCCTGGCTCGCCGCGGCACCCGGCCCACGTACCGGCTCGGTGAATCCTGGGTCGCCGCGGCACCCGGCCCACGTACCTCGTATGTGGGGCGGGTCCTGCGAGCGGATCCGCGCGGGACGCTGTGCACCTGCCACTTGTAGAGCGCATGCTTTAGCGTGCGCTGCGCGAGCAGACCCGCCGACCGGGGCTACCGGAGCTCGCTGAGGGTAACGTCGAGCACACGCGCCTCGCGCGGCGCGCGCTCCCACTGCACCAGAATCGGGCTCTGATACGTCCCTTCGATCAGTCCGTTCGTGCCGTCGGATCGCTCTGAGATGAGCAGACTGACGGAGCGCCGCATCCGGAAGAAGCGGGCGGCGGGCACGGCCAGCGTACGCGCCAGCAATCTCTCCACCATTGACCCCCGGAGCCCGAGCGTATCGAGACTCTTGTTGAGCACGCGCACGAAGTCGTATTTTGCGTAGCCGAGCGTCTTCGCTGGCACCGCGAGCGGATTGGCGAGCGCGTGCCGGCTCTTTTCCGCGAAAAACCGAAGCGGGTTCCGGATCACTTCCGCCAGATCGTGCTTCATCAGCAGCGTTTCGTACTCGTTGATCGTCAACGCCGAGTGACGCTCGGACGGATCGAGGACGATACGCAGACGTCCCTTGCCGACGCCGGCGCGTCGCACGAACTCGGACAACTGCTGGTATATCCCGAGGCGCGGATCTTTCAGGTTCACCGAGTCGATCGGGTGCGCGGAAACCGGGACCTCGATGCGCGTCGCCCTGACGACCCGTTCGTTGTGAAACCCGATGAGGCGGGTCAACCGTCTTCGCGGCTTACCGCCGATCATTCCGTCGAGATCGACGAAGAATACTGACTCTCCAGGCCGGTTGGGATGCGTGACGCACGGCCGCAAGCCGCCCGCGATGAACGCGAGATGCGAATCGGCGTTGCGGGGTTCCACCGCGCGCTGCTTGGCATCGAGGTCGCGGCGGCGGTCCAAGCGGTCGTGCTCGTAGCCCGCGTCCTCGGGAAAGAGCGTGCGAAACGCCTCCAGATAGCTCGGCACCGATTCAGGGGGCAGTCGCGCCGCCAGGCTGCGGTCGAGAAAGCCGGCGGTTGTGTGGGACGACCAATAGAGGCAGTGTGGATAGGGTGCGAATGCCTCGTGTTCGGCGGCAAAATGGGAGCGGAGCTCGACGACGTCGAATCGCGCCTTGGGAACAAGTTCGAGCGTGAGATCGAGCGGCTGCGAGGCCGTGCTTCTCTGAGACACGCGAAAGTTTACAGTAGGGTAACACAGGTAACCCAGCGGTCCTGATGCCTTTGGCCACGTTCCTTCATCGTCGTTTCGCAATCGTTCTCGGCGTTCTGTGCGCCGCGGCGGCGCTGCTTGTGGTGTTGGTGCACGCGCCGTTTGTCCGCGCGTTCGCGCTTCGGTATGCGCTTTCGACGGTCGAGGAGCAATACGACCTCCGGCTCGAGGCAGGTCGGCTCGACTACAACCTTGCCACGCTGCGCGTAGGGTTGGCGGACTTGCGTCTGTCGGCGCTGCACGCCCCTGATGAACCGTTCGTCACCGCCGACTATCTGTCGGTGACGTTGCCGTGGCGTTCGGTACTTGGAGACGTCGCCTTCGACGACATCAGCGTCACGAATGCTCGCGTGTTCGTGCGACGGCAGGAGGATGGCACCTCCAACCTCCCACCTGCGTCGGACGGGCCGGCAGGCGATCCCTCACCGCTGCGCGTCCAGCGCGTGAATGTTCCGAAACTGGCCGTGGATCTTCGCGACGAACAGGCAGGGATGTTCTTGTGGATGCCGTCAGTGGCCCTCCTGCTCGCGCCGGACGAAGGCTATCTGAGGCTTGGCGGTGACGCGCAACTGAATACCGAGGCGCAGATCACGCACATCTCCCAGTTGAACGGAGACGCGTCGTTCGACGGACGCGCGCTTCATTTTGAGAATCTGCAAGTGCGGTCGGATGAAGGGTCAGCGCGCCTGGACGGATCGCTGACACTCATCGCGCGCGACCCGGCACTGAATCTGAGCGCACGGGGCAGCATCGATGTAACGCGCGTTGCGCGGTGGGTCGTGACGAACGGCGATCTGCCACGCGGCGACCTGACGTTCGAGGCGCAGGTGGCCGGCACGTTCGACGAACTTGCCACGACGCTGACCGCGACGTCGGAACGACTGTCGTGGCAGAACCTCTCCGCAACGAACCTTGTCGCCCGGGCGGCGATTACAAGCGATGCCGCCGACGTCGAAGATCTCCGATTTGAATTCGAAGGCGGCCGCGCCACGGCGACGGGATTCCTGCCTTTCGGCCCGGATACGAATGGACGCGTGAAAGCGTTCTGGACCGGCGTTGACCTGGCGGCGGCGACGAGAGCGCTGGCGCCCGATGTCGAGGTCCTGCCGTCTGCGTCGCTCTCCGGCGAGCTCGACGCCGAAGGAACAGGCGTTGACGCCGCACGCTGGGCGGCCACCGCGCGGATGGCAATGGCGCCGGGCCGTAACGCCCGCGGGCGGGTGGCTATTTCCGGGAACGCGTCTCTTGAGCTCCGCGATGGTGACTGGCAGCTCGGTGGCCGTCATGTTGTCGGCGGGGTGGCGCCGTTGGTGGTCATGCTGCGCGGCACTCTGGATAACGCAATTGAAGGAACCGTTCAGCTCGAGCAAACGGATTTGCCCGCGCTCGTTGAGGCGCTCGGGGTGACCGGTGTCGCCGACATCGAGCGCGATGT